>ERZ772962.1250-NODE-1250-length-13888-cov-2.846237_pt1 | contig 13888 bp, 8 predicted proteins | sample MGYA00580676_ERZ772962 | MGnify/ENA primary metagenome ERZ772962 (study PRJEB29015, sample SAMEA2738049) | human oral metagenome | biome: human oral; feature: human-associated habitat; material: saliva | place: China | collected 2230 ...
GATTGAGTAGCGGATTGGAGGTTTCCAGTTCGCCCGCACGGTCCATCACGGAGTGGTACACATGGCATTCGATGTCGGCGACGGTCAGCTCGCCCACCACGCCCTCAATCTGCGCGTAACGGAAGCCATGCATCGCGAAACGCGGCTCCCACCAGGCGTCCGTGCCGTTGGACGTGTAGATGTCATGTTGCTGGCCGCGGCGCAAGGTGCGTGTGGCGATCTCACCGTTCGGTTCGAGCACCTCCACATGATGCAATTCCACGCTCTGCCCGCCCTCAAGGCCTGCGATGCGTAGACGGATGCGCTGCGTGCAGTTCTGGCCGAAGTCGACCAGCCAGATGCCACGGCCATCAGGAGTGTCGCCGGTGCGCGCGATGGATACCGGTTCGTTGATTTCATGCGCGCGCACCGGTGAGGTATCGGGATTCTCGATTTTCGCGGGATCATAGAAAATCTCAGAAACCGGCTTCCAGTTCGAGTCGTCAAAGCCCGGCTCGGACCAGCCTGGCTGCTCGAGGCGTGCGTCGTACCGTTCACCCTCACACAAATCGGAGCAAACGATCGGGCCGAGCGAGGCCTTCCACTGACGATCCCACGCATTGGAGTAGACGTGCTCGATGCCGCCGTCCTCATATTCGATTTCGAGCTGCGCGAACACGCCGAGACGATCGCCGTAGTAATTCACATAGCCGCCATCAAAGCCGAGACGGCCGCGATACCAGCCGTCGCCGAGCCAGAAGCCCATGGCGTTGGCGCCCTCGTTGAGCTCGTCGGTGACGTCGTAGGTCCAGCACTGCACGCGCTGTTCGTAGTTGGTCCAGCCGGGGATCAACGCATCATTGCCGATTTTTACGCCGTTGATTTCCGCTTCGACCAGGCCGAGGGCGCTCAGATACAGGCGTGCACGCTTCGGCTTCGCCTTGATCGCGATTTCCGTACGCACCAGCGGCAGATGGCGATGGTCGGTTTCCGGTTCCGCCCAGGACGGTCCCACAAAGTCGGCGACATGCTCGTATTCCTGCATGAGGCCGGCCTCGAAGTGCAGGGTGGCGCTGGGATCGCTCAGCGGCTTGTGCGCGGCGGACACGAGCTGCACGGTGGCGAAGACCTCTTCGCGTGAAGCGAGCGGGGTGAACTGCCAAGGCACGAGCACATTGTCTTCCGGAGGAAGGTAGGTGTACTCCTCCCGAGCCTGCGCGCCCGGAATGCGGCGGCTGATCTTCAGCAGAATCTGAGAGCCGTCCGGAACGGTGCGGGAATAGGTCCAGTTCATGCGCGGGGTGGCGGTCGGAATGCCGAGCGCATCTCCCGGGAAGTGTTCGATGGTAAAGCGCGTGATGTGCAGGTCCCCCACTGCAATCGGCTTGATGATTTGCGTGTCCATGATTCTCATAACTCCTTTGTTATCGGCGGGCAGGGCGCCTCCCTCCAGCGGGAGACGCCCTGCGTCGTATCATGCTTCGGCGGAAGAGACCTTGAGCTGGCGTTCCTCGTCGGTGCCGTACTTGTTCTGCTTGGCGATCATGATCGAGCCGGCGACCAGTTCGAGCACGACCACGCCCACGAAGCACCACATGGTGGTCTTGATGGTGGACGGCAGCACGAGGGCCGGGGTGATCAGGACAAACAGGCCGCACAGCAGGCGGGAGAAGCCGTTGATGAAGCCCTGGATGGAGGCGCGGATCTCGATCGGGAAGGATTCCTGGGTCCACACCTTGTACATGTCCTCGCCGGCGAACGGACCACCGAGGTTCATCAGTGCGGTGGCGCCGAAGATGACCCACATGTTGGTGCCGCCCAGAGCCAGGCAGACCATGGCCACGATGGAAATGCCCATGCCCACGAAGAACAGCTTGTTGCGATACTTGCCACCTGCGATGGAGGCGAAGGCGATGTTCAGGGCGAGGGTGATGAAGTTCAGGATGATGCCCAGGCCGGTGGCCAGGGACTGGGAGGCGTTGGCCTGCACCAGCATGTAGGTCTGGAACTGACCCCAGGTGTTGGCCAGCAGGTTCCAGCCGCAGTAGAAGATGGTGATGGCCAGGAAGAAGCCGAGCAGCATCTTGCTGTTTTCGGTGCCTGCGAACAGCATCTTGGTGATGGAGACCTTCTCGGTGGCGGTGGTGACGTGGCCTGCGGCGGCATCACGGGCGTCGGCTTCCTCGTGGAAGCGGCGGAAGGTCGGGGAAATCAGACGCCACAGCCATGCGATGACGGCGAACACGGCGAGGATGGCGAAGACCACGCGGCCGCCCATCGCACCCTCCATGGTGGAGACGAGGAACGCGCAGATGAAGGAGATGAACACGCCCACCTGCCAGAACACCTGGGTGGTGGAGACGAGCTGCGCGGCGACCTTGTCGTTCGGGGCGTCATGGGAGACGATGGTCATGGAGATCGGCAGATCCGCACCCGAGGCGACGCCGGCAATGATCAGGCCGATGAGCAGTACGGTGAAGTCCGGCGCGAACACGCAGATGGCGGCGCCGATGGCATACAGCAGGTTGATCCAGTTGAACACCAGCACACGGCCGATCTTATCGGCCAGACGGCCGCCAAACAGCGAGCCGAACGCGATGGCGAAGGTCAGGATGCCGGAAAGCAGGCCGACCTGGGTGGTGTCGAGGCCGAGACCGTTCTGCCAGACGGTGATGGTTGCGGACAGGCCGACGATGATGCCGGATCCCAGCATGGAACCGATGCCTGCGGCAACCGCGAGCGGCATGTACCCGCCGATTCCTTCCTTCTTCTGAGCTGCAGCGTTCATTTCTCTTTTCCTTCTTTTGAAATATTCAACGAGACTCGAGAGCGTTCAAGAACCTCGCTGTTACTTGATATTTCTTCCTTGACAAATTCAAGAATAAATCCTTGTTTTGAAATTTTCAATCTACTTTTCACCCGGCGTGTTGAAAGTTTCAAAACGGGAATCGCGATCTTCATCTAATATTTCATTGAAAGCATCAACCGCAAGCCGAAGGAGGCCCTATGCCAGCCAACAAGAAAGTCGGCGTCTCCGACATCGCCAAGCATGCAGGCGTCTCCATCGGCACCGTCTCCAACTATCTCAACTATCCGGAACGTGTCTCCGAAACGCTGAAAACAAAGATCAGCCGCGCCATCGCCGACCTCGGCTACGTGCCGAAACACAGCAACGGGCAGATCCCCGCATCCAACGCCACGCCCGTAATCGGCTTCGTGATGACCGACATCGAGCACTCACTGTTCACGTCGATCTTCGAAGGCGCACAGGAGGTGTGCGAGGACCACGGCATGCAGGTCGTGGGACTCAACGCATTGTCCGACAAACAGCGGCAAAGCGATATGGTGCGGCTGCTGATCGGCATGAACGTGGCCGGCATCATCCTGAGCACCGTGGAGGATTCACCGGAAGACGTGGCGGCCGCGCGCGCCGCAGGAATTCCGATCATCCTCATCGACCACACAAACCCCCGCGACGCCGATCCGGTCTGCTCCATAATGACCGACAACGTGTCGGCCGGTCAGATCGCCGCCGAGGAACTCATCCGTACCGGCTGCACGAAGCTCGCGTTTCTGGCGCATTCATTCGACTACGAATCCGTACAGGACCGCCAGCTTGGCGTGCAGAAAGCCGTCATGCTGGCCACCCGCGGCAACCGGACGCCGCAAGTCTCCGCGGAAGTAATCGATTCCGGCGGCCTGTACATCGAAGACGGCTACGAATCCGGCCTGACCATCGCCGCAATGCCGGAAGGCGAACGCCCCGACGGCATCATCACCGTGGACACGCCGTTGGGCGTAGGCGTCGTCAACGCACTGCTCGACCAAGGTGTGCGCATCCCCGAAGACATCAGCGTGATCGCCTGTGATGAGGCACAGATCAAACCGCTCGGCTCACTGCCGCTGACCAGCGTGGCCGCCAACGCCACCGATATCGGACGCAAGGCCATGACCCAAATGCTTGATCACATGAGTGACGCCGACGCGCATGTGCACGCCACCACGCTGATCAAACCCATACTGGTCCGCCGCGCCTCCACACGTCGATGACGCTCAGGATTCGAGCACGCCGAGCACCTTGCGCTCGTTATAGAACGCGAACACGACGCCTCCCATGCCACACAGCACGGCGGCGCAGATGGCGGCGATGCGATAGCCGGTTCCAGACGCCATGCCGATCGTGCTCACACCGGTGAACAGCAGCATCGCCACGGATTGCCCCATTTTCATGGCGAACGTGCGGGCCGCATAGAACATGCCTTGGCGGTCCTGGCCGGTCGTCTTCGAGCTCGCATCGGCGATATTTGCCACAATCGCCTGCGGAAGAATACCGAACGCGGCCATCGGAATCGCGCCGACGATCGAAAGGATCAACCCCTGCGCCATGGGCGGAATTGCGCCGAGCAAGCCGGAACCCAGCGCGCCGGCGAAGGCGAATGCACAGGTGAAGATCGCGAATGCGACGAGCAGGATCCTCTTCTTGCCGACGTGGTTCGCCATCAGATTCACCGGCAGGTAGAACAGCACGGATACCGCGGTCATGAGCACGAAGTAAATCGTCGTAGTGGTTTCGGGCAGCTTCAGCAGACTCGTCACGAAGAACGGCAGGCCGGTCTGGAACGTGGTGATGGCCACCCAGTAAACCACGTCGGAACAAACGAACTTGTGGAATTCACCGTCACCGAAGGTCTGCTTCAACGATTCGACGGTTGACTCGGAGGTCGGTTGCGAGTTGACGTAATCGCGTTCCTTGATGGCCAGCGGCGGCACGAGCATGCAGGCAAGCGCGATGGCGGCCATGATCGAGAAGGTCAGGCGGATGGCGTTCACGCGGCCGAGTCCCGGAACGAAACCGGCCCAGACCACCGGCGCGACATACGCGATGGCGGTGCCCGCCACCCACGTGAACGAGATGGCGGTGGAAATCGTGAGCTGTTGCTTGGAGTCATGCCCAAGTTCGGCGATAAGCGCGTTGTAGGGAGTGCAGTAGAACGTGAGCGCGATGTAATAGCCAATCACGGCGACGAACAGGAACACACCGTTGACCCAGCTGGTTCCGTTGATCGGATTCCAGAACACCAGCACGGTGACAAGAGCCAGCGGCAATGCGGCGAACTTCAGGAACGGCATGCGGCGGCCGGCGGCCGACTGGCAACGATCGGACAGGCTTGCCACGGCCGGGTCCACGAAGGCGTCGAAGAAACGCGCGAACGCGGTGATGCCACCGACCACCGTCACGACGCCAAGCACTGCAAGCCCTTGCGGCACGAATACCGTCTGGCCTTGCGCGATGGTCTCGTTGTCGGGCTGGTAGAAGTACACCAGCCAATTCGAGATGATGCCGGACAGCAACGCCCAACCGAACTGGCCCACCGCGAACGCCCATACCTTGGGCATCGGCAGATCCAGCGCCTTTCGGGACTGCCCCGACCGGACCGTCTGCGCCGCGCCACCACTCATCACAACCTCCTTGTTGACACTATGTCAATCACTCTAGCATCGTTTCCGGGCCCAACTGTACGCACTATCTCGCTTATAGATGGCGGATTCTCCCGGAGACAACGTCTCCAGGAGGCATGGGAATACCTCCTTTCGACCATTCCTTCAGGAGAATCCGCCATCTATAAGCGAAATACCACTAGCATCGTAGGCATGGTCTCCCTTTCACTGCGCATGCCCCATGTCACAGCCTTCCCGAAGGCGCTTGGCACCGGAATCGTGATTTCAACGCCTCAACCGGTACATGAGGATCTGCGCACAAGGATGTCGGAGCTCTTGGAAACGTACGAGCAGGTGCTGTCCCGGTTCCGAGACGATTCGCTCGTCGCCGAAATCGGACGGGCAAAGCATGGCGGGAATTTCGATTTCCCGGATTGGACCGAACCGCTGTTCGGCCTGTACGACGCATTGTTCGCCGCCACCTCCGGCGCAATCGACCCGTGCATTGGCGAAGATCTGATTCGTCTCGGCTACGACGCCTCCTTGAGTTTCACGGTCAAACCTGGGTCCGCCGAGCATCTGGGCGCCCTGCGAGGGCGGCCCACATGGGGTGATGACGTGGAACGCCGAGGCACCACACTGATCACCCGCCGTCCAGTCGATCTGGACTTCGGTGCCTGCGGCAAAGGGTATCTCGTCGACCTGCTCGGCGCATTCCTTGCCTCTGCTTCCGCCGAGTTCGTAATCGACGCGGGAGGCGACCTGCTGATTCATTCCGCCGAACCGATAGCCATCGCACTCGAGGACCCGGATGATTCCACCCGCGCGATTGGCGTGGCGCACATCATCGACGGCGCGCTCTGCGCAAGCGCCCCCAGTCGCCGCCACTGGGAGGTAGCGGTCAACGAGCGTACCCAACTGAGCATCCACCATCTGCTCAATGCCATTGATGGCCTGCCCGTCCAACAGACCGAAGCCACATGGGTTTACATGCCCGGATCAGCGACGGACCCGTCGGCGCGAGTTCGCGAGCCGGAGGCGCGTGCCACACATGGCGCACCACGGGCTTCGGATTCGTCGCCTCAAGATACCATCAGACCGTTTGCCGCCCATCCCAGCGCTCTGGCCGACGGCTTGGCCACCGCATTGTTCACGACCAGCCCGGAAGAGCTGAGACGCGCGTTCTCGTTCGCCTGCGTGACCTTGAATGCCAGTCGTCACGCCGCCGTCAGCAGCGATTTCCCCGGAAGGCTGTTCTGAACAAGCTTGGATCGCCAACGAACGCCGAGGAACGGGCCATACCGCATACGGACGCTCGCACAGCGCCACGCATGATCGTACATGTTGGTATACTTTCGTACATGTTGGTATACTTTCGTATACATTCATACATGTTCACATGTCTTGATTCGAAAAGATTCACGGAGAAGGTGCTCCATGGCGATGAACCCATTCAAGCCGACTGCCGGCAAAATGCCGCCGATACTCATCGGCCGCGAGACCGCCATCGAGGAATTCACGGAGGGGCTGGACAACGGCGCCGGCGCCCCAGGGCGCATCATGTTGGTCACCGGGCAGCGCGGCTTCGGCAAGACCGTGCTCCTGACCGAATTTCGCCGCATCGCCGCCGAGCGCGGATGGGAGACCATCTCCGAAACCGCTTCACCCGATGTTGCGCAACGCCTCATTGAAGCGCTTACGCCCAGCGGCCTTCACATCAATCAGGCAAGCGTGAGCCCTTCGGTCAGCATCCCGGGAATCGCCAGCGCAAGCCTCGGCCATATCGATCTTTCCTCAACCACCACGCCGCTCACGCTACGCAATGCAATCGCCAAACGTTTGGAAAGCGGAAAAATCGGCAAGGGGAAAGGCATTCTCATCACCATCGACGAAACACAGGCCGCTTCGCTTGACGACCTTGTCGCCATCGCCACAGCCATACAACACGTCACTACGTCCATCGATGAGACCAATGTGCCCGACGCCGAGAAGAAGGGCATCGCCATCGTATTCGCGGGGCTGCCATCAACGGTCAACGACCTGGTCAACGACGATGTCGTCACTTTCCTGCGCAGGGCCCTGCGTTGCGAGCTTGACAACGTTCCACTGGTGGATGTCAAGAACGCATTCCTTGAATCCGTCGCCGATTCCGGCAAGACGATCGGCAACGACGAGGCCTGGCTGGCGGCGCAGGCAACCAACGGATACCCTTACATGGTGCAACTTGTCGGTTATTACATGTGGCAGGCCTCCCAGCGCCGCCACGCGACGGGAATCACCGCAAGCGACGTTGCGACCGGCATTGCGGACGCGCAGATCGCTTTCGATGATGCCGTATGCGCACCCGCGCTGGACGGGCTGAAGCCGGCGGAACTCGAGTTCCTGAATGCCATGGCTTGTGACGCGCCAGCCGCAACCGCAGTCAGTGCAATCGAAACCCGAACCGGGCGTAGTCGAAGCTGGGTGAATAAGTACCGGGCCGCATTGATCAAAGACAAGATCATTCAGCCGGCCGGCCACGGATCCCTCGAATTCGCCATCTCCCATCTGGGCGCTTATCTTAAGAAGCGCCTTTAGGCACCACGCCGTATAGCGCCGGGCATGGCACCTGCCGTTGCGGAGGACTGTTCGGCCCATTGGCCCATCAACGGGCCGAACAACCACTCTGCCGGCTGGCCGTTCAGCCAGCCAACCGTTCAGCCAGCCAGCGTGAACTGACTGTTGTAGATATCGGCGTAGAAACCACCCTTCGCAAGCAGCTCCTCGTGCGTACCGCGCTCTACGATATCGCCGCCGTCCATCACCAGAATCATGTCGGCGTCACGAATCGTCGACAGGCGATGCGCGATCACGAAACTCGTACGCCCCACCGTCAGCGCGTCCATCGCCTTCTGAATCAGTTCTTCGGTACGCGTATCGACGGAAGATGTCGCCTCGTCCAAAATCAGAATCGGCGCATCCTCCACCATCGCGCGCGCAATCGTCAGCAACTGCTTCTGACCCTGCGACAGCGACGCCTTGTCATCGAGAATCGTGTCATAGCCATCCGGCAGCGACATGATGTAGTGGTGCAACCCAACGGCCTTGCATGCGGCGACGATCTGCTCGTCGGTCACGCCCTTCTTGGAATATGCGATGTTTTCACGCACCGTTCCACGGAACACCCACGTATCCTGCAGCACCATCGAGAACTGATCGTGCACATTCCAACGCGGCACCGATTTGGTATCGACGCCGTCAATCGAAATCGTGCCGCCGGAAATCTCGTAGAAGCGCATGAGCAGGTTCACCATCGTGGTCTTGCCGGCACCGGTCGGGCCGACGATGGCGACCTTCTGACCGGACTTCACCGAAGCGGAGAAGTCGTGGATGATCATCTTGTCGGATTCGTAGCCGAAGCGTACGTGGCTGAATTCCACGTCGCCACGCACCGGTTGCGGCCTGCCGTCCGCATCGACGCCGAGCAACGGCCGTTTATCGGATTCGTCGGCCAACTCCGGCTCCCCCAGGAAGCCGAACACGCGCTCGGATGCGGCGGCGCAGCGCTGCAGGTTCTGGAAGGCCTGCGCGAACTGCGACAGCGGCTGCGTGAACAGGCGGATGTACATCATGAACGCCACGATCACGCCGAACTCGATCTTGCCATCCATCGCAAGCACCGCACCGACCACGCATACGACCACATAGCCGAAATTACCGATGAAATTCATCAGCGGCATCATCAGGCCGGACAGGAACTGGCTCTTCCAACCAGACACGTACAGGTCCTGGTTGTAGCGTTCGAAGCGGCTGATGGAATCGGCCTCGCCACCGTACGCCTTGACCACGGTATGCCCGGTATACATCTCCTCAACATGGCCGTTCACATCGCCGAGGGCCGCCTGCTGGCGCGCGAAGTATTGTTGCGAGGCCTTCATGATGCCGCCCATCACGATCAGGCCGAACAGTGCGGAGCCGATGGCGCACAACGTTAGGATCACGTTGTTGTAGAACATCATGATCAGCGCACCGAAGAACAGCGTGACCGACGTAATCAGCGAGCCCAGCGACTGGCCGAGCGTCTGCCCGATCGCGTCCACATCGTTGGTAATGCGGCTCAGCACATCGCCGTAGCTGACCTTGTCGAAATATTTGAGCGGCAGGCGATTGATCTTCCGGCCGATCTCCTCGCGCAGCTGTTGCGCGGTACGTTGCGTCACGCTTGCCATCAGCCAGCTTTGCAGATAGCACAGCACCGCATAGCCGACATACAACGCCACCAGCAGCCATGCAATACGGCCGACCGCGGTGAAGTCGATCGAGTTCATCACCGGCTTGCCGTGTACGATGGCCGGCAGGCCCTTGGTGATCTCGTTGGTCATGTCCTTGAGTTTGTCGGGCCCGATGATCTGGCATACGGTTCCGGCTGCGCCAAGCACCAGCGCGATGATGATCACGGGAATGTAGCGGCGGCAGAAACGTATGAGTTTCTTCATCACACCGCCGAAATCCTTCGGTTTTTCAGCAGGTCCACGTCCCATTGGTCCCCTAGGCATGTCAGCGGCCTCCCTTCAGTTCGTCTTCGCTCAGCTGCGACTGCGCGATCTGCCGATACACGTCGCAGGTCTCGAGCAGTTCACGGTGCGTGCCCTGTCCGACCACCTTGCCTTCGTCGAGCACGACGATGAGGTCGGCATCCATGATGGTGCCGATGCGCTGCGCGACGATCAGTTTCGTGGAATCCTTGGCCTCCTTCGCGAGCGCGTCGCGTACGGCACGGTCCGTTTTGAAGTCAAGTGCGGAGAAGGAGTCGTCGAAGATGAGGATTTCCGGATGCCGATACACGGCCCTTGCGATTGACAGTCGTTGCTTCTGCCCGCCGGACACGTTGGCGCCGCCTTGCGAAATGTCGGATTCGTAGCCATGTTCCTTCTTGTCGATGAATTCCGTGGCCTGCGCGACATCGCAGGCGTCCTTCACGTCCCGTTCGCGCAGTTCGGTGTCGCCGTACGCCACATTGCCGGCGATGGTGCCCTTGAACAGGAACGCCTGTTGCGGCACGTAGCCGATCTTGTCGCGCAATGCCTTGAGCGTGTAGTCGCGCACGTTCACGCCGTCGACGAGCACTTCGCCCTGGGTGGCGTCGTAGAAGCGCGGCACCAGATTGATCAGCGACGATTTGCCGGAGCCGGTCGAGCCGATGAACGCGACCGTCTGACCTTTTGCGGCTTTGAAGCTGATGCCTTCCAGCATGGCCTCGCGCGAATCCGGGTAGGTGAAGCTCACGTTGCGGAATTCGATGTCGCCTTCCATGCCGGACTTTCCCGCAGTCCGGCTTCCATCTACGACCATCGGCTCGGTGTCGATCACTTCAAGCACGCGCTGTGCGGATACGTCGGCGCGCGGCCACAGCACGAATACCATGCTCATTAGCAGGAAGCTCATGATCACCTGCACGGAATAGCTGGAGAACACCACCATGTTCGCGAAGGTGGTGAGTTTGTCGGTGGCGTCGGCCGCTTCGATCAGGTATGCGCCGATCCAATAGACGGCGAGCATCAGGCCGTTCATGATGGTGTTCATCAGCGGCATCATGACCGCCATGGCACGGTTGGTGAACAGCTGGGTTTCGGTCAGTTCCTTGTTGGCCTGCGTGAATTTCGATTCCTGATAGTCTTCGGCGTTGTAGGCGCGCACCACGCGCAGGCCGGTCAGGTTTTCGCGCGCCACCAGGTTGATGTTGTCCGTCAGACGCTGCATGGACTTGAATTTCGGCATGACCAGCGCCATCAGAATGCCGATCGCGACCAGCAGTACCGCCACGGCGATGCCAGTGGCGAGTGTCCATTCGAATCCGTCGCCCGCAATCTTGCATACTGCCCACACGGCCATGATTGGCGACTTGACGATCATCATCAGGCCCATGGTGATGAACATCTGGATCTGCGTGATGTCGTTCGTGGAGCGGGTGATGAGCGACGCGGTGGAGAAGCGGTTCATTTCCGCCGGTCCGAAGCTCTCGACCTTGTTGAACTCCAACGAGCGTAGCCTTTGGCTGAATGAGGCGCCCACGCGTGCGGCGATGTAGCCGGTCACGACGGCGCAGGCCGCGGATCCCAGTGAGATGGCGAGCATTTTGCCGCCGGCCACCCAGATGTCGGACATGCTGCTGCCCGGAGTTTCAACGAGTTCGGTGATGTTGGACATGTAGTCCGGCAGGGTCAGATCAAGCCAGATCTGACCGATGATGCTGACCAACGCTATGAGCATCTGGCCTATCTCCGCTTTGGAGAGGTATCGCATGATGCGAAGCATGCTCGGTTCCTTCTCTGTGGTGATTACTTTATGATGTCAATTACTTACAGTGTAAGATATTACGCCCGTTTCTGTGTATTCCCTGAGAGCGATTTGCGATTGCATGGTTTGCCGCTGTTGGTTGCGGCACACCCACGAACGATGGGCACACACTGCCGCCCGCGGCCGCAGGGCTGACTGGATGCGATTGCTTGACCGGACGCGACATTGCGCGCACCGAAACAGAACGCCACCCGCCACGGTATTGCCACAACGGCTCCACGATATCGCCACGGATTGCCCGCGCCGGGATGGCCCGCACACGCCGTCAGCCTGCTGCGCCGTCGGAGCCACCTGTCGAGCCGAAGGCCTGCCTGACCTGCTCCGGAGTGGGACGTGACTTGCCCGGCATGCACAAGGACATGTAGGTGGTAAATTCGACGGCGAGGTCCACGAACTCACGGGTGCGCCGTTCACCCATCTGCGAAAAGATCCAGCAGACCGCCTCCCGCATGTCCTCACGCTGCTTTTCGGCACGCCGTTCGCCTGCTTCGGTAAGACTCACATGCACGATTCTGCGATCATTCGGGGCGATTTCGCGCGTAATCTGCCCCTTCTTTTCCAACGCGGACAGCAACGTGGAGACCCTGCCGGTAGTGGCACGCATCGCCGCAGCCAGCTGCGTCGGCGTCTGCGGACCTTTTCGCGAGAGCTCCTGCACGATGAACGGCTCACCTTTCGCGCCTTTTGACATCTCCTCCTGCATCCGGGATTTCTTGCCCCAGATATTCGACATCAACTTGCGGAACGCTTCCTGTTCATAGCCCACGCGCACCCTCCTTCCCGTGTGATCTATCGATATTTTATCTTACACTGCAAACTGTTTGTCTCCTGATCACGCTACGCGTGCCGCACACAGCGCAATCCGACCTCGCTCACCGCGAACCGTTGCATCTCCCCACGCAAAAGAGGTGACAGCGCGCGGTCCGTTGGAGACTAGCTATTCAGGAATCCAAGCTCCTCATCGGCAAGCGTAAGTTCGGTAGCGGCGAACGAATCCTGAATCTCATGCGGATTGCGGGCACTCGGGATGGTGAACAGCCGGTCGTAGCGACTCAACTCCCAAGCCAATACCACACGCTGGTAGGAGCATCCACGCTTATCGGCAATCACGCGGAACGCATCGTACGCGCGTTGGTCGAACGCATCGAGGAATCCCCCCCAATGGCGACCAACAGACGAACGCAAGACCTAGCTTTTCACAGTGTTCCAGCGTATGTTCGGGGTCGGGGTATGACGGTGAGAACTGATTCTGCACGGCAACCAAGCCATCTCCCAAAATCTCACGGGCGAGGTCAATCTGCTCGTTGTTCACGCGCGAAATGCGTTCCTGATTACCCCCTCGTCAAGCAGTCGCTTGAGCGCACCGATCTGATCCGCATAATCCACCGCAGGATCCGGACCATGCGAATACAGCAAATCGAGCGCCTCCACACCGAGGCGCATGGCCGACTCCTTCGCATCGCGAATCATCGTTTCGGGCCGCGAATCCGCCATCCAACCGTATCGACTGCCAATGGCCTGCAGATGCTGACGTTCCGCAGATCGGTCGGACCGCATAGCAGGTGTTACGGAATCGTCATCGCGCGCCGCGGAATATGCACGCGGGGCTGCCGGATCGTCAGTGTCCGATTCTGGTGAATCGGACACTCGCACGGAAGACTCCATCGTGCGACGGTAACCGGTCTTCGTGGCGACAAGCACCTCATCGCGCGGACCATCCCAGGTCGCCAACGCATCACGCACCAGTTTCTCGCCATAGCCCAGATCCTCCGGGGTTCCGGTACCGGGCCGGCTCGGCAGGTAGTACGACCATGCGGTATCCAGATATCGCACGCCGGCATTCAGACCGGCATGAATCGTGCGGATTGCCGTGTCACGATCCGGCCGGCCCTCGATCGCCAGCGCCATCGTTCCCATGCCAAGCCGAGGAATCGTAAATCCTGCCAGTTCGCCCATCACTGCACCTGGCACTGCGTCCGTTGCTGAATCCTTCAACGCCATCTCCTTCTCGTACCCTGATTTCATTCTCACATACCCACTGACTGGCTCGGGAATCCTTAGGGCAGCAGCCATGGGGCATACGCCGCGAGAATCGGCCTGTTGCTCGACGGTGACGGCCTCGAGCCCGTGTGTT
>ERZ772962.1253-NODE-1253-length-13865-cov-14.883345_pt1 | contig 13865 bp, 9 predicted proteins | sample MGYA00580676_ERZ772962 | MGnify/ENA primary metagenome ERZ772962 (study PRJEB29015, sample SAMEA2738049) | human oral metagenome | biome: human oral; feature: human-associated habitat; material: saliva | place: China | collected 2230 ...
ATAATTGGAATTGGTTCTCCCCAGTAACGTTGTCTTGAGAATAACCAGTCACGTAATTTATAAGTAACTTTACTACGTCCAGAATTATTTTCTTCTAAAAATTCAATAACTTTAGCGATAGAATCTTCATTGTTTAAACCATTAATAAAGTCTGAATTAATGTGTTTACCATCACCGAAGAATGGTACAACCACTTCACCATTATCTTCGATAACAGCTTTAATTGGTAGGTTGAACTTAGTTGCGAATTCATAGTCACGCTCATCATGTGCAGGAACAGCCATAACAGCTCCTGTTCCATAACTTGCAAGTACATAGTCTGCAATCCAAATTTCTACTTTTTCACCATTTACAGGGTTTATCGCATAAGCCCCTGTAAATACACCTGTTTTATCTTTGTTTAAATCTGTTCTTTCTAAGTCAGATTTACGTTTAACTAAATCTAAATAAGCTTCTACAACTTCTTTTTGATCTTCAGTAACGATTTCTTCTACTAGTTTATGTTCTGGTGCAAGTACACAGTAAGATACACCAAAAACTGTATCCGCACGTGTTGTAAATACTGTGAATGCTTTATCAGTACCTTCTATTTTAAAGTCAATCTCCGCACCTACAGATTTTCCAATCCAGTTACGTTGCATTGCTTTAAGACTTTCAGGCCAATCAAGAATATCTAAATCCGCTAGCAGCTGTTCAGCATAATCAGTAATTTTAAGTACCCATTGGCGCATTGGACGACGCTCTACTGGGTGACCTCCACGTTCTGATTTACCATCGATTACTTCCTCATTTGAAAGTACTGTTCCTAGTGCTGGGCACCAGTTAACAGGTACTTCATCTACATATGCAAGACCTTTTTCATAAAGTTTTTTGAAAATCCATTGTGTCCATTTATAATATTTAGGATCCGTAGTATTCACTTCACGATCCCAATCATAAGAAAATCCTAGTTCTTTAATTTGACGACGGAATGTATCAATGTTTTGTTTAGTAAAGTCTCTTGGGTCATTACCTGTATCTAAAGCATATTGCTCAGCAGGTAGTCCGAATGCATCCCATCCCATTGGATGAAGTACGTTATATCCATTTGCTCTTTTATATCTACTTAGTATATCAGTAGCAGTATATCCTTCTGGGTGACCAACGTGTAGTCCTGCTCCTGATGGGTATGGAAACATATCTAATGCATAAAATTTCTCTTTACTGTGATCATCTAATGTTTTAAATGTCTTATTCTCTTCCCAATATTTTTGCCATTTTTTTTCTATTACTCTGTGGTTATAAACCATGAATTAAGCACACTCCTTCGCTTTCAAGTTCTTTAACTTATAGTATACCAATTTTATTAATATTTAGCAACAAGGTAACAGTATTAATACTAAAAGAATTAATTTAAAAGGATCTAATTTTATTTTATTATAAAATTAAATCCTTTACATATTTTTTTTAGCTCCTTAATTATTCAAAACTACTTTAATTATTCTGGAAGCACAATGTGGTAATTACTTTTTGCACTTCTTCTATCACCCTTATTATTTTTCCATTTTGTATAATCAATTTCATACTTACTATCTATATTAGGTATTAACCTATTTATTGGATCAAAATTTCTATTATCCGAAATTGCTTGAATATGAATGAATCTAGGAACTTCCTCTTCATTATAGTATAATAATGATACTTGATAATATATAATTGCTGTATCATTCTCTTGTATAAATTGACGTATTTCATTTTCACAATATGTTTGATTTATTCCAATTCTACTTTCGGCATTATTATTACCATTATTAGACCATTCACTTTGAGGAAATATATTTTCTTCATTACTAGTCGTAGCATCAAATCCCTCTATATTACCTACTAATTGTTCTCCTAATATATGTCCTGTATGAAAAATTGTACCTTTATATTTACTTTTTTTACGCCCAGACTTTTTTAATGTTTTCTTTGATAAAACCGCCCTACTTATCGTAACACTTCCAGAGTTTTTCTTAATTTTCTCAATTGTAGGATTCGGTTTAAAGTATTCTTTATAAATCTTAAGTTCTTCTCCCGGCAAGGCAAAACTACCTTTGTCATAGCAGTGTTCAAACTCTTTTTTTTCTATTCCAACTATACTTAATAATTCTTCATCATTAAAAACTGATAATAATTCAAAACCTTTTTCAAAACTAGGATAATCCATTTTTTCTCCACACTTCTTTCATTTATATATTATTATATAAATATTTTTCCGAATTTTTATATTATTAAACTAAATCACATTCTTAACTACATCACATCTCTAATAAATTATTTCTATTTTTTCTCAATTAGCATAAATGATCCACCAAGCATTGTGTCATATGAATCTGTACTACGTTGATCCCAGATACGATCTACATTATACCATTTATTTGTGTTGTAAGCACTAGCTGGATCCATAGCTTTTGTTTTACCGTTTTGGTAACCACTTAGCATAATTCCATGTGTATATGCATATCCTTTAACAAAGTCACCATTACCTACAAGCGCAAATACAGGGTTTCCGCTTTGAAGTGCCTGAACTAATTGTGATTTTGATTTAATTACTGTATTTGTAAAATTATAATACTTGATTGCATAGTCTGCACCTGCTCCTGAAGTACCTATCATACTTACATTAAACTCTTTAGTATTATAGTAAATTACATCTGCAACATTAACCGGTGTTACGGGTTTGCCTAATCCTGAAAATGCCATCGCTAACGCCGTAGGTACACATCCTGCACTAGTCATATTTGCTATACCATATACTTTTCTTCCCCAACGAGCATCACTTTGATAATATTGCGGCATATTTATTGCTGGTACATTATTATCGTATTTACCATTTACAAAACGATGAGTCCCTGCACTATCATTGGCTATTCCAGTATATTTCTTACCGTTCTTAAAGAAATACCAATCTTTTCCATCATCATGCCACCAATTCGCTAATTTGCTATCTACAAAGAAGAAACCATTTTTATAACCATTTTTTATTGGTGTTATCTCTTTTCCTTCTATATATACTTTACCGTCATACTCACCAGTTCCGTATTTTCCATTTACAAAATAATGGTATCCTGCATTATCTTTTCCTTCTCCTGTATGTTTTTTACCATTTTGGAAGAAATACCATGCTGTACCATCATCGTACCACCAATTAGCCAACTTTCCATCTGCAAAGAATACTCCATTTTTATAACCATCTTTTACAGATGTTATCTCTTTTCCTTCTACATAAATCTTACCACCATATTCACCAGTTGCATATTTTCCATTTACAAAATAATGAGCCCCTGCATTATCTTTTCCTTCTCCTGTATGTTTTTTACCATTTTGGAAGAAGTACCATGCCGTTCCGTCATCATACCACCAATTAGCAAGTGAACCTTTTACATAGTATGTTTCCTTTTGATAACCATTAGCATATTTCCCATTTGCAAAATAGTGATTTCCTGCATTATCTTTTCCTTCTCCCGTATGTTTCTTACCATTTTGGAAGAAATACCAATCTTGACCGTCATCATACCACCAGTTAGCTAATTTACCATTATCATAAAAAATCCCCTTATCATAACCAGTTTTGTCTTCTTCTTTCCCATCAGAAGGTTTCCCGCCTTCTTTTGGTAGTGTATTTTTTTTAATTTCTTCTTGTTTTACTGATTCTGTTTGTTTTTCTTCTGATATTGACTTCTCTACAATTTCCTGTTTTCCAATAGCTTCTGTTTTTTCATTATCTGCTAATTTCTCTGTAGTTTTCTTATCCGCAACTACTGCTTTATTATCTGATTTATCTGCCACCGCTGGTTTTTCTGCTACATTTTGTTTACTTTCTATAGCTGTTTTCTCTGCTGTTGCTGGTTTTTCTACTACTGCTGATTTTTGTTCTGCTGCATACACTTCACTACCTGATACCACATTAACTGCGATTGGAGTAGCTAGTACTGTTAATAATCCTAATCCTACTTTTAATTTATTGTTCACCATAATATGTTTACTCCTAATAAAATATAACTTTATACTCTATATATTCTATTACATTTTAACTATTTTTACAAAAAAAAGTATCGATTATATTAAATTTTTCATTTTTTATAAACTATAATTTATTGACATAAGAATGCCCTTACTATAAAATTATAAGTATAAAATCATAGGAAGGACTCGTTTAACGAGATTGTAACATTATGAGTAAGAAAATATTAGTAACAGGTGGAGCAGGATTTATTGGTTCTCACACTTGTATAGAATTATTAAACAATGGAAATGAAGTAGTTGTTGTTGACAACTTATACAATGCAAATAAAAAAAGTTTAGAAGTAGTAGAAAAAGTAACTGGTAAAAAAGTAACGTTCTATGAAGTTGATATTCGTGATGAAGAAAAACTAAACGAAGTATTTGAAACAGAAAAAGATATTTTTGGAGTAATTCACTTCGCGGGATTAAAAGCCGTAGGAGAATCTTGTGCTTTACCTCTAAAATATTATGATAATAACGTAGCTGGAACTACAACACTTTGCCGTGTTATGGAAAAAAATAATTGTAAAAATATAATCTTCAGTTCATCAGCTACTGTATACGGAGATCCACATGCTCTTCCTATTAAAGAAGACTTCCCATTATCAGTAACTAACCCTTATGGACGTACTAAACTTATGCTTGAAGAAATTCTTGGTGATGTTTATACTGCTGATAACGAGTGGAATGTAGTATTACTTCGTTACTTCAACCCAATTGGAGCACACGAAAGCGGAGATATCGGAGAAGACCCATCAGGTATCCCTAACAACTTACTTCCATATGTAATGCAAGTAGCTGTAGGTAAATTAGAAAAAGTTAATGTCTTTGGTGATGATTTCGATACACACGATGGAACTGGTGTACGTGACTATATCCACGTAGTTGATTTAGCTCGTGGACATGTTGCCGCACTTAAAAAACTTGAAAAAGGTAGCGGGCTTACTAAATATAACCTAGGAACAGGTGTTGGATACTCTGTACTAGATATTATTAAGAGTGCTTCAGCTGCAGTTGGTCATGACATTCCTTATGTTATTGCACCACGTCGTGCAGGAGATATCGCTGCATGTTATGCTGATGCTACTAAAGCAAAAGAAGAACTTGGATGGGAAGCTAAGTACGATGTAAAACGTATGTGCGAAGATTCTTGGAGATGGCAAAGTAAACATCCAAACGGATTTGAAGAATAATTAAAATAAAAAACTAGTCTAAAAATTTTAGACTAGTTTTTTATTTATAAATAGCTATAAATGCTCCACCTGTCATATTATCTTCAGGGGCCAAGCTGCGTTCTTTCCATATATCATCTATGTCATACCACTTATTTGTTTTTGCCATATTATCCGGATCAAAAGCCTTCGTTTTACCATTTTCATATCCAGTTAACAAGACCGCATGCGTACTATATCCATTAACAAATATACCATGACCTACTGCACCATAGACTAATGTACCATTTTTTAAAGTTTTCTCTAATTCTTCTTTTGAATCTATTACCTTATAATTTAAGCCCCATTGACTTACTACTTCTTGAACTCCTAAGCTAGATGTTCCTAAAAAAGTAGTATTCAGCTCCATAGTCATATTATATAGAAAATCTGCCACTTGAACTGGATTAACATCTTCTTTAAGACCAGATATGGCCATTGCTAAAGCTGTAGGTACACATCCTGTTAGCTTCATATTTGATAAACCATATCTTTTTGCTCCCCATCTATCATCAGCTTGATAATACTGGGGTAACTTCATCGGTTCTATATAATTTTCTGTCATATTATAGTTTAGTTTACTAGAATCATTTTCATAATATACCCATTTATTTTGTTGATCTTTTATCCACTCTGCTTTAGCAACCGTCGTAACACCAGTAAACATTAAGCTAAAACTTAAAGTTATTATCACTTTCCTTAACAAAATAACACTCCTTAATAACTAAAAATTCAAGTCATTATATTATACTATTTTTTAAAATTTAAAACAAATAGGAGAAATTATAAATTATGATTTCTTAATCACACTTTACAACTTCTCCTATTAATAAATTTATTAAAGTTATTGTACTATTTCTTAGTAATTTGGTCTTGCATAACCTTTAATGTAACTTGCATTCCAGTTATAAGTTTTTCTATTTACTTTTGTATTCCCTGAGCTTGTGTAAGGTGAAGAGTTACCTTCGATAGTTGTAACAACTCCATCTTTTACTGATTCAACAATTCCGATATGGTCAGCAAATCCTCCACCATCCCAGTCAAATGTAATAACATCTCCTGCTTTTGGTAAAACTTTACCTTGCCAAATTCCTTTTTGTTGCATAATTCCGATATGACGTTGAACTCCACATTCTCTTCCGATAAGGCTACTTAATCCTGCTTGTTGGAAGACTGTAGTTACGAAAACATCACACCAGTCATCTGAGTACTTAACAGTGTATCCTACAGGTTTTGGATTAACTGAGTTATATGCATCAACTATTTTTTTATGTTCAGCTGATCCCATCTCAACACCTAAGTAACTTTGAGCAATGCTTAATACGTTGCTTAGTCCATCAGAACCATTACCTGTTGCTGCAGCGTATTTTCCGTTTACAAACTTATGTTCTCCTGAAGAATCTTTTGCAACTCCTGTAAATTTTTTACCCTCTTTGAAGAAATACCAATCTTGACCATCATCTAGCCACCAGTCACCTAATTTACCATTTACATAGTAGATTCCATTGGCATATCCATTTGCTACTTTACCATTTATATAGTAAATTCCTTTTTCTTTACCGTTGGCATATTTTCCATTTACAAAATAATGCTTACCTGCACTATCGTTAGCTTCACCTGTATATTTCAAACCATTCTTGAAGAAATACCAATCTTGACCATCATCTAGCCACCAGTCAGCTAACTTACCATCTACATAGTATGTTCCTTTTTCGTAACCATGTGCTTTTTTCCCTCTTATATAGAATAACCCGTTTTCAGTACCGTTAGCATATTTCCCATTTGTAAATAAATGTTTACCTGCACTGTCACTTGCTTCCCCAGTAAATTTCTTACCATTTTTAAAGAAATACCAATCTTGACCATCATCTAGCCACCAGTCAGCTAACTTACCATTTACATAATACGTATCTTTTTGATAACCATTAGCATACTTACCATTTGTAAAATGACGCTTACCTGAATTATCTTTTCCTTCTCCTGTATGTTTTTTACCATTTTGGAAGAAATACCAGTCTTTTCCATCATCATACCACCAGTTTGCTAACTTACCATTTACATAATATGTTCCATTTGATGCCCAACCAGTTTTTTTCTCTGTAGAATCAGCTTCAGGAGCTTGAGGTTTCCCTGATACTGTTTTTACAGAGCTAGCTTGTTTATCAGAAGATGCATCTTTTTTAGTTGTTTCTTCTTTCTTTGTAGCTTCTTCTTTTTTAGTGTCTTCTACTTTAGTGTTTTCTTTTTTTGTTGTTTCAACTTTAGTAGCTTCTGTTTTAGTTGCACTTTCTACTTGTTTTTGAGTAGTAGTCTTTACTTCTTCTTTATTAGTAGTTTTAGCTACTTGTGTACTTTTTACAGTATCTTGTGCAGCATATGCTTCATTAGATCCAGTTGCTGCATCTACAGCAAACGGTGTTGCTAATACAGTTAATATTCCTAATCCTAGTCTTATATTATTTTTCATAGTTATTTTCAATCTCCTATACTGTTTTTGTTTCCATACTTTGTCATAACATTTTCAATAAAAATCAATATACATTATAACATTATTTCCATTACTGCACAGTTACCACTTAATTACAAATTTATTACATATTAATTATGTAAATCTTAAAAATAAAAATACAGAATTAAACTATTAATAAATTCTGTATTTTTATAATTTTATTATTTACTTGAATAATATTCTTTTTTCCAACTAAATCCTTTTATTAACCCTACTAATGCTCCCACTCCATAGTAAACATGAATTAAAAATAATATTATCGGCATTAGTAAAATTGTAACATTAAACTTATTATTTATTATTGTCATAATTGTAATAAGTATTGTAAATAAAAAGTAAACACTACTTAACAATATAATAAATATAGATGTAATTGGAATCATACATAAACTAAATATTATAGCTAAAACAAATGCTAATGGAACAAAGTGAAATATTGATAAACACTTAAATTCAACATGAGATGTTAAACCAATCCAATATCCGTTGGAATATTTTTGCTTTAACATTTTCTTTAAAGTAGGTCTGATGTATTGATATGATAGTATATCCTTACTATATTTAATTTTAAAACCATTTTTTCTTATTCGATAATGTATCTCATTGTCTTCTGTGCGAATTAATTTTTCATTTAATAAACCTGCTTTTTCGAACACTTCTTTTCTATACATTCCGTGAAAAATTGAGTCTACATATCTATCTTCATCAGATTTCCTATAATTAGCTATACTACTACCAAACATATTTTCTTCTACTAAATGAAGTGTCTTAGAGAAATTATCAGAAGTTTCTACAATTGTAGGTCTCTTACCACCGCAAACATATTCACCTGTATTTATTACATTAACATTTTTCTCTACAAAATCACTAGTCACTTTTGAGTGAGCATCAATTTTTAAAACTACATCTCCCTCAGAATTTTTCACCCCTAAATTGAACCCACTAGGTTGAACTTTTTTAGGGTTATCAATTACTTTTATTTTATAGAAATCATTATTACTTTTTTGAAAGTTCTCCATAATTTCTTTAGTTTTATCTGTAGACATTGCATTAATAAGAATTATTTCTATTAGATGGTGTGGATAAGTTTGATTGTTCAAATCATCTATTAATCCTGGTAAATATTTTTCTTCATTATATGCACTAATAATAATGGATACTAGCATACTTTCTCCTTCCACAAGTCAGGCTAGATTAACTTATTAATCTAGCCTAAAATTTATTATTTATCTTTATTACCTAATCTATCATTAGCATCGAACATTATACTTGCAATAGACTCTCCCCAATAAGGCGCAGTTGCATAGTTAACGTTCATTCCACCTACTTTATTTCCTAAGTAAGCTCCTCTTGCTGGGAAGCTTGAATTGCTTAGATATTTTTCATTAATCCAACGAGCAGCTCCTAAAATACCTGCATCTACATTATCAAACCTAGTTGCTGATGTATATGGACTTGAATCATAAGCAGCAATTCCGAAGAAGTTATTTTTAGCTTTAGCTATATTACTTCTACCCCATGCACTCTCTAAAGCACTGTGAGCTACTAAGTATAGTGCATTTACACCATATTTTTGTTCTGCAGCTTTGAATGCAGCACCTTTACCTGCCAACATACTATTGCTTGCTCCCATTAGTGTATAAAGTTTATTTATATCTGCAGCAGTATAGTTTGTTTTTGATTTTAAGCTACTGAATTGGAAAGGATGGTCTAATTTAAATGAGCCAAAGTTAATTCCATCAGCTGAGTAATATGATTTACCTACTTGCATACTTGAATTGTGGTATGCAACTTTTATACTACTATATTTAGAATATCTGTGATATACATATTTACCATCACTTACATAGTCAGGAATAAATGTTGTACTAGAGTTAACTGCTTGTACTTGCGATGGGTTAACATATCCTACTAATCCAGCTACTTGAACAGGAATTCTTCCTGAAGCAGAAGCTCTATTATCTTTGAAGATTATAGTTCCTTGAGAAATATGTGATAAAATTTTACCATTACTATCGTATACTGGGATATATAGTCCTGTAACTTTATAGTGTCCAGAATATTGGTTACTAGTAGCTTCTACACCTTGTGCTTTACCACCTTTTTGAGCATATTTACCATTCACAAATTCATGTTTTCCAGAACTATCATTTGCTATACCAGTAAACTTCTTACCATCTTTGAAATAAAACCAATCTTTTCCATCATCATACCACCAATTTGCAGCTTTCCCTTTTGCATAGTAGATTCCGTTTTGATATCCATTAGCATATTTACCATTTGCAAAATAATGTTTACCTGCGTTATCTTTTCCTTCTCCTGTATGTTTTTTACCATTTTGGAAGAAGTACCAATCTTTTCCATCATCATACCACCAGTTTGCGGCTTTTCCTTTATCATAATATGTTCCGTTTTGGTATCCGTTTGCGGCTTTTCCTTTTGCATAATATGTTCCATTTACATTACCATTAGCGTATTTTCCATTTACAAAATAATGTTTACCTGCATTATCTTTTCCTTCACCTGTATGTTTTTTACCATTTTGGAAGAAATACCAATCTTTTCCATCATCATACCACCAATTAGCGGCTTTCCCTTTATCATAATATGTTCCATTTTGGTATCCGTTTGCAGCTGTTCCTTTTACATAGTATGTTCCGTTTACATTTCCGTTAGCATATTTTCCATTTGAGAAGTAATGTTTTCCTGCATTATCTTTTCCTTCTCCTGTATGCTTTTTACCATTTTGGAAAAAATACCAATCTTTTCCATCATCATACCACCAGTTAGCTAACTTACCATTTACATAATATGTTCCATTTGTAGTCCAACCTGTTTTCTTTTCTTCAGGATTTGATTTAGCTGTTTGTGTTTTATCTGATACTGTTTTTACAGAATTAGTTGTTTTTTCTTTCGAAGCATCTTTTTTAGTATTTTCAGTTTTCTTTGCTGTTTCTGTTTGTTTTGTTGTTGTCGTTTGTTTTGTTGTAGTAACAACTTGTTTTTTAGCAGTTTCTTTAACTTGTACTGCATGGGCTTCATTAGATCCAGTAGCAGCATCTACAGCAAGAGGTGTTGCTAATACTGTTAAAATTCCTAATCCCATTTTCAAATTATTTTTCATAGTTATTTCCAATCTCCTATACTAATTTTTTTTTTAATATATCTTTTAAATCATTATACATTATACATTTTTTCCATTACTGCACAGTTACCACTTAATTACAAATATATTACATATTATGTCATCTACTTTATTAATAAAAAATACAGAATTTCAATTAGAAAATTCTGTATTTTTGTTCTTTAATATTTAATTATATTCTTAAGTTATAATAATAATTTTTCAATAACAGCCTTTTTCTTAACCTATTAATGCCGCTATTCAATAATAATCCACGTCAATTATTAAAATTTAAACTAAACTATTTCAAGATCTTCCCTATCTCTAACCATATATCGTTTAAATAATGTTACACTAGCTAAATAGTATAATAAAGCCCCCAGTATAGCAGTAAATCCACTTCCTGTTGTAAATAAGAATAGATTACTTTTTATTGAACCATTGTATGGATTATATACAAATAGCATTGTTACTACACATGAAATTATAATACACACTAACCCAACAAAATTATATCCATTACTATACTTATAAGCATCATGCCCTTTTAAATTATAAGCTGATTTTAACGATAATTTTCTTTTTCTAATTATAAAATAGTCTACTAATATCATACCAATAATTGGCCCTTGTACATATGCCGCAAGCGAGATGAAAGCACCAAAATACTTTTCAACGCCTCCCCATACAGTAAGAACACTTACATAAATCATTGCTATTATAACAAGTAACTTATAGCTAACTTTAGGTAACCCACTCTTCACAATCATACAATTTACATATGACCCTGTCCCTTGAGTCCCTATATTAGCAAATGCTACTAGTAATAAACTTAAAAGACCTAATGTTGGCGTTGCTAATACTGATAACATTGTTGTAGGATCACTTTCATAAACACCTGTTTTTACAAACATTGCTAAAGTCATAACTCCACCAGTAGCAACAAAGAATGGTGCTACAACACCATAAGAAAGTGTTGTTCCCCAGTATCCGCTTCTTTCTGTTTTAGCTAATCTTGGCATAACTAATGCTTGCGTTGACCAAGAAAATGCAAAAGCAACGTTTCCTTCAGCCGACATCATAAAACGCTCTAACGCACTAATCTCATCTTGATTAACAGGTTTTACTGCTAATATTTCCGAAAATGGCACAGATGTTATACTGATGAAGAAAACTATTACTCCTACTACCAGCAGTGCAACAACAAGAAATCTATTAGTCCATTTTATTACTTCTGGTCCCCCTATAGCTATTAGTGTTCCTAAAACAACACATAATACACCTAATATAGGATTCCATAAATCTTCATTTAATACTATCCCAAAATTCTTCATTAGATTAATCATAGAAGAAGAAAATAAATTAGCAGCAACTGCATACCATCCAAAATTTGCCAAACTAATAACAATTGATAATATAGCAACACCTTTATTTCCTAATACAGCCCTTAACCATATCCATAAATCTATACCATATCTTACTGCAAAGAAAATTGGTAAGCAACTAACTAATACCCAGATTAAGTTAAATGCAAAAATATTAATTAACATTTGTTTAAATCCTAAAAACTGAGCCACGTACGCCCCTTGAGTGTAACACCATGTCGCAATAGCAAATCCACTTGTAGATAAAAATAAATCCATAAAAGAATATTTTCTTTCATTACTTAAAACTGGTACTACTCCCGTAATTGTCTCTCTTTCTATATAACTACCTTGCATTACTTAATCACCTCACTCATACATAATATTATTAACACTAGGCTTGTAATTATTATACTTGCTATAATATAGCCATCAACCTTAGTAATTCTTTTTGGAAATTTATACTCATTACTTTCCATTATATCTAGTTTTCTTTTTGTTTCTTCATATATTAATTCTTCTAAATTTTTACTCATTACTATTGACTCCTTTTAATTTTAATGCTTCTTTTCCATATGTTTTCGTATACTTATACCATATGTATAAATATTTACCTACATTTTTTCCTAAGCTATCTTGATGTAGCGCCCACAAAAACCAATAGAAAGAAATAATCGCAGTATATCCCAAATAAGTTTTTAACTTATTAAGAGTATAACTCTCTCCTAAATATTCTTTAATCACCTCAATAGCCTCTTCTACTTTATAATCTGAACAAGCAATAAATGTTCCTAAGTCAACCGCTGGATGAGTCATACCTGAGTACTCCCAGTCTATAAGATACATATTATTTTCTTTATCTATTAAAAAGTTAGGATCATAACTATCACAGTGACATAAGCAATATTCTTCATCATCTGACAATTCATTCTTTAATCTCTCTACTAAATCTACTAAATTATTCATATCTTCGAAGTCATCTCTATTATTTTCTGCTAATAGGTGACGGAAACCATCTATCTGCTTCCATATATCAAACTTATATTCTGTTTTTTCTCCACTATTATGTAATAACTTTAGATATTTTAAAGCTTTAGAGACATCTTCTTTATTATGGTAATCTAGATTTCTAGCATCATCTACAAAATGAGAAATCTTCCAACCTTCCTCATCCATATAAATATGAGTATTATCAATACCTAATTTTTTAGCTACCTCCATTGAGGCCGCTTCACTTTTTCTGTTAATATAATCTTCCGTCCCTTTACCAGGGTGTCTGTATACATATTGTTTTCCTAATACAGAAAATTTAAAAGATGTATTCGTTAATCCTGCTTTTATAGGACTTATCTGCTCAATATCTTCTTCTTTACATTCCAATATACGTGAAATATTTGATAAGATTTTTGAATTAGTATTTTTTAAATACTCTTTATCAAATTCTCTTAATTCCTCTAAAGAATCAAACTCTCTTATAATATCCTTGCTATATCTTCTTATACGTAAATCTAATTCTGACATAAATTTAATATATAAGTCTTCCCATAATGATTCTTTTACCGCTTGTTTTTTAAATTCTTCTCTAAGAATTGAAGAAAACTTATTACTAAATTCTCGATCAAAATATACAT
>ERZ772962.1282-NODE-1282-length-13712-cov-5.283957_pt1 | contig 13712 bp, 7 predicted proteins | sample MGYA00580676_ERZ772962 | MGnify/ENA primary metagenome ERZ772962 (study PRJEB29015, sample SAMEA2738049) | human oral metagenome | biome: human oral; feature: human-associated habitat; material: saliva | place: China | collected 2230 ...
CCATAAGAGATGCAGATTACAAAACAAGGTCGACAAGCGCACCTTCCGTACAGCAGACTTCTCAACGACGATTTCACGAGAAGAGGAGAAGCGCAGTATAACCGCCACAGAGCGGACATTACGTTTGACGATTAATGCTAAGTGTAGAGCGATGTAAACAGATTCTAAACAGCGGACTTAAGAAGTTCAGCAACGACGAAATTAAAGAGATTAGAATTTGCCCTGCGGCGCTCGTCTCGGTTGAAGCAAGCAGCCTGCTCGTCTCGTTACCGAGCATTGGGCAACACCGGACGATGGAGTTGGCATTTCCATCGCCTCGTGTAAGTAGGTGATGGCATCGCGCGTTCTGCCCGGCTGCGAGTGCGAATGGTCATCAGTCCGCGGAGAGCTGCGCAGGGGGGGCTCCACGTGCGCGCGTATATGCGCGCGTCAGGCGGTTTTTGTTTTTTGCCTTCACCTCTTCACCCGTACGCCCTAAGTTGTTGAGCGCGAGAGCGTAAAGGGTGAAGGTTTTTGTCCTTTTGCCTTCACACGCTGTTCACCCATCCTGGAGGCGCGGTGAAGGTTCCACGAGCCCTAAGTCTTCACCTGAAAATGGTTGAAATCGTGTGCGTTGTGGTTGGGCGGTGAAGGGTGAAGGCAAAAAGCGAAAATTCGGTGAGTGCGTACGCGCGCGTGAGCGGGGCGAAAGCTTCACCGCAGTGTTCACGCGCGGAGAGCGAAAGCGGGGGTGTTTCTCGATTTAGCGGGGGAGAAACGCGCGAAAGTGGGCCGTTGTTTTCGTTTTCCCTCGAGTTCTTTTGAGCTTCAATCGATCGGTGATCTCGTGGTGTGGGGCGTTGGGAGGAAATCGGCGTGCGAGATGGGAATGGGTTTGCGCTTTGGTCCATGGGATGCGGGTGCAGCGAGTACAGCGCGGTGAGGAGAAAACACAGCGCGCAACGCCATTGTGAAGCGTTGCGCGCTGTCTCGTTGCAGTTCGTTCGTTTTTATGCTTTCTCTCGACTCCGGAGAGAAAGCCCCCGTGTTCTTCTCCGTGTTATGAGAATTTGTGAGATTTGCCGCAGATTTCCGTTTTTAATCGCTTGTAAATGGCGAGAATGTTCGATGAACTGTGATTTTCTGATTTGGTGGTTTCCCGAGAAGATCCTAATTTTGCCGTCAGAAAACCACATCCCGTTTGCGGATCCTTGTTCCACTTTCTCGTCTTGTGACGTCCATCATATTTTCCCCTCACCCCCGTTCAGTATCGACGGAGACTGCTTGTGTGCGCGCCGACTAAGCGGCAAAAATACGCCCGCCGTTGCGTAGCGATCGAAGCAGAGAAAAGCCCTCAGGCTGAAAGGAGAGCGAATGTTCCACGGGAAACATTTCCCGTCCCTGTTTCGACCACTGCGCAACGGCGGGTGGAGCGATGCCTTCGGCACACCCACTCAGCGCGCGCCGAAGGGCGAAAGCATCGTGGGTTAGTCGACCAGTTTGAGCACCTGCTCCACGATCTGCTCGTCGAGCAAATGGTTGTCGGCCAGCAGCTTTTGCAGGTCGAACCGGTCGTAAAGGTCCTTTTTGATGCCCCCTACCCACACTTTCATGTCGGTTGGTCCGTAGAAGGCCGCAATGCGTTGGCCGAAACCGCCGTCTGTGCAGCCGTCTTCGAGCGTCACCACCAAGGAGTGGTCGGCCTTCAAGGCGTTGAGCGTATCGGCGTCCACCGCATGGAGGTAGCGCGGGTTGATGAGGGTGGCGTCGATACCCTTTTGGGCGAGCAGACGCACAACGTTCTCGCCCTTTTGGAAGAAGGAACCGGCTGCGATGATCGCCACTTGCTGTCCGCGGTGCACCACTTGGTATTGCGGGACGTAGGCATACTGCTCATCGACCGGTTCGGTCGTGTGGTGCACGCCGTTGCTTGGCACGCGGAGGGCGACGGGGCACTTGTCTTGGCGCACCGCCCAGCGCAACATGGCGAAATACTCTTCGCAGGTGGTGGGAGCGAGATAAACGAGGCCGGGTATGCTGCATAGCATAGGAATGTCGAAGAGACAGAGGTGCGTGATGTCGTTCATCACGCCGGCGCCGCCATACATCACATTGATGACCGCCGGGTTGGCATTGATGCACAGATCTTGTGCAATCTGGTCGTAGGCACGTTGGATGAAGGTGCTGGTGACCGTCCACACGGGGCGGAGTCCGCCTTTGGCCATGCCTGAAATCATGGCCGTGGCCTGTTCTTCGGCGATGCCCACGTCGACATGCTGTGCGCCGGCCTCTTCGCGTTTCGCGCGGTTGAAACCCGCCACAGCGGGTGTGCCGGCCGTGACGGCAACGAGAGTTTTGTCGTGCTTCATCTCGCGCAGCATCCAGTCGGAGAAGAGTTGGGCATAGTTCTCTTGTGCCGGCATCTCGGGTCGGCTGCCGTCGGTGCGGTCGAAGGGCAGCCCCCAGTGCCAAGCCTCTTTGTTCTGCACGGCGGGTGCGAACCCGTGTCCCTTTTCGGTGTGGATGTGTACGACGGTGGGGCGTGTGGTGCCTTTCACGCTGTGGAAAACTTTGATGAGTTGTTCCAGGTCGTTGCCCTCTTCGAGGTAGATGTACTCGAATCCCCAAGCCTTGAACCAGTTGTGCTCGCACGTGCCGTGGCTTTCGCGCAGTGCGCGTAGGTTCTTGTAGATGCCGCCGTGGTTTTCGGCGATGGACATTTCGTTGTCGTTAACCACGATGAGGATGCCGGTGCCGAGTTCGGATGCCTCGTTGAGTCCTTCGAAGGCTTCGCCGCCGGAGAGAGAGCCGTCGCCGATGACGGCGATGATGTTCTCGTCGGTGCCTTTGAGGTCGCGCGCTTTTTGCAGCCCGGTGGCCAGACTGATGGAGGTGGAGGTGTGGCCGACCTCAAAATTGTCGTATTCGGGACACTCTGTGGGAGAGGAATAGCCGGAAATGGCGTCCATGTCTTCGAGGGTGCCGAGAAAACCGAAGGCGCGACCGGTGAGCACCTTGTGGGGATAGGTTTGGTGGCTGACATCGAACACGAATTTGTCCTTAGGCGCGTCGAAAACGTAGTGGAGGGCCACGGTGGCTTCCACGAAACCGAGGTTCGGTCCGATGTGGCCGCCGTGTTGGCTCACACGGTTCAAGACGGCATCTCGGGTTTCGGCGGCCACCACTTGAAGGGCTTCGAGATTCAGCGCTTTCAAGTCGGCCGGTGACTTCAATTTTTCAATATACATGGTTCTGTGCTTTATTGGTAGCTTACAAAGCTACACCAACCGTTCGGAATCTCCAAAACCGATGGACGGAAAGTGCGCGCGGGTGACTTTCTTTTAGTGACTTGGCTTTTCTTACTTGCGCCCGTTGCGTTCAGACCGCGAAGGGCAGCCGATGCAAAGCGGAGAGGTGCCGCAAAAAAGCATAGCCTTGCACCGAGCGGTGAAGGCTATGCCGAAAAGAAATGTTGAGGGGGCGAGCGCAAGTAGACCGGTGCGCATCAAGGGAGGGACACGCAGCGGAACTTCCCGATCACTTGGCGCGGCGATGGGGTTGGAAATGGGGAGAGTGGATGTGCAGGCGATGCCGACCGGCAGCCATGGGGGCACTGCGAAGGAGAGAGCGGTTGAGAACCGGGGAACTCGCAGCTTGGTGATCCCTGCTTGTTTGCGGTGCTTATCTTCAATACCCGCCAAAGTGGCGAAAGTAAAAATGAAGGGGGCGTTTTTTTTGTTTTTGCTGCTGGGATGTGTCTTAAATTATTGATATTCAGTCGGTAGAGGTTGAATAAAAAGTGCGGTAGGCGTGATTTTGTATGTTGCTGAGGTGTAACTCCCGCGAAGCGGACGGGAGAAAAGAAAAAAGGAGTTGCGCAATGCGCAACTCCTTTTGAGTACGGTGGACCAGCTAGGGCTTGAACCTAGGACCTCCAGATTATGAGTCTGTTGCTCTAACCAACTGAGCTACAAGTCCGGCGAAAGTCGATACTTTCGTGTTGCGAAGTTAGCAAAAAAGTTGAGGGTTTCCAAATTCTCCCGCGGCTTTTTTGGTTTCGTGGACTTGAATCGGCGCGGTTCAGAGTTTCCAGGCGGAAAGGGTGAAGTCTTTTTCGACGCGTTGCTCGACGGCATCGGGGAGGTTGTGGAAGAAGTTGATGCCGGTGTTGTGCTCGAGTTGAGCGATGCTGATGGCGTGTTTGCGCATGTCGGCCGTGGTGCCGGTCTTGCCGTAGTTCTTGTTTTCGAGCCAGAAGGCGATGCCGCTGTACACGCCGTTTTTCACCTTGAGGAGCGCCATAAAGTAGTGTGCCGGCACGGGAACGCGTCCATTGGCCACATATTTGAGCACGCCGACATTGCGATCGGTGGTGCCGCCCTTCACAACGTAGAGCGTATCGGCGAAGGCGCTGTTGCGACCGAGGTCTTGCACCAGTCCCTCGAGCGCGGTCCAATATTTCTGGTTGAAGTGACCGACTTGCGGACTCATGTTGCTCATGTAGAAGGTCTGGTCGTTGGCTTCGCGCGAGAAGAGCCGGTCGGCCGAGGCCACGAGGTGGCCGTGGTCGTAGCCGTTGAACGAGAGGTCGGAGGGGAGCGCCTCAGCACGGGCCAGCAGTGGGTCGGCGGGGTATTGCGGTTTCTGGGAGTAGGGTTTGCGCCCCACCTTTTTGGGCCGCGTTTCGGCATCGAAGCGAAAGGCTACCCAACGGGAGTGGAAGAGCGTGACGTCGTAGTCGACGGCGTAGTTGAGGATAGAGTCGCCGCCGGTGTGGGCGGGTGCCACGCGATGGACGAGGAAGCGTTCGGCGGCGGCACCGGTGAGTTGGGGTATCTCGATGCGTGCTGCGGCACGGCGATCGGCCGCGCTCATTTGGCCCGGTGTGGGTTGCGGCGCAGGATCGGGCGTGGGAACGGGTTGAGACGGTTGGTTCGGTTCGGAGGTGCCCCAATGGATGTCGGGCTTGTTGTCTCGGTCGCAGGCGACGAAGGCCAAAGTGAGACAGCAGAAGGCGAGGAAAAGTCTGTTCATGGGCGTGTTGTGGAAAGAAAACACACCGCCCGCACGGGATGCGCGAGCGGTGTGGGGGAAGTGGGGATGCGGCCGGCCGACGCCGGCGAGGCAGATTCGGTGCCGCGGGGAGGGTTACTGCAGGCCGCCGTTGGTGGTGGTGAGTTGGGCGTCGTCGACGAGGAAGGCGCCGCTGCCCTTTTGGTTCATGACGAGCAGGCAAATGGTCTTGGGCCGGTCGAGCTTGAAGGTGTAGGTGACGAGAGACCAAGCGCCTTGGGTCACAGTGGTGGGGTCACTGTAGATGTAGTCGGTCTTGAAATCGGCCACTTTGTGGTCGGTCATGATGGCGTAGCCGGTTTTGAGGTGGGCGTTGGCTTCAGCACCGTAGACATAGTAGGTGAAGGTGTAGGTGCCGGCTTTGAGGCTGAGCTCAGCGTAGGACAGGCGTTTGTTGACCTTGGCATCGCCGGTGACTTTCACGGCGTACTGTCCACCGTGGGCTGTAGTGCTCTGCGAAAGTGAGGCGTTGCCGATGCTCGACTTCCAAACGGCGGGGGCGGCTCCGTCCCAGTTTTCGAAACCGGCATTGCTCAGGAGATTGTCTCCCGTGGGTGCGGGTGCCGGCTTGGGATCGGGCGTCGGAGTGGGCGTGGGTTGCACGGGGCGATCGAGGTGGCCGAGTGCGAGTTTCACGTTTTTGATCTGCCAGGTCGATCCGCTCTTGTCGTCGCTGTTGTAGCGGAAGGCAATGCGCACTTTCTTGCCGAGGAAAGCTTCGGGAATGTCGAAGTTGGCCGAAGTATAGGTCTTCCAATCGGAACCTTCCGTCCATTTCTGGTTGAGCACCGTCCATCCGGCTTCGGGTTGGGCGGGGTTGTAGGCGTCGGTGATGAGCAGCTGTTGGTTGGCGTCGGCTTTGTTGTAGCGCAGGATGTATTCGAGTGCCACGTGCGCTCCTTCGGTCTTGGCAGCGGTGAGATCCACTTCGGGGCTGACGAGGTAGTAGGTACCGGCTGTGGTTTTCTTGGAGGCGTTGTCGTAGCCGGAAGCTTTGGCCGATTTGAAATCGATCTTCCATGCGCCTTCGCCCGAGGTGGTTTGCGAAGTGAAGGTACCGAGGGAGGCGGCGAAGCTCTCATCGATGAGCGGGCCGTTCGTGTTCGGTTGGACGGGTTGTTCGGGTGTGGAGGGCGTCACGACGCCGCGCTGCACTTTGAGGTTCTTAATTTCCCAAGTAGAACCGCTCTTATCGTCGGTGTTGTAGCGGAAGGCGATGTGCACTTTCTTGCCGAGGAAGGCGGCGGGCACGGCGATTTTCTCGTTGGCGAACGTTTTCCAATCACTGCCTTCCGTCCATTTCTGGTTGAGCACCGTCCAACCTTGGTCGGGATGCGCGGGATCGAAGTGGTCGGCGATGAGGAGTTGCTGATTTTCGTCGCCTTTGTTGTAGCGCAAGATGTAGTCGAGCGTCACATACGCGTTTTCCACGCCGGTGAGGTCGACCTCGGAGCTGACCAGGTAGTAGGTGCCGGCCGTCGTCTTCTTGGCGGCGTTGTCATAGCCGGAAGCTTTGGCGGTTTTGAAGTCAATTTTCCATGCGCCGTCTCCGGAAGTGGTGTAGTTTTTGAACGAACCGAAGGACGAGACGAAAGTTTCTTCGAGCAGCACATCCTTGACATCGTTGCGATTGGGCTGTTGCTTTTCGGTGGGCAGACCGTAAGGTGAGGGCACGTCTTCGCAGGCGGTGAAACCGAGGGCGAGGGTGCAGGCGGCAGCGAGGGTGAGAAGCTTATTCATTTGGTCTTATTTTGTGTGGGCGGTGGTGGGTTGGATATCGTCGAGGCTACGCAGTTGCAATTGCCAGTCGGAATAGTAGGAGAGTACGCCGTTGTAGACGCAGCTCGCAGTGGGGATGCGGGTGAAGGAGATGTTGTTGCGCACGGAGGTGCGAATGGTGAATCCGGCTGTGCTGTTGTCGAGCATCAGAGTGCGGTCCACTCCAAAACCGGCGTCGTAGAGCGCTTTGGGCGCAAAGATTTTGGGGAGCGGTTCGAGTTTTCCGGAGAGGGCTCCCTTGGCAGGGGTATTGGCCTCAGCGCCTTGTACCTCTTTGATCTTGCCGCTCACCGTGGCGAGGAGCGGGCAGTTGAGATAGTTGCGGTTGCTCTTGTTTTCGAGCCAACTTGCTGCCGCTGCCGTGGTGAGATCGCGCGGGGTGAGTTCGGGCGCTTTCGGATTGGGCGTGCCTACGAGAGCGATGTGGGTGCTGACGTCTTCGAGCAGCATGGGGCCGAGTCGCAGATTACCGGCCGAGGTGTAATAGGGACGGCCGATTTTGGGCGTGCGGCTGTAATTGCCGATGTAGAGTCCGTTGAGGTTGATGCGCACGCGCTGTCCGAGTGCAAAATGGGGGAAGAGCGTGGAGGTTTTCACCCCGACGGTGATGCACTGGTCGTCGGGTGCTCCCGGCGTGGACTTGATGTCTCGGAGCACAAGCGTCTGATAGAGGTTGCCTGAGATGTCGTTGGCCACGACAACGCCTTCAAAAATCACGTCTTCTTTGACTTCTTCGAAGGTGTTGTTTCCCGAAATGGGCGCACTGTATTTCTCTTTGACTTGGAGAATGTCGGTGTTTGCCGCCGGCAATTGTTGAGCCGTGATGAGTGCGCGAGCATTGTCGGGCACTTCGTTGTGGTCCATGCACGAACCCAGCGAGAACGAGAGTGCACCGGCGAGTGCGAGAGAGAGTATGCGATTCATGTGAGTGGCTTTTTAGAACTTGAATCCAACGTTGAGGAAGAAGTTGAAGGGGTTGGCATAGTAGTACTTCGAGTTGCGCGAGAACTTGTAAGCTTTGCCTTCGCCTTTGGTGTACGTTCCGCCGTCTTCCTTATAATAGTAGTCCGAGCGGTTTTGTTCATATCCTCCCGTGCGGAGTTTCGTGTTGTTGGCGATGTTTTGGAACGAGAGACTCACGATCAAGCTGTGGCCGTGCGCCAGGCGGAAATAGCGTCCGATGCCGAAATCGAACATCACGCCTCCCTTGAACTTTTCTTGTTCGGCAGCATAAGCCGTGACTTCCCGGCCGTTGGCGTCGAAGAGCACACCACCTTCGCGTTTCACTTCGTTTTCGGTCACGTCATAGGAAGGACGTCCTGCGGCGTCGGTGCCGGAAGGCAGGTAGAAGTGGCCGTCGCCGTTGTAGGTGCTGTTGAGTCGGCGGTAGGGCGAGAAGCCGACGTAAACGCGATCATAATAATTGGCCGATGCTTCGAAGAACCAGCCGTTGATGCTGTAGTTCGCGCCGAGCGAAACCGCCGTGAGCGGTGTGCTGCTCACCCGCATGCCGTCGGCAATGACGCGCAAGGGCATGTTTTCCTTCGTCACGGGATTCACCACTTTGTTCAGTCGCGCCAATTCGTTGGCGTTCATTCCCTCGTAGCTAATTTGCGCGTAGGGATTGTTGGTATATTTCGCGTCGCCGACGGAGGCCAGGAGGAGGAACGAGAGATTGTTGGTGGCTTGCACGTCGAAGGCCGCCTCCACGCCGTAGTGTTCTTTGCGCACTCCCGTCATGGTGAGGTAAGTGAAGGTCGACTGCTGGTCGTTGTAGAAAGCACTTTGTTCCACTTGGCGTCCGAAGCGCGCGTAGTATCCGCTGAGTTTTCCCACCACGGGACCGAGGCGGAAGGTGTAACTGAGGTCCGCGTCGTAGATGTCTTCATTGGTGAGGTGGTCCACAAAATTATTTTGTGCGCGGGGTGCCACGAAAGCATTGCGCGCCAACGGAGCCTGCGTACCGGCGCCGGCACTGAGTGCGATCGTATGGTTGAACGTCGGCGAGTAGGCCACGCCGAGTTTACCGCCGCCGCCGAGGAATTTGGCCAATCCACTCTTGCCGAAGCTGTTGTTCTTGTAGCGGCCGTTCTCCATTCGGCCGTCGCGTTCCATGCTTGTGCCGTCGATATGTCCCGCGAGCGTGATGGTCCAATGGGGAGACGTGAAACGATAGTTGCTCCAGGCCTCAGCTTGGGTCACATCTAGATTATAATCGTAGCCGAAGCGATCGCCTTTGGCAATTTGTCGATTGGGGTGCCGCACGTCGTTTTGGGCTTCGTCGGAAGTGATGCCGTAGTCGTTCACCGCAAACTTGTCGAGGTCGGTGTAGCGCGTGGCGCCGAGCAAGTCGGCCATGGTTTTATAGTGCATGCCGTGCGTACGATTGAATTGTACGCCGAGCGCAATGCGGTGGTGCACATTGAAAGTGTGGTTGAGCGTCGAGCTCAGCGCCCACACACTTTGGTCGTTGTGTCGGCGTTCTTGATAGTAGAGCGCTTCCCCTCCTTCTTGTTCGTTGCGGCGGTTGACAAAGTAGAGCTGATCCCAGTCGATCTGTCGGTTCGCCTTGTTGGCCGTCCAGTGTTGGCGAAGTGTTTCCCACTGTTTGAACAGGAAATCCTCGTCCGCCACGTTGTGTTCGTTCGCATTGCTGCGCGTGCCGTCGCTTCCCCACACGTTGCCCACGCCCGAAGGGAAGTTCTTATAATAGTCCGGTCGCGGATCATAAGCATTGCCATTCCATCCCAGCGACGTCCCGCTGTAGAACGAATAGGTGTAGCCCAAGTTCGTGGTCAGTCGCGTGTCGTTGTTGTCGCTGTTCCAGTCCCACGTGAGGATACTTGTGGGAGCGAAGGCGCGCACCACGCGCGAATTGCGTTTTTCGCCGTTCTGGTAACCCCAGTTTGGGTTGTAGTAGTGCGAGTTGGCTAACCAATAGGCCTCTTCTGTCGAAGCCGCTTGTTGCGCGCGTTCGGTCGGCGCGCCGTAGGTCACGAGCGAAAGCGCATGGTTCGTGCCGAAACGCTTTTCCGCAGCGAGGAAATAAGCTGCCGAATTGTAGAACGTACCCTCGATCTGCCCTTCTTTCGCTCCCCGATAACCCACCGAGGCAGCGAGCGCCCAACCATTGGACATGAGTCCCGTGGCGTAGGTGAAGAGTGCGCGTCCCACATAATTGCGGTTGGTGGCCGAGAGGCTCAATTTCTTGCCTTGGGCAAATTGCGAAGCACGGGTGTTGTAGCTCGTTGCGCCGCCGATGCCCGGAGTGCCGAAGGTGGAAAAATCATAGGCATTCAGCCCCTCGCGGTTGCGTGTGGCGTCATTGAGACCACCGATCGAGGCATAGTTGAAGCGTCCCAACTCCAAGTCGTTGAGTCGCAGCCCGTTCATGTAGGTGTTGGCATACATATTGTCGTAGGCCCGCACCCGGAAACGCATCGGGCTGAAGCGGAATCCGACGTTGTAGAGAAACGGATCGCTTTTGGCCGTGACCGATGAAATGGTCTGCGCGAAGTCGCCGTCCTCATCGAGTTGCGATTCGGAGAAGGTGAAATCGGCATTGTCGTCTTGAAATCTGACGGTATCGGCCACAGGATGCTGTGCACGTGCCGCGGCACCCGCTACGCACCAAAGTGCGGCCAATAGGAACGTTCCTTTCTTCATGTATCTGAGGAGTCGTAAAGAGGTTATGTGGTTCGCTCGGCAGACTCGCCTGCCTTGTTCTGCTGTGCGCGGAGCACCGAAACAAGCGCCCACGTGAGGGTAGTTTTCAATGCGAAGATAGCAAAAAGACGTCGACTCTGCCGTTTTTTCCCCCTTTTTTTTGTCAATGCCCCGTTCCCTCCCCCGCATTTTGCGCTCTTCCCACCGAAAAAGCCCCATCGAAGCGGAGCGAATGCGATTTTGTTGTTAAATTTGCTCCGTAATCACCTATTCAGTATGAAGAATTTACTTTCCGCCCTGCTCCTTGTCCTTGCGCTCGGAGTACTTCCCGCCTCAGCACAAAAGAAGGTGCTCTACGGCGTGGGATTTTACAACGTCGAAAACCTTTTCGACACGCAACACGACGCCGGCAAGAACGACTACGAGTTCCTGCCCTCCGGCTCCTACCAGTGGACAGAACAAAAATACACCGCCAAGCTCCACAACATCGCCCAAGTGCTGAGTGAACTCTGTACCGAAGTGGGTACGAAGAAGAACCCCGCCGGCGCCGCCGTCATCGGTCTGAGCGAGGTCGAAAACAGCCACGCGCTCAACGATCTCCTGCGCGAACCCGCCTTGGCCGCTCGCGGTTATCGCTACGTCCATTTCGACGGTCCCGACCGCCGCGGCATCGACGTGGCGCTGCTCTACAATCCCAAAGCCTTCCACCTCGTCGAAGCCCAACTCATCCCCTACATCTACCCCACCGAAAGCGAACCCGACGTGGATCTCGGTTTCTACATCGACGAGAAAGGCCGTGTCAAAGGCTATCCCTACCAAAACGGTCTCCTGCGCGGCGACACCACCTACATCACCCGCGGTTTCCTCACCGTCGAAGGCTATTTGGGTGGCGAAAAGTTTTATTTCATCGTCAACCACTGGCCTTCTCGCGGAGCACAAAGCCCTGTGCGTGAGCGTGCCGGCTACCAAGTGCGCCGCCTCAAGGAAGCCCTCCTCAAGCAAGACCCCGATGCACGCATTGTCATCATGGGCGACCTCAACGACGACCCCGGCAACCTCTCCGTCTCCTCGCCCGACGCCCTCGGAGCCAAGAGCGATAAAAACGCCTGCGGCCCCCACGACCTCTACAACCCCTGGTACGACATGCTCTACAAACAAGGCGTAGGCACCCTCTACTACCGTGGCAAGTGGAATCTCTTCGATCAAATCATTTTCACGGGCAACCTGCTCCAGGACAAAGACAAAACGCGGCTGCATCTGCTGACCAACGCCGTCTTCTCGCGCGACTACCTCTTGCAAACCGAAGGTAAATACAAAGGTGCACCCAAACGCACCACTGCCGGCGGCACTTGGCTCAATGGCTATTCCGACCACCTGCCCACGCAGATCTTCCTCGTCAAGGATGCCCGCTAACTTCAACACAAACGCCTAAACATAATCTTTCCACTCGTGGCACAGAAACCTGCAATTCCCAAAGGCACCCGCGATTTCGGCTTTGTCGAAATGGCACGCCGCAACTATATCTTCGACACCATCCGCAGCGTCTATCGCCTCTACGGCTTCAGCCAGATCGAAACCCCCGCCATGGAGAACCTCTCCACCCTGATGGGCAAATATGGTGAGGAAGGCGACAAACTCCTCTTCAAAATTCTCAACAGCGGCGACTTCACCCGCTCCGTCTCCACCGCCGACTACGAGGCCGCCTCAGCACCCGCCCTCGCTGCCAAGTTCTGCGAGAAAGGACTGCGTTACGACCTCACCGTCCCCTTCGCCCGTTTCGTGGTGCAGCACCGCGAGGAACTCACCCTCCCCTTCAAGCGCTACCAGATTCAACCCGTATGGCGCGCCGACCGCCCGCAGAAAGGCCGTTATCGTGAGTTCTACCAGTGCGATGCCGACGTTGTCGGTTCCGATTCGCTCCTCAATGAGGTCGAACTCATGCAGATTGTCGACGAAGTCTTCACCCGCTTCGGCATTCGTGTCGCCATCAAGATTAACAACCGCAAAATCCTCACCGGCATTGCCGAAGTGATCGGTGCGGCCGATAAGATTGTCGACATCACCGTGGCCATCGACAAACTCGACAAGATCGGTCTCGACAAGGTCAACGAAGAACTCGCTGCCGCCGGTCTTTCCGACGAACAGATCGCACGCCTCCAACCCATCATCTCCCTCTCCGGCACCAACGCCGAGCAACTCGACACCATGCGCGGCGTCTTGGCCGAAAGCGAAGTCGGTTTGCGCGGTTGCGATGAAGTGGCCTTCGTGCTCGAAGCCCTCGGCGACAGCCTCCGCAACGCGCTCGAACTCGACCTCACCCTGGCCCGCGGCCTCAACTACTACACCGGCTGTATCTTCGAAGTTAAAGCCCTCGATGTCGAGATCGGCAGCATCACCGGCGGTGGTCGTTACGACAACCTTACCGGCATCTTCGGTCTTCCCGGTCTTTCCGGTGTGGGCATCTCCTTCGGTGCCGACCGCATCTACGACGTGCTCAACCAACTCGAGCTCTACCCTGCCGACACCGATACGGGCGTCGAACTGCTCTTCATCAATTTCGGCGCTGCCGAAGCCGCTCGCTGCCTCGAATTGGCACGTACCACCCGTGCAGCCGGCATTTCCACCGAGGTCTATCCCGATGCCGCCAAGATGAAGAAGCAAATGGCCTACGCCAACGCGCGCCACATCCCCTTCGTCGCCCTCATCGGCGAGAACGAGTTGCAACAAGGCCTCGTCACGCTCAAGAATATGACCACCGGCGAGCAGTCGCAACTCACTCCCGAGCAACTGCTCGAGCATCTCCGCGCTTGAGTCCCGTCCCACGGCACACGCTAAGCCGATAACACAACACACCGTGCCCGAACCTTTACCACTTTTGGCAATCGTTCGGGCGCGGTATTTTTGTATCTCGCCACAAAGGCGAAGTCTTTTTCATGCGCAGTGCACCAACTAAAGTTACTCCCCTGAGCGGCTGCCCCATATTTTCGGCTACTTCCGAGAAAACGTGTCGTTTTGTCGTTCGACGACCACCTCCATCGTCCGCCGTGTGCCCTCTTCTTCTGCCTATTGTGCCTTTCGATCCCTTCCCTTCGTCCTCTTGTCTCAACAAAGAGCGCCACGCTACAAAGCTGTAGCGTGGCGCTTTCGTTCAATAAGGTTTTCTTCTCACGGGTACCGGTCTCACTTATGGACAGTGCAAGAAGAGAGGAAATCTT
>ERZ772962.1295-NODE-1295-length-13638-cov-3.987411_pt1 | contig 13638 bp, 11 predicted proteins | sample MGYA00580676_ERZ772962 | MGnify/ENA primary metagenome ERZ772962 (study PRJEB29015, sample SAMEA2738049) | human oral metagenome | biome: human oral; feature: human-associated habitat; material: saliva | place: China | collected 2230 ...
TCAAAAAATGATTAATCTTGAAAATCCAAAACCATTTTTATATACGTCAGGTCGTTTTAAGGTTGAGTTTGAAAAAACTACAGCCGCTTTTCCAATTGCTCCAGCTAAGAATAAAAATGTGATTGTTTGGGATTTACGCTTTTCTCCAGAAGATTTTCTTGATTGGAGTGCTGAACAAATTTTAGAGAACATTACGGCAGATTTCGAAACTCGTTCGCAAGCAGACTTTAAGCCGATTGCGGCAAAAATTTTACAATACAACAAATGTCCAGCAGTTGCGCCAATTGGTGTTTTGAACGAGGAGAATCAAGAAAGGTTAAATCTTAAATTAGCAGATATTCAAAAAAACTTAGATTTATTGCGAAAAAATCCTCATTTTGCAGAAAATATTCGATCTGCTTTCGAAAAGAGAGATGAAATTTCGAAAGAACGACATGAAAATATTAGCTTATCTCCTGAGGCTCGGCTTTTTGAGGGTTTTTTGTCGAGGAGTGATGAAATTAAAGCCGAGGCTGTTCGAAATTCTACCGCTCGAGAGTTGGCTGATTTTCACCCTGATTTTAACGACGAACGATTAAACGGTTTGCTGCTTCATTATAAAGCTAGAAGCTTCCCAAAGAGTCTGAGCTCTCAAGAAAAAGAGTTATGGGAAGAATATCGTGCGAAAAATTTGAAAAAAATGCTTCCAAAATTTATGAAAGAATTTCAAGAAGCTGCAACAAGAGAGAATTTAAGTACGCAAGAGCAATTTATTTTGGAAGATATTAAACTGTGGCTTGAAAATGTTTTACCGGATTTAGAGGGCTAATCTTTTAGCTTTTTAGAAATTTCATGAGACCATTCGGCCTGTTTTAAATCATTGAAGGCATTATTAGTTGATTTCTTAAAATCTACTATTTCTTGCGGTAAAAAGCCTTTTTTGTGTTGAAAGCCGGCCTTCCATTCATAATCTTTAGTATAGCCAAGATCTTTGGTGATTTTTGAGGTTGAATTTCGAAGGTGTAATGGTATTTGCGCATGCGGAAACTCTCTGACAAGTTCGTAAGATTGGTACATTAGTCCAGTTGTTTCTCGAGATTTTTTACTTTTCGAAAGTGCGGTTGCACAATGAAAGAGAATATATTTAGCTTCTGGCATGCCAACTTTTTCTACTGCTTCAAAAGTTGAATTTGCTAAAGTGATTGCTCCATTTCCAGCAAGGCCAATATCTTCGCTAGCAAAAATAATCATTCGGCGAGCGATGAATTTTGGATCTTCACCAGATTTTAACATTTTTGCAAGATAAAAACATGCGGCTTCCGCGTCGCTTCCGCGCATACTTTTTATGAAAGCCGAAATTGTGTCGTAGTGATCATCGCCATTTTTATCATAAGCTAAAAGTGGAGAATTGATTGATTCTTTAAGGGTTTCGATAGTTATGTGTTTTTTTTCGAAATTTAAGATAAGTTCAAGATTTCCCAGAGCGGTACGAGCATCACCATGACTTATTTTTGCAAGAAGTTCTAGGGCGTTATTCTCTATTTTTGTGTTTGGTGATATTTTTGCTAGTGTTTTCGTGATTATTTCTGATATTTCAGAAAGAGATAATGGTTTAAGAGTTAAAATTCGACTACGAGAAATTAATGGGGTAATAATTTCAAAGCTAGGATTTTCAGTAGTTGCTCCGATAAGATTTATCAAACCACTTTCAATATGAGGAAGAAAAGCGTCCTGCTGTGATTTGTTGAAACGGTGGATTTCATCAACAAAAAGAATTGTTCGAATTCCAAGATTCCAATTTTGGCGTGCATGTTCAACAACTTTTTCGATATCTTTTTTTCCGCTAGTTACGGCGGACATTTCAATGAAATCGGCATTAACTTCGTTTGCTAGAATTCGTGATAATGTTGTTTTTCCGGTTCCAGCTGGTCCCCAAAAAATTAAACTGATGGGCTCTTTATTTTCGATTATTTTTCGTAAAATTCCATTTTCGCCAATTAGGTGCTTCTGACCAATAACTTCACTGAGTTTTTGTGGGCGCATTTTTTCTGCGAGTGGAATTTTTGGCTGATAGTTCATATTAAAAATATTATAGCATTTTTGAAAATAATTATCAAAAAATGCAATCTCTAAAATTGAAAAAAACATTAAAATATGGTATTATTTAAAGATAAAATTGAAGAAACAAGGAATATTTATGAAGATCAATACTAAACCTTTACCAGGAATGATGGAACTTCTTCCCGAGGAGCAAATTGAGTTTAATCGAATTAAGAATATAATTGAGCTAAATTATGCAAAGTTTGGTTTTTCACCAATTGATACGCCGGCGATTGAACGAACTGAAATTTTGCTAGCCAAGGCCGGCGGCGAGACCGAAAAGCAAATATATCGCTTTAAAAAGGGTGATAATGATTTAAGTTTGCGGTTTGATTTGACTGTTCCAACCGCACGTTATGTTGCGGATAATATTGGACAATTGCAATTTCCGTTTAAACGTTCGCAAATAGGTAAAGTTTATCGAGGTGAACGTTCTCAGAGGGGTCGTTTTCGAGAATTTTATCAATGCGATATTGATGTTATTGGCCGTGAAAAATTGAGCGTAAACTATGATGCTGAAGTCATTTCCGTGATTTACAGCATCTTTCGTGAACTTAATTTTGGCGATTTTACGATTCGAATTAGTAATAGGAATATTATAAGCGGTTTGATTGAAGGTTTAGGTGTTGAAGATAAATCTTCTGAAATTATGGCTTTAATTGATCGGGCTGAAAAAATTTCAAATGAAGAGTTTGTTAAGCAATTAAGTGATTTAGATTTGGGTGAAAAATCTTCAGTAATAGTTGAATTTATAAATATTTCCGGCTCTTGTGAAGAGGTTTTAGATAGCCTTAAAGATATGTCAAGAAAGATAAATAATGAACGTTTCAGTAATGGAGTAGTGGAGCTTTCTGAAGTTTCGAGTTTGTTAAAAAACATGGGTGTTCAGGAACGATATTTCAAGCTTGACATGTTAATTGTTCGAGGATTGGATTATTACACCGGAACGGTTTTTGAAACAAATCTAGATAATTTCAAACAGATTGGATCGGTTTCGAGCGGTGGAAGATATGATAATTTAAGCAGTTATTATTCGAAAGAAAAACTCCCTGGTGTGGGTGCCTCAATTGGGTTGACAAGGTTGTTTTGGTGTTTGCGAGACTTAAATCTTTTGAGTTTTAATAAACGCTCAGAAGCCGAATATCTAGTAATTCCAATGGGTGGTGAGCAGGAGCTAAAAAAATCTTTCAAAATCGCTAACGAAATGCGCGCTCAAGGTAAAAAAGTTGAAGTTTTGTTAGAGAATTTTAATATGAAAAAAGCTTTTAAGTTTGCGGATAAGAGGGGTGTTCGATATACTTTAGTGATTGGTGATAGAGAAATCTTAGAAAATTCATTCTTTTTTAAGGATATGAAGACGGGGCAAAGTATTAGTCTAGAAGAAATCTTTAAAAAATAGCGCTACTGTTTATTTTTTAAAAAGTATGTGGTATAATCATTTTATATCACTTTGGCGCCTTGGCGGAGTGGTTACGCAGCGGTCTGCAAAACCGCGTACACCGGTTCGATCCCGGTAGGTGCCTCCATTTTGATGAATACCCCATGCGCGAGTGGCGGAATAGGTAGACGCGAGGGACTTAAAATCCCTTGGATGAATAATCCGTGCGGGTTCGATTCCCGCCTTGCGCACCAAATCGGAACTAAAACGAAAACGGTCGCCCGAACGGGCGGCTTTTTCGCTGGCAGCGCGCAGCGCCGACCAGCGATTTTTCTGGGGGGAGTTAAGAAATTGGTCGTCATCTATGACGACTTCTTTTTGTCGTATTTGTAGGTTCGACCCGAAAATTTCAAGACACAAGGATTTTTTCGCATCGAGATCATCGCCCTTTGCGGTTTTACAGATAGAAACGCTCGTTTCTATCCACTTTTTCATCGGTTCGACCCACGTCAAAACACCAAGTGAAGATTGCTCGATTTGCTCTTGCAAACGCTTCTTTTCGCTCAGAATATTTTCACGCTTGGTTTGGTACAATTCACGCTCTACGTCACCATTCAGGTAGCTATCAAGCAAGCGTTGCAACTTGCTAGACAACTGTACGATTTGTTCTTGCGCTTTACTAATACTGACGTTAAACGATATCTTGTCTTTCTGTTCGTCTTGTCGAATTAGCTCGTACAGTTTGTCCGCCCACTTGGTGGGCATAGCAAAATCGAGCAACAAATTAGATAACTGCTTATCCAACTCCTCCGCTCGGATGTGCGGCTCTTTGCAGGCGACGGCTTTGTTCTTGCGAGTGCAACGGTAATACACATAAACATGCACATTGCCATTTTTCTGTCGTTTTATGCGTGTTTCTGCTGTAAACATCATGCTGCACGAGTAATACACCAAGCCACACAGTGGCAAAGGGTCGTTGGTTTTTCTAGTTGGCTTGCCGCACCGTTCCAAAACCGTTTGCACTCGGTCAAATAACTGTTTTGAGATAATGCCTTTGTACTTGCCCTCGTGTATTTCGCCTAAGTAGCGAAAGTGTCCATAGTAAAACGGATTTGCCAGCATGCGCGCCATGCGTGTGCGCGAATAGGGTTTATTGCCAGTCGTTTTCTTGCCGCACACCATACTTTTTTTGGTATGTATACCGTGGGCAAACAAAAAGTCAGCGATTTCATCCAATCTTTTATCTCCGCGAGCGTACAGCTCAAACGCTTGTCGCACAATCGGGGCAATTTTTCGATCGATCTTGATGTTTACTGCGAATATCGTTGTAGTATCCTAGCGGTGCGCCTCGCGGATAGCCCCGTCTATCACGTATACTGGTATCTAGATATTAGAATAGATTCTAGTGAGGATACCATATATGCACGACAACGAATTATGGCAAATTTACAATAACAACGGCACGCCTGTAGACGGCAAAGGCGCGCCCAAAGAAGAGTTTAACTCTGATAAAAGCCTAATCATGAGCAACGCTCATGTGTGGTTTTGGAAGATTGACGAAGGCGGGGTGAGCATACTGCTACAAAAGCGTTCATTGACAAAACCCAATAAGCCAGGCTGGTTTCATATTTCGGCAGGCGGGCATATCAATATCGGAGAAACACCAGTGCACGCAGCTGTGCGAGAGACTAAAGAGGAAATGGGGCTTGCGATTGATGAATCTAAGCTGCATTTTGTGCAAGCTGTTCGCATCATCGAGAAAGACCCACGAGACATCGTAAATGTGTTTCTTTACCAGCTCAGTGGCGACGAAAACTTCACCTTTGTCGATGGCGAGGTTGATTCGTACGAATGGCGCTCGCTAGATAATTTCAAAGAAATCACCCGGGACGCGGCGGCTAATAACTTAGTGCCTCAAGGTGAATTGTATTTCGGAACACTTATCGCGGCACTTGAGTATGCTAGTCAGTAATAGGTAGCACCCGCCCAGAAAATCATTTGGCTTTTGTCTCAAAACAGGTTCGAGCTTGGGCGTAAAATCGTACCAATAGTAGCGCACTACACCAGCCTGCCGGTTACACCGTAGGCTGGTTTGCTTTATACTAGTAGGTATGGAATATACAGCGCGCCAACCTTTAGCCGAGCAGATGCGGCCCACAAAGCTCAGTGAGGTCATTGGCCAAAACCACTTACTAGGCAGTAACGAGATTCTACGGCAGATTGTGCGTAGCAAGCAGCCGGTGAGCTTGCTTCTATGGGGCCCACCGGGGACTGGCAAAACCACTCTGGCGCGTATTATCGCCCGCGAGGTTAATGCGGAATGCATTGAACTATCTGCCGTCACAGCCCATAAAAAAGATGTCACCACAACGGTTGAGCACGCGCGCCAAAACTGGAACCTTGGCCTGCGCACCGTATTATTTGTAGATGAGATTCACCGTTTTAATAAAGCCCAGCAGGATGCCTTTTTGCCACATGTGGAATCTGGGCTAATTACCCTGATCGGCGCCACCACTGAAAACCCGAGTTTCGAAATTATTACTCCCCTGCTAAGCCGGAGCCGTGTGCTTGTACTCGAGCCACTGAGTAAGCAAGACATTATTACCATCATAGCGCGGGCCCTTACCAAGCTTGGTAAACGCGACCAAGTCCCAGATGAGGCGTGCGACTACCTGGCTAAACTTTCTGGTGGTGATGCCCGTGTCGCGCTCGGCAACCTCGAACTAGCGCTACACACTGCCCGCGGTGCGCCTCTCACCATTGAGCACATTCAGGCCACCACCCAAAAGCGCCTACCCGGCTACGATAAAAACGGTGATCAACACTACGATACCGTCAGCGCTTTCATTAAAAGCATGCGCGGTAGCAATGTGCAGGCAGCGCTCTACTACCTTGCCCGTATGCTTGATGCTGGCGAAGAGCCATCCTTTATTGCCCGCCGCATGATGATTTTTGCAAGTGAAGATATCGGCCTAGCAGGTAATGGTGCGCTATCCCTTGCTGTGGCCACCTCGCAAGCAGTGGAACGCATTGGCATGCCAGAAGCCAAATATGTTCTGTTCCACTGTGCAACTGCCCTAGCCAAAAGCCACAAATCACGCCAAACAACTACCTACATGCACCAAGCCCAGCAGCTTGCCAAAACGTTCCCATCAGCACCAATCCCCTTGCACCTGCGCAATGCCCCGACTGGCCTCATGAAGGAACTTGGCTATAGCAAAGGTTATAAATGGGAAGCCGGCTTTAACCCAGAGGAAGGCTTTTTGCCGCCAGAGGTCGCGGCTACCGTGGGCCAGGATACATAGCTAGCCTAACCCTGGTGCTTGGCTTGATCATACAGCGCCGCATAGACACCATTCGTCCAGCCAAAGCCATCTTGCAGCGGATACTCGCCGCCACCGCCAACCCGGGACTCGCCCATGACATCATATTTTTCGATCATCTTTTGCTTTTTACGAAAGACGTGCTCTACCGAGCCGCACCAACGCCGGCGCACCTCACTAGCACAATCATCAAAGCCGTAGCGTTGCAACCCCTGAATTGCAACCCATTGCAGCGGCGCCCAACCATTCGGGCAATCCCACTGTTCACCATTGCGCACCAGTGTTGTCAATAGGCCACCGGGTGCCAAAAAGTCCGCTTCAAGCCGCACTTTCACGCGCTGGGCTTGCTCTGGGCTTGCAATACCGCTCCAGAGCATATAGCACGCTGCGAGGGTTGGGCGGTCCGTCACCTGCTGACGCACGGCATCATAGTCATAAAAGAATCCAGTCGCCTCATCCCAGCAGTAGCGCTGCAAAGCACGGGCACGCCGAGCTGCAAAACGCCGAAACTTACGCGCCAGGAGTGGCTGGCGTAGCATAGTGTACGTATCAGCAATCAGGCACTCAAGATCATAGAGCAGGCAGTTTAAATCAACCGGTACGATATCCGTGGTATAAATAGAGCTAAGCTCCTGCTCGTCCCTCAGCCAGCGTGAGCTAAAATCCCAGCCGCTTTCAGCGCCAGCTCGTAGGTCAAGGAACAGCTTTGCTCGCTCCTGCTTGCTCTGGACTGACTGCGCCGTAGCAATATCTTCACGCTGGGACTCTGGCCGCGGCGTTGATTCGCTATCATAATAGCGGTTCAGCGTCAGGCCACATGGGAGTTGCATAATGCGGTGGCGGGCAGCCAGGCCATCGGTATCCACCACCGCCTGGCGGCCGCGCATCCAAAAGCGGTATTCTGTGAGCATGTGTGGTAAATAGGTAAAATACGTAGTCGCCCGGCCGCGCTCCGTCGCTAGTAGGCGCAGCATATGGCTAAAAAACGGCGGCTGTGATCGGCTTAAAAAGTACGAGCGATTGGCCGTGGGAATATAGCCATATTTACTGAGCATATAGGCGTAATTTTTCACCATACCCTCAATCATATCCCAGTAGCCATCCGCCGCCAGACCCAACATAATAAAGTACGTATCCCAGTAAAATTGCTCACTAAAGCGCCCACCCGGCACCACGTACGGATATGGCAGCGCCAGGAGTGAACCGCGTGCTTTGCGATTACGGCGTACCAATTGTGGCCATAGTTCACGCACATGCTGGCGCGCACTTCGCCCAGTACTCAGCGTGTGATGCTGATGCTTATGGGGCGCAAATTCATAAAAATTATGTTTGACAAACTGCTCGACATTAAAGCGCGGGTCTTGCCGGCGCCGATGATAATCGCGCATAATAACCTGCGCCCGCTTACGTGGCACAAGGTCTGCAAAGGTTTTGCCATCACTAAAAACACGCCGGTGCTGCACCTGCTGGAACAGCTCACCAAATTGCCGGTCTGGGCCTTTTTGCTCACGCAATAAGCGGCCGGCAGTCTGGACGAGCGCGGTTTTGAGTTTATCAGCTGGGCTTGGTTTTGGTGACAACACAGTACCCAGTATAACAGCTTCGTAGCGCTTATGGTAATGGTGCTTGGCAGACAGATGGCAGTTTGACAATCTGCGCATTTGCAAGCGGCGCTGCTGCGTAGTAATCACGTGCTGGGTCGCGCCCCTGCCAGGCCACCTGCAGCGCCTGGAGCGTATCGCCATGGGATACAAGCAAGACGGTTTTGCCAGTATAGTGCTGCTCGATAGACTGAACTAAGCGCATCACACGGGCTGCCACCTGGCTGAGTGGCTCGACGCCATGGCCATAGGCTTGGCCACTCGTATCCGCACGCCACACATCCTGGTAGGCAGTCTTGGCCTCAGCGAATTCTAGCTCGCCAAAGTAACGCTCGCGTAGCTCCGAGGCAACAGTGACTGCCTCGGCCCCAATCGTGTGCTGGGTAATCATGGCCGTCTGGTAAGCACGCGCAAAGTCAGAGCTATACACCAGTGTGCTTGCTGGCAAGCCAGAGACCTGGGCTGCTTGCTCAACCTGCTGGCGGCCGTGTGCAGTCAGCCCATAACCAGGGCGCACGCCGTGCTCTGGCCACGAAAGCACAATCCCCTGCACATTGGCTGTGCTCTGGCCATGGCGCATCACGTAGTACGTATTGCGTACGTTATACGCTGGCTTTGGCATGGCGTTTACGCTCGTTGGCATCAAGGTAGCGTTTGCGCAGACGCAGGTTCTTTGGCGTCACTTCTAGCAGCTCATCATCTTCGATAAAGTCGATACTTTGCTCAAGGCTCAGCTCGGTGTATGGCGTTAGCTGCACGGCACCGTCGCTTGATTTACTGCGCATATTCGTGAGTTGCTTTGCCTTACACACATTAATTTCCAGATCCTCCTGGCGGTTATAGATGCCGACGATCATACCGGCATACACCTCGACACCAGCCCCAACCAAAAGCTCACCACGAGCCTCAGCCGCCTGCAGTGCATATGGCGTGGTCGTACCGGCTTCAAACGCAATCAGCACGCCGCTACGCGTCTTTGGCAACTTGCCGGCCAGTGGCTGGTAACCATGGGGTAAGCTATTCATAATAATAGTACCTTTCGTAGCGGTTAACAGAATGTTACGCAGGCCAATCAGCGCCCTGGTTGGCATCAGGTATATAAGGCGAATTGTGCCACTGCTGGTGGTCTCCTGGGCACGCATTTCGGCCCGGCGGGCACCAAGCTCCTGGCTCACTGCACCCACGAACTCGGCCCCAACTTCTAGCACAACCTCTTCCATAGGCTCTTGCTCAACGCCATCAATCACCGTTGTTACAACCTGTGGGCGGCCAACTTCAAACTCATAGCCTTCCCGACGCATGGTTTCAATCAAAACACTCAGGTGGAGCTCACCGCGGCCAGATACGGTAAAGCCAATCCCGTTTTCTACCACACGCAGACTCACGTTGGTTTCGATTTCCTTCGCCAGTCGGTCACCAATTTGGCGGCTGGTGGTAAATTCACCCTCACGCCCCTTCATTGGGCTGGTGTTGGGGCCAAGGTACATACTCAGCGTTGGGGCTTCGATATCAATCGTCGGCAACGCATCAGGGTGGTCCTTGCTGGCAATGGTATCGCCAATATGCGCACCAGCCACGCCGGTAATAGCCACGATATCACCCGCAGTCGCCTCGGTTAGCTCTTCACGACTTAGGCCGCGGTAGCCAAAAAGCTTTTCGATACGGCCACTAACTTGCTCCCCGCCACGCTTAATCAGCGCAATCGGCAGCCCAGGGCGTGCCTGGCCACGAGCAATACGGCCGATGGCATATTTACCAAGGAACGAATCATACTGCAAACTTGTCACCAGCAGCTGAAAGCCACCATCTGCCGCGACGTGTGGGGCAGGAATATCATTGATAATAGCCGTAAAAATCGGGGTTAAATCAGCGTGCTCACTAGGGTTATCAGGCATATGGTCCCAGGCCTTTCCATCCCGGCCAATTGCGTAGTATACCGGGTACTGCAGCTGGTCATCGCTAATCGCTAGCTCCAGGAATAAGTCCGAAATCTCATCAAGCACCTCATCAATCCGGCGCGATGGCTTATCGATTTTATTAATCACAACTACTGGTTTTAGACCCAGCTCTAGTGCCTTACTAAGGACAAACTTGGTTTGCGGCATCGGGCCCTCTTGGGCGTCAACCACCAAGAGCACACCATCGGCCATATTAAGCGTGCGCTCCACCTCGCCACTAAAATCAGCGTGGCCAGGTGTATCAATAATATTGATCTTGTAGGCTTGGCTACTACCATTGGCCTGTGGTTGCTGGTAATAAATACTCGTTTGCTTAGCGGTGATGGTAATACCACGCTCGTGCTCCTGGTCGCCACTATCCATAATGAGCGTTTGAGCCATCTCGGCTTGGTTCTGGCGGAAGGTATTACTTTGCTTAAGCAGGCCATCTACCATGGTCGTTTTGCCATGGTCAACGTGGGCAATAATCGCCACATTGCGTAGTTTTTTAGGGTCGTTCATAGTCGGTATCGCTCGTCCTTTGGCAAGCATTCGCTTAGTTCGCTGTTCGCCCTATTATATCATAGCTACCGCCCTATGGTGCCGAGCCCCTGCTTAGTAACGCACGATGATTTCGCAGGGTCTGTTGCCACCACCAGCATCATATAGCTGGGTACTATTTGGTACGTGGCAGGTGATATTCTTTGTACTCACGCCCGGTACATAGTACTGGTAACGGAAGGCTTCGCGGCCAATATACTTTACGGTGCGTGGTATGCGTATATCCACAAGCTTATTTGAGCGGAAGGCATGGTCACCAATTTGCTCAAGACCCTCAGGGAAATGCACCGAGGCAAGGTGGTTATCATGGAAAGCTGACTCACCAATTGTGCGCAAGCTGGCCGGGAAATCAACCTCTACTACCTGGTTATTGCGGAAAGCGTGCTTACCGATACTAACCACGCCATCCGGTAAGTCAACGGTGTGCAGGCCGCAGTTATCAAAAGCAGCTTCACCGATCGTCTTTAGGGTCTTTGGGAAGCGGACTTCGCTAAGGAGCTTAGAATCACGAAAGACGAAATCACCAATTTCTTCGACACCCTCTTCGAAGGTTACTTCACGCATCTTGGTATTATTGCCAAAGGCAGTTGACTTAACGTGCTTGGTAGTGCTCAGTATATGCACCTTTTCTAGGTGATTATCACGGAAGGCTTCAAAGCCAATTTCGTACAGGTTGGGTGAAAAATCAATACTTGTAAACACGTTATTCTTAAAGGCACCAGCCTGAATAACCCGCACTGTCTTAGGAATGCGTACAGATACAAGATTCTTTTCGCGGAAGACATATTCACCAATTTCGACAATTGGGTTGCCGCCAATAGCTGCTGGTATCACCAAGTCCTTCGGGCAATCATTGCGGTAGCCAGTCACCCGCAAGCCAGAAATAGTTTGGCCGTCTATATTCAGCTGAGTCGATGTAGTTGTAAAGCAGTCACGGCGGGTTGGCGTACCTTCCTTACAGTGGCCATCACCAATCACCCCAGTCGCGCTATCGATATGAAAGGCTAGGTCATTAAAGCGCACCGATTGTATTTCAGCGCAGTAGCTACGCCCGCCATCGCGCTGGTAGTAGTTAAACGGCCGCACCACACTATTGGCCACATTGGGCGCCACACCACGGGGAGTTGTTTCTGGGTAGCGGTTATTATTGTTCGAACGTGCCACCTTAGCTGTACCGTTTACTTGGGTCAGCTCCGTTTTCATGGCTGTTTCCTCGGCACTACGCTGCATACCACGGTACGTTAAACTAATAATCCCCGCCAAAATACCAATCACTACCACGACCACTAGTAGCTCTACAATGGTAAAGGCGCGCTGGAATGGTTGCATACGCCGCATGATACTCCCCCTTTTGTCTTTGTTTTGCTATTACTATATGGCCTATAGTATACGTTAAGGTTACTTATTCTACAAGTGTTAAAATGTTATTTAGCTTAAATAATAATGTATTTTTACTGAAGTAATATAAAAATCCTAACCTAATACACTTGTCTTTTTTCCCTAAACCCGCTATAATCTATCAACGTAATCAACTTGGCTTGATTACTACACTACGGGCGCTTAGCTCAGTTGGCTAGAGCATCTCGTTTACACCGAGAGGGTCGGGGGTTCGAGTCCCTCAGCGCCCACCATTATGTAGTATGTTTAACCCCACCTGTTATACACAGGTGGGGTTTTTGGTCCTCTCCTCATGATATATCTATATATACCAAGCCAGGCTTAGGCTTACGACGTGCGGAGCACAGCACCAATAGCCTGCATAAGGCGCTCGATGGCTTCTGGTGGCAGCGCTGCCTTCGGGCGTGGGTCATCCCATGGCGAGCAGTCTGGCTTGGCTTCGCGGTTAGGCCAGCGTGGAATCAAATGCGCGTGTACATGGGGGTCGCGGTTGCCAAGTATCGCTACATTAACCCGGGTAGCACCCGTCACTACACGAATGGCCCACATAGCGCGCTGGATATCCTGCCCAAATGCTTGCATAACTGCTGGCGGTAGCTGCTCAAGCGAAGTATAGTGCGCCTGCAGCATAAGGATGCACCGGCCCGGGAAACGGGCATCATCATACAACCCTAAGCGCGTCGTGGCTGACTCTGCCACAGGGTGGTATAGCTCAAAACCACAACTGTGGCATGGTGCTGGGTGGGCTGGCGGTCGTAACATAGGTATCTCCTTATATACTAGTATGAACCTATTGCTTGCAATGGTAAACCCCCGCAGTGGCGTGCGGGGGTTAGATCGACTTATTGACTCTGGACCGGCGGGTCATCCGCCGGTTCCGGCAGTGGCGCACCATTGCTACCAGGCTGATGGGAATACTTTCCCATGCGCGCAGCAAACGCTGCGTCGCGTTCAGCCTGGTCGGGACGCTCGAAGTACCCCTGGTACTTCAGAGCGTTTTTGTCGCCCTGAAGTACGCGGAGATAGATGACCCGATAACCTATCTGAATGCCCATAAAGGCAAGCAGAAAGGAGCCCATGATTGTACTGAAGTCGATGACCTGGTCAATAACCAGGGCCAAGACGACCAATACCGCCCACACCGCGGCGTACATCCCAAGGGGTGCACGCAGGAAGCGGCATGATGCCCAGCAGCGTGCCTTGTCAAACAAGTCGTTGTTGTTGGTGCTCATAATGAGCACCTCCTTTCAGAAGGATGGATGAATAAGGACATGGTACTAGCCACGGCAATGGCTACTACCGTGTATTTATGGTAGCACAGTGGCTACCACCAAGTAAAAAGCTCGTGGTTTTCCCTACGC
>ERZ772962.1302-NODE-1302-length-13594-cov-16.999261_pt1 | contig 13594 bp, 9 predicted proteins | sample MGYA00580676_ERZ772962 | MGnify/ENA primary metagenome ERZ772962 (study PRJEB29015, sample SAMEA2738049) | human oral metagenome | biome: human oral; feature: human-associated habitat; material: saliva | place: China | collected 2230 ...
CGCCGATGCGCTCCTGCCGATCTTCGGCTGGATGATCCCGTTGTTCGCAGCCACGGCCGTCATCGCCCTCTTCCTGCCGGAGGTGCCCCTGTCCCGTAAGAGCGGCATGGAGCAGGTCGCCGAGGCCGAGAGGGCCGCGGCCGGGGAGGCCGATGGGGCTGAGGCGGCCGAGGGCGCCGATGGCCGTGCCGCTGAACGCGTGGGTGAGCAGTAGAGGCGGGCAAGGATCCGCATTCCGGCCCGCGAAGAGCCCGACAGCCGATCGCTCACGCGACGCGCGTGGTGATGCCTCGATATGCCGTGGAGTCCTTCGCGCATGGGGAGAATGATCCTTGACGCCTCGGCTCTCCGATTCATAGTGTGATCGAATCCGGGCGGGAATTCTCCCCGATGGCAAGATATCCGCGGCGAGCAGGGGGAGGGCGATCGTGAGCGGTCGTCGAGGTCGGCGTCCAGTACTGATCTGCCTCATTGTGCTCTGCCTCGCCTGCGTCGCTCTTATGACGAAGGCGGTTATCTCCTTCGTCTCGTTCTCCCCCTGGTACGATCCGGCCACCGACGAGCCGGAGGTCCTGTTCGATCTCAACGCCTCGGATTATGGGGAGAGGATGCGGATCGTGCCCTTGTCGGGTGACGCCGAGCGGAGCACGCTTCATGAGCCCGGGTCGTCGGTGACCTACGTCGGGATGAGTGATGGGGCGTCATCCGTGATCGTCGCCCTGGATGCTGCGACGGCCGAGGTGCGGTGGGACGCGCGGTTGACCGACTCCCGACCGCGTTGTGTGCCGTACGGTCCGGAGCTCCGGTGCTCGACGGGTGGAGAGCTCGTGGGCATCTCGGAGAGCGATGGGACTACGACCGTGCTGACGGCGCTTCCGTCTGATGACTACCGGGTGAGCAAGAATCAGGAGGAGCGCATCACGTATCTCCTGCCACCGGTGGACGGCCGGTCCCAGGACTACCAGGTGATGTGGATCGATGAGAGGGATCGCGTCGTGATCCTGCCGTGGTCGCCGCCCCCGACTCCGTGCGCCGAGGCCTCCGGGACGAGCTTCAAGGATGTGGACCCCCACACCGGTGTGGGCGACCACGATCTGCTGGCCGCGGTGGTTGTTGACGGGTGGATGGCCCTGTCGGCGGTGGACACCGGGGAGATCGTCGACCAGCGCTTCGGCGATCTTCGGGAGAGGACTGGCGAGAGCGGCCCGCTGCTGTCGGGCGACGAGGCGTGCGGGTCGGAGTGGAGTCAGGTGGACGTGTCCTACCCTCCTCCTCATCGAACAGTCTTCAGCGTGGTCCCGCTTCCGGCGGAGAAGGTGCCGACGTCTCCGCCCGCGGACGAAGCGAGGCCGGTCCTCTGGAGAAATGGGGGGCGCACTCGATGGTGCGTCACTCCGGACGGCGAGTTCGGGGAATGGCGTGAGGGGTCGATGTGGACCTATGACGTCGTCGATCTGCGCGGTTCTCGTGTGGAGAACGCCTTCACGGACGGAATCGAAGTGGGCGAGGGCGCCGTGGCGGGGACGACGATGGGAGGGCTCTCGGAGAAGAGTGATGAATACTGGGTCATGGTCTCCGGGGGCGGCATGGTCTCCGTTCGGAAGAATGGTGAGGGCGAGGATCGTCATAAGATCGTGTGGAGTGCGGATATTGGGGACGACGAGTGGGAGGCGAGAGGCGGTGCCGTCATGACCCGCGACTCCGATGGGCGGGTGACCGCTAGGAGCATTGATAGCGGAAGAAGGCTGTGGGACCTGGATACTCCGGGAGAGATGCACTGGGAGGAGAACTCGGGGGAGCCCCGAGGATCAGTCGATAGCAATCCCGTCCTCATCCTGACCGCGGATTCCCGCATTCTCATGTACGGGCACCGGGGCTGACGGGTCCGACGGGGACTGGCGCGGAGGGGATCGGGAGCGGATCGGCGGAGCCTCGCGGGGCGCCAGCGGCTCAGGGCCGGGCCAACGGTCCTTCGGCCCAGGCGATCTCATCGCCCGCCAACCCGGGCAGGGCCTGACCGGAGACGATGAAGCGGGCGCGCTCCCACGGTCGATCGGCGGCGAAGAACGGGCGCTCGCTGCGCGCCCACCAGTGCCAGAACTCCACGGACTCCTGCTCGTCGCCGTTCGTGCCCTCGTCGATGTCCCGCGCGATGCCGCGCCGCTCGGCGACCTCGTCGTCGGTCTGCATCCAGATGTGGATATCGACGAGGTCGGCCACCGCGCGCATCCCCGAGCCCGTGCCCTCCACGATCACGAGCGGTGCGCCCGCGGTGATGGTGATGGAACCCTCGCGTCCGTGGCGCTGCCATGCCGGGGGCCTGAGATCGAGGGATCCGTTCCGGCGCAGCTCGGTGAGTGCGGCGACGAGCAGGTGATCCCACTGGAACAGGGGCTCGTTCCAGTCGAGGTCGTCGATGTGCAGCACCTGCGCGTCGGGGACGACGGAGGTCAGTCGTGAGGTGACGGTGGTCTTGCCGGAGCCGCTGCGCCCGTCCACCGCGATGATTCCCGGACGACCGGCGGGTTGGATCACTCGGTTGAGGACGGCCAGGACATGGTCGGCGAATGCGCGCTCATCGCTGGCGTACCAGTCGGGGACCGGCGGCTCCTCCGGCTGGAGCGCCGCCCGATCCTGAACCGGCAGAGCGCGCCGTGTGATGGCCGGGACGCCCGAGCGGGGCTGCGTCGCGTCGTTGGAGCACATGGGTCGATGCTACTAACTCAACCGCGGATGCGGGTCGGTCCGGCGGGCGCTCACGCCGCCGGTCGGGGCCTCTCGGGGGAGAGGAGACCGGGCGACATGGAGATGATGACGAGACCGAGGACCGGGGGGACGGAGATGGCGTCCCGGAACATCGTCGCGGCCAGGACCATGCAGATCAGCCCCAGGCCGATGCCTCCGACGATCCGTGACGCCAGGTTGAGGGAGAACCAGGCGAGTACCACCCAGATGAGAGCCGCCCCGCAGCACGACGCCACCGCCGCATGGGCCGGGAACGTCGAGACGGCACCCGTGCCCGATGCCTCCAGACGGTACAGAACCGCGAGTCCGATGGCGGAGGCGCTCCCCAGCGCGACCGGTCCCCAGACGTGCACCGCGGGGCGGGAGAAGCGCCCGGACACCCACAGGCCGAGCGCCATCAGCAGGGGGATGAAGGCGATGAGGCCGACCGGAACTCCGAGCGTCAGGAGCACCTCCCGTGGGGCGACGGCGGAAATCCCAATGATCCTCATGATGACGCACGCGGCCGCCACTGCTCCGAGCGCCGTGGCGCAGGCGCCGAGGAGCCGTATCGACCGGACTCTCCATCGGGGCAGGTCCATCTGCGGCAGGTCCCTCATGATCCTCCTGGTCGTCACGGCCCGCGGCGCTGCCGCGACCCGCGGTGCTGCGGCCCACGGCGCTGCCGCGGCCGGTGGCCGTGCCGGCTTCTTATCAGCGGTCGAGACGACCAGGAGCACCACCGGAGCGGCCATGGCGTACATCCAGAGGAATGAGAAGGCGATCCAGACTGCCGGTGCCAGCAGCGCGCCCACTGCGATCCCGGCGACGGCGCGCAGTCCCGGGTCCAGCCGCCTGCTGACGGTCAGACCGCTGACGGCGATCGCCACGGCGGCGGCGAGCACGACCCAGGAGGCGCGATTGAGCGTCATGTCGAGGCGACCGAGCAGCGGCTCGGGGGTGCCGAGGTTCTTGGCGTCGTAGCTGAACGTCATGGCGATATTCGCGACGGCCCCGATGACGCCGGATATGACGGAGGTGATTGCGGCGGCAAGAGCGTGCCGTGGGGCCAGCCAGCCGCGCTCGCGGGCGAGGCTGAGAAGCCCGATGGCCAGGAAGGCGGCGCTGAGGGAGGCGGATGCGCCTGTCACCCAGCGGAGGAGGTGATCATCGGCGTCGGCCTGCACGAGTGACGTGCCGGCCAGGAAGACGGCGAGGGACACGGGGGTCAGGGCGAGCAGGAGAAGCGAGATGATGCTGCATCCTATTGTCGTCTTCCTGCCGAGTCTCATCCCCATGCGATAGGCGGGGGAGGCGCTCGTCGCGTCCCCGTTGCTGCTGCTATCGGTGGCGGGGCTGCCGGCGCTGTCGTCGCTGGGGCCGGGGCGAGGATACTGAGGAGACATGAAGTAGCTCATTCCGGGCTCGCTGTGCTGGAAGTACGCGATGATGGTCCTGGAGTTCAAGCGTAACGAGGATTCCCGCCTGTGCCGAGGGCGGGACGCGGAGCCCGGTGCAGGTCATGCCCTCTGCGCGGATGTCGTGCGGGGGCGCTGGCACGCGAGGATGAGCCCGCCGACGAGGGGGATGGCGGGCGCGGCATGGGTTGTCAGGGAGGGAATTCCCAGTGCCAGCAGCTGCGTGTAGAGCAGTCCCGCGGCGACTGCCAGAATGGCGCGTCGCACTGCGGGCATGCGCGCTCCGCGGATGATGGCCCAGCCGGTCGCGATGCCGCCGCAGGCGGCCGAGACGACCATGGCCAGGGCGATCCAGTCGAGATCGGGTGAGTCCAGGAGTTCCGCGATCGCCATCGCCACCACCGACAGACTCGCCAGCGCGATCGGACCCCAGGTGTGGATCGGGGCATACGGCGAATGGTCCGAGAACCGCAGACCGATCGCGGCGAGCAGGGGGAGGATGGCGAATAGTCCGACCTGGACGCCTGCGACCATGAGATCGGGCGCCATCGACGACGGAAGCATCGCGCGCACGGCCGCGCAGCCGATTCCCACCAGCCCCACCAGTCCGAGAAGGGCGGCGCAGGCGCCGAGCGGCCGCACCCATCGGGTTCTCGTGAGAGTCCTCGCGGGAGACGGGGCGGCGGTCGCCCGTGGCTGAACCGGCGTCTGCGGCGGATCGGTCGATTCGGATGGTTCGGTCACGGGCTGGACTCCCCGCCCGCGGGAAAATGCGAGGACCATGAGCACGATGGAGGCTCCGGCGATCGTGAACAAGGACATCGTCAGGGCCAGTCCGCCCACGGGCGCTAGGAACGCGCCCGTCCCGATTCCGATGATCATGCGCGGCCTCGGGCGCAGCCGTTCCGCGATGACGCCGTCGAGAACGATCGCGATCGCCGCGGCTCCCAGTCCCCAGGCCGCAAGGCCCAGCGGTACGTAGAGACGCCCGGAGACCGGGATGGGATCGCCGACGTCGGCGGCGGTGAACGCCGCCGTCCACGAGACCTGCGCAATGGCACCGAGAATCAGCGATAGCGTTGAGATGGCGGCGGCCCATGACGTATGGCTCGGTGGCAGCAGGTCGCGCTGGCATGCCAGTCCGAGGGCGCCGATCACCAGGGGCAGCGGTGCGAGGGCCATCGACGCGGTCGGTGCCCACATGAGGAGGCCGTTATCGAAGACCTCCAGGGGGATGACGATCAAGGCGATGCTCATCGCGCTCAGGAGAAGCGCGGTGATCCCGCACCATAGGACCTGCTTCGTGCTGAGTCGCATCGTCATCATCCTCCGTTGACGGGGGCGCTGATGCCGGCCACCGTATCAGCCGGGGGAGCCGTCATACAGGGGCGCCGGTGCGTTCGCGTCGACCCGCCCGTCATCGGCCGGGCGGACGGACGCGTGGACGGCCGGGCGACCGGGCCGACCGGGCCGCTAGGCTCCCGCGGTATGGAGAGGACTATGGGCTCGACCGATCCGTTCTCGTCGATCGTCGGCAGCAGACCGCTGCTCATTACCACTGGGAGCCGCGGCGACGTTCAGCCGTTCCTGGTGCTGGCCCGCGCCCTCGCCGAGTCCGGGGCCGGCCCCGTCGTCGCCGCGCCGAGGCGCTTCGGCGACCTGGCCACGCGCTTCGGCGTCGAGTTCGTCGGCCTGGACGACAGCATCCTCGATCTCCAGGACGACCTCGTGGGGGCGGGGCCGGTCCGGGCCGCGCTCTCGCTGGGTCGCATACGGCCGCTGATGCGGCGGTGGCTGGACGATCTCGCTGAGCTCGCGAACAAGGAGGCCGGTCGGGCCGACGTCGTCGTCTTCACCCAGAAGGCCCTGGGCGGAGCGAGCATCGCGGAGAGACTCGGAACCCCCGGGCTGCCCGCTCAACTCATCCCCACCGGGCCGCCGACGAGCGACTTCCAGGTTCCGTTCGCCCCGGCCGGGACGCCGCGGTCCCTGCGCCGCGCCTCCTGGTCGCTGGTCGGGGCGTCCGAGGCGCCATGGCGAAGGATGGTGGCTCAGTGGCGGTCGACGCGTCTCGGTCTCACGACGCGCCCGATCCCCTTCTCCAGGATCATCGCCTCGCGGGGGATTCTCAGCGCCTGGAGCCCCCGTCTGCTGGCGGCGCCGCCCGAGTGGCGCCCCTCCCAGGGCCCCCTCGGGTTCTGGCGGTCGCGTGCGACCGGGACTCTTCCGGCGGACGTCGAGCGCTTCCTGGCCGCCGGGCCGCCACCCGTGGTCGTCGGCTTCGGAAGCATGATGCACGGCGACCCGGCGCGGCTCGCCCGAGAGGTGGTGGACGGCCTGCGCCGTGCGGGGCGCAGGGGGATCCTCCTGGCCGGATGGGCGGGGTTGAACGCGTCGGGGGGTGATGACGTCCTCGCCATCGAGGAGGCTCCTTTGGATGGGCTCCTGCCGAGGGCCGCGGCCGTCGTCCACCACGGCGGAGTGGGAACCGTGGGCGCCGCGCTCCATGCGGGGACTCCGCAGATCATCCGCCCCTTCTTCGGCGATCAGCCCTTCTGGGCCGGCCGTCTCCGCGAGCTGGGGGTGGCGCCGCGTCCGCTCAAGCGCGTGACCGGGGAGGCCCTTGCTGAGCGCCTGCGCGTCATCGACGACCTGGCCGACGCCGCTGGAGCGCTGGGAGAGGCGATGGCGGACGAGGATGGCTGCACCGCCGCCATCGATCGCATCAACCGGGTGCTGGGCCGAGGGGGAGCGGCGGGATTCGGGTGACGCTCATCGTGTGGAGGTCCGGAACGAGCCCGTGAGTCGGATAGTTGACGACTGCATGAAGGATTCGGATTCCTCGGCTTCGGTCACTACGGACACGGTCGCGGCCCCGGCGATCCCGACGCCGGCCGGGCGCTCAAGGAGGCCGTCGAGATCGCGGTCGCGCGGTCGGGGCGGACGAGATCGGCATCAACGGCGCCTACTGACGCGTCCACCACGTCGCCCGCCAGGCGGCCTCGCCCGTGCCGCTGCTCGCGGTAGCGGGCGCCCGGACGTCGCGCATCGAGGTCGGCACCGGCGTCATCGACAAGCGGTAGCGCATGTAGCGGTTGCAACACCCGTTCACGTAAGCTTGGTTGCATGGTCGAACTGGTATCGCTGAGGAAGACGAACGAGGTTGCGGCGTACGTCCGCGCCTCGATGGACCGCAAGGGCGACCGATGGACCGTCGAGACCCAGCTGAGAAAGATCAGGGCGCTGGCCGAGGCCAAGGACTGGAAGGTCGTCGAGGTCTACGACGACAACGCGGTGTCCGCGACGAAGAAGCGCCGTGCTGGCACTCGGTGGGCCGAGATGCTGGAGGACGCCCGTGCGGGCAAGTTCTCGATGGTGGTCGCCGTGGACATGGACCGGCTCCTGCGTAGCACGAAGGACCTGAACACACTGATCGATCTCGGCCTGCGTGTCGTCACCGTTGACGGCGAGATCGACCTCTCGACGGCGGACGGGGAGTTCCGGGCGACGATGCTCGCCGCTCTCGCCCGGTTCGAGGCACGACGCAAGGCCGAGCGACAAATCAGGTCGAACGAGCGCCGACGCGCCGAGGGCATCCCCACGTCCGCCTGGAAGGCGTTCGGCTGGACGAGGGACGGCGAGTTGATCGAGGAGGAGGCCGCCGCCGTACGGCGGGCCTTCGATGCGTTCCTCGGCGAGCCGTCCCTGTCGATCCGGCGAATCCGCGAGGACCTGAACAGCGCCGGTCACTTCACCGCGCGTGGGTCGGAGTTCTCCGTCGATGCTGTGCGCTACCTGCTCGCGAACCCGCTTTACTGTGGCTACATCAAGCACTACGCGTCGGGCGAGCTGTACCCGGTTCAGGGCGAGGCGTTCCCGCCCATCGTCGGCGAGCAGACGTGGCGGGCCGCGGTGGCGAAGCTGGAGTACAACGTGCGGAGGTCGGCGAGGCAGGGGAACCAGCCGAAGTATCTCCTGTCCACGATCGGGCTGTGCGGGAAGTGCGGCGCGACGCTCGTCTCGGGGACGAACAGCCGCAAGCAGCCGACGTACCGCTGCGGCGAGCAGTTCCATCTCACCCACCAGCGCGAGCCCGTCGATGCGATGGTCACCGAGGCGGTGCTCACGCGTCTGTCCTCGGTGGACGTGCACGACCTCGTGATGCCACAGGAGGACGATGGGCCGGATCGCGAGGAGCTGCTGACGGAGCGGAACGCCCTGGTCGATCGGGTGAAGGAGCTGAGCCCGCTGCTGCGCGACATCCATCAGCCGGTCCTGGAGATAACGGCAGCGATCAACGACGTGAAGGCCCGCATCGACGAGATCGACGCGGAGCTGCTCGACCGTTCGGTGTCGGCGGCGGCGAAGCTGCTCGCGGACGTCGAGGAGCCGGTCGGCACCGCGGAGCGCCGCGAGGTGGTCGAGGCGAAGTGGAAGGTGTTGGACGTGGACCGCCGCCGGATGCTCGTGGACGAGCTGGTGACGGTGACCATCGAGCCCATCACGCCCGGTCACGTGAAATTCGACCCCGACCTGATTCGGATAGAGCCGCGTCGCGACTGACTCATGAGTCGACTCGTCATTGCAATGGTGAGTCGACTCGTGGGAGAATGGTTGCAGACAAGAAGATCCCACCGGGGCCGCGACTTAGAAGCGCGGGGTTCTGCTCCCGGATGAGTAGCCGGTCAAACAGCCCAATTACCGTGGCGGGGAACCGGAAGATACTCATGTCTGAGGACTTCCGATGTCTGTCGTTATCGACGTTCCCCGCGCATCCGCGCTCGACCGCCCTGGCCTCGATCAGGGCTCCACTCCTTCTCCGCAGGCAGACGGCCTCGATCCCGTCATCGCCGCCGCTCGTGCTGCTGGTCGTCTGGCCGGTGAACGCCTGGCTCGCACGCCCCTGACCCCGCGACAGCGCGCCGCGGTCGCCGCCGTGATGGGCGGTGGTCACTGATGAGCGCCAACTCCGCCGCCTTCGACCACGTGAACGGCTTCCGCTGGCGACAGGGCGACCCCTCCCTCGCCGAGTCCGAGGCACGTCTCTACGACCTCGGCGTGCTCCGCTCCGTGCTGGAGGAGTCCGTCGAGATCGCCGTCGCCGACGCCCGCGCCGATGGGGTGACCTGGGCGAAGATCGGCGACGCCCTCGGCGTCACGCACCAGGCTGTCATCAAGCGCTACGGCCGGGGCGGTGGTCGCTGATGCGCGCCGACGCACGCAACCTCAGCACCGCTCCCGCCGACCTGACCCCGCCCGGAGGGCCTGGCCTGGCACCCGCCGAAGGCGGGCTGCCCGTCGTCGTGATGACGGTCCGCAGCCGTGCTTCGCACTCTAAGAGTTTCGGGAGCCTCATTCGTTCCTACGGGCGCGGCAAGGGCTTGTCGATTGCCGCGTCCTGCAACAACGTGCCTGGTCAGCGGTCGGTTCCGCCCGCGCTCCGTCGCGTGGCCTCGTGGGATCATTTTGGGTCTCATTTGGGGGTCAATAGGGGGTCATTTAGGCGCCGCACTCTCTCTGAGGCCCTCCGCGCTGTCCGCGGCGGGGGTGGTCGCCGTGGCTAAGCAGGAGAACAACCCGACGAGCATCGGGCTCACGCAGTACCTCGATCCGTCGTACTGGACCTGGGCTGCCGAGGACCCGAACGGGGCCGCGCTGCTCCAGCAGGGAGCCGAGGCGATCCTCGCCTACGTGGTGCAGCGGCTCGAGGCCACCGGCTGCGAGGTCGTCGAGGCCTACGGCATCGTGCATGACAAGGACGAGCGCGAGGTCTGGAGCGACACGGAGAAGGCTCTGGTGATCGAGCCGAAGCCCGATCACCTGCACGCGGTCATCAAGTTCGCCAGCCGTGCGAAGAGCGCACCGCTGGATCGGCTCGCGTTCGGCATCGGCGTCGAGCCCCAGTACGTCGAGAAGCCGGGCCGCGGGCGGTACGCCTACGACAACATGCTGTCGTATCTGACGCACGTGAAGTACGCGGACAAGCACCAATACGCGCCTTCGGAGGTCGCTACGGTGCGTGGGCCTGACTACCTCGGGATCGACGCCCAGCGTCGGGAGACCTGGCTCAAGGGGCGCGCGCACGTGAAGAAGAAGGTCGTCGCCGAGAACTTCGAGGACATGCGCGAGCGCGTGCTCCAGGGCGAGTTCACGCGGGATCAGATCATGCTCACGGACGAGCTGTTCGACATCTACTCGCGGCATCAGCGGGAGATCGACGACGCGCTGTCGGCCTACGGCCAGCGCCGCGCATACCGGGCGGCGGCGAAGCTCCGCGCCGGTGAGTTCTCGACGCACGTGGTGTTCGTCCATGGGGATGCCGGGATCGGCAAGACCCGGTTCGCCACGGACTTCATCACCGAGGCGATCAACGCGGCGAACGCGCACGGCGAGCGGTGGCAGGTCTACCGGGCCGCGACGGGGAACCCGCTTGATGACTGGCGAGGCGAGGAGGTGCTGCTGCTGGACGATCTGCGGGCCTCGGCGATGGATGCGAACGACTGGCTGCTGCTGCTTGATCCGTACAACGCCTCGCCTGCGAAGGCTCGGTACAAGAACAAGGGCGAGGTGGCCCCGCGCCTTATCGTCATCACGGCGACGATCGAGCCTGTCGAGTTCTTCTACTACGCCCGCCAGAAGGGCAACGTGGACGAGGCGTTGGACCAGTTCATCCGCCGCTTGGCCTCGGTCGTGAAGGTCTATCGTGCCGACGACATCAATCGTTACCTCGTGCAGCACATTGGGAAGATCGAGCCCTACGAGTGGCACCAGTGCAGCATCCCGACCGCCGCACACACGCCCGGCATGTACGGCAACGCGTATCACCAGAACGTCGGGTCGCGGGAACTGACCTACGGTCCGGAGACCTCGGCGGAACATGACGCTGAGGGCGCGGTTGCTGAGCTGCTGGGCGGGCTCGCGGTGCGGAGCCCTGACGTGCCGCTGGCGCTGATCGGAGGTGCCGCATGAGCACCGAACGCGATGCGCTCTTCCAGGGGGTCGAGGGGGCCGGAGGCCCCTCGCAAGCAGCCGGGGAGGACATGAGCGCCAGCGAAATGTCCGACACGGCTACTGCTTGCCACTCTGGCGTACAGGTGGAGCAGCAGACCGACTCCCAGGTGAACACCGGTCGGGCTGATGCGGAGGCTGTGCGTCAGAGTCACGGCGGCGCGAAGCGTCGTCGTGGGGGCCGCGCGAAGCTCGATACCGACTTCGGAGAGGAGACGCTCGCGGCGCTTCGCACTCGTGCGAAGCGGCTCGGGCTGGCTCCGAGCACGTGGGTGCGGACCGTCGTCCGGGATGCCCTCCACGCCTCTCGGAGCGAGGAGTTGGACGCCGCCGTGGCCGCGCACCTGCTCGGGGTCGAGGCGCGGGTGCAGGCGTCGGCGGATGCTCGCGAGCTGGCCGCGCAGATTCGCCCGCTGGCGATCAACGTCAACGACCTCGACCGCCGGGCGCGGGCTGGTGAGTCAGTGGCGCTGTCGGCGGAGGTGCCCGAGCTGATCGAGTTGCTGCGCGAGGTCCGCGCCCTGCTCGGGGATCGGGCGGCCTCATGAGCACCACGCACTACAGCGCGAGCGCCAGCGCCGCCGACACGGAGCGCTATATCCGTGGCAAGGAGGACGAGCGGGGCATCGCGATCACGTGCGATGTGCCGGGAGGCCCCGGCGCGTTCTCGGCGCGCGCTCGGTCGCTCACGCAGAACACGACGCGCGAGGTCGAGGCGGTGCATTACCGCCAGTCGTTCAGCGACGAGGAGTTCGACCCGAAGAGTCCGGAGGACGTGCAGCGGGTGAACGATCTCGGTTATCAGCTCGCGAAGAAGATGCACCCGGATTCCGACTGCCTCGTAGTCAGTCATGTGGATGGGCGGGGCAAGAAGCCGCACAACCACATCTTGGTCATCAACCACAACAACCGGACGGGGAAGGCGCTCTCGGACTATCGCACGTTCCACGACCGCAAGGCCGGGAATCAGCGGGGCGTCCAGTCGGCGAACGACCAGCTGATGCGAGAACACGGGCTCTCGGTCGTGAAGCGGCTGGAGCACGCACCGAAGGACTGGGAGCTGCGCCGCGAGGACTTCGCCGAGGGATCGCTCGACCGCGAGATGGGCGACCGGATGAGCGCGGCGCTGGCCGATCCCCGGGCGGTGGACAAGGCCGGTCTGGTCTCGGTGATCGAGGAGCAGAACCAGCGGCTCGGCGATGACGGGGAGCGGGTGCCGCGGATGCGGTTGCACAGCCCCGTCAGCAAGAAGGGCAAGCGCGCCGGGCAAGAGACCTGGACGCTCTACATCGAGGATCGCCGCGGCGAGTCCGGCCGCGCCGAGCGCCGCAAGCGCGCGAGCGCCCTCTCGGCGGACTTCACCCCGGAGGGCGCGCAGGCGTTCTTCGACTACCACCATCAGCAGAAGGAGAAGGAACATGAGCGCAGCGCTCGACAGGCTGAAGCAGCAGAACGAGCTCGAGTAGTCGCAGCAGCAGCTCGGCAGTCCGGAGACGATGGAGCTGTTGACCTCGATCCTCGCCGCCGTCGAGGCGCAGAACACGAGGATCGCCACGCTGACCGAACAGCAGAAGAAGCTCGCGGGGTTCGTGAAGGTCATGGACGAGGAGACGACGAGGCGGCTGGAGCGGATCACGGCCCCGGCGTCGACCTCCTCGCCCTCCAGCGACGTGTCCGCGAGGATCGCGAGTATCGAGAGCAGGCAGAACGAGATCGCGAGCACGCTCGGCGAGTTCGCGCAGAGTCTCAACGGCGAGAGCTTGAACGCCGCGTCGCGGAGCTTGGTCGCGGAGGCGCAGAAGAATCGCGCGGCTACGGCCTCGGCGATTGAGGGTCTGAAGGCGCAGGTCACAGCGAACCAGAAGCTCGTGAGCCAGGTCGGCGGCGCGGTCCAGCGGATCGAGAAGCGCACCGAGGAACGGGTCGAGAAGGCTGTCGAGCAGGTCGCCGGGGAGGCTTCGGCCACGATGACCGCGAGCCTCGACGCCTCGAACGCGCGGGCGGAGCGGATCATCGCCGCGACGGCGAAGCTGGAGGCGCGACAGCTCTGGTCCGCCGCCGCGATGTGCCTCGTTCTCCTGCCGGTGGCCGTGGTCGTCGCCGGTCTCTGGATGGGCATCGCCGGGCTCATCACGGGTGTTCAGTGGGCGCTGGACGTGGACGGGAGCGTGTGGCTCGGCATCGGCCGGTGGCTCGTGGTCGGCGCTGGCCTCGCCGGGGCCGGCTACGGGCTCTTCGCGTCCGTCCGCTGGGTTGCGGGTCTCGTGGAGACCTGGAAGGGCCGCGGGATGCCGAAGTGGCCCCGCTGGCGCAAGAGGTGATCACGCCTCACGAGGGCAAGCGCGCGCAGCGCGTGCGGCAGCCGCGACAACTGGACATTAGGTCAGCGGCTGCTGTATAGTTCAGTGCATGCTGACCATTGCTTCGCGTCTTGACGTCATGAA
>ERZ772962.1303-NODE-1303-length-13586-cov-4.109083_pt1 | contig 13586 bp, 9 predicted proteins | sample MGYA00580676_ERZ772962 | MGnify/ENA primary metagenome ERZ772962 (study PRJEB29015, sample SAMEA2738049) | human oral metagenome | biome: human oral; feature: human-associated habitat; material: saliva | place: China | collected 2230 ...
AGGTATCTGCCCCTGCTGCCTGCTCCCAGCGCCCCGCAGGGAGTCGAGGCGGGTCTCGTACCTGCTAGAGGGCAAGAAGGCACTCTTCTCCAACCAAGTCTGCTCCATAAACATCACCTATGTCCAGACAGGGGAAAGGCACACCTACCTTGGTGGCCGTCATCGATCGGTTCAGCCGCTACATCGTCTCCTGGAAGCCTTTTGACACCATGCGTGCCAAGGAGGTCGCCACCTGCGCCAGGCAGGCTTTCGCAAAGCACGAGTTGCTCTTCCATCATGAACTTTGAGCAGGGAGATGTGTTTGGCTTCTATAAGTACGCAGTCACTACTCGCCTCTATACATGTAGAGCAGAGCCTGAATGGGAAGGCCAGACGGAAGGACAACGCTCTTATGGAGAGATGGCTCAAGACGCTCAAGGGCAAATGCCTGCGGCAGGAGGAATACAGTACGCTCGCCAGAACTTAAGGGCGACCATCGAGAAGCTCGTCACACGTGGTACAGCGAGGGCGGATCCACCATGGGTTTAGCTGCGGCACGCCGGTACAATGGTACAGGAGTATCGTCTGCGAGGCTGCATGCCCTTCAATGGTACTGTCTGTACAGAAAGGGATTCAGAAAGGATCGGATTTTCCCTGTCTTACAGGTTCGGACACTTCAAAGTGTTCAGGTTATTCTTGCAAGTTAAGGCCGGTTCTATACATATGGGGGCGCCAAAATAATCAACAGCATGAGAAATCTCTGTGTACAGATAAGAGAAGAACAGGCAACTTCCTTGTGAGAAGGGCTGATTCTGTGAACCAGCCCTCTGCTCATACGGTATTCGGTTGTAACCGTCGCACTTAGTCTTCAAAGTCCGTAAGTTGCTCCTGCAACTGGGCAATCGTGGTCTCGAATTCCTTCTTCTGGTTCTGTTTCTTCTCGATGATGGCAGGTGCGGCTTTTGCCATGAATCCCTTGTTATTGAGTATGCGTTCAACACCGGCAAGGTTCTTCTTGGCGGCATCCAGCTCCTTGTGCAGACGCTTAGTCTCTGCCTCGAGGTCAACCAGGCCGCCGACCACAACAAAGATCTCGAGATCGATGTCAGTGACAGAGACGGAGCCCCTCGGCTTCTCCTGCTCCTGGCCCAGCGCCAGCTGATCAATGTAGCCGACGCTGCATATAAACCCACGCTGGGACTCGAGGACGGCTGCATCTTCCGGCGTGGACTTCACAGCCACATCGAGCTGTGCTTTCGGGGAGAGGCGATAGCGGGCACGGACCGAACGTACCGCGGAGATGACACGGGTCGCGAGTTCAAAGTCGTGCTCTGCCTGCTCGTTGATGAACTGGGTGAAGCGCTCAGGCTCTGGCCACTGTGCCACCATCAGGAACTGGGCGGAGTGGTCATCTAAGCCGGAAGCCGGCAGGGCATCCCAGACGCTCTCGGTCACGAATGGTATGACCGGATGCAGAAGGCGCATCGAAACGTCGAGTACGAAGACCAGGTTGCGCTGCACCTGCAGCTTTTCCTCAGGAGTACCGTGGAGCAGCCTTGGCTTGCACAGCTCGATATACCAGTCACAGACCTCACCCCAGAAGAAGTTCTGGAGATCACGCGCATAGTCGCCGAAGTTGTAGGTCTCGAGTTGGTCGGTTGCGTTCTTCACGGTCTTGGCCAGGCGGGAGAGCATCCAGGCATCCTCGGCGGTCTCTGCCTCCGGGGCTCCCGGTGTATAGCCGTCCAGGTTCATCTGCACGAAGCGGGAGGCGTTCCAAATCTTCGTCACAAAGGAGCGTGCCTGTTCGGTGCGCGGAGACTTGATCAGTTTTTTGGTCTTCTTGTCGATCTGCGCGTCGAACTTCACGTCCTGGTTGTTGGTGATCAAGGTTAGCAGGTTGTAACGCATCGCGTCGGCGCCATACTTTTGAATCAGATCCATCGGGTCAACGCCGTTGCCCTTAGACTTGGACATGCGGCTACCATCTTTTGCGAGTATCGTCGCGTAGATGTAGACGTCGTAGAACGGCACCTGATCGGTGAAGTAGAGTGAGCTCATGATCATGCGGGCGACCCAGAGGGCGATAATATCACGGGCGGTGACTAACACCTTCGTCGGGTAGTGGCCTTCCATCTGGTCGGTGCAATCCGGCCAGCCCTGCGTGGCAAAAGGCCACAGCTGCGAGGAGAACCAGGTGTCCAGAACATCCGGATCCTGGTGGATATGCCTGCTGTGGCACTTCGGGCACTCGGTCGGATCCTCCATCAGGGCATCCTCCCAGCCGCAGTCCTTGCAATAGAAGACCGGGATGCGGTGGCCCCACCATAGCTGCCGGGAGATGCACCAGTCCTTCAGGTTGTCCATCCAGGTGAAGTAGGTCTGAGACCAGCGTGCGGGGTGGAACTTGACCTCCCCATCCTTAACGGCCTTGTAGGCACGGTCCTTGAGCTTATCGACGGCCACGAACCACTGCTCGGAGAGCCAAGGCTCCAACGCGGTGCCGCAGCGGTAGCAGTGCATCACGGAGTGGTCGAGCTCTTCGATGTGGTCCATCAGATCGTGCTTCTCAAACCAGTCGCAGATAGCCTCACGCGCCTCATCGCGGTCCATCCCGGAGAACTCGCCGTAGCCGTCAACCACATGTGCAGTCTCGTCAAAGATATTGATCTGCGGCAGGTTGTGTGTCTGGCCCATCACATAGTCGTTTGGATCGTGGGCCGGCGTCACTTTCACAAAGCCGGTACCAAACTTAGGATCGACATGCCAATCGGAGAAGATCGGGATCTTACGGTTCACGATCGGAAGTATCACGGTCTTGCCCACGAACTTCTGCTTGTCGGGGTCTTTCGGGCTCACGGCGATGCCGGTATCGCCCAGCATCGTCTCCGGACGGGTCGTCGCAATCGTGATGTATTTGATTCCGTCAACCGGCTCAGTCAGCGGGTACTTCATGAACCACAGATGGCCCTTCTCGTCCTTGTACTCCACCTCATCGTCGGAGATAGCGGTGTGGCAATGGGGGCACCAGTTGACGATACGCTTGCCGCGGTAGATCAGCCTGGCGTGATACCAGTCCACAAAGACCTTGCGGACCGCCTTGCTGAATTGTGGGCTCATCGTAAACTGCGGATCGGAGAAGTCGATGGAGCAGCCCATACGCTTGATCTGGTTGATAATGGTGCCACCGTATTTGCGGGTCCAGTCCCAGCAGGCGTCAATGAACTTGTCGCGGCCCATCTCGAGGCGATTTTTGCCCTGATCCTTCAGCGCTTTATCGACCTTGGTTTGCGTCGCGATACCGGCGTGGTCCGTTCCCAGGATCCAGCGGGTCGAACGGCCGCGCATACGGTTGTAGCGGATAAACGTATCCTGAGTAGAATCATCCATTGCATGGCCCATGTGCAGGATACCGGTAACATTGGGAGGCGGTATCACCACGGTGCAGTCCCCGGTGCCCTTGTTACGCTGATAGCAGCCCGCGTCCATCCACGCTTTAATCAAGCGTGGCTCATTGGTGCTTGGGTCATAGGTCTTAGGCATTTCTTCCACGATACAAAACCTTTCGACATGCTCCGTTTAACGGTGGAGGCACTCGTGTCATGGGCGCGCGCCTTAAACAGAAACCTTGTGTGTAGAAGACTCTTGCAAAAAGAGCCAAAGAGTAGCATACCACGCACGCACAGAGCCTGGAAATTGAGGTTAAAGCCCTTATATGTATGTACAGCTCCTCTATGAGCAGTACCTACAGTGGATTCAGATTCTGCCTATGCCCATCGCGGTGCTGCTGCGGATCACCAATTAACGGACAGCCACACGGTGCCCTACTTTCGTACCAATGGGAACAAGGAGCAATCCCATCAGAGCATTGTGTGGGTTGCACAGGCTTGTGTCTAGTTCAATCCATCCTGTCATCCCGACTTTGGGCATTGCATAATCCTGCAGAAAACACCGCGTTAAAGCTCACGTGTCAAGCCGTACTTCTCCGGTAATTACAAACTGGTCGAGCAGCTGACGCCCTATCTGCCCAAAGTACTGATCAGGATTCAAGAAAATCTGTTGGAGCCGCATGAAAGCTCCAATGTCTGTCTCAACAACTACAGCTTCACGATGGATGTGGCAGTCTATCTTTCCCATCTTTTAGGCAACCGGTACAGTCTTACCTTTACCGCCGGTGGAGTGAACCATGTAGCAGATTGACTACAGGAATCGTTGCAGCGCCGAAAGCCGCAACCCAGGCATGTTGTAATTCTGAGCGCCTTGGATCAAGCGGATCAGGAAGCCCTCAGCAAAGAGATCGCCGATCAGTTTGTGGGCGTAGCGTTCTCCATCAGATTCATGTCGCTTGGCCAACAGGCTCATGTCAATCCGGATACCGATATTGTGTTCACCACCGATTACAGCATCAGTGAGGAGGATCCCCGTATCGGTTACCATTCCAACCCACCCGATGGATAGGCTCTGTAGAAGCACTCAGCACGAGTCACTGGTATCTCTGCAGAGACTGTGCTTAAGCTCTTTGATCGCACGCGCTGGTATGTCTCTGATACAGATATCAGAGAGGCTGCAATCGATTACTTGTCGTCAAAAAAACAGATGCCTGGCTCAAAACTGAGATCCTCTCGAAGCTCGTAGCAGAACGGAGGGCAACTCTTTACTGATTACTTTGAAAATAGGGTGGCGATCCTGAAACCCATCCGTCCCATCAAACATCAATCGTTTGCTTCTGTGTTGATGCTGAAGAAGAGTATCTCCTGGGGAAACGACCATACCATCTCGCTTGTCATCCTCTTTGCCCTGGACTCAAAGCATCCGGAGGAGGCCACTTCCTGTGAGCACCTGCTGCCGGGGCTCTTCAGACTGAGATGGAGATCTCAGTTGAACGACTCCACCAACTACGCTCAGCTCATAGAACTCTTCAAGGTACGGCTCAATAAACAGCATTAACACTATCCCGATATGATACAAGGCCCAGAAGACATTTGATCTCCTGGGTCTTGTTCATTGTAATGATGCAATCAGAGCTATGCGCTCTTCGGCATCTTCTTATGCACCTTCTTGGATTGTGAGGAATGAATCAGCTTCGGGCCCTCTTTGCCCTGGACCGCTTCTTTCGTCACAACAACGCGCTTGACATCCAGATCAGATGGGATATCAAACATCGTATCCTGCAGCGTGGACTCACAGATCGCCCTGAGGCCACGGGCACCCGTGCCACGCTGAATCGCCAAGTGAGCGATCTCCTGCAGCGCATCCGGTTCAAACTCAAGGTCGACTCCCTCAAGCTCAAACATACGGTGATACTGCTTGATGATGGCGTTCTTGGGCTCAGTGAGGATCCTGACTAAGTCATTCTCCTTCAGCTCGTGGGTCGAGGTGATGACTGGGATACGGCCGATGAATTCCGGGATCATACCGAACTTCACCAAGTCCTGAGACATGACCTGTGACATCAGCGAATCTTCGTCCTCATCCACATCCTGGGTAAGCTCCGCATTGAAGCCGATGCCTTTCTTACCGATGCGGTCCGCCACGATCTTATCGAGGCCGACAAACGCACCGCCACAGATAAAGAGGATGTTGGTGGTGTCGATGCGGATCAGTTGCTGCTGAGGATGCTTTCTGCCTCCCTGGGGAGGAACCGAGGCAATGGTGCCCTCGAGGATCTTGAGCAGCGCCTGCTGCACACCTTCACCCGAGACGTCACGGGTGATCGAGAGATTCTCCGCCTTGCGGGCGATCTTGTCGATTTCGTCGATGTAGACGATACCCACCTCTGCGCGCTTGACGTCCCCGTCAGCGGCATTGATAAGCTTGAGGAGGATGTTCTCCACATCCTCACCCACGTAGCCGGCCTCCGTGAGTGTCGTGGCATCCGCAATCGCAAACGGGACTTCCAGGAAGCGCGCGAGCGTCTGAGCCAGCAGCGTCTTACCGGTGCCAGTGGGGCCCAGAAGCAGGATGTTGCTCTTTGCGAGCTCCACATCGCTGTCGTCCGCATCGTCTTCCTCAGTGGGTGCCATGATGCGCCGGTAGTGGTTGTAGACCGCAACCGACATCGTTTTCTTGACCTCTTCCTGCCCCATAACGTACTGGGACAGCTCATTGTAGATCTCATGCGGCGTCGGAAGCTCTTTCAGGGGAAGACCCGGATTTAAGATTTCCTCCCCTGCTTCCAGATCCGGCATACTCATACCGGAGAGCTCATCCGATTCACGGATAACGTCGGCGCAGGTCCTTACACACTCATCACAGATGAAGATGTTGTTCGGGCCCTGGATCATCTTACGCACTTGATCGCGGGTTTTACCGCAGAACGAACAGCGTATTTCATCGTTGTTCGGCATTCACTACTCCTCGCTTGCTGATTCCTTACGCGACTGGACGATCTTGTCGATCAAGCCATAGTCAAGTGCTTCCTGAGGACGCATGTAGTTGTCACGCTCAGTGTCCTTGTTGATCTTCTCGATCGGCTGACCGGTGGCCTGGCTCAACATCTCATTGAGACGCTGGCGGATCCACTTGGTCTCGTTCGCGACAATCTCAATGTCGGTCTCCTGACCCTGGACGCCAGAGCTCGGCTGGTGAATCAGGATCATAGAGTTCGGCAGCGAATAGCGCTTGCCCTTCTGACCGGAAGCCAGAATAGCGGCGCCCATCGAAGCTGCCATACCGACGCAGATCGTGGAAACATCCGGCTTGATGAAGTTCATCGTATCGATAATACCTAATCCAGCATAAACATCTCCGCCAGGCGAATCAATATAGAGGGAGATGTCCTTGTCAGAATCCTGGCTCTCCAAATGGAGCAACTGGGCGATAACCAGGTTTGCAGATTCTTTCGTAACTTCCTCGCCCAAGAAGACGATACGGTCATTCAACAGGCGTGAATAGATGTCGTAGCTGCGCTCACCACGTGGGGTTTGCTCTACGACGTATGGAATCAGAGGGATATCCTTCGGATTGTGCATACAAAACTCCTTTTGCAAATATGATAGGCCTCTAAGAATATCCCCAGCAGATGCCTACGCATTACTGGGGATAGCAAATTTTTTAAGATGTGTCCAAATAGTGGAACTAAAAACTACTTGTTGTCGCCCTCGTCAGCCGGCTTGGCGGCCTTAGCTTTCTCGTCGGCCTTGTCGGAGTCATCAGCCTTGTCAGAGTCGTCATCGTCCTTCTTGTCCTTCTCAGCGATCTCGTCGACGATATTGACCTCAGCGTTGTCCACCATCCACTTCAGTGCCTTCTCGCGGCGGATGGACTCTCTGATTGCGGGCATCTGTCCATTGTTCGTGAAAGTCTTGATCTGGGCCTTGATGTCCTGAGCGCCAGAACGCTTGAACTCGTCCTCGATATCGTCCTCAGTGACATCCTCATTGAGGTGCTTTGCGAGGGCATCGAGAGCCAGCGACTGACGGGCACGCTCGTCTGCCTGCTCGCGCAGATCCTTCATGAACTCATCGGAAGAGATGCCGCGGGCCTTCAGGTAGATGTCCAACGTGAGGCCCTGACGCTGCAGCTGGGTCAGGAACTGCTGGGCGATCTCGTTCAGGACCTGATTGACATAATTCTCAGGGATCGGATCGAGCTTGACGCGCTCACCGAGCTTCTCGACCAGACGGTCTTCCTTGAGGCTCGGAAGTGACGTCTTTTTGTCAGACTCAATGTCGTCCTTCACGGCGTCACGGAGCTCTTTGATCGTGTCGAAGCCGAAGTTCTTCTTAGAGAACTCATCAGTGAGCTCAGGAGTAACCTGCTCACGGATATCTGTGAGCTTGACCGTGGCAGTGTGATTGGTGACAACGTCACCGTCTTCCTTCTTCTCGGTCGTGGTCCAGGAGATGTCCTTGGTTTCGCCCTTTTTCATGCCCATGAGGCCATCAATGAAATCAGAGGAATAGGTGGAAGAGTCGGTGTTCAGGATCTTGCCCTTGCCGGTAAGGTCAGACGCGTTCTCTTTGTCGGTGATGTCGGCAGCGATAATGTCGCCCTTCTGCACACCGCGGTCTTCTTTGATGGACTCAACGGTCTCGTGATAGCTCATCAGCTGGTCGAGCTGCTGATCGATCTCGGCTTCAGTGGCCTCCTCAGGCGGCATCTGGATGGACGGCGCGTCGTAGGAGTCAAGCTCAACCTCAGGACGGACCGGGATCGCGATGGTGCAGTCGTACTCTTCGCCCTCCTTAGCGATCTTCGGATCTTTGCCGAAGCTCACCTGCTCAACCGGGACGATGTCCAGCTCGTTGAGCATCTGCGGCTCAACGTCGTTGAGGAGCTGGTTGGTGGCGTCTGCCAGGACGGCATCCCTGCCTATAAGAGAGTCAATAACAGGGCGCGGGGTATGACCACGGCGGAATCCTTTGAAGTTGTAGCGGTTAGCAATGGTCCTATACGTATCTTTGATCGCTTTGTTGACATCCTCTTTGGAGATGGTGAGTTGAGCGGAGAGCTCATTGTCTTTACGCTCACCTGCTGTGACGGTAATCTTCAAGGTTCCTCCATGAACTCGTTCTGCAAGCTGTGTTTCCTGACGCAGTTTCTCACATTTATCCTGTATTGAGTGGTGCGGGCGAAAGGACTTGAACCTTCATGAGATAAATCTCACTGGAACCTAAATCCAGCGCGTCTACCAGTTCCGCCACGCCCGCAACATACACGCACAGATTAAGAATAATAGCAAATTTCAGGGATTTGCGTGCACCTGAAGCTAAATTTTTCCCTCTCTGTACGCGAATTTGTACGCACCCACCATATCATGTTCACACTGAGCCGTCGTCTACGATCAGTTCCTTACCGGTCCGACAGATCCTGCAGGGCATAGACACCAAGAGTAGTCTCACGCAGCGTCTCGATCGACTGTACCAGCGCCGTCGCTGCGGACATCGTGGTGGCCATATCGATACCGCGCTCCACGGCCTCGCTTCTGATCTTGGTGCCGTCGCCGCGGGAGTTGTGCCCGTGCGGGGTGTTGATCAAAAACGCGACCTCACCGTTTCTCATCAGGTCCAACACATTCGGATGCCCCTCACGGATCGGTTTCACGATCGCGCAATCGATGTCCGCCGCACGCAGCGTCTTTGCGGTACCCTTCGTCGCAACCAGGTTGTAGCCTAAGTGCCTCAGTGACATCGCAACCGGCGCAATCGAGCGCTTGTCACGGTCACAGACACTCACAAACACGTTGCCGGACATCGGCAGATCGTAGTCGATGGCCTCACGGGTCTTCGCATAGGCCCTCGGAAAGGTCGTATCAAGGCCCATGACCTCACCGGTGGATTTCATCTCAGGCCCCAGGATGACCTCAGCGCCCGGGAACCTGCTCCACGGCATCACCGCCTCCTTCACCGCAAAGTAGCCGAAGTCACGCGCTGGATCCGGCAGATGGAAGGAGTCGATGCTCTCCCCGCTCATAATGAGCGCCGCATACTTGGCCAAAGGTATTCCGCTTGCCTTTGAGCTGAAGGGCACCGTGCGGCTCGCACGCGGGTTGAGCTCAATAACGAAGATCTGTTCATCCTTTACGGCAAACTGGACATTTAAGAGACCATGGATGTGGCAGGCTAATGCCAGTTTGGTCGTGATCGACCGGATCCTCGACACAATCGTGTCAGAGAGGCTGAAGGGCGGGAAGCAGCAGGCAGAGTCACCGGAGTGGATACCGCACTCCTCGATGTGTTCAAGCACCGAGCCCACATAGCACTCATTGCCGTCACACAGCGCATCCACATCGAGCTCGATTGCATCCTCCAGGAAGGAGTCCAGATACACCGGGTGGTCCGGGGAAACCTGAGTCGCCTCAGCCATGTACTTCTTCAGGTCGTTGTCGTCGTAGACGATTGCCATACCTCTGCCACCAAGCACGTAGCTCGGCCGCACGATCAGCGGATAGCCGATGTGCCTTGCAACCTTCTTGGCCTCTTCAAAGGTCTCCGCCACACTCGAAAGCGGGTAGGCGATATCGAGAGAGTCCAGCAGAGAGGAGAATCTATCTCTGTCCTCAGCCAGGTCGATCGACTCCGGCTGCGTACCCATAATCGGCACGCCAGCCTTCTTGAGCCTGCTCGAGAGGTTGATCGGGGTCTGGCCGCCCAAGGTCACAATCACGCCCTGGGGCTTCTCCATCTCGACGACATTCATAACATCTTCAAAGGTCAAGGGCTCAAAGTAGAGCCTGTCTGAGGTGTCATAGTCGGTGGAGACGGTCTCCGGGTTGCAATTGACCATTACGGTCTCAAAGCCTCGGTTCTCCAAGGCATACGCCGCATGGACACAGCAGTAGTCAAACTCAATGCCCTGCCCAATTCTGTTGGGGCCGGCAGAGAGGATCACGACACGCGGCTTTTCAGCCTCACAGAACTCACTTTTACCACCTTGCTCATAGGTGAAGTAGTGGTAGTTGGTGCGGGAAGCAAACTCCCCTGCGCACGTATCGACGGTCTTCAGTTGTGGCTTCACATGGAGGACTTCTCGCAGCGCCCTGATGACCGCCTCAGGCTGGTTGGTCAGGTAGCCGATCTGGGCATCACTGAAGCCAAGCTGCTTAGCCGCCAGCAGGTGTTTGGCATCCAAACCGGAAAGTCCGCGTTTCTGGATCGCCTTAGCAGCCTCTACGATGTCCTGGATACGATAGAGGAACCAGTTGTCGATGCCAGTAAGCTTGTGGATCTTCTCCACGCCCCAGCCCCGTCTCATTGCCTCACCGATATAGAGGATCCGCTTCGGAGTCGCCCGGCGAATGTTGTCCTCAAAATTCTCCTCGTCGAACTCCATAGAGCCATCGAAGTCCAGACCGAAGTGTCCCTCCTCGAGCGAACGCAATGCCTTCTGCAGCGCTTCCTCAAAGGTGGAGCCGATCGCCATGACCTCACCCACGGACTTCATACGGGTGGTCAGAGTCTCTGAGGCGCCTTCAAACTTCTCAAAGGCAAAACGTGGGATCTTCACGACGCAGTAATCAAGCGCCGGCTCAAAGGAAGCAGGCGTGGTGCCGGTGATATCGTTCGTGATCTCATCGAGCGTATAGCCCACCGAGAGCAATGCCGCCATCTTCGCGATCGGGAAGCCGGTAGCTTTGGAAGCTAACGCGGATGAGCGGCTCACGCGCGGGTTCATCTCGACCACGAGCACACGTCCATCCTTGGGGTTCACTGCGAACTGTACATTGGAGCCACCGCAGGCGACGCCGACTTTCTCCATTACTGCCAGCGCGTAGTCACGCAGGCGCTGGTATTCCTTATCGGTCAAGGTCTGTACCGGGGCCACCGTGATTGAGTCGCCGGTGTGGACGCCCATCGGGTCCATATTCTCAATTGAGCAGACGACGATTCCGTTGCCGGCGACGTCGCGCATGACCTCCATCTCGATCTCTTTCCAGCCCTCGACGGACTGCTCGATCAGGACCTCAGTCTCAGGCGAAAGGGCCAGGCCTTCGCGCGCGATCCTCATAAGACTCTCATGGTCGTACGCCATGCCGCCGCCAGCGCCACCGAGCGTAAAGGCGGGGCGCACGACAACCGGATATCCGAGTCTGTCGGCAATCTGTTCGCATTCTTTCAGGGTATGGGCTACCTGGGATTTGGCAACCTCAAGGCCGATCTCCTTCATCGCGTTAGCAAAGAGCTCGCGGTCCTCGCCGACTTTGATGGAGTCAATGTCGCAGCCGATAACCTCAACGTGGTATTTCGCCAGGACGCCAGCTTCGGCCAGTGCAACAGCACAGTTAAGACCGGTCTGGCCGCCCATGTTCGCCAGCAGGGCATCCGGACGCTCCTTCTCGATGATCTTGGTTACGGAAGATATCGTGATCGGCTCAATGTAGGTTTTGTCTGCGGTCTCCGGATCCGTCATGATCGTCGCAGGGTTCGAGTTTACAAGCACTACCTCGTAGCCCTCTTGGCGAAGAGCCTTGCAGGCCTGCGTACCCGAGTAGTCAAACTCACACGCCTGTCCGATTACGATGGGACCAGAGCCGATGATCAAGATCCTCTTGATGTCTGTTCTGTTTGGCATTAGTGGTTTCTCCCCTCGCGTACATCGATATCCAAGTAGTCCTTGTTGCCGTCCATCAGCCGTACAAAGGCCTCAAAGGCATAGGTAGAATCGTTTGGTCCTGGTTTTCCCTCCGGGTGATACTGCATCGAGAAAGCTGGGATATCCAGGAACTGAATACCCTCGCAAGATCCGTCATTGAGGTTCACATGCGTGAGACGCACGCGTCCGAATTTTTTTGTCTGTGCAACCGGCGCAATGTGATGCTGAGACCAATAGCGAAGATCTGTGGGGTGCTCTTTCACCCCACCGGAGAGCTCCGGGATCAGCGGCCCAAAGCTCGAGAAGACCGGCCCGTAGTTGTGGTTCTGGGCGGTGATCTCCACCTTGCCCGTAAGCAGGTTCATAACCGGCTCATTGGCGCCGTGATGCCCATATTTCAGTTTCTCAATCTCAGCTCCCGCTGCCATTGACAGCATCTGGTTGCCGAGGCAGATACCGAAGATAGGGTATTTGCCGAGCGTTGCCTTCACAGTCTCCACGGTCTCAGGGACGCTCGAAGGGTCGCCCGGTCCATTGGAGAAGAAGACTCCGTCAGGATATAGCTCATCGATTGCAGAGAACGGCGTATTCCAGGGAACAACCGTGACCTCACAGCCTACCTTGGTCAACCAGTCGAGGATGCCCTGCTTGATACCACAGTCAACCACGACGATCTGGTGCCGAACCTTCCGTCCTTCAGGCTTCACGGTGGAGCGATCTTCGTGGGACACATCCGCCACGAAGTTATGTTCTGCAATGTGGGGTGACGCCTGCACACGTTCTATAAGGTGCTCAGGATCTAAGTCCTTTGTCGAGATCACAGCGCGCATCGCACCCTTCTCACGGATATTCAGAGTCAGAGTACGTACATCGACATCCTCGATAGCCACAACGTTGTTGCGCTTCAGGAAATCAGGGAGGCTCTCGACGCTCTGCCAGTTGCTCGGTTCATAGCACATATCGTGTACGACAAGCCCTCGCAGGTTCGGTCGGTCAGCCTGCATATCGATCTTCGTGATTCCATAGTTTCCGATCTGTGGGTAGGTCAGCGCGACAATTTGGCCTGCATAGGAAGGATCAGTCACGATCTCTTGATATCCCGCCATCGAGGTATTGAAGACGATTTCGCCGAACATCTCTCCCTCAGCTCCGCAGGATCGTCCTCGAAAGACCATCCCATGCTCGAGAGCTAATAGCGCTTCAGGATGTTTGCCATCATCCACCAGAAGGTTCACAATCACACCTTTCGTCTTAGGCTTGCCCTATAGTTATAAAAAAGAAGCACGTCTCGCGACATGCTTCTACCATTTTAAACTATAGATTTCACCGATTTTCTCCTTACCAGCATCCCGTGCTGTTTTAAAGGCTTTTTATAAGTGTAGTGACTAGAAAATAATTAAGGTAATCAAACCTTTTGTCCTGATAGATAGTGTGAAGAGCCCATGATGAGAATCTTTATCCAAGAAGTAGCATTTGAACGTTCTTCTGTATCTAACAGTCTAGATAATGGGTAATGGTGTACCTACGTCGAGCTGCGGAGGCTTGCATCGACCATCACCATATGGCGAACCACC
>ERZ772962.1313-NODE-1313-length-13505-cov-3.305725_pt1 | contig 13505 bp, 15 predicted proteins | sample MGYA00580676_ERZ772962 | MGnify/ENA primary metagenome ERZ772962 (study PRJEB29015, sample SAMEA2738049) | human oral metagenome | biome: human oral; feature: human-associated habitat; material: saliva | place: China | collected 2230 ...
CGGCACCAGTGATCATGTTTTTAACGTAGTCCGCGTGTCCTGGAGCGTCGATGTGGGCATAGTGACGTTTTTCAGTTTCGTACTCGATGTGAGCAGTGTTGATTGTGATACCACGTTCGCGTTCTTCTGGAGCAGCATCGATAGATGCGAAGTCAGTCGCTTTAGAGTAACCTTTGTCAGACAATACTTTAGAGATTGCAGCTGAGAGGGTAGTTTTACCATGGTCAACGTGTCCGATAGTACCAATATTAACGTGTGGTTTGCTACGGTCGTATACTTCTTTAGCCATTTTAAAAATGTCTCCTTTTGGGAATTTGTTTTATTATAGGTAGTCTGCATAAAGCAAACTACCGTTCTTTATCATTATACTTAAAATAGTTTTGAAATGCAAGTCTTATCAGCTTTTAATCGCATTTTTTCAAGAAGTTTTTTCTTATATCTAGCTTTTTTATCTATGAAGTAGTAAAATAGTTCTAGTATTGCTCTTCTCTTTTTGAGCACTGTTAAATATTTGATTTCAAGGAGACCACAATGGGCTTAACTTTTAGAAAACGTGATGATTTTGATAAAATGATGGACGATTTAGGCGTCTCAACTGTTGATTTAGTGACTGATGATGAGAAAAAAAACATTCCTTCTCCTGAAAAAAAGGAAGACCCATTTGCTAAATTTTTAACTCCAAAAGAAAATAATAAGGAGAAAGACCCCAACTAATTGAAAAGTCTTCTTTTTCTTGTTACAATTAATTAAAAATATTTTTAATTGAGGAACTTATGGCATATAAAAAACCACAAAAAAGTACTTTCCAAAAAGTAACCATGGTCGTTGTGATTATCATGGTTGTTCTTACGCTTTTCAGCGTACTTGCATCAATGCTTGCGGTATTGTAATTATTAATTTTAAATAAAAAAGTTACTGACAGTTTTGTCAGTAACTTTTTTTATTTATTAATCTTCAAAACCTTCTTCAAGGATTTCAGGGAATTCTGTTTCAACGATGTGTGCACAATGTTCACAAAGCATTTTGAGATGTTCATTAGCATTGTGTCCAACTGTTTCGTCTGTTCTACGGCAACGATCACAAACTTCGCCAGCCGCATGTTCAACAAGAACTGCAAGGTCATCAAATTTCATTGCAGACTCTGGGGCATTATTTACTGGCTCATTAGCAACTACAAAGTTAGATACAATCAAAAGTTGAGCAACATTTTCATCAATTGCCGTCAATAAAGTACGCACAACTTCATTTGGATAAATAGTTACTGTTGCTTCCAATGATTTACCAATCAGTTTTGCTTCACGAGCACTTTCCAAAGCTTTCAAAATCTTATCACGGAAATCAAGAAATTCTTGCCAGTTTCCTAACAATTCTTTACTTCCAGGAATTTCTGCTGCTTCTGGCATTTCTGCAAGATAAGCAAAATTTTCTGGTTCATGTTCCAAGTAAGTCCATGTTTCTTCTGCCGTGTGTGGCAAAATTGGTACAAGAATTTTCACTAAATCTTTCAAGATAACATACATAACTGTTTGCATTGAGCGGCGTTCTGGTGAATTTGCTGCTTCAATATAAACAACATCTTTAGCAAAATCAAGATAGAAAGATGACAAATCATTTGTGATGAAATTAATGATTGATTTGTAAACAGTCATAAAGCTATAGTTATCATAAGCTGTACGAATTTGTTTTACAAGTTCATTAAATTTCACAAGCATATATTTGTCTACTGGACGAAGTTCTGCAAAATCAATTGCATCTTCTTTTGGATTAAAATCAGATGTATTAGCGATTAAGAAACGCAATGTATTCCGGATTTTACGGTAAACTTCAGAAACTTGACTGAGAATGTCCATTGACACACGAACATCTGATTCAGTATCAATTGATGCCACCCAAAGACGGAGAATGTCAGCACCAAATTTCTTAGTGACATCTTTTGGCAAGATTGTATTTCCAATTGATTTAGACATCTTACGTCCTTTACCGTCTAAAACAAATCCTTGTGAAAGAACTGCTTTATATGGTGCAACACCATTTACCGCAACTGAGGTTGTAATTGATGAATTAAACCAACCACGGTATTGGTCTGAACCTTCAAGGTAAAGGTCTGCAGGAAAGCTAAGGTAGTCACGTTCGTTAAGGACACCATTCCAAGAAGAACCTGAGTCAAACCAAACGTCCATGATATCTTTTTCTTTTGTAAATTCACCATTTGGTGAAGCTGGATGAGTGAATCCTTCTGGTAAAAGGTCTTTTGCTTCACGTTCAAACCAAACTTTTGAACCAAATTCAGCAAAAAGTTTGGCTACATGTTCAGTTGTTTCTGGTGTAATAATTGGTTCTCCATTTTCACCATAGAAAATTGGTAATGGAACTCCCCAAGCACGTTGACGTGAGATGACCCAATCGCCACGGTCACGAACCATATTGAATAAACGAGTTTTACCCCATGGAATTACCCAATCTACTCTTTCAACTTCATCTAAAATATTTTGACGGAAGTCATCGATTGAAGCAAACCATTGTGGTGTCGCACGGAAAATTACTGGTTTTTTTGTTCGCCAGTCATGTGGATATGAGTGAGTGAAGAATTCAAGTTTCAATAATGCATCTTTTTCTTCAAGCCATTTACTGACAACTTTATTTCCTTCATCGTAGAAAAGTCCTTCAAGTCCAGGGGCTTCATCAGTATAATAACCACGATTATCAATTGGTGAAAGAACAGGCAATTTATACTTACGACTTGCGAAGTAGTCATCTTCACCATGTCCTGGGGCAACGTGGACAAGGCCAGTACCAGAATCAAGAGTAACATAATCCGCATTCATGATTAATGTTTCACGGTCATAGAATGGATGTTTTGCAACCATATATTCTAATTCAGAACCTTTAATCGTTTGAAGGACTTCTGGATTTTCCCATTCCAATTTTTCAGCAACAGCTTCAAGCATTTCTGAGGCAATTACAAATTTACGACCATTAACTGCTACAACTGAATAATCATAGTCAGGATGAGCAAAGATTCCCAAATTTGATGGAATTGTCCATGGTGTTGTTGTCCAGATTACAAATTCCACATCTTCTGGTAATTTACCTTTAGTATCTTTAGCTTTAAATGCCACAAAAATTGATGCTGAACGAACATCTTGATATTCGATTTCAGCTTCAGCAAGTGAACTTTCTGATGAAGGTGACCAATAAATTGGTTTTTGTCCTTTATAGATATATCCTTTTTCAGCCATTTTACCAAAAACGCGAATTTGAGCTGCTTCATATTCTGGCAATAGTGTCAAATATGGACGGTCCCAATCAGCAAGAACACCAAGGGATTTAAAATCTGAACGTTGCATATCTACTTGTTTCATCGCGTATTTACGACATTCCTCAAGATAATCAAGCAAATCCATTTCTTTACGTTTCATGCCTGCTTTAGCAAGTTGTTGCTCAATTGGCAAACCATGAGTATCCCAACCTGGAACATAAGGAGCCCGAAAACCTGCCATTGATTTATAACGAACAATAATATCTTTTGAAATTTTGTTCAAAGAGTGTCCGAGGTGAATATTTCCGTTCGCATAAGGAGGGCCATCATGAAGCATAAATGAAGGTTTTCCTTCATTTAATTCTTGACGTTTTTCATAAAGTGTCGCGTCTGCCCAGTCTTTTTGCCAGTTTGGTTCTTTATTTGGCAAGCCTGCACGCATTGGGAAAGCTGTTTTCCCCAAATTCAAAGTATCTTTGATTTTCATATTTTCTTCTTTCTTTCGATTTTGTTTTTATTGAATAAAAAAAACGATTTTTCGCAAAGGACGAAAAACCGCGGTACCACCTTCATTTTTTCTGTCAGTAAAATTTACTGACAGAAACTCTTTTGCGTAACGTGCAAGACGCTTGAACTTACTTTTCATTCAGCCCAAGATTTTTCTAAAGATTCTTTGAGAAAATAAATTCTGTCAGTAACTTTAGAAGTCCAATCAGCTGATAATAAGAAAAATAGGGAATACGAGTCTTCCATCATCACTCGCTTGCTTGAATTATATTTTTCTTATCTTGGTCTGATTTTTAATTTTTTAATTCGCTTAAATCAATTGTTTCTTGATTATCTTTTTCATCAACCTCAGCTGTTTCAGCTGGTGCTTTTGAATCTAATTCTGGAAAAATTTCTGAATCATCTACTTTTGGAGCTTCAACTGCTGACTCTTCGTTAGAATCATCAGTAGTATTAGCTTCATCAGTAAATTCTACTTCTTCTTTTACTTCTTCAGGTACTTCAGTTTCAACAACACTTTCCTCTGAAACAATTGTTTCTGTTTCAGACTCATCAGATGTTTCATTTGCTTGTGCAATATCTTCATCTGTTAAAGGTTTAATTGCTTGGGTTTTTGCCAAAGTAGTTTCAGCATTTTCCAAATGTTCTTCAATGATTGATTGCAATTTTTCTTCAGGATTGATTGCATAATCTTGAGTAGGCCTAAAAATTTCAGCCCAGTCATCCGATTGAATAGACGCAAGTTGATTTTCAATAATTGAAGTCATTCGTTGGTGATAGAGACGCATTTTACGTTTCAAATCATCAGTATCACGTACTAATTTACGAGCATCATCAGAAGCAGCATTCAAAATAAATCCAGCTTCTTTTTTAGCCGCTTCAATAATTAAAGAACTCTTTTGTCCTGCATTTGCAATAATATCAGCAGATTCTTTTTCAGAATTAATTCTAAGCGTATCAGCTTCACTTTTGGCTTGTTCACGAAGATTATCAGCAGCATCTTGAGCAACAACAATTGACTTGTTCAGTGAATCTTTCATGTCATCAAAATATTTCACGCGTTCGCGTAATGCCTTTAATTCACGTTCTTGATCTTTAATTGTTTGAGCGAATTCATCATAATCTCGAACAACGATATCCAAAAATTCATCAACTTCATGTTTACTGAAGCCGCGAAATTGTGGATTAAAAGTTTTGTTTTGAACATCTAAACTATTTAATGTCATCAATCACTCCTCTTTATCCTTAGAAAATCTTATAAATCTGATTTTCATCTTACGAATCTATTTTTTTCGATTTCTTATAAGTTCTATTTCAACTCTCTGTTTTCCTTTTTTAGTAAAATCTAAAATCCTTAATATTTTGATACGCCCAAAACCTCGAACGCTAATCAAATCATCAAGACCAACAGAGAAATCTTTTTTATCAATTTCTAGGTAATTAACCTTAACCTTCTTTGATTCTAACATATTTGTAGCAATATTGCGAGAAATTTTGAAAGCGACTGCAATCATTTTGTCAACTCTTAAGTTATCCACAAGAACAACTTCTCTGACAGCTTTATCTGTTTCTTCAACTAAGTTTGCCAAAGAAATTTCTTGAATGTTGACCGCTGCTCGCCCAATTTTTTTAATTGCTTTAAAACTCTCAACAAGATGTTTACTGACAAAAACTTGAATTTTATTGTCACTAACAATAATATCACCCAATTCTTGCCGTTTAACACCAGCCTGTCCCAAAAAAGTTCCAAGGACTTGGGCATGTGAAAGTTCTACAAATTTTGAAGCATAATTAATTTCAAGCAAAGAAATATCAAAGTCTTCTCTGTCAAGAACATAAAAATCTGGCGCCAAAATTATTTTGGCTAACTCCGTTCTTGCTAGTTGCTCACTAGAAAAAATTTGAACATTTCTCTTATTTGCCAGTGTTTTTAAAATATCCACTTCTCGGGGATTAAGAAAAAATGTACTTATCACCGAATAAGATTCTTCTACTCGATTTATCCATTCTAAACAACGATCAATAAAATGCCGTTCCTTTTCTTGAAAGTGTTGATAGACATTTTCAGTAATCAATAGAATACTCCGTTAAATACAATAACAATAAATCTTTGAATAAATTTCAAAACAATAAAAGCAATAACGATTGAAAAATCTAATCCCCAAAATTGTAGAGGTAAATTTTCAAATAAACTTAAGTAGGGACGAGAAACTTTAACAATTATACGTCCAAACCAAGTTCCATAAAGGGTTGGTATCCAACTCATTAAGGCGTAAATAACTAGAATAATTGAATAAACATCAAGTAAGCGTAAAAGCCAATTTATTATTGTAAGTGTAATAAGCATTAGTAAATATCGTAACTTTCAAAATTTTGACCAGCTAAGATAGACATTTCTTTCGCTGCATCGACTGTGATATTTGCTGGAGTCATCAAGAAAATTTGACCACCAACATTTTGAATATCACCATCAAGAGTAAAGACCACCCCAGTCATGAAGTCAATTGAACGACGCGCTTGGGCGTCACCCATAAATTTAAAATTGACAAGGACACATTCACCGTTTTTCACGATGCGTGCTGATTCCATGATGTCTGCATAGGCACGTGGTTCTTTAATTGCAATAGTAGAAACCGTTGCAGCCACTGATTGAGATTGTGAAACGGTTTGTTGTTGTACGATTTTTTCAGGCATAGGTTTTGTGAATGTTGAACCAGCGCGTTTTGGCGCTGCTGTTTGTGTTTGTGCTTTTGAAGTTGATTGTGCAGGACGACGAGTCTGATATTCCGGCTGTGCTTTGCGTTCCTCAACCATTGGTTTTGGCGTAGATGCCACCGTTGGCCTAGATTCTTGCACAGGACGTGCAGGTTCATTGAACTCTTCATCATCCTCTACAAAATAATCACGTAGATTATTCATCCAATCTTTAAATGCCATATTTTCCTCCGTTGTTTACGTTAATCTTAAGACTTATAGATTTTTAAAAAATTCAGTACCGATTCGAACAAAAGTTGCACCATTTTTAATGGCAATCTCATAATCTCTACTCATTCCCATACTTAATTCAGTACAAGGAATTCTGGAAAGATTCATTTCGGATATTTCAACTTGTAATTTTTTCATTCGTCCAAAAATGTCATTACATTCACTTTCAGTCGCATCAAACGGAGCCATTGTCATCAAACCAACAATCTCAATATTTTCCAATTCAGAAAACTCAGGTAATATTTCCATAAGTTCATTGACAGAAAATCCATGTTTACTTTCCTCACCAGAAATGTTAAGTTCAATAAAACATTTAATGGTGTGTTCAGCACGTTTATTTATTTCCTGAGCTAATTTCAGAGAATCTAAAGCGTGGAAATAATCAACATAATTAATAACTTGTTTAACCTTACGTCTTTGTAAATTACCAATCAAATGCCAAGTAATTTCTAAATCCTTAAGAGCTTCGTATTTTTCCAAAAAAAGTTCTGTTCGATTTTCTGCTAAATGTGAAACTCCATTTTCAAAAACTTCACGTGCAAGATTAGCATCAACAGATTTGGTCACAGCGACGACTGAAACTGACTGATTAGAATAAGAAGACGCAGCCTTTGCCGCATCTACATTACTCAGTATTCTTTTAACATTCTCTTTAATCGTCATTGGTTAGTTTTTACGGAAGAATGGTGGTGTGTCAAGATCTTCATCTGTTGTTGGAACTCCGCCGAAACTTGTTACTGAAGAAGTATCACGTGTGTTACTTACGTTTTGACGTGTTGAAGTTTCACGACGAATATCCCAATCTCCAAATGCAGAAGATTGATTTTGCCCTTGTGGAGCCGCTTGCGTTTGTTGTTGACTTTGCATTGGACGGCTTGTTTGAGCATGTTGCATATTAGAATTGTGAGTCAAGTTAGGTTGACGACGTGGTTCAGGTTGCAAACCCAAAGCTTCGTCAGCATCTTCCTTAGCAACACCAGTTGCAACAACTGTTACACGGATTTCGTCTTTAAGGTTAGGGTCAATCGCTGTACCCAACATAATATTAACATCATTACCTGCTGCTTGGATAACAATTTCTGAAGCATCTTGTGCTTCAATCAAGCTCATATCCATACCACCAGTAACATTCAAAAGAACATTTTCTGCGCCTTCGATTGTAGTTTCAAGAAGTGGTGAGTAAATTGCTTTACGAGTTGCTTCAATAACGCGTTCTTCACCAGTCGCAACACCGATACCCATAAGGGCATCACCTTTGTTTTCCATTACTGTTTTAACATCGGCAAAGTCAAGGTTAATCATTCCTGGGTTAGTAATCAAGTCAGTTACCCCTTGAACCCCTTGACGTAAAACATTATCAGCTTCACGCAAAGCTTCAGTTAAAGGAGTTTTCTTATCAACAATTTCAAGCAAGTTATTGTTTGAAATAATGAGAAGTGTATCAACATTTGCACGAAGGGCTTCAATTCCTTCAGTTGCAAAGTATGAACGTTTTGATCCTTCAAAACCAAATGGACGAGTAACAACACCTACAGTCAAAGCGCCAAGTTCTTTAGCAATTTGTGCGATAACTGGTGCAGCACCTGTACCTGTTCCACCACCCATACCGGCAGTGATGAAAATCATATCTGAGCCTTCAAGGGCTTGTGATACTGTTTCAGCTGATTCTTCAGCTGCGCGTTTACCAACCTCAGGTTGCGCACCAGCACCCAAGCCGCGAGTCAATTTTGGCCCAAGTTGAATAACTGTATCTGCTTTTGAGCTACGCAATGCTTGTACGTCAGTATTTGCAGCGATAAATTCAACGCCAGAAACACCTTCTTCAATCATACGGTTGATGGCATTACCACCACCGCCACCAACACCGATAACTTTAATTACAGCACCAGAAGTTAAGTCTGTATCAAATGAAAATTCCATGTTTTTATTTCTCCGTTTTTACTTTCAGATTAATCAAAGAGATTGCCAAAGAAATTCTTGGCACGGTCAACGAGACCTTCTTTTTCTTCTTCAGGCTCAGAAGCTTTTTGAGCTACTACTGGACGTGCCTGAGGTTCAACGTAGAAATCATTTTCTACGTCAGCAACTGTTGTTGCTTGTGGTGTAATTGTTGGAACAGGAGCAACATACGTTTCTTCTGTCGTCGTATAAGTATAATCACCAGAAAATGCTTGAGATACTAAAATATCAATATCACTACGATTTCCAATGTAATTAACAACACTAATCACTTGAGCAAATGCTGGATTACGTAATCCCATTTCGCCTGGAACAAAAAGACGAGCATTTATCCCTAAGATTTTTGTTGCTAAATCAACAACACCAGGCATCGCAGCAGTTCCACCGACCAAAATCAAACCTCCAGGAGTTTCTGAAGTATGTCCGTGTTCCAAATCTTGACGTACACGATTAAAAACTTGAGTCATACGTGCTTCAATAATTTGTGAAAGATAATATTCTGTAATTTGTTCTGGTTCTTCTTTACCTACAACATCAACAAGGAAGTACTCATCTTGGCTAGCACGTTCTGTACTTGCTTCACCATAGTTGACTTTCAAATCTTCTGCTGCAGAAACAGAGGTGTTAAGAACTGTTGAAATATCTTTGGTTACATAATCGCCGCCTTCGGGGCTAGTATGTGTAAATCTTAATGATTGTTCTTTAACGATGCTAACTGTTGTTTGTCCAGCACCCAAATCAACCATGATTGTTCCAAACTCACGTTCACCTTCTGTAAGCACGTATTGTGCCATTGCCAAAGGAGCAATTACAATATTGTCAACGAGCAATCCTGCGCGTTCAACAACTTTGCGAATATTATGAACAAGAGTTTTAGGTCCAGTGTAAACAACCCCACGAATCTCAAGACGTACACCAAACATTCCACGAGGGTCTGAAATACCTGTAAATCCATCAACTGTAAACTCTTTCGTTTCAACAGCAATAATTTCTCTTTCAGGAACAATCCCACGCATCAAAGCATTTTGAACAACTTGAATAACATCGTTATCCGTGATTTCTTTAGTATCACTGACAATAGGAACCATTCCTTGGCAAGGTTCCATTTCGAGGGAATTCGCTGGGATGCTCACGTTAATTCTATCAATCGTGATTCCTGCGCGTTCTTCGGCAGCATTTACAGCTTTACGCAATGCTTGTGCCACCTTCTCAATATCTACAATAATTCCATTTTTAAGGCCATCGGATTTTGCATTTCCGACACCGATTATATTCATTTCACCTGAGACGTATTCAGCAACAAGCACCTTTATTGTGTTTGTCCCGATATCTACGCCTGTATAAAGTCCACTTTTGGCCATAAAAGCGACTCCTTTCCCTCACACATCACGATTCATATTTTTTTAATAAATTAGGTAAGTGTACAGATAATTTTGTATACAATTACACTCATTAATTATTTTAACATAAAATCACAGTAAAACAAGAGTTTAGCTGTGATTTTTTTCGTTTTTTATTGAATTATTCTCTACTTTTTCTACTTATTGAAAAAATTGCGATTGTACCATCACCTGTATGAGTTACAATTGTTGGACTAAGTGGGCGAACATCGACATCACTAATCCCTTTTTTTTGCATGGCTTGTCTTTTAATTTCTTGTGCTATTTCATCTGTTCCAGAATAAGAGATAAGTAGGCGGGGATAGGCTGTATCCATCTCATCAAGACTCTTTTCAAGGAGTTGATTAATTGCTTTTTTCTTTCCTCGAACTTTGGTCACTTGCCGAAGTCTTCCCTCAGGGTCAACATCAAGAAGAGGTTTGATATTTGCCATTGTTCCAACAAGAGCAACAGCTTTAGGAATTCTTCCACCTCTTGCCAAATGGTTTAAGTCGTCAACCATGAAGCGACTTTGTAAACGTGGAATAATATCTGACAAAACTTCAAGCGTTTCTGTCAGTGTTTTTCCAGAGTCACGCAACTTTACAGTCTCTTCAACAAGGAAACCTTCTCCAGAAGCTGCTGCCAGTGTATCAACAACGGTGATTTTTGCAGAAGGGAATTCTTCTAAAACCATATCTTGAGCAATAAGAGCTGATTGATAAGTCCCAGAAAGTCCTGACGAAAAAGCAAGATAAAGGAGTTCTTCATCTGCAGATGCAAATTTTTTAAAAACTTCTAAAAATTGGCCTGAATTAATTTGAGACGTGTGGACAGTAGCCCCTTTTTTTATTGCTGCAAGAAGCGTGGAATTATCTAATGCGGCTTCACCTATAGTTTCATAAGTTTCTTCTCCAACAGTTACAGTCATTCCCAAAACTGTAAGATGATGTTTTTTAATATAATACGGACTCAGATCTGCTGTTGAGTCTGTCATGATTTGAAAAGTCATAATAATCCTTTCTGCTGTTTCAACTTGCTGATACTTTCTTGAATTTACTGACAGATTAGTCACACGCTTGGGCTCTGATTATTCCAAACGCATCAAAGTTTTCAACATAATTTTTAAAGTCGATTTCTAAAAATTTCATACATCAAAACACTTGCTGCTACTGATGCATTTAAACTTTGAACGTGTCCTGTCATTGGAATTGTAATCATTTCGTCAACTTGTTTTTTGAGATTTTGACCAATTCCATGCCCTTCGTTTCCGATAATCAAGGCAACTTTGCCTTTGGTATTCCACTTACTGTAAACCGTGCCATCCATGTCCGTTCCAAAAACCCAGAAATTAGCAGCTTTAAGTTTATCCAAGGTCTGAGAAAGATTAGTAACACGGACAATAGGGACATGTTGTAAAGCACCAGTTGAAGCTTTGACAGCAGTTGGGGTAATTCCAACTGCTCGGTGTTTAGGAATAATAATTGCATCGACTCCTGTAGCATCAGCCGTCCGAGCAATTGACCCTAAATTATGAGGATCTGTTAACTCATCTAAAATTAGGATTGTGGCATCAGATTTCTCGGCTAATGCTGGGAGAATCTTTTCTAAATCTGCATAAGCAAATTCGGATACTCTTGCCATAAAGCCTTGGTGAACGCCATTTTCTGTTAATTTATTTAATTCTGTTTTGGGCGTCCATGAAATATTAACTTTTTTAAGCCGTGCTAATTCTTTTATTTTTTCAACATTTTTACCACGCAAATCTTCTTGAACGTAAAGTTTGTTGACAAGGTCTCCATTTAAAGCTTCCGTGACTGCATGTAGTCCGTAAATCAAATCTGTATTTTCCATGAAATTATTATATCATTTTTAGACAAAAAAACCTGACTCAATTCGTTACTTTGGCTCATTATGTATCTGATAAAAAAATTATGTAAAACACCAAAAGTTCTTCTTCTGATGATTTACATAATTTTTTAGTGTGATAATAAGCCTTTTAATTGCCCGTTTTTTTCTATATTAATATAATTTTTTATATCTTTTTGATAATTTGAACTATCCCAAGAAATTTCTGGATGATTAAAATATTGGGCAAGTAAATAGGCGATATAAGGACCAGTAGTTAATCCAGATGACCCCAAAGCGCTAGCAAAAGCTAATGAAGAAAAGTCAGGGTGCGGACCAAAAAAAGGAGAAAAATCAGAAGAATAAGCACGAGTTCCCACACGATAATGATATGGAAAGTCAATTAGTTTTGTATTCGATAAGTAAGCTTTGACCCCCTCTGTCAAACTCTCAAAAGCTTCCTGACTCTCTGACAAATCCCACCCCTCTTCATTTTCATGAGTTGCTCCCAAAAGAACTTGACCGTTTTGAAAGGGAATGATATCTGCAGCCCCTTCTAAAAATAAAACTGGCCATTTTTTTGTTTCAAAATCCGTTTGAAACGAAAGTAATTGTCCTTTTTGTGGTTTGACATCCACTTGTGTTCCGATTGATTCCAAAAGTTCTTTTAAAGCTGGCCCCGGGCATAAAACTAAATCATCTACCACTTCCGTCACCCCTTCATGAATGACTTGCCATTTATCTAACGCTCGAGCAATCGCTGCCCGCTCTGAATAAAATTTGACCCCTCTTTTTTGAGCTCGTTTTTTTAATGACGATAAGTAAGCTTTTCCATCTAATCTTGCACCTCCTGAAAGATATAAACTTTCTCTAGGTTTTAATAATGGAAACAAAGCAACAGTTTCTTCCTCCGAGAGTCTCTTAATTTCACCCATCTCGGGAGCTTCTTTTTTTCTTTCAATTGCCAACTTTTCTAACTCAATTAAGTCTGATTTTTGTCGCAAAAAAAGAGTACCACATTTTTCATAAACATCTTCAGTTAGCTCAAAATCATTTTTCATTTTTTCAAAAAAAGCTGCACCATCTTTTGCCAATTGATACCATTTTTTATTTCTTCTTTTAGAAAGCCAAGGAGAAATAATCCCAGCACTTGCTCTAGTTGCCTGATTTTTCTCATCATCAAAAAGACTAATATCAAATTTATCAGTATCTAAATAATTGGCTAAGGTCATACCGATTATTCCACCACCAATAATTGCAATTTTTTTCATCACATTCTCCTTTTTTTCAATGAAATATAGAAAAAATCAAGACCCTCTAGGCTTGATTTTATTTTTGGTTTTAAAAGTTCTAGCTCTCTAAAGTATATCACTTTTGCATAAAAGCGTGAGAATCTGTGTTTTAGTCTTCTAGTTTCCATGACAAAAAGTTTTTTTCTTGCTCCTCATAGGTCATCGTAAAATAAGGTTGTTTTTTATTTAATTTACGAATTTCTTTTATTTCGGAGCAGGATAATTCAAAATCAAAAATATTTATATTTTCTGCTAAATGTTCTTTTTGCGTTGAGC
>ERZ772962.1319-NODE-1319-length-13465-cov-10.738852_pt1 | contig 13465 bp, 10 predicted proteins | sample MGYA00580676_ERZ772962 | MGnify/ENA primary metagenome ERZ772962 (study PRJEB29015, sample SAMEA2738049) | human oral metagenome | biome: human oral; feature: human-associated habitat; material: saliva | place: China | collected 2230 ...
GGGCGTTCGACGCCGTCGGGGACAGCAATCCCGTCCCCCAACGCGCGAGACGTCCCCGGCCGGAAGAAAGTGTCCCCGCACGCGCAGGATGTCCCCGGCCGGAAGAGAGTGTCCCCGTCAGCAAGAGGACCAGAGAGGCCAGCAGGAGGAGTCGCCCGCCCCAGCCAGCACCGAGCCGGGCATTCTTCGCGGTGCCCCACAGAAATTCCGGAGGGCGACGCGAAAGATGCCCGGCTCGACGAGAGAAAGAGTCAGAGATTGACCTGGCGGGAGATGATGCCGGCCTTGGCGCGGCGGACCTCGGGGCTCAGGGGGCTGGTGTCGGCCAGTGCGGCCTCCAGGCGCTTGCCCATGGCCTGCAGCGGCTTGGTGAGCTCCTCGGCCTCGGTGCCGGGGACGAGCTCCCACACCGGGATGGCCAGGCCGTTGGCCCGGAAGGCGCCGACGAAGCGCGCCCCCTCCTCCAGGTCGGACTCGCGCGCGGCGTAGATGCGGGCGAAGGCGTTGAAGAACTCGTCCTCGTCCTCCCCACGCGCCCAGCGCACGAACTCCTTGGCGCCCAGTCGGCACCAGTAGGCGTGCTCGACGCCGGGAACGGGCCGGGTCGGGGCGATCTCCTCCTTGGCGCGCTCGATGGCCTCCTCAATGACCTGGCGGGCCTGCTCGTTGTCACCGGCGGCCTGCGAGTCGATCCAGAAGTCGAAGGTCTCGCGCACGGAGACGACCGGCGGCTCAGTGGTGTCGAGGATGTCCTGGAGGCGCGGGCCGGGCTCGGGCAGGCCGTCGGTGCGCAGCGCCTGGCCCTCGGGCAGCTCGAGGGTGGCCAGGACGGCGGCGGCGACGTCGCGGGAGGCGTCCCCGGAGTGCATGGAGGTCTGCATGGCCACGAGGACCTCGCCGTCGGAGCGCTTGAGCCCCTGAACGAACTCGGGAAGGAGCGTGACGAGCTGAACCTGCTTGCCCCCGTACTCCTTGGTCAGGCGCACGGTGGCCGTGGCGGCCGGGATGATCTGGGCCATCGCCACGAGGTCCTCCTCGGCCGGCAGACCGGCGAAGGGGCGGGCGACGAACTCGATGCTCTGCTTGCGGGGCTTGGCCGACGCGGCGGCCGGACGGCGCCCGTGGCGCTTCTTCTTCGACATGCCCGTCAGCCTACCGGCCACGTGGCGCCCCACCCAGGCCGACGGCGAGCCGTCGCCGGCCCATGACGCGCCTCACGGCAGTTCTCCCCACCGGTTTCCCCCGACGTCACAGGGAGAACAGTCCCGCCGCCGCAGGGAGTGAGGAATGCTAGTCCCATGCGATTCAGTGCGGTGGGCCTTCGGCACCTGGGGATCCGTGTTGCTCGAATGGCCTGGAGCAGCCGGCTGCTCAAGACTGCACTCGTGCTCGTCGTCATCAGCGCGTTCCTCACGCTCTTACAGGTGTGGGCTCAGCAGCGACCGGTCATGGCGTCCTCACTCACTCAACCGGAGGCACCGGCGTACTCAACCTGGCAGGCCTCGGCCGAGACGAATGAGACGACGTCATGCGACACCTCCACCGGCACGAGCCCCGCACCGGGAACCCAGTGGAGTGAGGCCTGGCGCTTCGACAGCGGAACCGACCCATCCGAGACTCTGAGCTCCCCCGTGATCCACCGATGCGGGAACTACCTCGTTGTGGAGTCCCGTGAAAAGAAGTCCACTCTGCGCGGTTACCTCCTTGACAAGACAGGCCCAAAGAAACTGTGGGAGCTGCCGGACAAGAACATCCACGTATGGGGATCCCCTTGGTGGGGCGGGCACTTGGTTCTCAATCACGAGATTCTCGATCCGGCCACCGGGCGTACAGAAGCCGCCCCGTGGTCCTCAGACGACTGGCCGTACGTCATCTCCCCTCATCTCATCATCACCTGCGACACCTACAGGAACACCAACCGGTGCAGCGCCTGGGACTGGACCGGCGGGCGCCCCACTCGGCGCTGGGAGCGCAGGTACGACGCCCAAACCACCCCTCTGCCGTCAGGAATCGCAGGAGATGACGCCACTGGAAGCATCCTGGTGTCGGCCGTCTCGATTAACAACAACTATGCGGCACGGACTGGTCTCATGAACCTCGCTGACGGGAGCGTCCGCACCGACTGGGCAAGCGAGGATCTGGGGAGGGAATCGACATACATCCCCGCGCACGACGGGTGGATCCACATCCCCCGGGACTCCGAGACCGCAGAGGCCTACTCCCTTCAAGGAGAGCCGAGGGGGACATTCCCCCTCTCCGGGAGCAATGCGGCGCTGCTCCTGTCGGAATCGGGAACCCCCACCGTGGAGCAGTTCCAGCGGGCCTACGAATCGGGAGACCTCTCCTGGGCCACGTACACCATCGAGTGCACCTCCCCCAGCGCCTGCACCTTCAACGGCACCCCCGTGACGCTGCCCCTCGAGAAGGGCCTCGACCGGACTCCGGGGCGAGGCACGCTGCAGCTCGGCTGGCATCTCACCAGCGACCGACACATCCTGGCGGCCCCGTTCGCATTCCACCGCCAGTGGAGCCAGTCGACAAACAATGAAACATCCCTCGTCATCGACACCCGGACGTCGCAGGTCATCGCCCCTCCGGGGACGTCGGCGCACATTCAGGCCAATCTCACCGACCCCCATCTGATGATCGGTATCCACGGCACCGAGATCGTCGGCTACACGCCCACCGCGTGACGGTCCGCCTACACCCGTACCGCAGTTGCCGTCGACGTCGCGGCGGCAGCATTGGCGACCACATCGCGACGTCGTGCCACCGCCGTTTCCACGGTGGCCACGAGACGAGAGATCCGGTCCAGCTCAGCCAGCGCCGCAGCCGGAGAGATCTCGCCCTGATCCAGGCTGTTGGTCAACTCTCCCAGCCTCCGATTCTGGTGGCCGACCCAGTTCTGGACAGCCTCGACATGGAGCCCTGACCGACGGCGGCTTGCGGATCGCACCATCCGAGTCACCGATCTCAGGTTCTCAAGAACCGGTTCCTGCAGCTTGCCCCAGACCTGCTCCCAGGTCGGGGACATCGTCAGCATGGACACGGTGTCCACGATGACGTCGTCGCCGTCATCAAGGGCTGCGGAGCGCCGCTCGAGCTCCAGGGCCTCATGCTGGACGCTCTTGCTGAACCAGTCGATGCCTCGAGGCTCACCGAATCTGTTCCAGGCTCGTGCGACGTCGTCATACTCGGCCTCGAAGCGCTGGTAGCGCTGTGCGAGCTGACGAGACTCCAGCGAGCCGGGCTCGAGCGTTCCCACGCGTAGGGCGGTTGAGTCGTAGTCATAGGTCACCTGTGCATAGGAGCGGGCAGCTGCTCGTGCCCGACGACGAGCGCTGAGCCCTCGCCGACAGTAGATGACGAGTCTGACCACTCCTGCCGCGCACAGCACCCCTGCACCGACAACGCCCACACCCGAGACAGTCATGCTGTAGGGACCCAGGTAGGCCTCGGCTTGACGTCCCATCGCCACGACGCCGCCGTTCCAGTCCTGAGCGGCGAAACGTGACGCCGCCGCGTCCTGGATGGCGACCTGATCGGATCGCTTCAGTGACACGTCTGCGCCGGGGTAGAAGGCCATCTGGTGCGCGTGAGGGGCCACCGCGATGACAACCACTCCTTCTTCCCAGCGAGCTCCGCCCGAGGTCCGAAAGTCCTGTTGGTAGTCGAAGATGTTCTCGGCGTAGTTCGCGGTAGCCGCATCCAGGTTGTTGATGCCCCAGCCCGTCAGCGATACGACTTCGAAACGAATGTCTTGCCGGAATCTCAGGCTCTGCAGATCACGCTGAAGAGCCTGGGCGTCGAAAATGCCGGCCTCATCACGAACATTGACAGTGGGGACATGACCTTGCCGAAACGGGCCGAGAATCGCGAGTGGAAGCGCAGAGATCATCAGCGCACATAGCGCAATGTTTGCAACAAACGTGATGACATCGGAGATGCTGCGTCGCCGATGCCCCTGAGCACCTCTCCCTAAGACCATAGTATTGCCCACTTCCGCTTCTTGCTGGGTTCACGCTTCCACCAGGGATCCCTGAATAGCAGGGCATACCGGTAGGCGTTGTACACATCCATCACTGGGATACTCACGGACAGTGCACCCACGCCCTCAGTCGTTACCGCGACCTCATCGACCGCGGGCGACCTCGTGAGCATGCGCACAGTGCTTGACATTCGCAACACTCCTCCCCACCGGTCAGCGGACTTCAGCCCCTCGGCGCCAGGAGCCTCTTGCCCGTCACGCCCGATTTGAGCGCCACCCAGTACCACGGAGATCTTCGAGCGCGGGTTGCTGCCACGCGAGTTCATGTACTTCTTATACCGGCGACGACACCTCTTTCTCTCACCCTTCGACATTCCAGCGAACACCCCATCGACAAAGCGTTCCGCGATCTGCCTCAGTTCCGACACAACGCGCCCCAGAACATCGAGCCCCTCCGCAGGCCTTGTCTGGCCTTGAGACAGCCTGTCTTCAAGGCCGTCGACCATCGAGCGCAGGGAGGCCACTTGCTGCATCGCGCTCGTGAGCTTTGAGTCATACGCGCGCCCGCCTGATGCGGCGAACCGCTTGACTGCCTGCATATCTGCGAATACCGCATCGCACTCGTTCTGCCACGCGTCCCGCCAGAACTCTGTCAGGGACAACAGTCGAGCACAGTTGATCACCGCCTGCTGAACGGCATTCAACTGCATTGAGTAGGCTTTGACATAGGCGGATTGCCGCCCCACTCTCAGTCCGTACCACTGCAGTCCCACAGGGTTCCCCAACGCACCCCATGATCGCTCAAGTCGACGATAGTGCTTCTGAAGCACCATATACCTGGCAACAACCTGAACCCCATAAGGCTCGTCAACAGGAATGAGCGACGTGAACGTACTCATATAGGCACGCCGACCAACCACCCGCTCGTATGCCTGACGAGCCTCCTCGATGCCCGCACGAGCCTTTTTACCGCGAGCCACATAGTGTCGAAACCAAAGTGACGCCAACCCCATGAAAATCAAGAATAATGTCACCCTATTGAGGAAGCGGATAAGATGAAAGTGCTGGCCAATGTTGCTGGAAGCGGCATTCACAGCAGTGACCACGAGCGCATCCTCGTCACGGTGACTCTGGCTCAGATACTTTTGAATCGAGTACCACACCGCACTTTGGCCGTCCGAGTCAATCTCCAGATTCGACCCGTAAAAGAAGTTCCTCCCCTGTCCTGCCAGCACATCATCATAGTCGGTATGTGGCGCTTGAGCGACGATCATCACGTTATCGGCCCAGCGCCCTGAGTCCTCCCACGAGATCCATGGGACATCTGTGGGGTGGGTGCGAGCGTAGTTCCGCACCTCGTCTTGGAGGCTTTCAACTTTAGAATTGGGGAGGTTCACGACCACCACATGGGTCGGCTGCCGGAAGGTGAGCTTCTCAAGCTCCGACTTGACCTGGTCCCGATGAAGAATTCCGGCCTCGTCATGGATCTCCACTGTAGGATGAAATTGTTTTGCGGGATAGAAGGGTGATTGTCCGCCGTTGATAATGAATGGCGCCATCACAAGTGCTACACCAATGAGGAGATTACCTACATACCCGAGGATCGCTCGTAACCCACCGAGCTCAGAGACTGTTGGCGGCTTCTTCACAGAGCAGCACCCCCAGGATTCTGGATCGTGTCCGCCCGAGTCGCGGCGCCGGTATTCACAGCGGCGTCGAGCTCGATCAAACTGGCCGTCCTCTCAGCGAGACGAGCGGCCTGAGCACGAATACCGCGACCGAACCATTGAGCACCGCGCGGCTCCCCGAAGTCCTTCCATGCTCGACTGACGGTGTCATACTCGTCCTGGAATCGTCGGTAGTCGGAACCAACATCCCGACTCTGGCGGGACCCCTCCGGCAGGGTTCCCGCCTGCAGCTCGGTGAGATCATAGTCGTAGACGACCTGCATCATCTTGTTGTGGGCAGCCCTGCCAAGGCGCCGGGCCGTGACGCCACGCCATATGTAGAAGGCGAGCCATCCGCTTCCCGCCATGAAGGCGAGGACCGCTCCGGCCGCCCGCATCATAGTGCCGCTTCCATCACCTGAACCGATGTATGTCGCCAGCTGCTGCCCCATCGCCACGGCTCCGCCATCCCAGTCGTCCTGGGCGTAGTGGCTTCCCGCGGCGTTCTCGATCGCCTCCCGCTTGTCGGCAGACAGCTGCAAGTCCTTCGCCGCATAACAACGCACCCACCGCGACTCGGGCGCCACGACGAAGAGGATCGTTCCATTCACCGGACTATCGACTCCGGTTCCCTGGAACCAGGGGGAGCCCTGCGTACTGTCGCCAGCGTACTTGACGGTCTCCTCGTCAATGTTGCCGATACCGGCTCCGGGGACCGAGAGCACCACGATACGAAGCTCGCGATCGTAGTGCTGCTCCTCCAGGCCGCGGCGAAGAGTCTGCTCGTGATAGATACCGGCCTCATCGCGGACGACCACATCGGGACGATGCCCGGATGCGGAGGGGTGGAGGAGCACCGCCGGCAGAAGCAGGATCGCGATCAACGCTCCGGCAATATTCATCACGAACATTGCGACCGCTCGAAGACCTCCAAGGCGGATGATCGCAGATTGCTTCATGTGACATTCCTTGTTAATAACCGAGCCAACCTCGAACGACGTACCACCTCTGCTCTCGGCAGGTTGAGGTTAGCAGCATCAATCGACCGCTCTAGACCAAATATATTCAGTTCGTCGTTAAGGACCGGCGCGACCCCCGGCTCAGAAACTCGAGGAGGAGCCCGCCCCGGAGAAGCCGCCGCCACCCCCGGAGAAACCACCCCCTCCCGAGGATCCGCCGCTCGGGGTGAAGGTTGACGCCGCGCTGAAGCCCGTCACCAGCGACGAGACCGGAACGAAGGAACGGAAGGCCACGTTGTCGAAGCCAGTGAGGCCGGCGATCGCCGGCGACGCCGAGTTGACGCGGATCGTGGCATGGGGGTCGTACTTGCCGTAGCCACCGCCCAGGGACCAGGCGCCGCTGTAGGCCGCATACCGACCAGAGCCGCGGTAGCTCTCGAAACGGCGACGGCGCTCGTCGGCGTACCGCGAGGTATCGACATCGATGGCATAGCATGCCAGGCCGTCGGCCTCCCTGTGGGTGGCGTCGGCGATCAGGTCGAGCTCGTCGAGGGCCTGAGACGGCTGGAGCCTGCCCGCCGAGAGGTCCATGGTCATGTGGTAGAGGCGCTCATGAAACCAGCGAACCTTCTCCCGCGTACCCATCGTGTTGACCGGCAGCCTGCGGGAGGAGTCGATCTTGTGGCACAGGGTGAGCAGCGCCTGGAGGTCCTCCAGGACCGGGCCCTGCTCGTTGTACCAGGCCTGCTCCCAGCCACGGTCCTGGTTGAGGAAGGTCGCGGTGTTGGCCACGACGTCGTCGAGCGTGTCCAGCGCAGCCGATCGTCTTCGCAAGTCGGTCGCCCTGCGGAGCATGGAGAGACCGAACCACTGGGTGCCCCGGGGGCTGCCGAAGTCCTGCCAGGACCGGGCCAGGTTCTCGTACTCGTCGCGGAACCAGCGGTAGCGGGCCATGACCTGCGCCCCGTGGGGTTCCTCGGTGGGGATTCGCTGGGCGTGCTGTTCAGTGGCCCGGTAGTCATGGGCGACCTGCGTGTAGTGGCGCTGCGCCTCGCCGGCCCGACGGCGGGCCGTGAGTCCTCGCCACAGGTAGACACCGATACCGGCGGCACCGATCCCGGCGACCGGGAAGGACACCTGCAGGAAGAAGGCTCTCAGGTCGCTGCGAGGCTTACCGACGTACTTCGTGGACTTCTTCCCCATGGAGACCAGACCCCCGTCCCAGTCCTTCTCCCGGAACTGGGATTTAGCGGCATCCTGGATGGCGTCCTCCTGGCTGCTCATCACCTTGACGTCCTCACCGAAGTAGCAGCCCACCTTGCGCGAGTCGGGGGCGACCGCCAGGATCACCAGGCCGTCACTCCAGTACTTGGGGTTCGACGTCGAGACCCACGGGACATCAGTGTCGCTCGCATGCGAACGGGCATACTCCAGCACAGCGTCGTTGAGGTTGGAGACGTCCTCACCCGGCACCGTCAGGACAGCCAGGTGGACCTGCTTGCGGAACTCCAGATTCTTGAGCTTGTCGCTCAGCGCTGTGCTGTCAAGCACGCCGGCCTCGTCCTGGACCTCGACCGTGGGCCGGTAGGTGGGCACCGTCTCCTTCTTCGATGGCCAGAGCCATACGATCAGCGGCGAGAGGACCAGGGTCAGGCCCAGGACCATGACGGCGGTAAAGGCCACCACTGAACGGGCTCCACCCGAGCGTGTGGCGGGGTTCTGCCCCAGCTGCTCCATTCGAGCCTCACTTCCCTCCTGAATCCCTACTGCCTGGACGTTTTTGATGCCGATACTAGCGAGGGCCGGGCGGCCCCGGAGGCGGGCAGAGCCAGCACCAACAGGATCCCGCCCGCGCCGGCTCAGAAGCTCGAGGAGGAGCCCGACCCGGAGAAGCCACCACCACCGCTGTAGCCGCCGGAGAAGCTGCTTCCCGAGAAGCTGGACCCGGAGCTGGAGCTGCTCGACGGAGTGTAGGAGGAGGCCGAGCTGTAGCCCACCACCAGGTCGGAGACCGGGGTGAAGGAGCTGAAGGACCCGCCGGCGCCGACGCCCGAGCTGGACGAGCCGATGGCAGAGATGGCCGGGGACGAGGGGTTGAGGCGGATCGTCGAGTGCGGGTTGTAGCTGCCGTGCCCCCCACCCAGGTACCAGTAGCCGGCGTAAGCGGCATCCGTGGACGAGCTCGAGTCGTCGTAGCGTCGACGGCGCTCGTCGGCGTACCTGGAGGTGTCGGCGTCAATGGCCTCGCGTGCGAGCCGAGAGGCCTTCGTCTTCGTCTCACTGGCGATCTCGTCGAGCTCGTCCAGCGCAGCCGAGGGCTGGAGCGAACCGTTCTCCAGATCGGAGGTCATGTCATCCAAGCGCTGCTTACGGGAGCGTACCCACTCCCGCTCCTCCTTGGAGCGCTCGGCGATCGAACCGTTCTCGGCGACGACGGCGCTGTCGACCTCGTGGCACAGTCTCCGCAGCGACTGCAGGTCCTCCAGGACCGGCCCCTGCTCGTTGCTCCAGACGCGGTCCCAGCCGGGCGACAGGCTCAGGAAGGTGGCGGTGTTGGCGATGACGTCGTCGAGGGAGTCCAGGAGCTCGGAACGCTTTTCCAGCTCGGTGGCCCGTCTCAGCACCGACATGCCGAACCACTGGGTGCGGTAGGGGTTGCCGAAGTCCTGCCAGGAGCGGGTGACCTTCTCATACTCCTCACGGAACCACCGGTAGCGGGCCATGACCTGGGCACCGTGCGGCTCATCCTCGGGGATCGTGCCGGCCAGGAGCTCGGTGGTCTCGTAGTCGTGGGTGACCTGCGAGTAGTGGCGCAGCGCCTCGCGCGCCCGGCGTCGCGCCGCGAAACCGCGCCACAGATACCACGAGAGCCAGACGAGGCCCACAAGTGCCGAGATTCCGGGCAGGACGTAGGTCGTGCCCACATCACCGCCTCCGGGCCGACCGATGACGTCGGCGGTCTTGGCCGCCATGGAGAGAGTGCCCCCGTACCAGTCGGCCCGGCGGTACTGGTTCTTGGCGGCGTTCTGGATGGCGGCCTGCTGCTCCAGGGGGACCGCGACGTCCTCACCGAAGTAGCAGCCGACCTTGCGCGCCTCCGGGGCGACCGCCAGGATCACCAGGCCGTCGCTCCAGTAGTTGGGGTTCGACGTCGAGATCCACGGGACGTCGGTGTCGCCCTGGTGCGAGCGGGCGTACTCCAGCACCGAGTCGTTGAGGTTGTCGACGTCCCAGCCCGGGACTGTGAGCACGGCGACGTGGACGTCCTGACGGAAGCCCATCGCCCGAATCTCCTTGGCCAGTGGCTCGCTCTGGAGCACCCCGGCCTCGTCGTGGACCTCCACGCTGGGGTGATGGCTCCCCCCGAAGGGCCAGATGACCATGATCGGCAGCACGGCGATGAGGGCCAGGCTCACCACCACATTGGCGACGAAGGCCGTCACCGACCAGATTCCACCGAGCCCGACGATGCCGGACTGTTTCATGTGCCTCATCAGCACTTCCTTCCTCTGACGTGAGCGTGGCGTGTGAGGTGTGCCGACGTCAGCATCCCGGGAAGGTCCCGTCCCCGAGATATCCCGCACCGGCATTCAGGAGCCGTCGCGGGCCGGCGTAGCCGACAGGCACGACGGCTCTCCCATCGGCACCAGAGCTGACCGGATTCCAGTAGCCGGCGTTCCTTCCGGGTCCGACGACGTCCAGCAGGGCGTGGGGACCCGGGCGGGCGGAGGCTTCGCCGTCGAGAGAACCGAGAGAGCTGCTGAGGGCAGGCTCCGCACCGGCCGCACTGAGCGACAGGCCATGCCCCGCCCGGCGAGCATCGGCCGCCATCCAGGCAAGCTCGTCAAGCGCCGCCGAGGGCTGCAGCAAGCCGGCCGACAGCTCCGCGGTCATCTCGCTGAGGCGCTGGTGGTGGGCCCGCACCAGCTCGCGCACCTCCACCGTGCCGCGGGGAGTGAACGCGTAGGAGTCGATCCACTGGCACTGGCTCAGGAGCAGGTCGAGCTCATGAAGAACCGGCTGCTGCTCCTGGCGCCAGAGCCTCTCCCAGTTGGAGGACAGGCTCAGGAACGCGGCGTTGCTGGCGATGATGTCGTCGGTCGAGTCCAGCGCGGCCGAGCGCTGCTTGATCTCACGAACCCGCTGGAGCACTCCCGGTTCGAACCACTGGGCGCCCCGGGGGCTGCCGAGGTCCTGCCAGGAGCGGGTCAGGCTCTCGTACTCGTCGCGGAACCAGCGGTAGTGGGCCATGACGCGGGCGCCACGGGTCTCGCCTTCAGGAATGAGACGGGCATGGAGCTCGGTGGCCTCGTAGTCGTCGGTGACCTGTGCGTAGTGCCGCAGCGCCTGCTTGAACATGCGCCGGGCGGACAGACCGCGCCACAGGTAGTAGGTGATCCCGCCGACCCCCAGCAGGGCCGGCAGGAGCGTGAGGGCGGCGAGCGAGGGCGCCCACGCCGCTACGGCCACCGGTGAGAGCACGGCCGCCAGGCCCACAGTCATGATGGCGCAGAAGGACAGCAGCGAGCGGATCCCTCCGAGGCGGATGACGAGAGGAAGGCGCGTGGGCGGCATCGTCTTCCTCTCATGAAACCTCGACGTGGGTCCTGGCCGGCTGGTGACTCTGCGGCCGCCGGCCGTGCCTCATCCTTACCCGCGGTCACGCCGTCTGCCATGGGGAGAGCAACACGGGGCGCCCTCGATAAGAGGACACCCCGTGGACGTGGAACCGGGAAAGAGCCTAGTGAACGGGTCGCCCCACCGGATGCAGCCGGCCCGGTTCGCACCCGTACGACCGGCGCTGGTCTGGCACGTGGCGGAGTGGCTTCAGTGACTGCTCTTGATCGGACCGGTTCAGGACCGGACCGGCTCAGGACCGGGCGGCGATGGCCTCGATCTCAACGCCGGCCCCCAGCGGCAGGGCGGCCACCCCGAAGGCGGCCCGGGCCGGGAGGGTCTCACCGGTGAAGTAGCGGGCGTAGACCTCGTTGACGGCGGCGAAGTCGGCGATGTCGGCGAGCAGGACGGTGGTCTTGACGACGTGCTCGTAGCCCAGGCCCGCCTCGGCGAGGATCGCGCCCACGTTCTTCAGGGACTGCTCGGCCTGGGCGGCGATTCCGCCGTCGACGAGCGCGCCGGTGGCGGGGTCGAGCGGCACCTGGCCGGAGACGAAGACGAGGGAGCCGGGGGCGTCAGCGGCGCTCACGCCCTGGGAGTAGGGGCCGACGGCGGCCGGGGCCTGGGTGGTGGCGATACGGGTGGGCATGGGCAGTCCTTCCGGGGACGGGGCTCGCGGGCCTCCAGTAACGTGGCGGCTACCACTGTAGAGCGCCGGGGCGGGCCGCCGGATGCTGGCGTCCGCGGGCCGAGCGGCGGCGGAGGCGGGCACTCAGCGCGCACCAGCGGCGGAGAGATGAGAATGATGATGGAGCACGAGCCCAGCGCGCCTGGGGGGTGGATGGGCCGCGCCCGATCCGGGCTGGCCAGCGCCGCGGGCGCGACCGCCCACGCGGCCGCGGGCGCCGCCATCGGCGAGCTCCACCAGATCGACGTCGACGCTGAGGACGCGGCACTCGGCGCCCTGGGGTGGACGCGCCTGTGCGTGGATACCGATGAGGTCCGGGCGCGGCGGGGTGCACGCCTACCACCTGGACATCCTCGTCAGCCTTGTGGGCGCTGGCCCGGAGGAGTACGCGGCCGACATGCGCCTTCTCCTGCCCCATGGCCTGCCCCCACAGGTCCAGGCGGCGCTGGGCGAGGCGTCCTGGCCGGTGGTCCGGCTGCACCTGCTGGGCGCGGGGCGCGTCGCCGTCGACGATGGCAGCGGATTGCTCGTGCGGACCTTCCCGGACTGCCCCCACAAGTGGACCGGCTCCCTGCTGGTGGAGAACGGCCGGGTGACGCGCGCCGAGCTCGAGATCCGGCGCCGCCCCAACGTGGCCGCCAACGCGCTCAACGTCGTCAGCGACTTCGTTGAGGGCTGATCCCGTCCCAGGTGGGCGACCGCCCGTCCCGCTGCCCGCGCTGATTTCGTCCACCCGGTGGACATGCTCGGCATAGCCAGTGGCCTGTGACACACTGCCCTTATGCACCCACGCGCAGGAACAGTTGCCCAGCCCGAGGACCTCATCAACGTTGATGAGGTCACGTCCGCCTACTACGACCTCGTCCCCGACCCCGCCAACCCCGCCCAGAAGGTCGTCTTCGGCACCTCCGGGCACCGCGGCTCCTCTCTCGACACCGCCTTCAACGAGGCGCACATCGTCGCCACCACCGCGGCGATCGTCGAGTACCGCCGCTCCCAGGGAACCGACGGCGTCCTCTACATCGGCCGCGACACGCACGCCCTGTCCGAGCCCGCCTGGCGCACCGCCATCGAGGTGCTCGCCGGGGCCGGCGTCACCACCGCCATCGACGCGCGCGGCTCCTACACGCCCACCCCCGCCGTCTCGCACTCCATCCTCCTGGCCAACGGCACCGGCACCGAGGCCGGCCCGCGCACCACCGGCCCGGGCCTGGCCGACGGCATCGTCGTCACGCCCTCCCACAACCCCCCGCGCGACGGCGGCTTCAAGTACAACCCGCCGCACGGCGGCCCCGCCGACTCCGACGCCACGAGCTGGATCGCGGCCCGCGCCAATGAGCTGCTCGCCTCCGGCTGGCGCGACGTGCCGCGCGTGCCCATCGCCGAGGCCCTCGAGGGGCCGCACGTCGTCAGGCACGACTACCTCGAGACCTACGTCTCCGACCTCGAGAGCGTCATCGACATGGAGGCGATCCGCGCCGCCGGCGTGCGCATCGGCGCCGACCCGCTGGGCGGGGCCTCCGTGGACTACTGGGGCGCGATCGGC
>ERZ772962.1320-NODE-1320-length-13463-cov-10.235158_pt1 | contig 13463 bp, 7 predicted proteins | sample MGYA00580676_ERZ772962 | MGnify/ENA primary metagenome ERZ772962 (study PRJEB29015, sample SAMEA2738049) | human oral metagenome | biome: human oral; feature: human-associated habitat; material: saliva | place: China | collected 2230 ...
TCCTCGACTCCCTCATGGCTCCTCAACTGGGCTGACAAGCTCGAAGACTCTAACGTAGACATCAAGCGCTACGGTGGTGAACTGAAGCTCAACCTCTGGTCTAATGCCTTCATCACGCCTTACCTCACCGCAGGTGGTGGTATCATGGAGTTCGGCTACACGGCTACGCCCGTCGGTGGCACGGCTACGAGCTACAAGGAAAAGCAGATCTACGGCGCTGGTGGTGTCGGTCTGAAGTTCAACATGGGCCGTCGCGTATCACTCTCGCTCGAAGGCAAGGACCTTATCTTCAACGTCAATCCAAGCAACCGCTACCTCGCTTCTGCCGCTAACGGTGGTGACCAGCTCCACAACTGGACGGGCCAGGCTTCGCTTGATATCTACTTCGGTGGCACGAACTACGACTCTGGTGATGCGATCTCTCGTGCGTACCGTAACATGTACTCCGATGGCTTCCGTGGCGTCAAGTTCGTCCTCGAGCCCGGTATCGCTTATGTAGACTACCCCGCTGCTTCAGGTCTTAAGCCTCAGTGGTTCCTCGGTGGTTCTGCAGGGTTTGACTTCTCGTCGATCTTCGGTATCCGCGGGTTCTACTACTCAGCTACGAAGACTCCTGGTACGCTCGACTTCAACCTGAACAACGAGCTCCGCATGTACGGGGGTAACTTCATCGCTCGTCTGAACATGCCTCGCGGTCTGACGCCTTACCTCAACCTCGGTGCTGGTTATCGCGAAGTCACGGGTAAGTTCACGCCTACCATCGCGGGTGCTACGCCTAAGAGCGGCCTCTTCCTCTTCGGTGGTGGTGGTCTTGAGATCCCCCTCTTCAAGTATGTCGCTCTCTATGGTAGCGTCAACGCTATGCTGAGCGAACAGGAAAATCCTGCTATCACGAGCGTCACCGACCCTGCTGACGTGAAGGTCAACGCCTTCTACCAGGCTGGTGTCCGCTTCAACTTCGGTCGCTCTAACCGCGATGGTCGTGAGCTCTACCAGAGCTACAGCGATGCTCAGACGCGCTCTGAAGTCGCTCGCCTGCAGGAATCCAACCTTGAGGAAATGAACGCTCTGCGTGCAGACTACGACGCTCGTATCAAGAAGCTCAACGCTCAGCGTGCTGACTACGACGCTCGTATCAAGAAGCTCAACGAAGAGCTGGCTGATGCTGTCTCTCGCCGCGACACCGTCACGGTGACCCGCGTACTGCGTGAGAAGAGCGAAGTAGCTGACCGCATCACGCACGTCGACAACCAGACGACTCAGGTCGCTACGCAGTCTGCTCAGCAGGGCCGTACGGTCACGCTGACCAAGGCTCAGTTCGACGCTCTCGTCAACCAGGTCGTCAGCGACCTCAAGCGTGAGAAGGGCTCACAGGTATCTGTATCTGATGTCACGGGTAGCAACCTCTCTGACCTCGATAAGATCCTCCTCTTGAACGCTCTCTATCGTAGCCCCTACGCTGCTCCTAACTTCCTCGGCCAGCCCGTACAGGCTCAGCCTCAGGTACAGCCCCAGCAGCTGCAGAGCCAGGACCCCTCTAAGGCAGACCCCAACATCGCTCTCGTCAAGCGCCTCGACCAGGTCATCGACCGCCTCGACGCTATCAACACGACTCAGGCTCAGCAGATCGCTGGTGCTCAGCAGTCGGGTAAGTCCAGCGATGACATCCGCCTCATCGAGCAGTATCTGCAGAATGAGCAGAACCGTCGTGACCGCATCATCGTCGCTGGTCAGAACGAGAAGGATGAAGTCTACGCTAAGGAAGTCAAGGTAGAGCCTGCTAAGGAAACGCTGAAGTTCAACCGTGCTGCCCTCTTCGTAGGTCCTAACTTCGGTGATCAGTTCGCTCTCAACGTAGGCGCTCGCGGCTACATGCAGATCCTCGACTCTCAGTTCGACTTCGCCCCCGATGTCTATGTATCTCTCGGTAAGAAGACGGGCTTTGGTCTGAACGCTAACGTCCTCTACAACCTGCCTACCTTCCTCGACGGGGCTATCACGCCTTACCTCGGTGTCGGTCTGGGTGTCAATAGCATCGGTGGTCTATCACGCTTCCTCCCCAACTTTGTCGTCGGTACGTCCCTCGGCAACGTCCTCGGTGGTCGTGTCTTCGTTGACTACACCGCTCGTGGTGCCTTCCGCAACAACCAGCTGGCTGTAGGCTATCGCTTCAACTTCTAAGAGACATGCGTCCTATGAAGTCCCTCCTCCTTGCTCTCTCCCTCTTCTCTGTTAGCTCTGTCGCCTTGGCACAGAGCGCAGGGCAGAGCGTGAGTCAGCCTCTCACTGCGGCCGACACGCTCATCACCCTCTCTGAGGAAGATCTGATGCGTGCCGTGCGTGCTGTCGCCGAAGCCCGTATCGCATCGGAGAGCCAGCAGCAGACCAAGCAGACGACCTACGGCCTCACGGCCGAAGACCTCCGTCTGGTGAAGCTGCAGATGCTCCTCAGTGCCCTCGGTCTCGGTGGTGTAGCACCCCAGCAGCCCATGCCCTACGCACCTGCTGGTAGCGTGAACTATACCTACGCACCCCAAGCTGCGCCCCAGGTACAGCCTCAGGTGAGCAATAGCCGTCTCGATCGCCTCGAGCAGCTGATGCTCCTCCTCCTGCAGCGCCGTGACTCGGACCGCGATGCTATCGTCCTGCCCGCTCGCTCTAAGGGCCAGAAGCAGACGATCATCAAGCAGCCCGTCGTAGACAATAGCTCAAGCGACTCGCTCCTGCGCGAGCTCCAGCAGGAGCTCGCTGCCCTGCGTGCCGCTCAGCAGGCTCAGCCCGCACAGCAGCCCCAGGTGATCATCCAGCAGCCCGCTCCTACGGTCATCCAGCAGCCCCTGCAGCCCGAGGTGCAGACGAAGACAGAGGTCCGCACGGACACGGTCGTCGTCTCCTACTTCAAGCGTCAGGTCTTCTTCGCCGTAGGTAAGAGCGATCTGCTCCCCGAAGCACGCCTCGCTCTCAACGAAGTCTATCGCGTCCTCGCAGGCGATCCCGATATGAAGCTCTACCTCACGGGCTACGCTTCTCCCGAAGGGAATCCCCTCGTGAACGAGCGTCTCTCGCAGCGCCGTAGTCAGGCTGTCCTCGACTACCTCATCGCTTGCGGTGTATCGCCTGATCGCCTCATCAGCATCGCTGGTGGCGTCGACCGCAATACCGACCTCAAGAGCAGCGCTCGCCGTGTCGACATTGAGCTGAAGAAGTAAGCCCATCGGCACGCTATCCACATAGCAAGAAGCCCCATCTATCCCGCTGATAGATGGGGCTTTTTCGTTATCTTTGAGGAGAATATGCCCTGCAGGTGAGTGCTAAGGCATCTCGTCTATAGGGGGCTATCCTCCCAAGTTTCATTTATCGCCCATGCTTCATCAGACACGCTCGCTCCTGGCGGGCCTCCTGCTCAGCCTCGTACTGGTAGGCTGCTCCTCGGCGGGTCTTGGTCGCTCAAAGAGCCTTGACCCGATCGACTATGTAGACCCCTACATGGGGAATATTAGCCATCTCCTTGTGCCCACCTTCCCCACAGTGCATCTGCCTAATGGGATGATGCGTGTGCATCCGCAGCGTACGGACTATGCTTCTGAGCAGATCGCAGGCCTCCCGGTGATCCTGACGTCGCACCGTGGCGTATCGGCCTTCGCTATCAGCCCGCTGAGTGCGCTCTCCGATAGCCTCCCCGAGGTGTCACGCTATAGCTACGATAGCGAGAGCGTCCGTCCCTACCTCTATGAGGTGACCTTGCTGGAGCCCGAGGTGCGTGTGCGCTATGCTCCCTCGTACCGCAGTGCGATCTATCAGTTCAACTTCGAGCGGGCTAAGGCAGGCCATCACCTTGTCTTCTCTACGCCTGATGGGGAGCTCGTCGCTTCGGGGAAGAACCTCTTCGGCTACCAGCAGCTCGAGGACTCTACGCGTGTCTACCTCTATGCCGAGATGGATGCTGAGCCCACGGAGCGCCTCGTGCGTGATACCCTCACGGGCCGCCTCGCGACGGTCGATGGCGTGGCACGTGGCAATACCCTCTGCCTCTCCTTCGCTAAGCAGGGCGTGACCCTCCGCTACGGCGTGTCGTACATCAGCGTCGAGCAGGCTAAGCGCAACGTCGAGCAGGAGATCCAGTCCTTCGAGGTCAATCTCGTGGCTAAGTACGGGCGCAACGAGTGGTCTAAGGCGCTCGATAAGGTCGAGATCGAGGGCGGTACTCCCGAGGAGCGCCGTGTCTTCTACACCTCACTCTACCGCACCTATGAGCGTATGATCTGCCTCTCGGAGGACGGCCGCTACTGGAGTGGCTTCGACAAGAAGGTCCACGATGACGAGGGCGTACCCTTCTACACCGACGACTGGCTGTGGGATACCTACCGCGCTACGCACCCCTTACGCATCCTCCTCGACCCTGTGAAGGAGCAGCAGATGCTCACGAGCTACCTCCGTATGGCCGAGCAGAGCCCCGAGGGATGGCTACCTACCTTCCCCGAAGTCACGGGCGACACGCACCGTATGAACGGCTCGCATACCATCGCCACCTTCGCTGATGCCTACGCAAAGGGCCTCTCGGGCTTCAACCTCAGCGCCGCTTATCAGGCCTCGAAGAAGACCCTTGCCGAGAAGTCTTACCTGCCCTGGACGCGCCGTCCTAAGGGCGAGCTCTCCGAGTTCATGGATCGCGAAGGCTACTTCCCTGGTCTGGATATCGGGGAGAAGGAGACCGTCCCCGAGGTGACGCTGTGGGAGAAGCGCCAGAGTGTCGCCGTCAGCCTTGCTGCTGCCTACGACTATTGGTGCCTCTCGCAGCTGGCGAAGTTCTCCGGCCACGACGTGGAGAGTGCGGACTATCTGCGTCGCTCCTACGACTACCGCAAGCTCTTCAACTACGATACGGGCTTCTTCCACCCCAAGAATAAGAAGGGGCGCTTCATCGAGCCCTTCAACTATGAGCTCTCTGGTGGCCTCGGTGCACGTGACTACTACGATGAGAACAATGCCTACACCTACCGCTGGGACGTACAGCACAACCCCGCTGACCTCATCTATCTGATGGGTGGTCGCGAGCGCTTCATCGCGCGTCTGGACGAGACCCTGCGCACACCACTCAGCATGTCGAAGTGGGAGTTCTACAGCAAGCTCCCCGACCAGACGGGGAACGTCGGGCAGTTCGCTATGTCGAACGAGCCCAGCCTCCACATCCCCTATCTCTACAACTACGCTGGCGCTCCCTGGCGCACGCAGCGTCTGGTGCGTAAGCTCATCGACACCTGGTTCCGTGGCGACCTGATGGGGATGCCTGGTGACGAAGATGGTGGCGGTATGACGGCCTTCGTGGTCTTCTCTATGATGGGCATCTACCCCGTGACCCCTGGTATACCCGTGTACAACATCGGTACGCCCTTCTTCTCGAAGGTGACGCTGCGTCTGGCTTCGGGTCGTACCTTCGTCATCGAGGCGGAAGGCGCTTCCTCGGAGAACAAGTACATCCAGAAGGCTACGCTCAACGGCAAGCCCCTCGATCGCCCCTGGATCCGCCACAGCGATCTGGCTGCCGGTGGCAAGCTCGTCTTCACCATGGGCTCTCGCCCCAACAAGAGCTGGGGTGCGACTACGCCTCCTCCCTCTGCTGAGCGCGTCGAGCTGACGGAATAGTCCGCACACCGCTCTTAAAAAGTCATACCGCTCCCCCGCCTCGTGCTGCAGCTGCACGGGGTGGGGGAGCGGTCGTTTATTCGCCTCACTCACACGCTGCTCCGTGCGCGAGAAGGCGTAACTCAGAATGCCCCTTCGGGAGGTCATTGGGTGAACCAGTACTGGTCGACGAAGTGACCAGTACTGGTAGCTAATATCGACCAGTACTGCTTCGCATCGTGACCACTACTGGTCCGATCGCTGACCAGTAGTGGTTCGCCTACCGACCAATATGGGTTCGTGCCACCCTTCACTATAAGGATGGAGAATGCGGCTCCCAAGCGTGACGAATAGAGATCCGAAAGCGGGCTCAGATGATAGTCATCTGAGCCCGCTTTATCGTGTCGTGTAAATGCTATGCCTTCGTGGAGGCCTTCGCCTGATGCTCCTCGAGGAGGCGCGTCAGCGTGACGAAGTCCTCGACACCGAGCTGCTCGGGGCGCTTGGAGAAGATCTCCGCCGTGTAGCCCGTGTAGTCGGCTCCGAAGAGTGGCTTGAGTGAGTTGCGCAGGGTCTTGCGACGCTGGTTGAAGCCCGTCTTGATGACCTGCTTGAAGAGGGCTTCGGAGCAGCCGAGGTCGGTGCGCTCATTGCGGATGAGGCGGATGACGCCGCTCTTGACCTTGGGGGGCGGGTTGAAGACGTGCTCATCGACGGTGAAGAGGTACTCCACATCATACCACGCCTGCAGGAGGACGCTCAGGATGCCGTAGTCCTTGTTGCCTGGAGGGGACGCCAGACGCTGGGCGACCTCACGCTGGAGCATACCGGCGCAGCAAGGGATGCGCTCGCGGTAGTCGAGCATACGGAAGAAGATCTGCGAGGAGATGTTGTAGGGGTAGTTGCCGATGAGGGCGAAGGGGGCGTCGCCAGGGAAGTAGTCTTCGATGGGGATCTTGAGGAAGTCACCCTCGATGATGCGCCCCTCGAGCGCGGGGAAATGCGCCTTGAGGTAGGCTACCGACTCGGTGTCGATCTCGATGACGTGCGTGTCGTAGCCCTTCTCCAGGAGGAATTGGGTCAGTACTCCCATGCCAGGACCGATCTCAAGTACGGGCAGATCGCGGTAGCTGGAGATGCTGTCGGCGATGCGCTCGGCGATAGAGAGATCGGTGAGAAAATGTTGGCCTAATGCCTTCTTGGCTTTAACTTGCTGCATGGGAGATAACTAAAAACTTATTACATTTGCTATACTAAAGTAGTACAATTTATTAAGAGCTATTAGAGTACACTCCCTTGCGTGGTGCCGAGCCTCGAGCTTTGCCCGCCTCTCGAGTGGGTGTGTGTCGAATGAAGATCCATCCTACCCTTAAGTCCATTCTCTGGATTGTAGTCCCACTGCTCCTCGGTGGGTTGGGCTTCTATGGCCTCTATCGTGATACCGACTGGCACGAGCTGCAGGAGACCCTCCGCACGGGGGTCAACTATCCCATCCTCCTTTTCAGCCTCCTCTTTGGACTCATGAGCAACCTCTGCCGAGGCTTGCGCTGGGAGCTCCTTGTGCGCCCGCTCACCGCTGGCGAAGCACCTCCACGGCGCATCAATGCCGTCTGCACGGTGCTCGGCTCCTATACGGTGAACATGGGGATACCTCGCTCGGGCGAGGTGTGGCGCTGCGTCGAGATGGAGCGCCGTGAGGACATCCCCTTCGCTGGGCTCTTCGGTACGCTCATCGTCGACCGCCTGACGGACGTGACGATGCTGGGGCTGATCCTCCTCGGGATTATCCTCAGCTCGACAGACTTCTTCATCGGTTACTTCGCCTCCCACCCCGAGCTGGAGGCCTCACTCCGCGCCTTCATCTACTCCCCGTGGTCGGTGGTGCTGGTGGTGGTCGGGTTGCTCGCTCTTGGAGGCTTCATCTGGCTCCTGCGCTACCGCCGTGGGAGCCGTATCGCACAGTTCTTCCTGCATATCTGGGACGGGATGATGAGCATTCGTTATATGCCACATCGCGGGCGCTTCCTCCTCCTGACGCTCCTCATCTGGATCGGGTACTTCTGCTACTTCTACTTCGCGCTCTTCGCCTTCGAGGCTACGCGCGACCTTCCCCTCTCCGTGGCAAGCATCGCCTTCGCCATGAGTAGTATGTCGGTCATCGTGCCCGTCCAGGCGGGTATGGGGGCGTGGCATGCTGCGGTCATCATTACCTTCACTACCTTTGGTATGGCTGCCCAGCCTGCGAAGGACTTCGCCCTCATCGTGCACACGGCGCAGACGCTGTGGATCACGCTCGTGGGCCTCATCGCGATCATCGCTCTTCCCATCATCAATAGACACTACACGCGCAGACGCACCGCACCAGCTGCGAGCGTGCGCTGAGCATAACTATCCATTATTCATCTTAAGAACGAATCGACTATGGCTGCTGAAATCAAGACCCTGTCTCCTGCTCACGTGTGGAGCTACTTCTATGATCTCACACAGATCCCCCGCCCGACGTTCCACACTGAGGCGGTCCAAGAGTACCTCCTTGCTCTGGCAAAGCGTCTGAACCTCGAGGCTCAGCATGATGCTACGGGCAATATACTCATCCGCAAGCCTGCTACTCCTGGCCTCGAAGGACGCCCCGTGGTGACCCTGCAGGCCCACATCGATATGGTGCCCCAGAAGAATAGCCACATCGAGCATGACTTCACCAAGGACCCTATCGATGCCTACATCGATGGCGAGTGGGTGACGGCACGTGATACGACGCTCGGCGCAGACAATGGTATCGGCGCAGCCTATATGATGGCCGTTCTCTCCGACGATACCCTCAAGCACGGCCCCCTCGAAGCCCTCTTCACCGTAGACGAAGAGGTCGGTATGGTCGGTGCCAACGGCCTACAGCCTGGCTTCTCTAAGGGAGATATCCTTATCAACCTCGACAGCGAGGACGAAGGTCTTCTCTTCGCTGGCTGCGCAGGTGGCTTGGACGTCAACGTCAAGCTCGAGTACAAGGATCAGGAGCCTACGCCCGAAGGGGATATCGCTGTGCGCATCAGCCTGACGGGTCTGCGCGGTGGTCACTCGGGTATGGATATCATCCTCGGCCGTGCCAACGCTAATAAGCAGCTCGTGCGCTTCCTCAAGGAGGCTATCGCCAGCTACGGTGCTCGCCTCGTACATCTCGAAGGGGGCTCAGCTCGCAATGCAATCCCTCGCGAAGCCTTCGCGCTCGTGACCATCCCCGAAGCAGAGGCTGACGGCCTGTGGGAGTTCGCTTCGGACTTCCTCGACACCCTGCAGACGGAGTATAAGAATATCGAGGACGGCATCAGCCTCAGCCTCGAGCGCACGGATCTGCCCAAGACGGTCATCCCCGAAGAGATCCAGGACGGCGTCATCGGCGCCCTCGATGCGTGCATCAATGGCGTGCAGAGCATGCTCACTGACTTCCCCGGCATCGTAGAGTCCTCTACGAATATGGCGAAGATCTTCGTCGGCGACGGTACCTTCACCGCTACCTTCATGCTGCGTAGCTCCTCGGAGAGCCGCAAGGAGTACGTCGCTTCTCAGATCGAGAGCGCGATGAATCTGGCGGGTGCAGAGGTCGAGTTCGCAGGTGCTTACAACGGCTGGGCGCCCAACGCTGCCTCCGCCGTCCTCAAGACGATGCGCCGTGCTTACGAAGAGGTCACGGGTAAGTCCCCCGAGATCACCGTCGTCCACGCTGGGCTGGAGTGTGGTATCATCCAGGGCGTCATGCCTGATATGGATATGATCTCCATCGGTCCAGACCTTCGCTCGCCCCACTCTCCCGACGAGAAGGTGCACATTGCCTCTGTCGAGCGCACCTGGAAGGTCCTCGTCAAGGCGCTGGAGCTGATTTAATTCGCATACCAAGACCCTAAGTATATCATCACAAGAAGAATTTAGTAAATGAGTAAGACAGCTTATGTATTCCCTGGCCAAGGCGCCCAGTTCGTGGGTATGGGGAAGGAGCTTTATGAGAATCATCCCTTAGCCAAGGAGCTCTTTGAGAAGGCTAACGATATCCTCGGATTCCGCATCACTGACATCATGTTCGCTGGTACGGACGAAGAACTCAAGCAGACGAAGGTCACGCAGCCCGCGGTCTTCCTGCACTCCGTCATCCGTGCGCTCTGCCTCGGTGACGAATTCCAGCCCGATATGGTCGCTGGTCACTCCCTCGGTGAGTTCTCCGCACTCGTCGCTGCTGGTGCGCTGAGCTTCGAAGACGGTCTGCGTCTCGTCTCCAAGCGTGCTCTGGCTATGCAGGAGGCTTGCGAAGCTAACCCTGGTACGATGGCTGCTATCCTCGGTCTGCCCGATGAGAAGGTCGTCGAGATCCTCAAGACCATCGAGGGTGGGGTAGTCATCGCTGCCAACTTCAACTGCCCTGGTCAGCTCGTCATCTCGGGTGATGTCGACGCTGTCGACCGCGCTTGCGAAGCCCTCAAGGAAGCTGGTGCTAAGCGTGCTCTGCGCCTCAACGTCGGTGGTGCCTTCCACTCACCTCTGATGGAGCCAGCACGTGTCGCGCTCGCCGAAGCTATCGAGGCTACGGAGTTCCACTCACCCCGCTGCCCCATCTATCAGAATGTACCAGCCCACGCTGTCAACTGCACGCACGGCATCAAGAAGAACCTCATCGCTCAGCTGACGGCTCCCGTACGCTGGACGGAGAGCGTACAGGCTATGGTCGCTGACGGTGCTACGCGCTTCGTCGAAGTAGGCCCTGGTGCTGTCCTTCAGGGGCTGGTCAAGAAGATCGCTCCCGCAGTAGAGACCGAAGGCAAGCAGTAAGCTCCGCCTCAGCCTCTATCCCCCAATAGTCCGCCGCCCGGCCCTCTCCCTCACGGAGATGGCCGGGCGGTGGCGCTTTATATCGGTGTCACGGAGTACCCCAGCAGTGGGGAGATAGGGGGCTGTGAAATACTCACTTTTAGGTATTGTGCTCATTTTGTGAGGGCTATACCTTTGCGGAGCATTTACATCAGTCACTATTTCTCCTGTCGTATATCCATAGATCAATGAAGAAATGTATACTCCTTGGGCTGCTCGTATGGAGCACTGCGGCCCGAGGCGAAACGCTATTCACCGTAGTTACCCCCGATACAGTCCCTGCCAAGGCTGTGGCATCCGCCACCGCACAATTCCGCGGGCGTGTCACCGACTCCCATGGTGCTCCTATCGAAGGAGCGGTCATCGCCGTAGGGGATCCACTGCTTCGCCTTACTGCTCATACCGATAAGGAGGGACGCTTCGCCCTCGATGGCCTGCCTGCGGGTCGCCAACCGATCATCATCCAGGCGATGGGCTATATCACACAGCGCCGCTTCCTTTCCCTCGGAGAGGCAGGGACGACGGGTGAAGAGCTACACTTCATCCTCGATGAGCGCGAGCAAGCACTGCCTACCGTCGACGTCATCGGACGCCGTGAGCAGTCGTATCGCAATGCTCTGTCCTTCGCTGGGACCAAGACGGCGACGCTCCTGCGTGACGTCCCTCAGTCCATCGGCTACGTCACGAAAGAGCTGGTCTTGGACCAAGGTGCCATCACCGTCAACGAGGTGGTGAAGAATATCAGTGGTATCAATCAGTACTCCTTCTACAATGACTTCTCCATCCGTGGCTTCCGTGCTACGGGTAACCGCAATTCGGGCAACCTCCTCAATGGTATGCGCGCACAGACCAGCCTCTGGCGTCAGTCGTCGCTGGCCAATATCGAGCGCGTCGAGGTCATCAAGGGCCCTGCCTCCGCACTCTTCGGGAATGCTGCCCCAGGTGGTGTCATCAATCGTGTGACGAAGAAGCCCCTCAATATAGCCCGTCGCTCGGTATCGCTGACGGCTGGGAGCTTCAATACGAGTCGCGCCTATGCCGACTTCACGGGCCCGCTCAATGAGCGCAAGACACTCCTCTACCGCCTCAATCTCGGCTATGAGAACTCCGATACCTTCCGTGATCTGCAGAAGCTCACGACTCAGATCGTAGCCCCCTCGATCACCTACCTGCCCTCAGATCGTACTCGCCTCAATGTGGACCTGGTGTACACCAGCGGTGCGGGGAAGCTCGACCGTGGTGTCGCGATCTTTGGCGATGGGGATCTCTTCTCCCGCCCCATCTCTTCTACGCAGTCGGCAGCCAATGACTATCTGCGTGAGCAGACGCTGAACCTGACCTTCGCTCTCTCGCATCAGATCGCTGAGGGGCTCCTCTTCAATAGTACCTACCTCTACTCCTCTTACAGCGAGGATATGATGGAGCACTCGCAGGATAATGCCTTCGTCAAGAAGGCGGACGGCACGGATGACCCCGCCCTCGTCCTGATGCGTGTCACGAAGCGCTTCCGCAACTTCCGCAATCACGCCTTCAATAACTACTTGACGTGGAATGTCGCTACGGGAGCCGTCCAGCACAAGCTCCTCCTGGGCTATGACCACTTCAATACGCAGCTCGCTCCAGGCTCGTCCTACATCGAGGCAGGTGGCTACCTCTTAGCTAACGGTGGTACGGCGAAGACCTTCAAGAAGGCAGATATCGCTAAGTACCTCCTGGATAAGGACGGCAACCCACGTACGAACGTCCCTGCCTTCGACCTCAACTCCACCGTCGGCAATCAGTATCAAGACGTCACGAAGTACATCTACGAGTCGAAGGCCGTACGCCCCTCAGATCAGTACACCAATGGGATCTATCTGCAGGAGCAGCTCACGTGGCATCGTCTGCAGCTCCTCCTCGGCGCGCGTATCGAGTGGTTCACCGATGTTGTGCAGGACGCTAAGGGGGCGAAGAGCTACACCCATCAGCATGCCTTCACGCCACGTGTCGGGCTGGTCTACGGTATCACCCCCTCGACGAATGTCTATGCTACGTGGATCCGTGGCTTCGAGCCTCAGGCGGTCTCCGTGCAGAGTGATCCTACCTCGGGAGGGCCTTTCGACCCTGTGCAGAGTGAGCTCTGGGAGCTTGGCGCTAAGGGCGACTACCTTGATAGTCGCCTCACGGCTACGCTGAGTGTCTTCAGCCTCCGCCAGCGCAATACGCTCTACAATGCGGGGATCACGGGTGAGCCCAACCGCATGGTGCCTATCGGCGAGGAGCTCTCACGCGGTGTGGAGGTCGATGTAGCGGGGAAGATCCTCCCCTTCTGGAGCGTGATGGCCAGCTATAGCTACAATGTCGCTGAGATCACCAAGGCTGCCGAGGGGACGAAGGACCTCAACCTCCAGCGCCCTGGGACGCCCCGTCATTCGGCAAACGTCTGGACGAAGTTCGTCATCCCTCAAGGTGCACTTGAAGGCCTTGGTCTCGGCTTCGGTGTCCATGGCGTGAGTGAGCGTCTTGGGCAGGTCGGCCGCCGTGCCAATGTAGTCACCTACCCTGGCTATGTCCTCCTCGATGCGGCTCTCTACTATAAGGTGCGCGATGTACAGCTCCAGCTGAATGCGAAGAACCTCCTCGATAAGCACTACTACGTCTCGGGCTATGACCGCCTGCGCTCCTTCCCTGGCTCGCCACGCAACTTAAGCCTCTCAGCGACTTACCGCTTCTAAGGGATAGAAGCGCCACTTTACTTTCTTCCTTTTTCCTCCCCCGCTATACCCCATGTGTCGGGTGTATAGCGGGGGAAGCTGTATCTGGCCTATTCCTATTGGCTCGTCATCAGAGACTGTTGCCGCGAGTCCTGCCCCCTACTTATTGCGCTAAGGCATCGTGCGCCCAGCTCCCCGATATGCCTCTCCGAAGTGATGTGCAAGCCCATCGCCTTATCGCGCGTATTCCTCTTATCCAGCGGAGGGAAAAGTGTCCTTCTCGTGAAGAAAAAAGCG
>ERZ772962.1322-NODE-1322-length-13461-cov-6.564225_pt1 | contig 13461 bp, 9 predicted proteins | sample MGYA00580676_ERZ772962 | MGnify/ENA primary metagenome ERZ772962 (study PRJEB29015, sample SAMEA2738049) | human oral metagenome | biome: human oral; feature: human-associated habitat; material: saliva | place: China | collected 2230 ...
CCAAATATCCACGTACGTAGATATTAGAGCCACGTACGTAGTCCAAACTTATCTGCCACTCGTCCACAACTTTTATCCCTACGCGGAGCAACAACCCAATATGGGTCACTTCACAAAGCTATATAGGAATCCAAGCAAAGCTATATAGCTTTCTTCGCCATCCTATATAGCTCTATCCCACGTACTCATATACCTATATGGAGACCGTTGCGCAAGGCACAAAAAAGCCCCACCGATCTCGATGGGATCGGTGGGGCGATGGGGTGTGGCCTACACGAAAGGGTAGCCAGCTACTTGATGGGGACGTGGAGCACCTTGCGCTCGCCGATGAAGCCCTCGAGGGTCTGCCCGATAGCTATGGGTCCGACACCTGCAGGGGTCCCAGTAAAGATGAGGTCACCCATACGTAGCGTCTGGAAGCGGCTCACATAGGCAATCAGCGCATCAAAGCTATGGATCATCTCCGAGCTATCGGCCTCTTGCACCACCTCTCCGTCACGCCGTAGCGAGAAAGAGATGGGGCGCTCGGGATAGCCCAGAGCCGTCTTGTCCAACCACTCGCCTACAACAGCCGAGCCGTCGAAGACCTTAGCCTCCAGCCACGGGCGGCCCTCAGCCATAGCACGTCGCTGAATGTCGCGTGCCGTGAAGTCAATACCCACCGTCACACGATCATAGTAGCGATGGGCGAAGCGCTCAGCGATGCACTTCCCTACCCGACTGATCTGGATGACCAGCTCCGCCTCATATTCGATGGACGAACCCATATCGGGGAGGAAGAAGGGCGTTCGGGGCTTGAGCAACGCATCACCCTTGTGGAAGAAGAGTGGAGGGGTATCTACCGCCTGCTCAGGAAGGCCGAGCTGAGGTGCTTCGGCTACGTGCGGGCGGTAATTGAAGCCTACGCCTAAGATCTTCATCGGCTGGAGCGAGGCTTACTGGTGGAGATAGCAGATGGGGGCTCTTGGAGCGCCTTCATGCGGGTGAACATCAGTGCCAGGTGCGCATACATCGAGGTATTCTGCACGACGACGTGGTCGGGCGTCTGGATGCGAACGGGCGTAAAGTTCCACAGCGCACGGATACCGGCACGCACCAGGCGATCGGTCATCAGCTGAGCTTGTAGGATAGGTACGGTGAGGATGGCGATCTTGATGCCTTCGCTCTCGATACGTGTCGCCAGCTCATCGATATGATAGACGGGGATCCCCGAGACTTCCGTACCGATGATATCCTCAGCGACGTCGAAGCCAGCAGTCACCTCAAGACCGAACTGCCGTAGCCCCTTGTCCGAAAGGAGCCCAGAGCCCAAGCTCCCGACACCGACGAGGAAGGCCTGATGGCGCTTCGTGAAGCCGAGGAATTCCTCGAGGTAGTTGATGAGAGCCTCCGTCTCATAGCCGACGCGTGTACGCCCCTGAAGCTCTACATACGAGAGATCCTTCGCCACGAGCGCAGCATCGACCCCGACTCCCGAAGCGATACGGGGCGAGGAGACGTACTTATGTCCTTCTGTTTGGAGAAGCTTTACAAAGGAGAGATACCAAGGGAGTCGGCGCAGCGTCGGCTCGGGGATAATCCCATTGCGCTTCTTCTCGTCCTTAGATTTAGCCATTTATAGTCGTTTAAGTAAGTGATCTTATTCCTGATGAGTACAAATTTACGAATTCAATACGAAGCCTCGTAGTATATCCCTCCCCGATAAGAGCACGACAGCCAGCTATCCCGTAAAAGGATAGCTGGCTGTCGCGCTTAGTTAGGTCTATCGATCTCCGCAGAGAAGCAGAGGCTATTCGTCTTCTGAGGCTGATGCTGGAGGCTGGATACCGCCTGGCAGTGCCTTCTTCGTCTTTGCTCCCAGCGCCTTCAGCTTATCGAAGCGGCCGAGGATATCGCCACGACCATCACGCAACTGGCCCTTAGCTTCGCCAAATGCCTTCTGCGCATCCTCGAGCTTGCTCTCGATCTTCAGGAAGGTCTCGGAGAAGGTGGCGAACTTATCATACAGCTTACCCGCCTCATCGACGATCTGCAAGACATTGCGCTGCTGGCTATCACGCTGCCACATATCCTGCGCCATACGCAGGGCAGCGATGAGGTTCGTACCATTGATGAGGACGACATTCTTCCGATAGGCTTCCTCCCAGAGCGTGGGGTCGTGAGCGAGCGCTATCGTGTAGGCGGGCTCATTGGGGATAAAGAGCATGACGAAGTTCGGCGAGCCCTCGGTGTACTCTTCGTAGCGCTTACCCGAGAGCTCATTGATATGCTTGCGCAGGCTGAGGAGGTGCTCCTTGAGCGCTTGGTCGCGCTCCGCCTCCGTCTCAGCAGCCACATAGCGTGCATAGGCGGTGAGGCTGACCTTACTGTCGATGACGATGGCACCCCGATTAGGATAGCGCACGATGACGTCGGGGCGAAGGCCGCCACGGCTATCTCCCGTCGTGATGACGGCTCCCGACTCATCACGCAGCGTCTCCTGCACGAAGTAATGCTCGCCACGGATGAGCCCGCTCTGATCAAGGATACGCTCGAGGACCAACTCACCCCAGTCACCCTGCACCTTGCTATCACCACGCAGGGCACGTGTGAGGCTGGTGGTCTCCTGACTGATCTCCTGACTGCGGAGGATGAGCTTCTCGATGGAGTCCTTGAGGTTAAAGCGTTCGCGCGCCTCTTCTTGATAGGTCTTATCGACCTGCTCGCCGAAGCGCTTAAGATCCTCACGCAGAGGGGAGAGGGTCTCCTTCGTACGCTTGTCGAGGTCTTCGGTACGCTCGCGCATGATGTCATTCGCTACGGCACGGAAGCTATCGCGTAGCTCTTCGGCGAGCTTGCCCTTCTCCGCCTGGAGCTTCTCCAGCTCGGAGGCGAGGCTCGCACGCTCGGTCTTGACGGCAGCAAGGCTCATGGCCGCTTCATCTGCCTTCTGCTGGAGGGCGTCGTAGCGCTGGCGAAGCTCTTGATGTGCCTCGGCAGTCGTCTGGAGCTTCGTCTCAAGGGCCTTGAGCTCGAGCGCCTTCTCATGCTCGGCACGCTCAGTAGCTGCGACTACGTCAGTAAGTTCTTTGATGCGCTTCCCTGCGTAGAGGAAGAGCACGAGGAAGACGAGGCAGAGTGCCCCAAGGAAGTAGATCATCGTCTAATAGGAAGGTAAGTGGATGTGTCAGCAGGGGAAGCCCCCGTGAGATATAAAGATAAGGAGAAGGCTCGAGACAGCAAGAGTGCGCCTCAGAAGGCATCATCGAGGAACGAGAGTGCCGCCTTAGAGAGCGGTACGCCGTGATCAATATGTACGAGGCGCTGATTGCGACTACCACGGAAGTAGAGGCGCGGGTCAAGAAGGCTCTGGACAAAGGGGCCATCGACGAGCACATCGATGAACTCCAGCGCAGGGCGATGCGCCTCTGACTGCAGGAGGTACTCCACCGTGAAGCCCGTGTAGCACCAGATCGACAGCCCCGTCTCCCTTCGCAAGCGTGCTAAGAGCTTAGCGAGTGCCACGGGATCATAAAAGGGATCTCCCCCCGAGACGGTGATGCCGTCCAAGAGAGAATTGCCCCGTATCTCCTCGATCATATCGCTGAGGATCTCCTCGGTAAGGGGAATACCCGCCTCGGCCGACCAGCTCTCGGGATTGTGACATCCTGGGCAAGCGTGGCGGCAACCAGCCAGATAGATCGAGTAGCGAAGGCCAGGGCCATCGCTGATGCTCTCACGATAGACGTTGAGGAGGCGCACGGAGACGGGGTGAGGAGTGGGATGGATAAGACGAAGCCTGGAGCCCGTCGGCGGGGAGCCGCCTCGGGACCCAGGCTCTTCGTCAGCTGCTTAATAGTATGAGTTGGGAGGATCAGTGATGCTTCACGCGGTCGTGTTCCTCTGCCTGCTTAGCAGAGTTCCAGCTCTCGAGGCTACCGGTGAGATAGCCCGTGATGCGACGCAGACGAGCGATGCGATCGCTGGTACAGACGGGGCACTTATCGTAGATGATCCCACGATAGCCGCAGTCCTGACACGTATCTACGGGGTGGTTGATCGAGCCATAGCCGATACCCGTATCCTTCATCGTCTTGACGAGCTTGAGGATGACGGAGACATTCTTCTTCGCCTCACCATCGAGCTCGATATAGCTGATATGCCCACCGAGCGTGATCGCATGGAAGGGGGCTTCACGACGGATCTTGTCGTGCATACCGATCTCTTCGCGCACGTCGACGTGGAAGGAGTTCACATAGTAGTCGAGGTCATTGACCCCAGGGATGATGCCGTAGCGCTTGCGGTCCATGCGGGTGAAGCGCCCCGAGAGGCCTTCGGCAGGAGTAGCAAGGACGGAGTAGTTGAGGTGGTATTTCTGCTTGTATTCGCGCGCCACTTCGTTCATCACCTGCACGGCATCATAGAGCGTCTGCCAAGAGCGGTCGCTGCGTCCATGACCCTCACCGTAGAGTGCCATCATCGCATTGTGCCCACCGATGAAGCCGATAGCGAGCGTGCCGCTGTCGAAGACCGAGCCCACTTCGTCCTGTGGAGCGAGGGCTGCACCACCCTTCCACACGTCATTGCCCATCATGAAGGGGAACTGACGAGCTAAGGCCGAGCGCTGATAGAGGTAGCGCTCATGCAGCTGGTCACCGATGAAGGTAGCCATCTCACGCACCGACTCGAGGAAGAGTACCCTGGCACGCTCCTGCTGCTGCTCCACGGGAGCCGTAGGGAGCTCACGCTGGGCACGGCGAGAGGCTTCGATAGCCAGACGAGGCAGATTCATCGTCGTGAACGAGAGGTTCCCTCGCCCGACAGAGGTCTTGGGCCCGCAGACATTCTCGAAGACGCGCGTACGGCAGCCCATCGTAGCGATCTCATGCAGGTAGCGCTTCGGGTCATCGGCGCGCCAGAGCTCGTGCTGGTTGAAGGGCGTATCGAGGAAGAGGAAGTTCGGGAAGAGGGCATGCGACGTCGTCTTACACGCCAAGAGCAGGAGGTCGAAGTTCGGCGTCTCGAAGGTGTACTTCCCAGCGAGTGCCCCAGCGAAGTCCGCTTGTGCCTTCGCATAGTCAGCCTCGGAATAGTTCACGCCTTCCTTGACCTTGAAGATCTGGATAGGGAAGATAGGCACCTCGCCTTGGCCTAAGCCCTCGACGGTAGCAGCGAGGAGCTCACGGATGACCATGCGCCCCTCTTCGGAGGTGTCGGTACCATAATTGACCGAGCTGAAGACGACCTGATTACCGCCACGCGAGTGCATGGTATTGAGGTTGTGCACGAAGCCCTCCATTGCCTGATGGGTCTCGCGCTTGGTGCGCTGATAGGCTTCTTCGAGGGCAAGACGCACGGCCGTAGCGGGGAGCTGACATCCGATACGCTCAAGGCCAGCAGCGAGAGCTTCGGCTGCAGCATCGGTATGAGCGAGAGGGGGCTCGAGGCCACGGAGTGCTTCGACGAAGGCCTTACGCTCCTCATCCGTGAGGCTTCTCCCCGAGAGGAGACTATGCGCATAGAGGAGGCGGTCGGCGAGCTGACGGATGAAGGTCTTACGCACGCCAGGGGCCATGAAGAAGTCGAAGGCTGGGATAGCCTGCCCGCCATGCTCCTCGTTCTGATTCGTCTGGAAGACGATCGTCGCAAGTGTGGCGTAGCTCTGGATATTCTGTGGGGTACGGATACTCCCATTCTTCGTGTGGAAGCCTCGCTCGAAGAGATCCGCCAGGTCATACTGCACGCACGTAGCGGTCTTCGTAGGATAGTAGTCTAAGTCGTGGATGTGAATATCTCCCGCAGCGTGAGCACGAGCGAAGGGCGCCGAGAGGAGGTACTTCATCGCATAGTCCTTCGTCACCTCAGAGGCGAAGGTCATCATCTGCCCCGAGGGCGTGTAGGCGCTCATGTTCGCATTACCCAGATTGATATCATTCTTCTCGATGGAGACGATACCATCCATAGTGCGCTTGAGGGTCGTGCGCTTCTCACGCTGGACGGTGCGCCACTCACGATAGATGATGTACTTCTTGGCGACCTGAGGTGCGAGGTTCATCAGCTCAGCCTCGACACGGTCTTGGATCTCCTCGACGGCAACCTGAGCATTGCGATGACAGAGCTCTGTCTGGATGAGTGACTCGATACGGAGGGCATAGCCTTCTTCATCGATGAGGCCTGCCGCACGGAAAGCCTTATCGACAGCACTGCGGATCTTCTCGCCATCATAAGGTTGCTGACTTCCATCCCGCTTAAGGATGTAGATCGACTCTTGTCCCATAGGATCTTAAGTAGTTGTGTAGTTTGTAGTTAGGTTGTGGTTAGCCGACCCATTCTTCCTCCCTGATCAAGGCGATTGATCTCTTCGGGGGGAGCAACGTCGGGCACTGGGACAAATGTATACATTTATCCATAGGGTTACACACATCTGCAGGAAAAAGTTATCCACAACCTCTACAGCTCGCTATCCATCGGGGTATTGCTCTCGATGACAATCAGCAGTTGCGCACCGATCAGTTAAATTATCTTCCAAAATCGAGATCGAGGGAAAGATTTTTTGACGCTTCGAAGCGAAAAATATCCACCAGCCGAGGGTGGAAAACATAGTCCCTATTCACGAGCGCCTCAAGTCCCCCAAAAGGCAACTTATATCGGAAGAGCCCCCGCCATTCCCTTGCCGAAATAACAAGCTATCCCACAGCACCATAGCCACCTACTCCACAGATCAAAAAAAGCGACCACTACTGGTCAGCAAGCGAACCAGTACTACTCACCCTATCATACCAGTACTGCTCACACAAGTGACCAGTACTGGTCAACTCGCCGACCAGTACTGGTCGTATTTACCTCTCAATAGAAGCGAAGCACCAAGCTCCAATAGCCGCCTCTCCCCCACCTGTATATATACGAAACGCCCCGCGCTGGATCGGGAGATCACAACGCAGGGCATATATCGTAAGAAAGGGAAGGAAGCGGGGCCGTAGCCTGCCGAAGAGGCGAACTTAAATCATCGCTTCGACAGCCCAGACGAAGGCGCGAAGCCCCTGGTCAGGCGTCGCTTCGTCCAGCGCACGCAGGCGCTCCAGCAGCTCGGGCACACGCGTCTCGGGAGCGATGACGTACATCGCCGAGTTCATCGTAGGCCAAGCATGGTCACCGATATGCGGCTCCCCCGTCTTCGAGCCACGGCCCTGAGCCCGCTCGAAGGAGGTGTAACCACGGAGGCTCATCTTAGTGAGCAGGCGCACGATGATCTCGTGATAGGCCTGATTGTAGGTGATGAAGACGGTCTTCATCGGCTGCTCGGGGGCGAACATTTGATACTTATCCATAGCGTGGTAGGGGGATTAGTGTTGGGCAGCAAGCGCCTTCTCTGCGGCGCGCGTAGCGAGCTTCTTCTCGAGCTTCTTGCGCTCACGGACGATACGACGAGCTTCGAGGGCTGCGTAGAGCGTGGGGATGAGCACGAGGGTCACCAGCGTAGAGAGCGAGAGCCCCCAAGCGACCGTAATCCCCATGGACTGCCACATCTCAGAGCCTTCTCCGATACCGAGAGCCATAGGCACCATCCCGAGGACGGTCGTGGCCGTCGTCATGAGCACAGGACGCAGACGGGACTTACCCGAGGTCGTCACTGCCTTGGCGACACCCATACCACGCTCACGGCACAGACGGATGTAGTCGATGAGCACGATACCATTCTTCACCACGATACCGATGAGCATGATCAGCCCGATGAACGACATCGTATCGAGAGGCACCTGTGTAACCAAGAGACCCAGGAAGACACCAGAGAAGGCGAAGGGCACGGAGAACATGATGACGAAGGGATCAACAAGGCTCTCGAACTGTGCCGCCATCACGATGAAGACGAGCATAATGATCAGAAGCATCAGCGTCGTAAGGTCACCGAAGGTCTCCTGCTGACTCTCATAAGCCCCCGTGATCTTGTAGCTCACATTGCCCGAGGGTACGGGGTGAACGGCGAGGACTTCGTTGAGCTTCCCGACAAGCTCACTCAGCTGGACGCCAGGCGTAGGCGTGAGGGAGAGCGTGATGACACGGCTACGGTCCTTACGCTCGATGGTAGGAGGCGTAAAGGCTTCGTCGATATGCCCCAGATCAGAGAGGCGAAGGGTCTTACCCTGCGGCGTATAGACCAGCAGGCTGGAGAGGTCTTGCAGTGACTGACGTGCCCCAGGAGCGAGGCTGACACGGATATCATACTCATTCCCATCCTCACGGAAGTACGAGGCGACGGTCCCATTGACAGCAGAGCGCAGGTAGGAGGATGCCGTGGCTAAGTTCAGCCCATTCTCAGCGAGCTTCTGGCGGTCGAAGACGAAGCGAATCTCAGGGACGTAGTCCTTACGGCTGATGGTGACACCCGAGGTCGTGCTACTCTTCTCCATCTCCTCACGGAGCTGACGCGCATAGGTATCGGTCTCGGAGAAGTCCTGACCATAGATCTCGAGTGTGACACCACTTGTACTACCATTGCCTCCACCTTCGCCTGTCGTCACACTATACGAAGAGAGCTCAGGGTAGGACGCGAGGAGCTTACGGAGCTTATCGGACACTTCGTCCTGTGAGAGCGTACGCTCAGAGCGGGGACGCAGACCGATGTAGCCCGAGATGATATTGGAGCCATTGTCCTGCATGAGCGACCACGAGTCGCCGTCACCCGCCTGTCCCACCGTCATGGATACGGTCTGGATAGCGGGGATCTCCTCACGCATACGCTTGTCCAGATCGAGGCTCAGACGACGCGTCTCATCGACACGGGTACCGACGGGGAGCTCGGCCTTCACCTCGATGAAGCCGACATCTTGCTTCGGCATGTATGAGGTCTTGATGAAGGTGAGGCTCGCAAGGCTGAGAGCAAAGATCCCGAAGGCGATAGCCACAGTCGCACGGCGGTGACGGACAGCCCAGCCCAAGAGGCGAGCATAGAGCGCATCCAGCTTGCCGAGGAAGGCATTGATAGGAGCGAAGATCTTCTCTGACAGTCGGCTCTTCTTCTCATTGCGCTTCAGGAGCTGCGAGGTAAGCATCGGCGTCAGCGAGAGGGCTGCTGCCGTAGAGACGATCATCACGATACTGATACTCCACCCCAGCTGGCGGAACATCAGCCCAGCTTCGCCGGGCATCATCGTCAGCGGCAGGAAGACGGCGAGCATCGTCAGCGTAGAGGCGACGACCGAGATACCGACCTCATTGGTAGCATGTACGGCAGCTTGCTTGGGATAGCTCCCGCGCTCGATGTGCGTCGTGACGTTCTCCAGTACCACGATAGCATCGTCGACGACCATACCGATGGCGATGGAGAGCGAGGAGAGCGATATGACGTTCAGCGAGTTCCCCGAAACGAGGAGGTAGATGAACGAGGCGACAAGTGATATCGGGATCGTGAGGACGATGATGAAGGTCGCACGCCAGCGCCCGAGGAAGAAGAGGACGACGAGCACCACGATCACGAAGGTGATCATGATCGTATCCTGAAGCGAGTCGATCGTATTGACGATGAAGCTCGAGGTATCGATGAGGTAGCCGATCTTGACGTCCGAGGGGAGGTTCTGCTGGATCTCGGGGAGGGCGGCACGGATCTGGCGAGCGATCTCGACCGAGTTCGAGCCTTCCTGCTTCGTGATCATGACGATAGCACCGCTCTTCCCATTGACGAAGTTCTCCTGCCGGCGCTCCCCGACGGTATCCTTGATCTCTGCGACGTCGCGCAGATAGATATCCTTCCCGCCGACACTCGTCACGATGATCGAGCCGAGCTGCATAGGATCGGTGAATTCCCCCTGCACACGGATCGAGTTGGTACGCGAGCCGAGGTCAATCTGCCCCGCAGGGATGTTCACATTCTCCGCACCGATGAGCTGAGAGATCTGTGCCAGAGTGAGGTGGTAAGCCTCGAGCTTCGTGGGGTCACAGTAGACCTGCACGACGCGCTTAGAGGCACCAGAGATATTTATCGTCCCGACGCCATCAATGCGCTGCAGGCGGTTGCTGACACGGTCTTCCAAGAGCTTCGACAGCCCCGAGGCACTCTCCTCGGACTCGACCGAGAGGATAGCCACGGGGATTGAGCTCGTACTGAACTTAAAGATCGTCGGCTTCTTAGCCCCTGCAGGCAGATAGTCCGAGATCGCATCGAGCTTGTCACGGATATCATTCGTAGCCTCAGCGATGGCGGTACCAGCGCGGAACTCCAGCGTGATGACCGAGGAATTATCCTGGCTCTTCGAGGTAATATGCTTGAGACGGTCAATACCATTGAGGGCATTCTCAAGGGGCTTGGAGATGTTCGTCTCGATATCCGCGGCGCTGGCACCGGGATAGGAGGTGACGACCATGACGTTGGTCGTCTCGGTCTTCGGCATCAGCTCGATGGAGAGTCGAGAGAGCGCGAAGAGCCCAAGTACAGCTATCGCCACATAGATCAGGGCGGTAGTGATGGGCTTCCGTACGGCGGTTTCGTAAATACTCATAGCAGACGCTTAGCTGGATTACTTACAGAGCTTGACAGAGAGCCCGTTCTTGAGGTTAGAGGGCGCAGAGATGATGACCTGATCTCCAGCATTGAGGCCACTGACGACCTCATAGAGATCGCCCTGCTGCTGACCAAGCTCTACCGCACGGTAGACGGCCTTGCCACCAGAGAAGACATAGACATAGCGTGCACCGCTACCAGCCTGACGGACGATGGCCTTGTCGGGTACGGTGAGGGCTTCCTTCGTACCGAAGTCAAGGTGCACACGAGCGTACATCCCTGGGCGAAGCTTGAGATCCTTATTCGCCACCTCGATCTCGGTAGATACCGTATGCGTGACGGGGTCAAGCGTGGGGAAGATATTCGTGACGACACCGCTAAAGGTCTCTTCGCCGAGGGCATCAACGGAGAGGGTCGCTGCTGCGCCCTTCTTCAAGAAGGAGTAATACTGCTCGGAGACCCCGATGACCGCCTTGACGGGTGCGATCTGCTGGATGACGACGACAGGGAGCTGGGGAGAAGTCATATCCCCATTGTCGTAGTTCTTCGCCGTGACGAAGCCACTGATAGGGCTACGCAGCACGGTATTCTCTGCTGCATTGCCATAGGCGAGCTTTGCCTGATCGACAGCACTCTTCGCCTGCTCCCACTGCGCCTTCGACACGCCACCGACCTTATAGAGCTCGTCCATGCGGGCGAAGTTCGTCTTAGCGTCAGCGAGCTGGATCTGTGCCTGTGCAGCCTGCGTAGCCTCCATACGAGCCACGGCCTGCCCAGCACCTACGCGGTCACCGACCTTGACGAGGAGCTGCTTGAGGCGGCCACCCGCCTGCGCGGCGATGTTATTGACCACCTTAGCTTCGAGCTGGGCGGTGAACTCCTCCGAGAGGTTCAGCGCACGCATCTCTGCGGGAGCTACCTCGACGAGGCGAACGGTGTCAGCACTCTGCTCTTCGGTAGCCTTACTCGAGGACGAGGAGGAGCAGCTGGCGAGGAGCCCAGCGCTCAAGAGGGCAAGGCTCAGGGTCTTAATGGTCTTCTGCGAGATCATCTTCTTATCTTATTCTTATAGTTTGTACAATGGGAAAGAGGGAAGGAAGGGATGTTACTTCACTTCTACAGGAAGGCCCTCGCCCTTGAGAGCATCGAGGGAGTAGACAGCGACCATATAGTTGTAGATCGCCTGACTGTAGTTGAGACGAGCTTGCAGGAGGGCGGTCTCGGCATCATTCAGCTCGAGAAGGGTACCCGCACCGCTCTTGTAGCGTACCTCAGCGATACTATGACCACGCTCTGCCGTAGCCACGGCATCCTGCGCGGAGACGAACTGCTCGAGGGCAGTCTTCTGCTCACTCACGCTATTCATCAGCCCGAGACGAAGCTGGCTCTCTGCAGCCACACGCTGAGCTGCCAGCTGACGGATCTGAACCTCGGTGGAGCGGACATCATTGCCACGCGCACCACCATTATATATAGGCACATCGAGCGAGAGGCCTATCGTAGAGAAAGGGCTCCAGCGCTTGCGGTCGTCGAGGTGGAGTTTATCCGAAGCAAAGCTATACTGATAGGTAAAGCTCAGCGAGAGCGTCGGCATATAGGCCATGCGCTTGACGTGGAGTGCAGCATCAAGCTGGCGCCCCTGGCGGTCGAGCTGACGCAGCGTGCTATTGTCTTGTAGCGAGATCGCCGCGCTCTCCGTAGGGAGGTGCTGATAGACACGATCCTTGTAGTCGGCCAGATGCTCGGTGACGGTGATGGGGATCTCAAGAGGCACTCCCATCACGACCTTCAGCTTCGCCTCGGCAAGACGCACGGCGGTACGTGCTGCCACGACATTCGGTAGGACGTTCTTCATCTGCGTCTCCATACGGATCTTGTCGTACTCGGCGACGAGCCCGTGCTGGTACTTATTCGCGATATCCTTATAGTTGGCCTGCGCATTGGCATAGTTCGCCTCCAGCACGCGTAGGGATTCCTGTGCGAGGAGGACGGCCATATAGGCCTTCTTCACCTCAGCCACCAGATCGATCTTCGAGCCGTGTGCCTTCTCTTCAGCCAGCGCCACGGCCTCCTTATCCAGCTTGAGTGAAGCCCAGAGCTGCGGAGCGATGAGCGCCATACCCGCATTGACACCACCCTGCAGAGAGTGCGTCTGCCCCATCTCGATCCCGTCATCAGGGAAGAAGCTCCCCATGGGAGAGCCCGAGCCGCCCATATCACCGAAGTAGACCTTCTGCTTCTTGAGCATATAGCCATAGGAGCCCGAGAGGCTGACCTTCGGCAGGAGCGAGCCACGATTCTTCTTCTGATCATACTTCGCCCCGTCGATACCGAGGAGGGTAGCTTGTAGCGTGGGACTCATCTCCAGAGCGATGCGTACAGCATCATTGAGCGTGAGGGAGAACTGATCCTTGGTGATGATCATCTCCGTCTCGGCGGGCTTATCTTGCGCCTGTAGCGTCGCAGGCAGGGCAATGATCCCGAGCGCTAAGGCCCACATACCGGGCTGCCAAAGCTTCGGGGAATTCGTCTTACTCATACATTATATAATAATAGGTCCTCGCGCATACACGAGGTGTACTTCTCCTTCACAACATAGGGGAGATACGTTCGTTCACACAAAGATACAAATAGCGAAGAATGGACTATTCTTAGCGTAATATGGTACAACATCCACCCATTTCCCCTGCAGTATCCAGCACGCCCAAGCGCAAGATCTCCCTACCCTCCCATAGTGTCACCCACCTTGGCTCCGAAAGGGAGGTAGCACCACTTCATCGAGGGGGTGATATGAACCTATATTGGTCAGCGGGTGGACCTATATTGGTCGCACGACGAACCTATATAGGTCCACCCGCTGACCAATATAAGACTGTTGCTACGCGTAGGGATAAAAGTTGTGGACGAGTGGCAGATAAGTTTGGACTACGTGCGTAGCTCTAATATCTACGTACGTGGATATTTGGATTTACGTGCCTGGTCTTTAA
>ERZ772962.1329-NODE-1329-length-13411-cov-8.018494_pt1 | contig 13411 bp, 8 predicted proteins | sample MGYA00580676_ERZ772962 | MGnify/ENA primary metagenome ERZ772962 (study PRJEB29015, sample SAMEA2738049) | human oral metagenome | biome: human oral; feature: human-associated habitat; material: saliva | place: China | collected 2230 ...
AACTGACCATGCGGGTGTCTTAATGCACCTTATGGCGCTCGGTGCTTTCTGACGTGGAATCCGAAATGGACCCTCACGGTGTCGGATGGATTGAGTCTTAATGCACCTTATGGCGCTCGGTGCTTTCTGACGCTACTGAAGCTGAGCTTGCCCGGGCCGTCCGTCACTCGATGTCTTAATGCACCTTATGGCGCTCGGTGCTTTCTGACGCAAGCGAGAGAGAGCCACACAGGCCAAAGCGTGTCTTAATGCACCTTATGGCGCTCGGTGCTTTCTGACTGCCCGGCGTGTCGTACCCCCTCTGGCCAGGAGAAACGCCATGTCGGATCGCCAGTGGTCGAAAAAGCACCCCTCCGACCAGCAAGCACAGGGTTAGGATATCAGACTTTTCGTTGCGATTACTCGCATCGCCACGGATCGCCTGCATGGCCGGTGTTGCCCCGGAAATCGTCTCCCTTATCGGCGTGTCGCCAGACCATAACACCCCATACTTGTAGAGTAACTACAAGTATGTTGAGTGGAAGGACAGACAATGACGACACCTGCCACGGCCTCGTCCCTGAGAGAAGCGACCAGCCCCGAGGCCCTTACTCGTGCTAGACGCCGACTCCTTACTGCACACCCCGCCCCCACCAGCTCGGACACCCCCACCCCAGGAAGCCTCACCGACGAGCAGCTCCGCCTCCTCGCCGCGAGCGACTGGGTGCCGCCACGCATCGACGCACTCGACGGGAACACCATTGCAACAGCGGACCCCATCACTCGGGCGCTCCTGGCCGAATCGGTGCGCGAAACCCTCGAACGGCGGCTTGCCGAGGAACGCCCTCACGGCACCTACGATGACACGCGCGCAGGACATGACGCCTTCAGCAGGGGAGTGGTCGACGACTACGACCATGGCAACCACCACCTGGCGCGAGCCATCATCCGCCCGACCGACCCGGGCCTCGTGACCAGTGCAGGACTCGCGGCACTGGGCCTGCCCGACACCGACGCCACCATTATCGACGAACTCGCCCAGGCCTCGGACACCAACCTGATCGTGAGCGTCCTCGCCGACGCAGCCCTGCTCGACCTTGACAGATACGCCACCGGGGCAGGCCTGCGTTACTCGTGCGTTGGAACCACTCTCATGCTCGCGGCACCGAGCGAGCAGCGCTTGGCCGAGGCTATCGATGCCGTCGCCGCCGCGGCCATCAACGCGGGCGCGCGCGTCACCGACCTGACGACCCAGCACATTGACGAGGAGAAAGCCCTCGCGAGCGTCGGCATTGACCTATGGACCACCCGGCCCAGCGACGACCCCACAGGCCAAGCCGACCGCATCCTCTACGTTGGCCGCGACGGCGCACGCGTCCACGTCAAAGCGGGCCGCGTCCTCGTCGACGCGCCCGGCTCGCTGCCCGCGACCTCCGTGCCGAAAAACAGCGTTACGCGTATCGTTCTGTCCGGAAACGTCGGCCTGTCCGCCGGCGCGCGTTCGTGGGCGATGCGCAGCGGCATCGACGTCGTGTGCCTGTCGCGGCGAGGCTCCTACCAAGGCACCCTCATCGGCTCAAACAGGGGAGCGCACGCCAGTCGGCTTCTCGCGCAAGTGGCCCTGACTGGCGACAGTGAGCGCCGCGTTCGCCTGGCCACCAGCCTCATTGGCGCGAAAATCCGCGGCCAGATTCACGTCCTCACACGCATCGCCCGACGCGATGAAGCCGTGCACGTCGCCGACACGACCGCGCACATGCACGCGTGGCGGCGCTCCCTCGCGGGCGCGCGCACACTCGACGAAGTCATGGGCATCGAAGGCGCATGCTCCAACGCCTACTTCGACGCGCTCGCCGGGTGTGTGCCCGCTGACATCACCTTCGACGGGCGCAGCCGACGCCCACCCCGCGACCTGCCCAACGCCGCCCTGTCCTACGGGTACGCGATCCTGCTGTCCGAGTGTATCGGCGCGCTGCACGCCGCCGGGCTCGAACCGTCACTCGGCATCGCGCACGCGCCCACCGACAAGCGACCCAGCCTGGCGCTGGACCACATGGAACAATTCCGCCCGCTCCTGGTCGACCAGACCGTCATGGCACTCCTGCGCACGCGCAAACTCCGGCCCGAACACGGCGTCGTCGAGGCCGAGGCCGGGGGAGTGTGGCTGGGCAGCGACGGCAAGAAAATCCTCGTCGACGCGTACGAGGCCGCCTGCCAGCGATCCGTCACCGGCGCCCTCCCCGGATACTCGGGCTCATGGCGCAGACACATCGCCCACTCCGCGCAGATGCTGGCGCGCGCCATCGCCGAACCCGACTACCAGTGGAGCGGGGTCGCCTGGCGATGATCTACATCATCGCCTACGACATCGCCGACAATAAGCGCCGACTCCGCGTCGCCAAAACACTGGAATCCTGGGGCTACCGCATCCAAGAATCCGTATTCCAACTCCGCCTCGATAGCGCCACGCGGGCGCGCGTGCGTTTGTCGCTGGCCGCCCTCATCTCCGACGCCGAAGACGTCATCCACATCTACCCCATCTGCTCATCCTGCGCCGACCGCGCCGACATACTCGGCGCAGCCATAGCGCTGGACGACGTGGGGTTGTGCCGGGGAGTGTGGTGAGGGGCTGGCGCCGCGGGGGGCTACACGGATCGTGTAGCCCGTACAGGTGCATTCACTTAAGCGTGCGTTACGGTTTTCTCCCTACTGACATAGGTTTCTCCCAGTTATCCGCAGCCAAAGATGTGGGTGCTACAGCGTGTCCTTTCTTTGAATGGCCGGTCTTACTATCCGTTTCGTTATTCCATTTATTTTCATTAAGATGCATGTAACGAACGGGATGTTCATCCGAATAGCCGATGCAAGAGCGCATGAATGCTTTTGCTGAAACTGTCTTAGCGAGCAGTTCGTAAAACTCTTGTGCCTGCTCAATGAACGTGTGATAGTCCCAACCTGAAACAGCGTCGGCGAGTAACTCGCTCGGAGCTCCAAAGCATCCATCAAGGTGCTTATAGTCATTAACGAGACCCCAGTGGTCCGTATCCTGTCTGGAGGTTCTATATATCGAATATTGGCTACAATCGACTTTAACGACGCCAAGGCCAAGTGCTTTTCCTGTTCCCATGCGCAGGTAAGCCGTTTGTCTGCTGTGTGAACTGCTTGCCCATGCACCGAGTTGCTCGGAATTTACGATTAGTATGAGAACGCGAAGTTCCGAAGTTGAGAGTCCTTCGAATCTAAGCGTGCAATCGAATGTCTGTTTAGAGGGAATCCATGCGTTGATGCGAGTCTGAACTCGTATATTTGACGTATCAATATTGTTGCCGCTCATAGAATCCTTGTAGTGCTCATAAGTTGCGCGCTTTAAGAACCCGTCACGACTCTCAAGATCTTGAGAGCGAAATGGGTAAGCGGCGGCGCCAAGCATGTCTCCCATTGAGTAATAGTATGGGCGATCCCTGCCACTAATCAATTTTCCATTCGCGTCTGTAAGAAAACGCCTCGCTGATGACGCTTTAGGGGGTAAAAGCGGGTGCAATACCGGTCGTTTCCTGCTTTGGAATTGAACGCTGTCGGTTGAAACGGATGAGATCGTAATGCGCCCTTTGAGTGCAGCAGTGTTGGAAGTAGTGTCTGGAATCTGTTCTGCTGTAAATCCGAAGAGGTGATCTGCTGGTGATGCTTCGTCCGCTTTCGAAGCTGGGAGTATCTGCTGCGCCTTAGCGAGATCTCGGGGTGCGCGCGGATAATTGCGACGACCAACCTCCGTGGGGAGTATCTCGATGATGGAATCGCTGCCATCCAGACGTGCATAGGCTAGGAGTCCGTTGTGGTTGATCTCTTCGGTCAGGCCGCTATTATTGCGCTCGTGCACGAAGCGGCTTGCATTCTTGGGGCGCGTCTCTCCATCTTCGCTGTTGTAGGCATAGGAGAGTATCACGCGATCATATGTTGCGGCGATTTCTGGTCGGATGTCGATGCTCCGTCGTGATGAGCTCTCGTCAAAGAATATGCGTTCAGAGTTCTTTGTGCTGAATATTCTTTCGTTGGTTTTAAGTAAGTCATCTGGAGTTGTTGCATAGAACCAACCTTTGTATCCGCTTTCCATGTTCTGGCGAGTATTTGACTCTTCATCGGTTCGGGAGTCTGTATCATTGTCTAGGTTAATTTTAGCTGCTATGTTCTCTGGGAGTTCAAGGGGCTTGTAGGTGCTACGTTCGTCGTCCCAAATTGCAGTAACTACATAGGTTGAGTCGACTGGCGCCGCCTGAAACCAGACCTCACTATTATGCTTAATTTCAAGGTTGGTATTCAGCTTTCTACTACCATCAAATGTGTATACTTTGGCGAATCGTGCGTTGTTGGGTCCATATAGTAGGGTACCTCGATGTGTTCCGCTTTCGTATTCGCTATCTAAACGAATTGGGATCAGATTGTTTGCGGCGGCCGGGTCTGCGCGATAAGTGAGTGTGTCGCTATGGTCCCCAAATATCCTAAAGCGGGATGCCGTCATTCGTTCGTACGCATTTGCAATCATCCCTTTTATCATTGTTGCCGGTATTATAGGTTTTCCTGTTGTGGGGTCGATCTGTAATTCGATTTCTCTCGGTTGACCCTCGGATCTGTCTTGTTCTCCAAAAATGAGCGCTGTCATCGTTTTGATCGTGAGGCGCATTTCTCCGGAGAATGTGTCGGCGGCAAGATGATCCAATGTCACTGGTGTTTTATCTACCAGGAAGTTACTCAGTTCGTTGCTGCCATTATTTCTTGGGCTGCTGGCGTTTTTGCTAGTTGCTGCCGAAGGTCTAATGACGGGAATTGAGTTGACGGATGAATGAAATTTGAATTTAGTTTCAGTCATGGCTATTTCCACTCTCCTGTGAATAGCTGGTCGACTACGACCGTGTTTCCGTACTTATCTTCTTCTCGAATGAACTCGACTGCCGTCATCGGCTTTGTAGCGGCGTGTGCCTGGTCTTCTTCCTGACCGGTGTTTGCTTCCGAGGCAGAATCCGCGTTATCGCTCGCAGCAGACTCATGCTGCAGATAGCTCACCTTGTTGGCCCATCCGCTGACATATGGCTTCCCTGACTCCGATCCTTCGGACGATGCCTTGGTTGTGTTGGCGGTGAGCGTCAGCTCAACGGCACCCACGCCGTTCACCCACCGGAGCTCGTGAGCAAGCGTGGCGTCGTCCCCGTTGTTGGCGATTACCCGCCAGATGCGTGCTTCGTAGACCTGCGAGATGTCAAAACCGTCGGGAGATGACACTTTCAGTGTTGGCCCCTGGCCTGGGCTTGCTGGATTCAGTCCGTTGACAGATCGTGTACCGTCCGTCGCCCAGGCAATTCCCGCTATCTTACCGTCTGTGAAAACACGGGCCAGTAGCGCAGGAAGCTCCGCAGCACCATGTATTTCGTGCTCAATAGCTTTCAAACAGCAAGGGACAGCGGCAGTGGCAGCCTCGTGTTCGTTGTTCTTGGTTTCTTTGTCACTCATATGCTTTCACGTCCTTATGCGTCGAGGCCTCACATGCTTCGGCATTGGATTCTGGGAGGCAATCAGTCCATCCCGTGTATGCGCGGTTTCCGCCGAGTTCGCCTCGCAGATACGCGAGGATTGTGTGTGCGGCGCTAGGAGTCGTGTTATCGCTGTCACCCCGTCTAGCGGGCCATAGCTGTTCTTCAGTCAGAGCGGTGATGATCGTGCCGTCGGCGTCAGACATGCTGATGCCGGTGACCTCAACTTGGCCGTGGCCTCGAGTTGTCCTGCCTCCGAGCGGAAGTGTGCTCGCGCTGAGTTCCGCTAGGGCGATACACAGGAGACACCAGGACGCTCGGGCGAAGGGTATACACTCATCGAGTGATAGGCCGCCGATACCCGAGTCGGTCTTCACATTCTGAAGAAGACGTGCGGTGTCAACCTCGATCACGATGTCATTCCACGTCGCGTGCGGATAGGTCACCTCGTTGAACAGGAGCCCCTCGACGACTCCGCCTGTCCACCGGTCGATTGCATTATGCGTGACCGTGACGGCAGGTCCGGTGTTCTTTGTCGTACAGTCTCGGACTCGAACTGCCCCACGATATTCGGTGGTACCGAACATGTAACGCACGAGCCGTGGTTCTTTGGCCAGTTGCTCGTGAATATCGATAGGTACTTGGTTACCATCGCTATCCGCCTGAGTGAAGCTCTCGCCCTGTGATGGGGGATTATCGGCATACAGTACGGTTCGAGCGATCCGCGAACACCTGGAGCGCAGCGCACCGCGAATTGAGGTGCCGGGGAGAAGCAGGGGAGCTGTGCTGTTGTCCCCGTTGTTGTCAGCAGTCTTAGCCCTGAGGGGATGTTGGTTATTTCCGTCATCTGACTGAGGGTCGTGTACGAACACACCGGTTGGCGAGTTCCAGCTGATCCGCACCTGCGTCGGTCGAATACGTTGAGCTGCAGAGCTCTCTTGATCGCCATCGGATTCTGAGCCCACCCACTTCCGAATCAGATTGATTGCAGTGTGCTCTGCCGATGTCACCTCCGGGCACTTCTCGCCGAAGGCAGAGATTACGCTCGCCAGAATATTTCGTGCAAAGTCCGTACGAGCCTCGTGCACCTCGTGAGAATCTTCGGGGTGATCGGGCACCTCGAAGGGAATCTCAACTGGTGACGTAGCGTCTGGCAATCCGATGAAAGATACTCGGGAGACATCGATGAAGCCGAGGCCCCCGCCTGTTCCTCCACCAAGAGGGAGGACGCCCTGGCAGAGGTCGGTGACGGCAATAGTCAGGAGAAGGATAGCTGCTTGCGGATGGATCTTGAAGCCTGGAAGCTCATAATCCTTGTCTGATGATGAGGGGTCTGGAAGCACGAAACCGCCAGGGTCCTGGCGAATGTTTCGGCAGAGTTGGGCGTGGTCAACGTCGATCTGAATCGAATCCCATGTGGCGTGCGGATACAGTAGCTCCGAATACAACGCTCCATGGGCAGCGCTTCCGGTGACTCTGTCGATCGCGTTGCGTGTGAGCTTAAGAGGCTTATCCTTTTCCTCTTGTGTTGGGATCTGCCCCTCGCAGTCGTGGACGCGGACCGCTCCCCGGTACTCGGTTGTCCCGAACAAGTAGCGCACGAGGATCGGATCTGCGGCGAGCTGCTTGTGCACATCCTCCGGCATCCCGAGTTTGTCACAACCTTCGCTGTCACTGACGATGCTGCGAGCAATGCGAGAACACTGGGACCGCAACGCTCCGCGGATCGACGTGCCCGGAAGTAGCAGCGAGGCCTTGTCCTCATGTGCGACTTTCGGATAAGTAGCATCCCCGTGATCGGCGCGATGCTTGTCATCGAGGTGCCAGTTGCGCAGTGGCGCTGCGGGTACCGTGTCTTCTTCCGAGGATTTGATGCCGTCGGGTTTGTTCATTCCGACGAATAATCCCGCCGGAGCCTGCCACTCAATCTTGATGTTGGTTGATGCAGATTGACGGTCCAGGTTCTGGTGAGGCTCGATGTATACAGGCGAGTGCTGGTCGAGTATTTGAGCAAGAGAGCTAGCTGGATCCCCCTTTTCGCTCTGTGAACCGGGGACGACTACCAGCTTGCAGTCATACCTAGCATTCTCGTTGAGCGGTTCGATGCGACCCCAACCGGCCCCTGTCCTGCCTCCGAGGCTGATGCACTTGCCGTGGAGGAGAGTCACGACCGCTTGCAGGGCTCTCTCAACGAGAGCAGGGGGCGCAGGCGGGGTCCCCTTTGTTTCCTTGCTCGGTGTTGTGGACTGTCCATCCTTGTCTTTTGTGGAGCCTGGGGACTTGTCCTGGGCTTCGGCACTGACACGGATATCGAAAGTCGTGTCCACGGGCAGGTACTCGTACGCGAAAAGTGCACCGTCTGCGGCCCCGCCGGTGGCGCGGTCAATGGCCGTGCTCATGCGGTGGGGGAGGTCACCACTAGCGCGGTCCCATACCACGGCGTGGTGGAAGGTGAGGGCGCTTGCCCGCAGTGGGAGGGATTTGTCGGTTCCGATGCCACGTTGCTCTTTGCGAGTACCGACCTCCCGACGCATCTCACCGCCCCACAGGCTCTTGAGCTCTTCCATGCTGAAGCGAAGCTCATTCATGTGTTCTTCAAACGCGGCACGAATGGCTCCCTTGATGGAGCGCCCCGGCAGGATTGCCTCGCCCAGCCCATTGCGCACGAAAGCGTTCGGCTGCACAGTCCGGCCGTCCTCGTCGGTTATGGGGCGCTCAGGTGCTTCATCGACGCCGCCGGAGTGCAGTGCGGAGACGACGCGCACGGGGATCGTCATGTCGTAGCGGTAGATGGTCATGAGACAGCCTCCGTTGGTGCTGTAAAGCTCTTACTCTCGGTCTTGAATAAGGGCAGCGTCGCTTCCGCCAGCACGGGGGAGTCCACGAGGAAGCGGCCGTATCCCTGGGGCGTGAGCTCACCGACGCCGATATGCCCGAGTGTCTCGAGTGCCCCCAGATCCTGCGGGGAGAGACGCACTTGGACTACTGAACCCGCTTGGATCGCCAGCCGCGTGGCGCGAGGTGCGTTATCCCTCGGCGACCACGAGTCCACACGCCGGTGTCGGATCGCAGTCAGAATCCGTTTACGATTCTTGTCGTCCGAGTCCTGATTGGGGCTCTCCTGAACGACCGTGACCGGAACGTTGGCCCGCCTGAAGGCAAGCTCCAGATCCTCAACGCTCCCGCCCGGTCCCAGAGTGCTCGACCGTGCGAGCAGGTCGGATGTGAACCACAGAGACACAGCCTTGGTGGGTTCGCAGGACGCGCCCTGGGTTCCCTCATCGGTGACAGGACCTTCTACGGGGGGCGGGGTGCTTCCCACGCGGGTGAAGGTAGTGTCAACGCTGCAGCGGGCGCGGCCGAAGGTCCCCGTGAGCTTGCGGGATCCGAGGAAGGCTGGCTGCTCAGCAATACCGAGGTCGAGCGTCAGAGGTGAAGCTACGGATGTGGCGTCGGTGCCGCGAAGCACACTCAGTAGTCGTTCCGACACAACAACCGAAGCTCGCAGTTTCAACCCGGCGGGCAGAGCACGCACCAGGAACAGCTGTCCATCTTTCGCTGCGCCCGTCTCCGAATTGATCGCCGTCGACTGTCGACCAATCAACGAGGGCTTCCCGATCCACCCCGTGACGGGAGCGCCGTTCGATTTAACGAATAGATAGCTGCCACGCGTGGGGATCGTGTGGTCTCCACATACCTGATCGCTGATTGGGATGTGCCTGTTGAAGAGTGTGCGGGGTTGTTTGTCCTCGTGAACCTTCTCATTCTCCAGAACGAAAGGAACGGGCAACCCGGCCAACTCCTTGTAAACCGGTAGCGCGTCGCTGATACGCAGGTCACCGCTGACGATAGCGGAGTCCAAGCCCCGGTACTTCTTGCGCAGCAGGCCGTGCAGCCACGGGACCAATACGGTTCCGCGCAGGAAATCCAACGAACGGACCTCGTTCGAGAAGGGGACCTCGTAGGAGACAACTGGAGAATCAAGAACGATGTCGAGGGTCGTTTCGTACCAGGTCGTGTCGCCGGACTCCGACTGTTGAAGGTCAGGCATTGCGATGTTTTGAGGGCTGTCCTTCGGAAGGTCCACTGGCGGGCCTGGGACCTTCTGCAAGCTTTCGCGAGCGCGGTTCCGCAGGTGATCTGCGACGGTCTTCACGTCTTCCGACGAATATGTGGGGGTCTCGTCGTTATCTCGGTTCGCCAGGATTCGTTTAAGCGCGTCGGCGGCTTTCGCATCCTGTCGGCCGATTTCCACGTAGTCCTTGTCGCTGACCGCCACCGTGCACTCGCCGTCGCCTCCGCTGCGGCCCGAGCCGATGCCTCGGACCATGAGGCCCGCGACCCCTAGGAGGAAGTGCGCGGCCTCGATCGTCTCCTGCTCGGGGGTCTCAGCCCCGGTCTCGTCGATGAGCGTGAACGTGCCCGTGAGGACGCCGGCAGCCGCGCGCTCCGTGAAGCGCAGGAACTGGTCGCGCGCCGTCCCTGTGTCGGGGTCGATGGAGAGGGACACCGTGTCGTGGATTGGGATTTTCGAGGCCGGGGTCGCGTCCGAGAAGAGAACGTGACGCGGGTGGGGAGTTGAGCCCGGCTCGCTGTCGGGGTCCTGGCCGAAGAGCCACCGGGCAAAACCGGTCCACTTCCCCTTCTCGTTCTCCTTCGTTGGCCCGTCGAGGGCCTTCGCCGCCAGCATCGCCTGCTCGCGCAGGACTCCCGTGATGACTGTGCCGCGCACGACCGGGTCGTCGCCGCAACGCTCGATTGTTGAGTGTGTGCGCCCCGCGTGGCCCACGCCTGTGGACACGCCCCAGTCGGACGTGAACATGATGGTCACGTGACCGCTCGCGGTAGGTGAATTGGTAGTCACTTGGCACCTCCTTCGGTGGGATGGTCTGCTGTTTCCTGGGGGCCAGCGTCGTCGGTGTTCTTGCCAATCCGTGAAACGAGGTAGCCGTCGGGCAAGTTCCCGGACAGGTCGATCAGGTCCAAGAGCCATCGCACCTGCTCGATGCAATCCTCAGTGTCCTTGCTGGGATCGGTGAGGCGGACTTGTGAGGGCAACGGCCCCAACGCGTCCACGAGCGCCTTCGTACCTCGCGCGTTCTTCTGTGCATCCGTCCACTCGAGGCGGATCGCGCAAATAGGGTGGTCGCAGCGCTCCGTTATCCTCTTGTCGTCGTCCGACTTTTGCTTGTCGTTGTCGATCTGCTCCTGCGTTGCGAACACCTTGACGTTCTTCTTCAGGACGTAGCCGAGACACTTGGCTTGTACCGCCTTATCGTCCTTGGGAACCTTGACATAGTCGGCGAGGAGCTTGACGATGCGGTTCGCACGGGCGCGCGGGAACGGATCGCCGGTGGTCTGTGTGGGGGCGTCCGGTTTCTTGCCGTCGAAGGTAGCGACCGCCCGGAGGATGCGCTTCCAGGAGAGCGACGGCTGCGACTCTGCGGTGGGTGTTTCCTCGGCCGAGGTCGTGGCTGTGTCTCCGATCCGCTCCGGCGCGTAGTGGCCGATCAGGAAGGGGCGCTGCGTACGGCCCTTATACTCGTCCAGCGTGTCATCCGGATCGAGGACCGTCGCATCGCGTAGGACATGGAAGTCGATCGTCGAACAGGGGACCGTATCCTTTTTCTTGCCGAGCTTCTTCCCGCGTGACACCAGGCCCTCCGCCAGGTCGTAAGCGATATGGAAGGGGAAGTTGCGGCCCACGATGGCCACGCCCGCCGAGGCCGTGAGCGGGCCGGCTGTCTCCGCGCCTGCGACGACTGCGAGCTGTTTGAGCAGCTCGTCCTCACCGGTCAGCTGCTCGTAGTGACGAACGTACGATTCTGCGAAGGGAATCGCGAACTTTCCTTCGACGTAGACGGTGAGGTCGTCGCCCCCGACAAGCACCGGGACCACCGGAGGAGCCTGGCGTCCATGCGCGTAATCTTCGACGTCCTTCCACGCAGCAGCTACAGCTGCTTTGACGACACTGTCGAGACGGTAGTTCACCTCCATGACGAACCACTGAAACGGGTCCTTGTCTCGTTCACAAGGGTTATCTTTGCACTTATATGCAGCGGATTTAAGGGAATCAAGTTGGGACTGAAGCGTGTCGTATGACTTACCGAGGTTGCGCATGATCGCACCAACGCCGTTACCGTCAACATGGATCACACCAACTGAAGACAGAATGGGGGGAGTGGTCTCCTGGATTGGTTGTGAGTCCTCGGGTGCTTCACCTTCTTGGACAATTTCCTGCTCTACGACTGCTGTCTCCTGAAAGGCCGCTTCCAAGCGGGTCGGATCGCGATAAAGATCGGCCATGGAAGTCTTCAAGTGACCAGAGACGTCGTCGAGCTGCTTGAAACGCGCAGGCAACGCCCACGCGCGCTTGAAGCGTGCTGGAAGAGATAGCTTGTGCTCGGGTTTCGCGTCTTCCTTCGTGGCTGTGTACAGGATCGAATTGAAATCAATGAGAACGGTAGACTGCGAGTCGTCGGCGTTTTCTAGCTTCTTCTGTTCCTTGAGCTTTGCGCGCCCCTCGTATGACTCCTTAACTCCGACTGCACGTGCAGTCTTGTAGATCCTATTCGTGTCTGGCTTTGTTAAGGGTGCGACGGCTGGAAGTGCTGATTCATCGGCCCTTTCCAGGAACGGGAACTGCGGGAAGCGCGCCGCCGCCGGACGGCGGTTCAGCGAGTACTCCAAAAAGACATGATCAAGCTCTTGCAGGTCGTCCGCACAGATCGTGTTGGATGTCGCCTCGATGAAGACACCCGTGACGTCGAGGCCCGGGGCATCGGTGAGAGCTTGGAGAGTGACCCTTTTGATCAGATCCTTGGCCTGCGCCTTGGGCTCGTCTCCGTGTCCAATGAATCGGACGATCACTTTGCCGGACGAGTCGGAGACCCAAAAGGAGGACGGCAGTTTCTCTGCTTCGAAGATCTCTTTCGCTTCTTTCTTGACCCAGTGGGACAACAGCGTGATCTCGAAGGATGCGCCGATTTGCTCACGCAGGCGAGGCGAAGAGAAGATGAAGGGCTGGTTGCTGTTCGTCTGCAGCATGACGAGGTAACTTGTCATGGTTGGATCCTCCCTAGTCTCCATTGCGCGGTGGAAGCGTTGTGAGGAGCGAAAAGATGTCTGTCATCATCCGCCCAATTTGGTTGACAACGACAGTAAAAGGACGTTGGAATGGATCGCGTTGTTCATCTGTGTCCAGTGATCCGGGAGAGCAGAGGGTGATCAGTCCGGTAATATCCTGCTGTGACTCAAGTGCTTCTTTTGTGGTGCCACTGTTCCCGATTGAGTCAAGTGTATGCCGTAGTAGAGCAGTTTGTTTCTCGTTGAGGATGTACTTTGTTCTATTGCCAGACTCTATCTTTTCCAGGAACTTATTGCTAAAGCATAGGATGACTAGATCATATTTTGTGAATTGTTCGTAATTGTAATTATATTCCTGATTATCTAGAGTTATGTTGGTAGATTGGTTTGTGATGTTATCCTTGTTTAATAGTTTTGAGTAGTGTAGCTGAGCCTCGACATTGTCGCATTCTGCTTTATCGCCGATGAGTAGGATCGTTCTATTTCTGAGTCCATGATCAATTCGCTCCTTTAGTTTCATCCAGTTGCTTCCGATGGTGTCGACGACGAAATATGTCGGGATGAGTGCAATGAGTGTATAAGAGAGAGGGAATAGAAATTGGTTTGCTATATCTTCACATTCATTGTTGATTAATAGTCCGCCGATAAGCAAGAGAGCTGCGGCGCAGGCAAGGCCAATGCAGATCCAGATCTGGGTGGCATAGCGCTTGAAGAAGTGTTGTGTGCTTTTTTGATTCATGGTGGAAAATCCTGTGTTGTTCATGCGGCTACAGCGTCTATGACGCCCATGCCGAAGCTCGTGTGTGAGCCGACGTTCGTGTATG
>ERZ772962.1333-NODE-1333-length-13398-cov-10.246571_pt1 | contig 13398 bp, 10 predicted proteins | sample MGYA00580676_ERZ772962 | MGnify/ENA primary metagenome ERZ772962 (study PRJEB29015, sample SAMEA2738049) | human oral metagenome | biome: human oral; feature: human-associated habitat; material: saliva | place: China | collected 2230 ...
CCCCGCAGCCGATCCAGCAGGAAGGCGTTCATGCTGCTCATCTGCAGCCATTGCGCCTCGCTGGCCGCCCGGGCGCGCCAGCCCACCAGCACCATGAACAGCGGAATGAGTGGGGCTGCCGTGATCAGCACGGCCGCAGCGGCCCAGCTGTACCACGCCACGGGCAGCAGGATCACCAGGGGCATCAGGCGCACGCGCCACATGGCACCGTGGTAGCGCGTCAGCCACGGCAGGATGGCCTCGGCCTGTTCGGCCAGCACGCTGGCTGCCGTGCCGGCATGCAGGCGGGAACGATCCAGCGGTGAACGCGCAGACAGAGAGGTGATGGCCCTTTCCCGCCAGAGACTCAGGTGGGAACGCGCCGACTCGAACATCCGGGTGCTGCTCCAGGCATCCAGCCAGGCGCGCAGCAGGCCGGCCACGACGATGCCGGCTGCAGGCCACATCACACCGGATAGGCCCGCACCCGACTGCAGGCGAGCGACGCCCAGCGCCAGCAGCGCGGCCTGGGGAATCCACAGCAGCGGACTCAGCGCATGGATCAGGCAGGCCGCATCAAGTCGCATGCCCGGGATGGAACGGGAGGATGCAGGGCGCTGTCGAACGGGGGCGGACTCGGTGTGCCCGGCTGGAGTCTCGCCTTCGCGGTTCCCACGGTCTGGAGAACTCGGGGTCATCATCACTCGATCTTATATGATCGCCACCGGCGTCGTTCATCATGAAAACTTCTTTATCGTATCCACAACGACGCCACCGTCGAAAAGGAGACGGCCGCCCCCAAGGCCCTGTCCCGTCCTGTCCCGTCCTGTCCCGTCCTGTCCCGTCCTGTCCTGTCCTGTCCTGTCCTGTCCTGTCCCGGGCCAGGCCAGGCCAGGCCGGGGTGTCCGGGATTGCCGGGCTGTCCAAGGACGGCTTCGGTAACATAGGCCGCACTGTACAGAACAGAAATCAGGGAGGTGCTTCCGATGTCCGAACCCATCCATCTCGTCGTCACGCTGCAGGTCAAGCCCGGTCACATGGACCGCCTGAAGCAGGCCACGGCCGAACTGGTGGCGGCCAGCCGTCAGGAAGCCGGCTGCGTTTCCTATGGCGCTGCTTATGCCGAGGACGGGGTTACCGCCTACATCGTCGAGCACTGGAAGGATCAGGCGGCGCTTGATGCCCACAACAAGACCGCCCATTTCATCGAGGGCGTGAAGAAACTGCAGGATGCCTGCAGCACGCTGCAGATCCATCGCGTGCACTGGCAGGGTTGATCCGGGTGTCCTGAGCGCCGACAAGCCCCGACAATGAGCGGGTCATGAAGAACCCGCACGTCAGCGCACTCGCGGCCGCCCATGGGGTGGCCGTGCTTTTTGGGCTCACCGGCATCCTCGGCGCCCTCATCCGTTTCGATGCCGTGGCCATCACGGCCGGCAGGGCAGGGTTCGCCGCAACCGCACTGCTGGTGCTGGCCCTGGCGCAGCGCAGGCCGCTGCTGCAGGGGCTGGGCCCGCGCCGCGCCGGCATTGTGCTGGCCAGCGGCTTTCTGCTGGCCGTGCACTGGATCACCTTCTTCATGGCCGTCAAGGTGGGCGGCGTTGCGGTGGCCACGCTGGGCTTTGCCAGCTTCCCGGCCTTCATCGCCCTGCTGGACGTCGTGCTGTTCCGCGAGCGCATTGGCCGGGCCGAGGGCACGATGCTGGCGCTCGTCACTCTGGGGCTGGTGCTGGTCACGCCCTCATTCGACGTCGGTGACCAGGGCACCGTGGGGCTCCTGTGGGGGCTGGCCTCGGGGCTGAGCTTTGCCGGCCTGGCCATCTGCAACCGCCGCGGCAATCGGGGCATGGACGCCATCCAGGTGGCTTTCTGGCAGAACCTCGTCGTTGCGCTGCTGGTGTTGCCACTGCTGGGCCTCGGTCTGGCAGGCGGGGGTGAGGGCGAGCCCATGACGGATGCAGCACATGCCGCGTCCCTGGTGGCGCCTCCCCAGGCAGCCTCCTCCGAGGCGGCTTCTCACCAGGCGGCTCCTCACCAGCTGGCCCCTCCTCAGGTAGCTCACTCGCAGGCGACTTCCTCCTTGGTGACCGGGGCTGCCGCCATCGACTGGGCAAGCTGGTTCTGGCTGGCCGTGCTGGGCGTCCTGTGCACGGGCCTGGCGCACACCCTGTTCGTCAAAAGCCTTGAGGCGCTCGATGCCCGCAGTGCCGGCATGATCATTGCCCTCGAACCCGTCTACGCCATCGCCTGCGCCTGGTGGCTGTTTGGCGAAGAGCCCTCGGGGCGCATGCTGGTGGGAGCGTCGCTCATCATCCTGGCCACCGTACTGTTGGCCATGGGCCACAAGCCCTCGGCTGCCCGGAAGAGGGCTTCCGAAGGCATGAAGGCCTGACCCTTTCAGAGGGCCGCCTGTCGGTATCTCGTGCCGCTGTACGCCCGGCCTCCAGCCCTGTCCCGCGCCGTGTCTCGCCGCTGCGTCGCATCGTGGCGCGCTGCCCGACAGGAGGTCGCGTCCCACGCCACAGCCCGACGTTTTTCTCTTTGAAACACCCACGGCGGATCGCTCCGGGCTTACAATCGACCCCGCTCCGACCCCTTGTCTAGCGTGATGGTAGGCATGGGGACACTGTATGTGTTATTTTTACGGAACGGCAAGTCGCTGCGGCCCATGGCTCGCCAGCACCTGTCATCCCGTGGAAAACGGCTCGTGCAGCGGGTTTCCGGCGTTTCCACACCCTCGTGGCGCGCCAGGGTTTTCCTTCGGTTCAGCTTTCCTGCGGTCGGAATCCTCCTTCCGGCCAGCCGGGTCGACCGCCGTCCAGCCTGACGGTGGCGCCTTCGTCTTCATGCGGCCTTCGGCCGTTTTCGTTTTTCTGGCAAACCGGGCCGGATGGCCCGTTGCGCCCTGTCGTTCTGGAATGTACGCCCTATGAAACGTGATGTCCTGCCTGCCGCCCACACCTCGTCGGCGCTGCCCGTCCAGCCCATCAGCCAGGATGTGCTGGCCGAGAAGTACCTGAAGGACGGTGAGAAGACCGAAGCCGAGCTGTTTGCCCGGGTGGCGCGCGCGCTGGCCTCGGTCGAGAAGCCCGAGATCCGCGACGAGTGGGAAGCAAAGTTCCTGGGCAACCTGCATGCCGGTGCCATCGGCGCGGGCCGCATCATGAGTGCAGCCGGAACCGACATCCAGGCCACCCTCATTAACTGTTTCGTGCAGCCCGTGGGCGACTGCATCCAGGGCTACGACGACCAGGGCTACCCCGGCATCTACGAGGCCCTGCGCGAGGCGGCCGAAACCATGCGTCGCGGCGGTGGCGTCGGCTATGACTTCTCCCGCATCCGCCCCAATGGCGCCGAGGTCAAGGGCACGCACTCCATCGCCTCCGGCCCGTGCAGCTACATCAACGTCTTCGACCAGAGCTGCGCCACCGTCGAGAGCGCCGGCAGCCGCCGTGGCGCCCAGATGGGCGTGCTGCGCATCGACCATCCGGACGTGCTGGACTTCATCACCGCCAAGCGCACCCCGGGCCGCTGGAACAACTTCAACGTCTCGGTCGGCGTCACCGACGCCTTCATGAAGGCGCTGCAGGACAACGCCGACTGGGATCTGGTGCACCGCGCCCGCCCCGGCCGCAAGGTCATGGCCGCCGGCGCCTACCAGCGTGACGACGGCAAGTGGGTCTACCGCCGCGTGCCGGCCCGGCAGCTGTGGGACACCATCATGAAGTCCACCTACGACTTCGCCGAGCCCGGCATCCTGTTCCTCGACGCCATCGGTCGCGACAACAACCTCAACTACTGCGAGACCATCGAGGCCACCAACCCCTGTGGTGAGCAGCCGCTGCCGCCCTATGGCTGCTGCGACCTGGGCCCCATCATCCTCACCCGCTTCGTGCGCAACGCCTTTGGTCAGGGCGGCGAGCCGACCTTCGACTTCGCCGCCTTCGAGGACGTGGTGGCCATCCAGGTGCGCGCGCTGGACAACGTGCTGGACGTGACCTTCTGGCCGCTGGACAAGCAGCGCGCCGAAGCCGCCGCCAAGCGCCGCATCGGCGTGGGCTTCACCGGCCTGGGCAACACGCTGGCCATGCTGAAGCTGCGCTACGACCGCGCCGAGGGCCGCGCCATGGCCGCCCGCATTGCCGAGACCATGCGCAACGCCGCCTACCGTGCCTCGGTCGAGCTGGCCAAGGAAAAGGGCGCCTTCCCGCAGTTCGATGCTGACCGCTACCTGGGCAAGGGCAGCAAGAAGGGTGAGGGCAGCTTCGCCTCGCGTCTGCCTGACGACATCAAGGCCGACATCCGCAAGTACGGCATCCGCAACAGCCACCTGCTGTCCATCGCCCCCACCGGCACGGTCAGCCTGGCCTTTGCCGACAACGCCAGCAACGGCATCGAGCCGCCGTTCTCCTGGACCTACACGCGCCGCAAGCGCGAGGCCGACGGCAGCCGCAGCGAATACGTGGTCGAGGATCACGCCTGGCGGCTGTTCAAGTCGCAGGGCGGTGACGTGGACAACCTGCCCGACTACTTCGTCAACGCCCTGGCCATGACGGCCCAGGAGCACGTGGCGATGATGGAAGCCGTGCAGCCCTACGTTGACACCTCCATCTCCAAGACCGTCAACGTCCCGGCCGACTACCCGTACGAAGACTTCAAGGACCTGTACCAGCAGGCCTGGAAGGCCCGCCTGAAGGGTCTGGCCACCTACCGGCCCAATCCCATCCTGGGCGCCGTGCTGGAAGCCGAGCCCGCCAAGAAGGAAGAGAAGCCTGCCGACAAGGCCGAGGCCGCCGCGCAGCAGCACGAGCAGGATCCGATGCGCAAGGTGATCGAGCGCCGTCCGCAGGGTGCGCTCAACGCCGTGGCCGAGAAGATCGAGTACTGGACGCACGAAGGCCAGCAGCGCCTCTACCTCATCGTCTCCTTCCTGCCGGTCGAGGGCACCGATGGTCGTACCGTCGAGCGCGCCATCGAGTTCTTCATGCCCGTGGGCCAGAGCGGCGAATCGCAGCAGTGGATCACCGCCACCATGCGGATGCTCAGCCTGGCGGCCCGTGGCGGCTTCCTTGACCGTGCGCTGTCCGACATGCGCAAGGTCACCTGGGACCGTGGCCCGGTGCGTCTGGGCACCTATGAGAAGGCCGACGGCACCCACGTGCCGCGCTGGCACGACAGTGAAGTCGCCGCCATCGCCTACGCCATCCAGAACCTCATCGCCAAGCGCCAGGAGGCCGTGCAGGCCTCGCTGTTCGAGCCGGGCGAGCTGCCGTCGGTCGAGCCGGCCGTGCAGGCAGCCCCTGAATCCTCGGGCATCATGGCCGGGAAAAAATGCAGCGAGTGCGGTGCCTATGCGATGATCCGGAAAGACGGCTGCGACTACTGCACCCAGTGCGGCATGCTCGGCAGCTGCGGTTGATCGGCCACCCCGGCTGATCTGCATCCTCGCAGGAGGCGCTCGTGGCCATTCGGCTGTACATCGTGCTGTTTTCTCTGGTCGCAGCCCTGATGCCGGCCGCGGCCCGCGCCTCTGCGGATGCTCAGGCACCGGCGTCTTCCAATTGTGCTGCCCAGGCCCCCATCCGCCTGGGCGGGCTGGACTGGGAAAGCGGCCAGATCACCACGGCGCTGCTGGACCTGCTGCTGCGCGAGGGCCTGGGCTGCCGCACCGAGGTGGTGCCCGGCTCGGTGCCCAGTCTGGAGTCGGCTCTCATCCAGGACGACATCCAGATCATTGCCGAACAATGGGTCGGACGCTCGCCCGGCATCGAGAAGGCCGTGGCCGAGAAGAAGGTCGCCATCCTGGGCGACACGCTCACCGGCGGTGCCGTGCAGGGCTGGTACGTGCCCCGTTACGTGCAGGAGCAGACCCCCGACCTGAAGTCGGTGGATGATCTGGCCAGCCATGCCCATCTGTTCCCCAATCCCGAACAGCCCGGCCAGGCACGCTTCCTGAACTGCCCGGCCGGCTGGGCCTGCGAGACCTTCAACACCCGGCTGCTGGCCAACACCGGGCTTTCCAAACGCTACGCCAACGTCCATCCTGGCACCGGTGCGGCGCTGGATGCCGAGATCGCCTCCGCCATTGCCCGCCGCGAGCCCTTGCTCTTCTATTACTGGCACCCGGCTGGCCTCATGGCCAAGTACGACCTGGTGCCCATCGCGTTCCCCGACTACGACGCCCGCTGCTGGCCCGAGCTGATGAATCCGGCCTCCCGTGATCGCTGCGTCTCGGGCTTTCCGGTGTCCAGGCTGGCCATGGCGGTTTCGGCCTCGCTGCAGGAACAGTATCCGCAGGTGGTGGCCCTCATCCGCAAACTCCAGCTGTCGCCCGAGGTGCTTGATCGGCTCATTCTTGACATGACCGAGAGCCGCCGTGACGGCCCCGCTCAGGCGCGCCTCTTCCTGCAGCAGCGCCCCGAGCTGTGGGCCCCCTGGCTGCCAGCCGAGGCTGCTCAGCGCGTGGCCCGTCGGCTGGGCATCGACGCGACACGCCTGCCGGGGCAGAAGGGCGCCACGGAGGCGCCTGCTGCCTCGGACAGAGCGGAAGCCTCTGGTCCGGAAGCCTTCTTCCCCGCCTGGTCAGTGGCCGACTGGCTCAACGACAGCCTGGCCCGGCTCGTCTCCCGTCATGGCGAGAGCTTCCGCGCCTTCAGCCAGTCGCTGCTGCATGGGCTGCTGCTGCCGCTGGAGCGCGCGCTGGGGGCGGTGCCGCCCTGGCTGCTGCTGGCGCTGTTGGCTGGCCTGGCCTGGCACGCCACAGGCAGCCTGGGGTCGGCGGCCTTCAGTGCGGCCGGCTTCTACCTCATCGGGGCGCTGGGCCTGTGGACGCCGCTCTTGCAGACCCTGGCGCTGCTGGTTGCCGCCTTCCTTTTCATCCTGGTGATCGGCTTCCCGCTGGGCATCCTGATGGCGCGCAGCCAGCGTCTGCACCGCTGGCTTTCGCCCGTGCTGGACATCATCCAGACCATGCCCAGCTTCGTCTATCTCATTCCGGTGCTGATGCTCTTCGGTATCGGCCGCATCCCGGCGCTGTTTGCCACCGTGGTCTACGCCACCGCTCCGCTGGTGCGCCTCACCGCTCTGGGCATCCGTGAGGTCGACGCCCGGATGATCGAATCGGCCGAATCCTTCGGTTGCACCCGCACCCAGCTCCTGTTCTGGGTGCTGCTGCCGCAGGCGCGGCCTGCCATCCTGGCCGGCATCAATCAGGCCGTCATGATGTCGCTGGGCATGGTCGTGGTGGCCTCGATGATCGGCGCGCGCGGTCTGGGCGAGAACGTGCTGCAGGCCATCCAGACGCTGGACATCGGCCGGGGCGTGCAGGCCGGTGCCGCCATCGTCATCCTGGCCATTGTCATCGACCGCATCACCCAGGCCTACGGGCGAAGGGGGAACAGATGACCCGCATCGTGTTCGAGGATGTCAGCAAGATCTACGGCGACCGGCCCCGCCAGGTGCAGGACGCCATGGCCCTGCTGCGCCAGAACGTGCCCAGCGACGAGATCTTTGCGCGCACCGGCTGCCGTGTCGGGCTGCGTCACATCAGCTTGGAGATTCCCTCAGGCGGCATCTTCTGCGTCATCGGCCTGTCCGGCTCGGGCAAGTCCACGCTGGTGCGCCACATCAACCGGCTCATCGAGCCCACCTGCGGCCGCATCCAGGCCTGCGACATTGATGTCACGGCCCTGGATGCGCGGGGTCTACGCGAATTCCGTCGTGCCCGGGTCAGCATGGTGTTCCAGCACTTCGGGCTGCTGCCGCACCTGACGGTGATGCAGAACACCTGCTTCGGCCTGCGTGTGCGGGGCCTGTCGGCCAAAGAGCAGCGCGAGCGCGCCTGCCACTGGCTGCGCGAGATGGAACTGGCCGACATGGCCGACAGCTATCCGGAGCAGCTCTCGGGCGGCATGCGCCAGCGCGTGGGGCTGGCGCGGGCACTCACGGCCGATACCGACATCATCCTGATGGACGAAGCCTTCTCGGCCCTTGATCCGCTCATCCGCATCCGGCTGCAGGACACCGTGCTGGCCCTGCAGCAGCGGCTGGGCAAGACCATCGTCTTCATCACCCACGACATCGACGAGGCGCTGAAGATGGGCAATCGCCTGGCCATCCTCAACGCCGGCGAGCTGGTGCAGGTCGGCACCCCACAGGAACTGCTCGACCATCCGGCCAACGACTACGTGGCCGAGTTCATGCGCACGGCGCGTCAGCCCGGGACTGCCCGCTGAAGGAACTGCTGAGGGCGGTCTGAGGGGGGGCTGAGGGGAAAATTGCTGCGCAGGGGAGGCCCCGAGCAGGGCAGAGGAGCCCACGGATGAGGCCCTGGGCGGCTTCCTGCCCAGGAGGCCCCGGGCGGAATGGTCAGCCGCCCGACAGTTCGACCGAACGCTGTCCGGCCTTGGCCGCCGCCACATCCACCAGCCGGCGCAGTGCCTGGCCCTGCTCGAACTCCTCGATGGCGGCATGCGTGGTGCCGTTGGGCGACGTGACGGCCTGACGCAGCGCCACGAAATTGGCGTCGTACTGCGTCTGCAGCGTGGCTGCTCCCAGCGCTGTCTGCGCCGCCAGCTGCTTGGCCAGCTCGCGCGGCAGACCCAGGTTCACGCCGGCGTCGGCCAGCGCCTCGGAAAACAGATGGTAGTAGGCCGGGCCACTGCCGCTGATGGCAGTGACGGCATGCAGCTGGGTCTCGTCGTCCACCCAGAACGAACGCCCCACGGCGTCAAAGAGCCGCGAGATCGTCTGACGCAGCGCCGGCGACACGTCCTCGTCGGCATACAGCCCCACGCAGCCCTGGCGCACCATCACGGCCGTGTTGGGCATGCTGCGCACCACGGGGCGTTCCAGCGGCAGCGAAGCGCGCAGCGTCTGAAGCGGCACGCCGGCCATCACCGAGATGATCGTGGCGTTCTGCAGCTGACTGGCCGGCAGCGCACTCAGCGCCTCGCGCGCCATCACCGGCTTCACGGCCATCACCACCAGGTCATAGGGGGTGTCCGGCAGGTCGGCTGCCTGACGGTACAGGCGGGCCTGCACATCCTGGGCTCGGATCGGATCCACCGCATCAATGCCGTCCACCAGCCCGGCACCCAGCCAGGCCTCGCCCAGGGCTGCGCCCATGCGACCATATCCCAGAAAGAGAGCGTTCAGACCCATGCTTTACTCCTTGTCGTCGTGCGCAGTCGGGGTCGACCGAGTCGCGCGACAGACCTGGCGCCTGTCGCAGAGGCTACATGTTAATGGTTTTTCCTGAGGACAATCTGCAACACCCCATGGCCTCATGCCTATTCCGCATGCTCATCATCATGCAGTCCGTATATTTGGTGCCTTCGCGTTCGGCGCATCTCTCCTGGCAACCCCTCATCCGGAACACCGCGGCATGATCACTGGCAACACGCGCCTGCTCGCCCACATCGGCTATCCCACCCAGACCTTTCGGTCCCCGATGATCTATAACCCCTGGTTTGCCCACGTGGGTGAGGACGTGGTGGTCGTTCCGTTCGCCTCGCAGCCCGACCGTTATCCGGACTTGCTGCGAGCGCTCTTTGGCACGGGCAACGTCGTGGGGGCGCTCATCACCATGCCGCACAAGAGCACCACGCTGGCACTGCTCGATCGCGTCTCGGTCGCTGCCCGCATCGCCGGCGCCTGCAATGCCGTGCGACGTGCGCCGGACGGCAGTCTGGAAGGCGACATGTTCGATGGCGAGGGCTTCGTGCTCGGCATGCAGCGCAACGGCTTCAGCGCCCGGGGCTGCTCGGCACTGGTGGTGGGCAGTGGCGGCGTGGGCTCGGCCATTGCCGCGTCGCTGGCCGCCGCCGGGGTGGCGCGACTGGCGCTTTTCGATGTTCGTGAGCCCGTCATGCAGGCGCTGGCCGGACGGCTGCGGCAGCATGACCCGACGCTGGAGGTCGTCACCGGCAGTGCCGACCCGGCCGGCTTCGACATCGTGGTCAACGCCACGCCGCTGGGCATGAAGGCAGGAGACCCCCTGCCCATCAATGTCGAGCGCATCCCGCCGCATGCCTATGTGGGGGAAGTGGTGCTCAGCGCCGAAGTCACCCCCTTCCTGGCCGCTGCACGGGCACGTGGCTGCCAGGGTCAGGGCGGACTGGACATGCTCTACGAGCAGATTCCCGCGTATCTGGCGTACTTCGATCTACCGGTGGCCACGCCCGGGCAACTGCGTGCACTGGCCGACCCGATGGCCTGAGGCTCATTCCGAGCCCGGCGCTCCCCGTCAGGGCACTGCGCTTACCCCGGGCATGGCAGGGGTGTCGCAAGGCGGGAATGGTCGCGTCCCGTACCATCGACCATTCCGTTGTCTTTCGTCCCGTCGTCATCATGGAAATGCAGGATCCGATGCAGCATTCCACGCCATCCACCGCATCAGACATCCGCTCGGCGGGTGTCGTCCCGCTGACGGCGGGGCAAGATCCCGGTGCTTCCACGCTGGATGTGCGCGCGTTGCTGGATGGGCGGGGCGTCAGCCGCTACCAGCAGTGGATCATCGCACTGTGCTTCCTGGTCGTGGTCATGGACGGCTTCGATGTCGTCATCATGGGCTTCGTGGGGCCGGCGCTGAAGGCCGCCTGGCACTGGAGCAATGACGACCTTGCGCCGGTGCTGAGCGCTGCGCTGGCGGGCCTCACCCTTGGGGCCATGGTGGCCGGCCCGCTGGGCGATCTCTTCGGCAGGCGTCGCGTCCTGTGCGTCAGCGTGATGATGTTCGGTCTCTTCACGCTGCTGGTGGCTACAGCCACGGACCAGTGGCATTTCATTGCCTACCGTTTCATTGCCGGGCTGGCCATGGGCGGCATCATGCCCATGGCGGCTACGCTGGCCACCGAATATGCGCCGCGTGCCCGGCGCTCGCTGCTGGTCACCATCGTCTTTGCAGGCTTCACCGTCGGTGCAGCGGGCGGCGGCTTCCTGGCCGCCTGGCTGGTGCCGCATTGGGGCTGGCAGAGTGTCTTCGTCTTTGGCGGTGTGGTGCCCATGGTGATGTCGCTGCTCATGGCGGTGCTGATGCCCGAATCGCTCACCTACCTCGTGCATCGCCAGGGCAGTCAGGCGCGCATCCGCCGGATCGTCGAGCGCTGTGCCCCGGGCAGCACCTCGGCAGACACCGTCTTCGTGCTGCCGACGCAGCCCCGGGTGGAAAGCCACGAGCGCCCCGTGCAGATCGTGTTCAACCGCCACTACCGTGCCGGCAGCCTCATGCTGTGGAGCATCTATTTCCTGCACCTGTTCCTTGTCTACCTGCTGGGCAGCTGGCTGCCCACAATGCTGAAGGACGCCGGCATGGACCTGCAGCAGGCTGCCATCGTCAGCGCCATGTTCCAGCTGGGCGGACCGCTGGGCTCCATCATGCTGGGGTGGCTGATGGACCGCCATGAGGCGCACCACGTGCTGGCCGGCGCCTACCTGCTGGGAGGCGCTGCCCTGGTGCTGCTCGGCTACGTCGGTGGCCACTACGCCCTGATGTGTGCCGTTGCCTTCGTCATCGGTGCCGGGCTCAATGGGGGCGGTACCGGCATGAATGCCCTGTCCAGCCACTTCTTCCCGCTGCCGGCGCGCGCCACCGGCAATGGCTGGATGCACGGCCTCGGCCGCATCGGGGCGGTCATCTCGGCCTTTGCCGGCGCCTGGATGCTGAATGCCGGCTGGAGCCTGGCTGCCGTCACCGCTGCCCTGGCCGTGCCGGCCGTGCTCATCGCCGCCCTGCTGGCCATGAAGTACCTGCATTACCGGGGGGAGGGGCGCCCGGCAAAATGAACGTCACCGAGAAGCTTCGCTCTTGAGCAAGGCGCCCATGCCCGCACGGTTGCCGCAGGCCGGCATCCTGCGGCAGTCTGCCTGGCTGCTCCGGTGAACAGCCATCGCGTGATCAGTGGGATGCCTGAGCCCGCGTCACGATCTCGGCAAAGCGCTTCTTCGCCCGCGCCGGCACCGCATCGGGCACCTCCATCCGGGCCGGATCAGCATCGCCCACCTGAATCAGCATCACCATGCCCATGGCATAGTGCGGCAGGCACTTCACGCCGTACAGCCCGGATTCGGTGAACGTCACCTCGATTTCCTCGTTGATCTTGCCCTTGAAGGGCTGGGCGCCCGCCGGCAGCATCCCGTCGATGGAGGCGGCATTGTGGCCGTTGGTCGTGGCCAGGAACTTCACCGTGTCCCCGGGCTTCACCTTCAGGAATTCCGGTTCGTACACCATCGGGCCGGTGCTGTTCCGGTTCAGCATCTTTACCTGGAAGGTTTCGGCCTGCGCCGGCAGTGCAGCCAGCAGCAAGGTGGCAGACAGGGCCAGTCCGCCCAAGCGGGAAAGAGAGAATGAAGTCGACATCATGATGGATGGACCTGCGCGAGGCAGGTGGGTGAACGGGTTACTCGGAAATGCCGCCCTGAGCCAGTGCGCCGAAGCGCAATATCCGCGCCCCGTCGGCAGGGTCGAACAGTTCGGTGGCACGCACCTGAAAGATCTCCTTCAGCAGCGGAGCCTGCAGGATCGCCGCTGGCTTGCCGATGGCATGCAGCCGGCCTTGGTGCATCACCGCCAGCCGGTCACAGCGCATCGCCTGATTCAGGTCGTGAATGGCCATCACCTTGGTGATCGGCAGCGCCAGTACCAGGTCCATCAGCGCCAGTTGCTGGTGGATGTCCAGGTGATTGGTGGGTTCGTCCATCAGCAGGATCTGCGGCTGCTGGGCCAGCGCTCGCGCAATGTGAATGCGCTGGCGCTCACCGCCGGAAAGCTGCCCCCACAGGCGGTGCTGCCGGTCGTGCATGCCCACGCAGCCCAGTGCCTCGGAGACGATCTCGTCATCGCGCGCCGACCAGCTCTGCAGTGCCGACAGCCACGGCGTGCGGCCCAGCTCCACGGCATCCCGTGCGGTGATCGCATCCAGCGTGTCGGCCGTCTGCGCCACCATGGCCAGGTGCTGGGCCACCTGCCGACGCCCCATGGCGCGCAGGCTGTGGCCGTGCAGGTGAACGGTGCCCTGCGTGGGCGCATGGATGCCCGCCAGAATGCGCAGCACGCTGGACTTGCCCGACCCGTTCGGGCCGATCAACCCCAGCAGCTCGCCCGGTTTCACGGCCAGCGACACGTCCGAGAGCACCGTGTGCCGTCCTGCGCGCCAGCTCACCCCGTTCATTTCCAGGGCGGGCACCTCACGCACCTCGGCGAATTCCTGTTGCATCGTGATCATTCCTGCCTCCGGCGCTTCATGGCTGTTGCCTGCGTCCCAGCAGGATGATCGCGAACACCGGCGCGCCCACCAGTGCCGTCACCACGCCGATGGGCAGTACCTGGCCCTTCAGCAGGATGCGCGAGCAGACATCCGCCAGCATCAGGAAGAGGGCGCCGATCAGCGCACTGGCCGGCAGAAGTCGGTGGTGGCGAAC
>ERZ772962.1334-NODE-1334-length-13395-cov-4.479610_pt1 | contig 13395 bp, 13 predicted proteins | sample MGYA00580676_ERZ772962 | MGnify/ENA primary metagenome ERZ772962 (study PRJEB29015, sample SAMEA2738049) | human oral metagenome | biome: human oral; feature: human-associated habitat; material: saliva | place: China | collected 2230 ...
TTGCATGTGTTAGGCGCGCCGCCAGCGTTCATCCTGAGCCAGGATCGAACTCTCCGTTCAAACCATTTGCAATCAAGCAAATAGAAGATGAAATGAAAGAGTGTGTGTCCTGTATCGAATGATCACGCTCGCCAAATAAAAAAGCGGATTCATCATGTAGTTCTCTTTTTTTGAGGAAAAAGAAAGAATTGACGGAAGTACATGGTGTTTAACTACCAAATACAACCGTTAGTACACAAATCACTGTCTTTTAGTGTTTGTCACACAGTATCCGGTTTTCAAGGTTCAGCGCACTTTGAAGACCAGTGCCCCGAAGCGCGAGCATTAACCCTACACGCCCACCGACCCCGAACATGTGGGATTTGTCATGTTCACAGAATGGACACGACATAGGACGTTTGGGAAATACCAAATATTTTAGGAAATGACCTATAGAGAGCTGGATCTGACTAGCTGAATCGCGGCTTTCATCAGCTTCATGCGCTCAACACTATTCGAGGCTTCCGCATAGATTCTCACCATCGGCTCAGTCTCCGAAGCGCGGATCATTGTCCAGGATCCATCGGAAAACGTCAGTTTCAGTCCATCGCCGTGCGAGACACTCTTCGGTTTCTTCCCTGCAAGGCTGGAGGGATTGAGCCCTGGCAGCATCAGACGGAACGAATCGATCGATCCGTAATCCATACGGATATCGCGTCTTCCATAGTCGTAGTGGCCGATCGCACGCTCCAACTCCTCTTCAAGCTGGGAGATCGGTTCGTCGCGCATGGCACGATATTCCACCATTAAGAGTGCTGCCAAAAGCCCATCGCGCTCCGGGAAATGCGAGGGGATACATACACCCCCATATTCCTCAGTCGCGAGCATCACTTGGGCATCCCACATCTCCGCATAGAGCCGGTTAAAGCCGACGAGCGTCTCAGTCAGTGGAATCCCCAACCGTTTTGCCTGCGTCTTGATCGCAGAGGAGCAGGAAATGGTCGCCAAGACCTTTCCGTTGCGCTTCCGATCAGTTACCAGATGGTCCATCAGCAGCGGGATCATGGTTTTCGGCGCGAGCAGGTCGCCCTTCTCATCGACCACTGAGAGCCGATCGGCGTCTCCGTCAAGCACCAATCCCATATCCGCTTTTGAGGACACAGTCCCAGCTTCGCAATCATCGACCCACGGCTCCATCGGGTCAGGATGGATGCCGGCAAAATCATCGTGCAGGCCTCCGTGGATCTCCGTCACGTCGCACCCGATATCGCGCAATATTCGGGCGAGATAACCCTCGCCCGCTCCGTACATCGGATCGACCATCACCTTCAGATGGGCATTGCAGATGAGATCTTTATCGACATAGGAAAGGATGTGGCACAGGTAATCATCCATCAAATTGATTGTTTCATAGGATCCACGGCCTTCGGGGGCGGAGGGCAGCATCGTCGCTTCCAGCTCATCCTTGAAGATCCGCGTCGCAGGGCTGCCGTCCCGCATCAACAGCAGGACTCCACCATAATCTACGGGCGCTTCGCTCGCTGTAATCATTAGACCGCCGACTGCATCGGGATCTTTGGAGATGCTCCATCCCAGCGCCGGCGTCGGGCAGATACGGTCCGACAGGTACACCCGTAAGCCCTTAGCGGCCATAACCTCAGCTGCGAGCATAGCCATCTCACGCGAAGCAAAGCGCGTATCGTCTCCGACTAAAACCCGCGAATGGGGCTTTGCCTCTTGCCATATTGTGGCAACACCATCGGCTATGCGTGCAACTGATTCTTCATTAAATCCGTCATCATACCGTGCACGCCAACCGCGAGTGCCAAATCGGATGATGCTCATGGAGGCTCCTATAATTGTGTAGTACCCAGGGCTTCTTTGAAAGCTTCGGCATATTCAGGATCGCTCAGCGCCATCCTGGCATTCGTCGCAGCCCAAGCGGCTGGGGTTCCGGTATCGCAACCCTCATTCGGGTCGACTACAAGCGCGCAGATATCTTCCTCTGAAAGTAATTTGACCAAAGAGTCGGTCAGCTGAATCTCTCCGCCAGCGCCCGGCTCCTGGGTGGCCAAAAGCTCCATCAGGCGCGGTGTCAGAAGGTAGCGGCCAACGATAAAGAGATGCGAGGGGGCATCTTTCGGCTCCGGCTTCTCGACCATGCCGGAGAGTTTCCACACGGCGCCTTCCTGCTCCGGGTCGCTGAGCTTGCACCCATCATAGGACCCGATGCAGGTACCACCAACGATTCCGTAGCGGGAAACCTGATCCTCTGGCACCGGAGCGACCGCAATCACTGAACATCCGCCGTGCGCCTTTGAGACGTCCGCCATGCGCACACACATCTGACGGTCCGGCACAAAGTAATCCCCAAGCAAAACAAAGAACGGATCCCCATCCATCTTATCTGCAGCGCAGTGGATCGCATGACCCAAGCCCAACGGCTGCTCCTGGTAGACAAAGGAGACGGGCAGACTGCCTGCCTGCTTTACGAGATCCGCAAAGGTATCCTTGCCACGCTTGCGCAGCAGACCCTCAAGCTCTAGGTCTTCAGAGAAATAGTGCTCGATTTGAGGCTTCTCATGGGAGTTCACGAGCACAACCTCGTCGACCCCCGCTGGCTCCAGCGCTTCCTCGACCACATATTGAATCACTGGTTTGTTGAGCACAGGTAGAAGCTCTTTGGGCGTGCATTTCGTTGCTGGCAAAAATCGCGTCCCTAAACCAGCTGCTGGAATAATGGCCTTCATAGAAGCAATCCTCCTTATATCGGATGGACAGGTAAAACCCTTTTCTGGAACCAATTGTCGTAGGATACCCCAGCCGCTCCACACACTGCTTTCCTATATGCCTAAGGCTTCAGATAATCCGTGGACGGCATCCGCATGAGATTTTCCACACCACTCCTTCATACCTTTTTGATACGAACTCTATGACTCAATCTCTTAAAGCTGATCGAAGGTGTCCGCCATCACGCCGGCCATCTCAGGCCCAGCGCCGAAGCCGGGACCGACGAACCTGATCCCTGACTGGGCCAAATCTCTCGTCGCGATCTGGACGGCTTGCATATCGTCCATCTGCGCCTGCTCAGTGCGCTCCTCTGCCCTCGTGTCAGCCTTAATCCTGACCAAGATGCTGATTCCCGCGTTTGAGGCAGCATCCACAAGCCTGCTGGAGCGCGCTTCAGCTCCCACACAGTCGAGCCCTTCGATGCTCACGCAATCCAGGTGCAGATCACGCGCCCGCTCAATCACCTCGTAGGGCGTCGTGCCGTCAGCCAGATTTCCGTCCGGGCCCAGCACAACTGAGCCAATCATGGGCCGATAAGCTCCCAGCTCGCGTGCGTGTGCGCCATAGTAAGCACCGCGCGCCGCAACCGTGAGGTGGTACATATCGGGCATTCCATCGAGGAATACCCCGTGGGCATGCTTGGAAACGAGCGTCCGGGCTTGCTTTTCGTAAGCCTCTTCCGCTTCCTCATCGCTTGAGGAGTCGTTCAGACAGCTCGGCCCCAGCGTCCCCACCACAAAGGGTGAGGCACTCTTAAAGGCCAGGCGTACCGCGTGTGAGTTGGCATCCTCCATACGGATCCCACACTGCTGTTTCGCGAGTGTTGGGGCAGAACAGTTCTGTGTATAGGTCAGCGCAACATCCGCGCCGATATCGTGATAGATACGGGAAACGTGTGCAACCGTCTCCCCTTCGAACATCACCCATTCAGCATCGCGGATCGTGTCTGCCAAAGGATATTTCTTCAGCATATCCGCAACCGATCCGGCAAAAACCAGATGCTCCGTGCTCGTGGGTTGTAAGACCTCAGTCAAGCTGAGTGCGACTCTATCATCCGCGTCTAATTCTGGCACAAGCTGCCCCTTTTTATTTTTCGAACGTAACGCCCTGTTTTTTCATGTACTCAATCCAGCGGCGCTGTGTGTCCATCGAAAGCGCATGCTCCATCAAGCAGGCCTCGGTATCGGCGGTCTCAGGATCGACTCCTAAGTCATCCGCGAGGAACGCGCGCAGCACCCGATGGCACATCCACACATGTTGAGCGTACTCTCTCCCCTTGGGCGTAAGTGTCACTTTTCCATAACGCGTCTGATCAACCATGCCGCTTTCTTTGAGCGTTGAGAGGGCCTTGTTGACCGAGGCCTTCGAAACATTGAGTTTCTCCGCTACCTCGACACTGCGGATACCCTCCCCAGCATCCGCGTTACCGTTCTCCTTCGCGATCCTATAGATCGCTTCAAGGTAATCTTCATTTGCCATGGTAAGGCTGTGCTGAGGTCCAACATCTGAGCGAGCCATACTTTTGCTCCTATAATCGATCGCTTTTCTGTTAGTTTTCACCATCCTCATACCCCAGATACGTATGGTGCAACCAACCATCACTACATCCACCCATCCGGACGGGGTGAACGGCGCACAAAAATGCAGTAGCCATTCCTCCTGCTACTGCATCGATCAAACTTTTTACTGCTGAGGCGGACTCTACGAAGCGAGCTCCTCCTCAGTGTCCTCGATATTCGTGCGCACGATGTGGGCGCCCAGGGACTGTAGCTTCTCGACAAAGTGCTCGTAGCCACGGTCGATGTGGTGGATCGCGGAGACCGTTGTGAGGCCCTCTGCGACCAGACCGGCCATAACGAGAGCGGCACCGCCGCGCAGATCTGGGGACTTCACCTGAGCGCCTGAGAGCTTCTTCACACCGTGCACGATCGCATGGTGGCCTTCGATCTTGATATCGGATCCCATGCGGTTGAGTTCGCTTGCGAACATGAAGCGGTTCTCAAAGATATTTTCGGTGATAATGCAGGTTCCGTCTGACATCGAGAGCAAACACATCGTCTGCGCCTGCATATCAGTCGGGAATCCCGGATACGGTAGTGTCTGGATATCGATCGGATGGATTGGGCCCTTGCGGTAGATCGTGCAGCAGCGGTTGCCACGCTCGACGGTGAGCCCCATCTCTTCGTACTTACGCAGGACTAATCCTAAGTGCTGCGGCTCAAAGCCCTTCACGGTGATCGGACGGTCCATAAGGCCTCCGATTGCCAGGAAGGTTCCCGCCTCGATGCGGTCCCCCACGACCCGGTGGGTAACCGGGTGAAGCTTCTTCACGCCGCGGACCTCGATGATCGGGGAGCCAGCGCCTTTGATATCGGCACCCATCTCGCAGAGCATGTTCGCTAGATCGACGATCTCCGGCTCACGCGCCGCGTTGTCGATGGTCGTGACGCCCTTCGCGAACACCGACGCCATCATCAGATTCTCGGTCGCACCGACGGAAGCAAAGTCCAGCGTGACGACCCGGCCGGTGATCCCGTTCGGAGCCGATGCGTGGATGTTCCCGTGGTCGATCTTGAACTTCACCCCTAGGGCCTCAAGGCCCAGGATATGCATATCGATCTTGCGGGCGCCGATCTTGCAGCCGCCCGGCATTGCGACAACCGCCTTCCCGAACCGGGACAGGAGCGGCCCCAACACGGCGGTTGAAGCGCGCATCTGCGCGACGAGCTCGTAGGGCGTCTCCCACCTGTCCACCCCGGAGGTATCGATGCACAGGGTGTGCTGATCGCAGACATCGATGGTGGCGCCTAACTTCTTGAGTACCTTCCCCATCACATGGACGTCCGCGATATTCGGGACGTTGGTGAGTGTGGTGACGCCGGGCGCCATGATGGTCGCTGCCATCAGTTTCAACGCCGAGTTCTTAGCGCCTTCAACAGTGACCTCCCCCTCTATCGGGTGGCCACCCTCAACTTCAATGACTTCCATACTGCACCTTGTCTAGTTACGCTTTTGAGCAGTTGAGGTGGTTTTGACCTGCTTCAGCAACAGATCGCACCACTTGATCTTATTTTGGTAGTACGCGCGGCGGTGGTCGTCCTCAGGCAGCGCATTGCGGGCATCGATCGCCTTCTGCTTTGTCTCGTTGACCACTTCCGGCTCGATATCGTCGATATCACGCGCATGGTCGGCGAGCACGATCACTGTATCGTTTGAGATCTCGGCGTAGCCGCCGGAGATAACGATACGGCGGAGATCGCCGCCGTCCTGCTTTCTGCGCGTGATTCTCATCACGCCGTCACCGAGCGCCAGGATCTCGGCCGCATGGCCAGGCCAGACGCCCACTTCTCCGGTGTAGGAAACGAGGACTACGTGGCCGATAGGCCCCTCATACAGAAGCCTATCCGGACGTACAATTTGACAGTTCAGTTGTGCCTCTGCCATAGCTATCTTTCCTATTCAGCAGTCTCGGCCGCTTGCGTTTCAGCCTGCATCTTCGCGGCACGCTGGCGCACGTCGTCGATCGTGCTTGCGTTGCGGAACGCCTGCTCAGGGATATCATCGCACTTGCCGTCGATGATCTCTGCGAAGGAGCGGACCGTATCCTCGACGTGGACATAGACGCCGGGCTGGCCGGTGAACTTCTCTGCTACGTGGAAGGCCTGGGACAGGAACTGCTGGACCTTGCGGGCACGAGAGACGGTCTTGCGCTGCTCTTCGGAGAGCTCGTCCATACCCAGGATAGAGATGATGTCCTGAAGGTCCGAGTACTCCTGCAGGATCTCCTGCACGCCGGTGGCAACACGGTAGTGCTCTTCACCGACAATGGAGGGGTCAAGCGCGGAGCTGGAGGAAGCCAGCGGGTCGACAGCCGGGTAAATACCCAGCTCGGTGATCTTACGGGAGAGGACCGTCGTTGCATCCAGGTGCGTAAAGGTCGTGGCCGGTGCTGGGTCGGTCAGGTCGTCTGCCGGGACGTAGACTGCCTGCACGGAGGTGATGGATCCCTCACGGGTGGAGGTAATTCTCTCCTGTAGATCGCCCATCTCGGTTGCCAGCGTCGGCTGGTAGCCGACGGCGGATGGAGTTCTGCCGAGCAGTGCGGAGACCTCAGAGCCTGCCTGTGAGAAGCGGAAGATGTTGTCGATAAAGAGCAGCACGTCCTGGCCTTGGTCGCGGAAGTACTCTGCCTCGGTCAACCCCGCCAAACCGACGCGCAGACGGGCTCCGGGCGGCTCATTCATCTGCCCGTAGACCAAGCAGGTCTTGTTGATGACGCCGGACTCGGTCATCTCGAGGTACAGGTCGGTGCCCTCACGGGTACGCTCGCCGACACCAGTGAAGACGGAGGTGCCGTTGTGCTCCTGCGCCAGGTTGTTGATCAACTCCTGAATAAGGACGGTCTTACCGACGCCTGCGCCGCCCAGAAGGCCGGTCTTGCCGCCACGGACGTAGGGCTCAAGCAGGTCAATAGCCTTGATGCCCGTCTCGTAGATCTCCGTGGTCGTGGTCAGATCGTCAAATTCAGGGGCGGGACGGTGGATCGGGTAGTACGAGACGCCCTGCGGCATCGGCTTGTCGTCGACTGGCTGGCCCATAACGTTCCAGACACGGCCGAGGGTTGCCTCGCCGACTGGCATCATCATAGGACGGCCGGTATCGTGGGCCTCCATGCCGCGCTGCATTCCGTTGGTTGACGCCATAGCGACACAGCGGACGATACCGTGGGGAAGCTGAGACTCAACCTCCAGGACCACGTGGACCTTGCCCACCGGCGTGGTGCCGTCGACGATCAGCGCGTTGTAGATGTCCGGCACCTGGTTATCGAATTCAACGTCGACAATTGCACCGACGATACGATCAACAGTACCGACCCCGGCGCTGTGCTCTTTTAAGTTGCATTGCAGCGCCTCAAAGTCAACACTGTTCTTTTTCTTCTCTGCCATCAGTTGTTGTCCTCCAATGCGGACGCACCGCCGACAATATCGTTCAGCTCGGTCGTAATTGAGCTCTGACGAACACGGTTATACATACGGCTCAACGACGTTACCATATCGTTCGCGTTATCCGTCGCGGACTGCATAGCACGGCGGCGTGCGCCGTGCTCAGCCGCTGCGGAGTCGAGCAAGGCATGGAAGATGACCGTCCTGATGTAGGCGGGCATCAGATAGCCAAGCACGCGCGTAGCGGATGGATCGAAGGTGAACTCGGTATACATGGTCTGCCCGACCTTGCTGACTGCCTCGCGGGAACGCGGCGGGTTCGGGATCGCCAGATCCTCCGCCCTGACCGGGAGCAGCTGCTCCCGAACCTCATCCTGCTGCATACGGTTGCGGGCGTGCATGTAGTAGATCATGATGCGGTCGATAGACCCTGAAGTATAGCCGTCCATCGCATAGGATGCGATATGGTCTGCCTCATCGTCCGTCGGCTCACTGGAGATGCCCGTGAAGGACATGACCGGCTTCACACCACGGTAGTTGAAGTAATCAGTCGGCTTACGGCCACAGGTAATCAGCAAGGTCTGCTTGCCTTCGCGCTGCAGCTTCTGCATCGCACGCATGACCTCACGCTCGAGGTTGATGTTGAACCCACCGGCGAGGCCACGATCGGAAGCGATCAGTATAAACAGAACGGTCTTCTCTTTTTCATGCTCCTGAAGCAGGGGTTGATTGACATCGATCCCTGCATTCGCCACATTGGCAAGCATGTTTTTGATAGCGTCCTTGTACGGAGCCGCCTCCTGCGCACGCTCAAGGGCTTTGCGGATCTTCGCGGTGGAAATCATCTCCATCGTGCGGGTGATCTGCATCGTCGACTTGATCGAAGCGATACGTCTGCTTATTTCCTTAAGGTTCGGCATGTGCCGTGCCTCACGCTTTCTCGTTCTCGTCCGCAGAGTCTGTGGCGCCAGCATCCTGCTTTACGTGATGCTTCTCCAGGAAGCTCTGCTTAAAGTGATCAAGGTGTGTCTTGATACGGTCCCCCATTGCGTCAGAGATGCGGTTCTTTCTGATCTCCTGACGGATACCGTCGTGGCGCTCCTTCATGTACTGAACCATTTCGTCTCTGAATGGGATGACGAGATCCATATCGAGGTCGTCGACATACCCCTCTTTGCCTGCGAATAGGGTCAGAACCTGGTCTGCGACATCGAGTGCATAATACCGGCCTTGCTTCAAGAGCTCCATCATACGGGCGCCGTGGTTGAGCTGATACTGCGTCGTCGCATCCAGGTCGCTTCCGAACTGGGAGAACGCCTGCTTGTCGCGGTAGTACGCCAAGTCGGAGCGCAGGGTACCGGCAACCTGCTTCATAGATTTCAGCTGTGCGGAGCCGCCGACACGGGACACGGAGATACCGACATCGACTGCCGGACGCTGCCCCTGGAAGAACAGGTTGGTCTGCAGATAGATCTGGCCATCGGTGATGGAGATCACGTTGGTCGGAATATAGGCTGACACGTCGCCGTCCTGCGTCTCAATGATCGGCAGTGCCGTCATCGAACCCGCGCCGTTCTCATCGGAGAGCTTGCATGCGCGCTCCAACAGGCGGGAATGCAGGTAAAAGATGTCGCCCGGGTAGGCCTCACGTCCAGGCGGTCTGTGCAGCGTCAGGGACATCTGACGGTACGCCACGGCCTGTTTGGAGAGGTCGTCATAGACAACCAGAACATGGCCGCCGGGGTGCTTTGCATCTGCAGGGTGTCCGTTCTTATCGTTGTACATGAAATACTCGCCGATTGCGGCACCCGCCATCGGCGCGATGTACTGCATAGGGGCCGATACCGCCGCCGTTGCGGAGACGATGATCGTCTTGTCCAGGACGCCGTGAGTGCGCAGTGCTTCACGGATCGTTGCGACCGTTGAAGCCTTCTGACCGATTGCGACATAGATACAGATGATGTCCGTATCTTTCTGGTTGACAATCGTATCGATTGCGATGGAGGTCTTTCCAGTCTTACGGTCGCCGATGATCAGCTCACGCTGACCGCGGCCAATCGGCACCATTGCGTCGATTGCCAGAAGGCCAGTCTGCACCGGCTCGTTGACCGGCTGGCGCTCCATGATGCCCGGAGCCTTGAACTCGATCGGGCGGCGGTGCGTCGTATGGATCGGGCCTAAGCCGTCGATCGGCTGGCCCAGCGGGTTGACGGTGCGGCCGAGCATCTCATGGCCAACCGGGATATTCATAACACGGCCGGTCGTGCGGCACTCGTCACCTTCCTTGATCGCGTCAGCGTCGCCGAACAGCACCGCTCCGACACTGCGCTCATCCAGGTTCTGCGCCAGGCCATACACGGTATTGCCTGTCTCAGAGCTGGTAAATTGGAGCAGCTCACCCTCCATAGCGCTTCTTAGACCCGCAATACGGGCAATACCGTCACCCACCTGGGTCACTACAGAAGATTCCTGTGTGTCAACCGTTGTCGTCACATCATTCAACTGTTTCTCAAGCTTCGATATGATGGCATTCGGGTTGATGGATTCACTCATTTACTCATCACTTCCGATGAAGGTTGAGGAAAGTTTCTTCCTGATGTTGGCAAGCTGTGCCTTTACCGATGCATCGTAGCGGTGACCATTCACAGAGACAATGATGCCGCCGATGATGGAAGAGTCGACACGTGAAACAAGATAGACTGGAGACTTCAGTTGTTTCTCAAACTTCTTGATGATCTTGTCTCTCATCTCATCATCCAGTGGAATGGCGGTCGTAACCGTCACGGTGACGGTCTTATCGTCGTTTTCCATCATGGTTTGATACTGGTCAGCCACCTTACGCACCAGGTCCTGGTCATTGTCTGACCGCATCGCGGTCAGGGTCTCCAAGACCTCGGGGGTGAACTTCACAGCGTGTTGCCACTGTACCAAGTCCGCATTGGCTCTGCCCTCAGAGCGAGCGGCATTCAGCAGAGCGCGGGTATACGCCTCTACCTTTTCCTCATCATCTCTATTTGGCATCGTCGTTTCCTATTTCCTCAAGATACTTCTCAGCGAGATCACGCTGCTGTTGCTCGCTCAGGCCGTCTCCGATAATCTTGCCGGCGATCTGGACAGACAGATCGACGACGGAGTTTGAAAGATCGACCATCGCTTTGTGACGCTCAGATTCCACAACATCGTGAGCCTTGGCGATCGTAGCCGCAGCATCCTTCTGCGCTTTGGCCAGGACCTGAGAACGCTCAGCCTCAGCCTGCTTTTTCGCCTCAGCAACGATCTCATCGGCCTTGTGGTTTGCCTCATCGATGGCTCGCTTCGCTTCCTTCGCGCTCTTCGCCGCATCGGCCTTCGATTTTGCCGCGTCATCCAGATCGGATTTGATCTTATTCTCACGGGCATCCATTGCCTTTACCACGGAAGGCCACGCGAACTTAGCGAGGACGATCCAGATAATGACAAAGGCAATGCAAGCCGGGATGAACTCTGCCGGTCTCGGGATCAGCAGCGCCATTCCACCACCACCTGAAGAGCCATCGTCAGCCAGCGCTAGTGTCGGGAGCGCAAAGGCGACGAAGCCCACTACACTCGCCGCGGTATTGCGGAAGAAGCTCGTTTTGTTCAATTTCATAATGCTCCCTCTTCCAGCCCGTCGACACACCTACATAATGGCTACAACAAAGCCGATCAGGCACAAAGCCTCAATAAATGCTGCTGCAAGAATGAAGACCGTAAACAGACGACCCTGAACCTCAGGCTGACGAGCCATGCTAGTTGCAACGTTGGCAGCCGAGAAGCTGATGCCGAATGCAGCACCAATCACGCAGAGTGCGTAGCCAATAACGTTCACAATTCCTCCTTTGTCACTCGCCAGTCCCTTTGGCCGGCGACTTTAGACACAACTATATACTGCAGGCAAAACCTGCGAGTAACCTTAATCAGAATCCGCTTCTGCACCGTTGATATAGACCGCAGAGAGCAGGGTGAAGATATAGGCCTGGATGAAGGCGATCATGAGCTCAACGCCGTAGATCATCAAAAGCAGGAGCATCCACAGGATGGACATCGCGCCAGTGCCCACTGCCTGAGCGGTGATAGCGCCATTGATCAGCGGGTCCAGGAAGATTGAGCACATGATTGCGAATGTACCCATGACCACATGGCCTGCAAACATATTGCAGAATAGACGAACAGCCAATGTGATCAGACGCAGGAACGTTGAGAAGACCTCAATGATCCAGACCAAAATACGGATCGGCAACATGATACCGCTCGGCGCCAGGGACTTCACATAGCCCCACAGGCCCTTTTTGCGGATGCCGACGTAGATGAAATAGATGAAGGACATCAGAGCAATGGCACCCGTAACACCGGTAGAGCCGGTACCCGGCCTCCAGGTCGGAAGCATGCCGATGTAGTTTCCGAACAGAACAAAGAAGAACAGCGTCGCCAGGAACGGGAAGTGCTTTCTCCAGGTGTCCCCCAGCATTGCCTTCGCGATATCGTTCTCAACGAACTCGATGAGGTACTCGATACCGTTCACGATCACGCCGTGCGGCACCATCGACTCGCTCTGCTTTTTGGTGAACACCAACAAAACGGCGACACACACCACTGCAGCGATAATCATCCATACGGTATAGACCGTAAGTCCGACTGTCGTATCGCCGACGACTGCCTGAGGATAAAACGTATTGATGAGGTCGGTCATCGACTTTGAAACCTCAGCAAAGGCTTCGCCCACGGTAACTACTTCCCTTCATTTACCCACACACGTCAACGCATGCGCACAAACGTGGATATACTTGCGATCACATAGAGAGCCAGGAACGTGCCTACCGCCCAGATACTGAACAGCAAAAGATTTTCTCGCTGTGTCCCAGATACGATAGCGATCGCCATCGTCAGCAACACAAAAGAGAAGATAAGGCACGCTATTGCCTTCCCCATTCCCGCTTTAGTCCGGTTAGCTTGTACCCGAATAAGAAGCACTATACCCGGTGATGCTGCCACGATCCCACATATAACGGCAATAGGGACAAAACTCACCATCCGTCCTCTCTTCATGCTTTGCATGTACACGGTGCAAGAACATAATTATAGAGTACTAGTCTGTACATATTTTTGCATAATTACAAGAAAACACCTGTGAATCAAACGATTTTTCAGGTAATTGGGTCACGACAGAAGGTCCACTTCTCGGCCGGGCCATAACCCCAGCTCCCCTATGTCGTATCCATTATACTGCTCCCACAAACCATCGCAAACTCGCAAGCAGATGGGGTCACATGACAGTTTGTGACCCTCGCTGACACGAGTACTTTCCCGTCCTCAAAGCCAGAAATCACAGTCCATCTGGATGTGACAGGAGCCCGCCATGTTAGCTAATTGCACCCCCCTAGACGGATTCTTGAGCTCGACAGTCCATCTAGGGAAACGATGATTAATGCTCCATGACGTCGATGATTAATGCCCCATGACGTGCCAGAGGGGACCGACCACGCAGCCTTTCCAGGCCGGAATGCGGGAAAGGCAGAAAAGGTTGCTCATCCAGCACGTACAGGAGCCGCCATCCTTACATTTGTCCTGCCCCATGCACCGCAAGAAGGCTCCAAGATGGATCAAGCGACTCTGGGAGCCGGGAGGTGCAGCCTGCCGGCAAAAGATGCACATGGGTAAGGTTTGC
>ERZ772962.1338-NODE-1338-length-13367-cov-2.199895_pt1 | contig 13367 bp, 9 predicted proteins | sample MGYA00580676_ERZ772962 | MGnify/ENA primary metagenome ERZ772962 (study PRJEB29015, sample SAMEA2738049) | human oral metagenome | biome: human oral; feature: human-associated habitat; material: saliva | place: China | collected 2230 ...
CTAACCGTGAGCACCCAGCCTGCCGCCCCAACCACAGCCGCCACCCCAGCCATGCTTTCCGGACTGCTGAAAACCGCCGCCACCGACCCCAAACTCAAAGGACTCATCAGCCACGTTGGTGACCCGACCCTGAGCATCGCCACCATCGACCAGGCCCGACCCTGGGCCATCGGCGCGCTGGCCAACCACACCCCCCTCCTGGTGGTCACCGCCACCGGCCGCGAAGCCGAAGACCTCACCGCCGAACTCAAAGCAATGTGGGGCGACCAGGTTGCCTGGTTCCCGGCCTGGGAAACCCTGCCCCACGAGCGGCTCTCACCCGCCGCCGACGTGGCCGGCACCCGCGCAAAAATCCTCCACAACCTCGCAAACCTGCGCATCGTGGTGACTGCCGCCCGGGGCGTGTGCCAACCCATACTCGAAACCACCCCCGGCCGTGACCCACTCACCCTCATCGTCGGCCACGACTACGATTTCGCCGATCTCACCCACCACCTGGTGTTCAAAGCCTACAAACACGTTGACCTCGTGGCCCGGCGCGGCGAATTCGCCACCCGCGGCGGCATCATCGACATATTTCCTACCACCGGTGAGCACCCCATCCGTGCCGAGTTCTGGGGCGACGAACTCACCGACCTGCGGGCGTTTAGTGTCGCCGACCAGCGGGCCTTCCCCGACCTGGAATATGCCACCGTGGACGTCTACCCGGCGCGGGAACTGCTCATCACCGATGACGTGGCCGGGTGCGCTGCCGAACTCGCGGTGGCCCACCGGGAAAACCCCACCTTGCAGGAGCTTTTGACCAAGGTTGCCGACCGGATTCCCGCCGACGGCATGGAGGCCCTCATCCCGGTGCTGGCCGACCTGACCGCTACTCCCATGCGCACCCTGCCGGAGCTCATGCCGGCGGGAACCCACGTGGTGGCGGTGCACCCGGAGAAAATCCGCACCCGGATCGCGGATTTGCAGGCCACGGATGCGGAATTCCTGGCTGCCGGTTGGGAGGCGGCTGTCATGGGGGCGGCGGGACCGGTGGATTCCCGGGATCTGGACCTGTCGGCATCCTCGTACCGCTCTTACGATTCGCTGGTGGTGGGGGCGACGAAGGCCGGCCAGTCGTGGTGGTCGATCACCCCACCGGGCATGGGTGGGGAGGATGCGTTGCCGCTGGAGTTCGAGCCGGGCCCCACGCCCCGGGGGGATCTTTCCCAGATTGGGGAAATGATGTCGCTGCTGTTGGCGCACACCATGGCTGGCGGCCGGGCGGCGTTTATTGCCCCCGCCCCGGGTGCGATAAAACGCATGGCCGATCGGTTTCGGGAGCAGGGCATTGCGGCGAAGGTGGCGCAGCCCGGCGCCGAGCCGCAGCCTGGTGAGGTGACCTTGTATCAGGCGCTCAGCCATGCGGGGTTGGTGTTTCCGAAGGTGCGGAAACTGCCGGGGGCGGAGGCGTTGCCGCTGGTGGTGGTGACGGAAACGGATGTGACCGGTAACCGGGTGGGGGATATTGCCGGGGCGAAGCGTCGGCAGGCCCGCCGGCGGCACCGGGTGGACCCGCTGGCGTTGAAGAGCGGGGACTATGTGGTGCACGAAACCCATGGTATTGGCCGGTTTGTGCGCATGACGGAGCGTACGATCACGATGGGGGAGGAAACCTCCCGGCGGGAATATATTGTTTTGGAGTATGCGCCGACCCGCCGCGGCCAACCCGCCGATCAATTATATGTTCCTATGGATAGTTTGGATTTGCTGTCCCGCTATGTGGGTGGGGAGAAACCCACCCTGTCGAAGATGGGTGGTTCGGATTGGAAGAACACCAAGAAGAAGGCGCGGGCGGCGGTGCGGGAGATCGCCAGCGAACTGGTGGAGCTGTATGCGAAGCGGGCGACCGCCCCCGGCCACGCGTTTGCCCCGGACTCGCCGTGGCAGCAGGAGCTGGAGGATAATTTTCCGTTCGTGGAAACCGAGGACCAGATGGCGGCGATTGCGGCGGTGAAACAGGACATGGAGCAGCCGGTGCCCATGGACCGGGTGATCGTGGGGGATGTGGGCTACGGCAAAACCGAGGTGGCGGTGCGGGCCGCGTTCAAGGCGGTGCAGGACGGCAAGCAGGTGGCGGTGTTGGTGCCCACCACATTATTGGCGCAGCAGCATTTAGCAACGTTTACGGAGCGGATGGCGGGTTTCCCGGTGACGATTAGGGGATTGTCACGGTTCACGTCGGCGTCGGATGCGAAGGAGATCCTGTCCGGGCTGCGGGACGGGTCGGTGGACATTGTGATTGGCACGCACCGGCTGTTGCAGACCGGGGTGCAGTGGAAACAGTTGGGCCTGGTGGTGGTGGATGAGGAGCAACGGTTTGGGGTGGAGCACAAGGAGCACATTAAGGCCATGCGTTCGCATGTGGATGTGCTCACCATGTCGGCGACGCCGATTCCCCGCACGCTGGAAATGTCGATGGCGGGTATTCGGGAAATGTCAACGATTTTGACGCCCCCGGAGGACCGGCACCCCATTTTGACGTATGTGGGGGCGCAGGAGGAGAAGCAGATTGCTGCTGCTATTCGACGCGAATTGTTGCGGGACGGCCAGGTGTTCTTTGTGCACAATAAGGTGTCGGATATTGAGAAGAAGGCCCGCGAGCTGCGGAACCTGGTGCCGGAGGCCCGGATTGTGGTGGCGCACGGCCAAATGAGTGAGGAAGTGTTGGAGCGCACGGTCCAGGGGTTTTGGGATCGGGAATACGATGTGTTGGTGTGCACCACCATTGTGGAAACCGGCCTGGATATCGCTAACGCTAACACCCTGATTGTGGAGAACGCGCACCACATGGGCCTGTCGCAGCTCCACCAGCTGCGGGGTCGGGTGGGCCGCTCCCGGTCGCGGGGCTACGCGTACTTCCTGTACCCGAAAGGGACCACCCTGACCGAAACGTCGTACGACCGCCTGGCCACGATTGCGCAAAATAATGATTTGGGTGCGGGCATGGCGGTGGCCATGAAGGACCTGGAGATGCGGGGCGCGGGTAACGTGCTGGGTGCGCAACAGTCCGGGCACATTGCCGGCGTGGGGTTTGACCTGTACGTACGGCTGGTGGGGGAGGCGGTGGCCACCTATCGGGCGCTTGCCGACGGCAAACCGGTGGACGGAACCGATCAATCCCCGAAAGAAATCCGCATTGACCTACCGGTCGACGCCCACATCCCGGAGTCCTATATTAATGCGGAGCGGCTCCGCCTGGAGGTGTACCGGAAACTAGCGGCCAGCACCTCAGAGACGGACATTCGGCTCATCGTTGAGGAAATGGAGGACCGCTACGGCCCCATACCCCAGGAGGCCAGCCGGCTCCTGGCGGTGGCCCGGCTGCGGCACCTGGCCCGCCAGGCGGGAATTTCCGACATCGGGGTGCAGGGGAATCGGATCAAAATCCACCCGGTGGAATTATTGGACTCCCAACAGGTGCGGCTGAAGCGGCTCTTCCCCGGCGCCACCTACCGTGCGGTGGCGAAAGCCATCCAGGTGTCCATCCCCAAAGCGGGAACCACCGTCACCGACCCGAAACTGCGGGACGTGGACCTCATCCAATGGGTGGCGGACTTCCTGTCCGCCATGTTCAACCTGGACAAGGTCGATGTTCGCGGCGGCCACACCAAGGAAGAAAAACCCGCAGTGGGCGGCCGGTCCGTGGTGAGTTTCCTAGAGGGTGATCGTCCCCGACGCTAACCCCCACGCGGCAATGATCGCCCCAACCAGGAGGAGAACCACCACACCCCACTCGTAAATAGTGAAGATCCGCCGCCCCAGGTGGTGGCGGTACCACACATACGGGATGATGCTGGGGAAGGTCGCTAACGCCCCCAACAGCACATACTTCGGGTCGGCCGCATACACCAGCCACAGGGAGTACACAAAAGCAATCAGCCCAATAATGAGATGCCGCCGACTATTGGTCTTATCCTGCGGAACGCCGTCGTCAAGCTCGGCGGAGTTGAACCCCCGGCCGCGCACCACCAGCAGTATCAAATACAGGGCCGAGAAAATATAGGGGGATAAATACAGCATCGTGGCCAGCTGCACCATCGACGTGTAGGCGGTCTCATTTACATAGAAAACCACAATCCATACTTGGATGATGACTGTGCAGATCAGCTGCGCCATCCAGGGGGAACCCGCCGCATTAATCACCCCAATCCGACGCGGCAGTAACCCGTCGAACGCCATCATGACCAGCGGCTCCGCGCACAACATCTGCCACGACACGTACGCCCCCAGCATGGACAGGCACAACCCAACCGAGATCAGCGCCCCACCCCAGGGGCCCACCACCGCCTCCAGCACCGCGGCCAGGGAGTTATCCGGCAGCGCCGCCAACTCTTCCTGGCTCAACACACCATAGCTGAGCGTGGACACTGTCACCAGCAGCAGCAACACCGTGGTGAACCCCAACACCGTGGCCCGGCCCACATCCGACCGGGTTTGCGCCTGCTTCGAATACACGGACGCCCCCTCGATCCCGATGAACGCCCACACCGTGAACAGCATGATGCCCTGCACCTGCTTCATCACCGACAAACCACTGGACTCGCCCCAAAAGTCCATGGTAAACGTGTCAATACTAAACCCTAAGAACGCCACTAACACCACAAATGCGAGAATCGGCACCAGCTTCGCCACGGTCGTGATCGCATTCATGATCTTGGCTTGCTTGATTCCCCTGGTGAGCACCCCGAAAATGATCCACGTCAATGCCGACACCGCCAGCGCCTGCGCCCACCGGTGCTGCTCCGTATCAAAAATGGGCAGGTAATGCCCCAACGTGGAGAAAAACAGGGTGGCGTACCCCACCTGGGCGATGATCGACCCCAACCAGTAGCCGAAGCCGGCGATAAACCCAATGTAGTCACCCAACCCGGCCCGCACATACGCATACACCCCGGAATCAAGATGCGGTTTGCGGTACGCCAAAATCTGGAACACAAACGCAATGGACAACATGCCCACCCCGGCAATGAACCAACCAATAAACATGGCGCCCGGCCCGGCCGCAGACGCAATGTTCTGGGGCAGGGCAAAAATCCCGGAGCCAATGGTGGAACCAATAATAATGCCCACCAGGGTCCAGACCCGCACAGTGTGTTGACGCTGCGCACCTGCCGAATCTGTCGAATCTGCCGTCGAGGGTGGGGGAGTGGAGTTAGCCGTCACCGCATTAACCCTAATGTACGGTCAGTCACAAGTCTATTCACACTTGACGACCCGGCCAGGAAACCGGAATCATGGTCGTGAGCTTGGGGTACTATGCGTAAACCCGGCACGTACCATGGCCGGAAGTTGGGGAAATTATAATCGGCACACATGACCGCCCTTACCGTTATTGTGCTCGTTGACCCCCGATGGCCCGACCAGATCCCCTTGGGGATCATCCCCTATCTTTATGGGGTGGGGTCATCCCGCCTGGAAGTAACCCCGGACATTCCCGCCGCGGCCCGCGACCACTACCACCAGCTCGCTGCCCTACCAGCACCATCATTGTCGCAGCCGGTGGCGCGGCTCATTATCACCAGCGACGACACCGACCCGCGGCTCATGGAACCCACCGAAACCGCAGCGGAAACCGCAACCCGTATTTTTCGGGCCCCCAGCCGGGATGACCCCACCTGGCAGGCGCAAAACATCATGCGGCGCGCCCTCACGGTGGGGGAGTGGGAGCGGGAACAAACCCACGAAACCCTCCTTCCCTATTTGCGGGAGGAAACCACCGAGCTGGCCGAGGCCATCACCACCCGAGCCGACGATGCGGAACTCATGGCGGAGCTAGGGGATGTGCTCCTCCAGGTGCTGTTTCACGCGGAGATCGCGGCGCGCCGGGGCGCGTTTGATTTCGGTGATGTGGTGGGGAGTTTCATTGGGAAAATGCGACGTCGTTCCCCCTATTTATTTGATGGGACTACCTCGGTGGTGCCGCAGTCGGAGCAGAAACGGCTGTGGGAATTGGGCAAACATGCGGAGGGGCGACGCGCGGGTAAGGGGCAGTAAGTGCCGGTAGGGGACGGGGTTGGGGATAACCCTGAGCCTGGTTTGTCCTAAGGAAAAGTTAGGTAATATCAGTCGCCATGGGTTCAATAGGTGGAGTTCGCAGAGTTGCTGGTTGTGGTTGCGGCGTCGTGTTGGCAGTCATCATGGTAGTGGCGTTTGTGGGGTGGAGCATGTCCCTGTTGGAGGGCAGCTCGCCGATTCGAGAGCTGAAACCGGTGGCGCGGGATGTTCCGCCGGCTCGGGCTGCGGAGGTGCCACAGATCGACCTGAATGCGGCCGGCAGGACTTCGGACCAGCTTTCCGAGTGGGCGGCGCCGATTGCGGCAGACACGTCGATAAGCGAAGCGGCGGTGCAGGCGTATGGGAATGCGGAGCTGATCGCGGCACAGTCGTGGCCGGGATGCCACCTGTCGTGGGGAACCCTGGCGGGCATTGGGTATGTGGAAACCCGGCACGGCACCTATACGGGTACATTATTTAATGCCCGCAAGATTGACGACAATGGGTATGTGCTCCCGGCGATCATTGGGGTGCCGTTGGATGGTTCGCCGGGGTTCGCCGAGATTAAAGACACGGACCAGGGCAAGATGGATGGCGATAAGGAATACGATCGGGCGGTGGGGCCGATGCAGTTTATTCCCACTTCGTGGGAAAAATACGGTCGGGACGCCAACGGTGACGGGGTGGCGGATCCGAACCAGATTGATGACGCAGCACTAGCGGCAGCGAACCTGCTGTGTGATGGTCGTGACCTTGCTACTGCCGAGGGCTGGACGCGAGCGATAGGCTCGTATAATAGTTCCGACGAATATTTAGCGAATGTGCGTAACGCTGCGGCGTCATATGCGCTGCGGCAGCCAGCGTTTTAACTTGCTTGACGACGCCCAATCTTGTGGTGAAAATCTCATTTGGGGGGAATAATGTGATGTATCACGTGACCGTGTGTAAATGTTCACTATATCTCACCCACATGAGCGTGTTTTTGTTGGCATAATTGTACGTGTGGCGTGAGTTTTTGGTCGAATCAAAAACAACCAAACATTTTTACGCTTGAAATTGTATTTACAGCACACCTCATACAGGTAGGAGATTCACTGTGGCTGATATCATGCACGTTTTTGCCCGCGAGATCCTGGATTCCCGTGGTAACCCCACCGTTGAAGCGGAAGTTCATTTGGATGACTTCTCTGTGGGTATCGCAGGTGTTCCCTCGGGCGCATCCACCGGTGTTCACGAGGCACACGAACTTCGGGACGGTGGGGATCGCTACCTGGGCAAGGGCGTCCTAGAGGCCGTGAAGCACGTCAACAACGAAATTGCCGATAAAATTGTCGGCTTCGAAGCCGACGACCAGCGGGTTATTGATCAAACCCTGATCGATCTTGATGGCACGGAAAACAAGTCCAAGCTGGGCGCTAATGCCATCCTGGGCGTGTCCATGGCCGTGGCCAAGGCAGCTGCCGAGTCCTCCAACCTGCCGCTCTATCGCTACATTGGTGGCCCGAACGCCCACGTCCTGCCCGTGCCCATGATGAACATCGTCAACGGTGGCGCACACGCCGACTCCGGCGTGGATGTGCAGGAATTCATGATTGCCCCGATTGGTGCCGAAACCTTCGCTGAGGCTCTTCGCCTGGGCGCCGAGGTGTACCACTCCTTGAAGTCCGTGGTGAAGTCCAAGGGCCTGTCCACCGGCCTGGGCGATGAGGGTGGTTTCGCTCCCTCCGTCGGCTCCACCAAGGAAGCCCTCGACCTGATCGTTGAGGCCATCAAGAAGGCCGGCCTGGAGCCCGGCAAGGACATTGCTCTCGCTCTCGACGTTGCCTCCTCCGAATTCTATAAGGATGGCAAGTACCACTTCGAAGGCGGCGAGCATACCGCCGAGGAAATGGTGAAGGTATATGAAGACCTCATCAGCAGCTATCCGATCGTCTCCATCGAGGACCCGCTGCAGGAAGACGACTGGGAGGGCTACACCAACCTGACCGCCAAGATTGGCGACCGGGTGCAGATCGTGGGCGACGACTTCTTCGTCACCAACCCCGCCCGCCTGGCCAAGGGCATCGAGGAGAAGGCAGCCAACGCCCTCTTGGTGAAGGTGAACCAGATCGGTACCCTCACCGAAACCTTCGACGCCGTGGACCTGGCACACCGTGCCGGCTACCGCACCATGATGTCGCACCGCTCCGGTGAGACCGAGGACACCACCATTGCCGACCTCGCTGTGGCCCTGGGCTGCGGCCAGATCAAGACCGGTGCCCCGGCCCGGTCCGAGCGGGTGGCCAAGTACAACCGGTTGCTGCGTATCGAACTGGAGCTGGGCACCGCCGCCGTCTACGCCGGCCGTTCCGCTTTCCCTCGGTTCAAGGGCTAGAATAGCGTTGTGATTCCTTTCTAACTAGTGGGTCACATCTCCCTAACGCCGCATCACCAGCTACGTGATGCGGCGTTAATGTGTTACCGACAATTTAGTCAATGTCACGACGTTTGACACCGAGTGGCTGCCTAGACTGCGCCGAATTATTGGTTACCATATAACACCTATGGCAAGGAAAACTCGGCGAAGCGTTCCCATCGAAAACCGTGTGCAGACCGAAAAACCCGCCAAGCTGCGGTTACCCCGGGTGCACCTCGGATACGTTCCGCTGCTGTTTATCGTCACGGTCACCATCATGGTGCTGGTGATGATTACCGTCCCACTGCGGAACTATATGGAGCAGCGGGCGGAAATCGCTCGGCTGGATGCGTCGATAAGCGAATTGCAAAACCGGAAAACCCAAATCGAAACCGACCTGGAAAAATACCACTCCAAGGAATATATTAAGGAACAAGCCAGGCGGCGGCTGGGGGTCATCGAACCGGGGGAGACCGCGTTTCGCATCATTGACCCCGATGCGGAGACCAAAAACCATACCGAGACGCCGCAGGCTACCGAAACCACCCCCGCCTGGTACACCACGATATGGGATTCGCTGACCATTCCCGATAACCCCGAACCGGAACAGCCGACACCGAAGAACGACAAACTGCCACTGCAACCCCTTGCCCCGGAAGATTCTGCCGCTGAATAAGGTCGGATCGCGCCACAGAGGTTGGGAATTTGCGGGTTCGTGAGACAATGAACCCTATGGACGTAACCCCGGTACCCCCATCACCTGTATCTTCCGACGACCTTACTATTATTGCCGCCCAGCTGGGCCGCCAACCCCGCGGTGTAATAGCCATAGCCTATCGCTGTCCCGATGGTGTGCCCGGTGTGGTCACCACCTCACCCCGACTGCCCGACGGCACGCCGTTTCCCACCCTCTACTACCTGACCGACCCCCGGCTCACCGCGGAAGCCTCCCGCCTGGAGGTCGCGCACGTCATGAACTGGATGACCGATCGGCTCAATACCGACCTGGAGCTCCGCGCCGACTACCAACGCGCACACGACTACTACCTGGCCAAACGCAACGCATTGGCGGATTTGGGCACCGATTTCTCCGGCGGCGGCATGCCCGACCGGGTCAAATGCCTGCACGTGCTCATCGCCTACGCCCTGGCGGAAGGGCCGGACCATTTCCGGCTCGGCACCGAAGCCGTCGCCCTCGCCGCCGACCATGCGAACCTGCGTGGCACCGCCATACCCGCCACCTGGCCCACCTGTGCGGAGCTGGGAATCACCCTATCCGACTTCGACTTCAGCAATGCCGAAGCACCAAACACTACCAAGGGGAAATAACTCATGGCCCGTTATGCAGCAATCGACTGCGGCACCAATTCACTCCGACTGCTGATCTCTGAAGACAACCATGGTCGCCCCAGGGAGATCGTGCGGCTCATGGAGATCGTGCGGCTAGGTCAGGGCGTGGACGCCACCGGCGAATTCGCCCCCGAGGCGTTGGAGCGCACCCGGAAGGTGCTCACCAAATACGTGGACCTCATGCAGCAGGAGCGGGTACAGGATGTGCGCATGGTTGCTACCTCCGCCACCCGTGATGCCCGCAACAAGGACGAGTTTTTCGCTATGACCGCCGAGCTATTGGGCCAGATCCGCCCAGGTGCGTGTGCCCAGGTGATTACCGGGGAGGAAGAAGCAAAACTGAGTTTCATTGGCGCGGTGGCGTACCTTAGTAAAGAACAAGGCCCGTTTTGCGTCATTGACCTGGGCGGCGGCTCCACGGAGTTTGTGGTGGGGGTTGCCGATGGTCAGCTGCTGGGATCTTATTCCTCCCAGATGGGGTGCGTGCGGATTTCGGAACGCATCATGCAATCCGACCCGCCTACCCCCGAAGAGGTGGAGGCGGCGCGGCAGCATGTTGCGGAACGCCTGGCTGAGGTGCAAGAGATCGTGCCGATCGCCTCGGCGAAAACGTTTGTGGGCTGCGCTGGCACGTTTACGACCATTGCCGCACTGGTGTTGGGGCTGGAGAAATACGAGCCCAAAGCCATTCACGACTGCCATCTTCGGTTTGACGGGTTGCGGGTGCTCACCCGCGAATTGATTTCGATTACCTCCGCGGAGCGGCGCGCTAATCCGGTGATTCACCCTGGCCGCGCCGATGTGATCGCCGGTGGGGCAGTGGTGGTTGACGGCATCGTGGACATGATTACCGAGCAGACCAAGGTGCGGGAGATTGTTATCTCCGAAATGGATATTCTGGATGGCATCGTCGCCGAATTAATTGATGAATCTAAAAAGAACTAGGGTTATACATAGTGAATTGTGGATAATGGCAAGGTGGCTATTTCCGCAGCTTAATGCCATAAAAATCACGAATTGCCCAGCTTCAGTTTCGCTTTATTCCCAGCGTCGATTACAATGTTCTCATTGCCCCCATAGCCCAATCGGCAGAGGCAGTTGACTTAAAATCAATTCAGTGTGGGTTCGAGTCCCACTGGGGGCATTGATAGCGCATGAAAATATCCCTGGCGTCGGCTGGGGATATTTGCTTTGCGACGTGCTTACGGCTCCGGCGCCGATGAAACACAGGTGCTGCTAGCCAAAAGTACTGGTCAGCGACCTAACCTTTGACGCTGCTAAAACCACCAAATGACGCTTCCATCATGGGCTTTGCCGGGCGTATCATGTGGATTAACGCTTTCGAGGAAACCTCGTAATAGTTTTACAACTGGAACCATAACCAAAAGTTGGTTTTTAGCTTGGGTTTTACCATGCACATACAACTACACGGTAACTCACAGGGACTTGACAGGTAGGCTATATCGCTCTTCCAGAAAGGAACATTACATTACTTAAGTAGTTACAGCGAGACGGAAAAAGTTGTGACGAACAAGAAAGCCAGACCCCCTTTCAAGCAAGGAGCATCCCATGAGCGTTCTCACCGCAGAAGCAATCTTCAATCCCTTCGTGGAATTGGAAACCGTTGACCTTTACTCCCGCGACCTGGACACCGCTGACGTGTACTACCTGGGCGACATGAACCCCTATGATAGCGGTTCTTCCCTCTATGTGCGACAGCGATCCGAACCGCGCGTGGTAGAGCACACGGTCACCAGCTTGCGGCCTCGCACTCGTGGGACTGCTCCAGAACACCTAGCAGGGAGGGTGCGTCACCGCTAAAACACAGAGCCAAAAATTCATGTTTCTCCTTGAAAGAGGATGACGTTTAAAGGAAATCCCCAACAATTTTCTTTAAATTCATTCTTCTCCTCCATCTTTCTCCTTCTTTCTCCTTCAGTTTTTCCTTTCCTTCTCTCTTCTTCTCTTTAATCGGATAACGACCTTCCCGGTCCCAACACAAAATAATCACCCCCAACACGATTATTTTGCGGCGAGGGTCACCAGGCCGAATAAAGTATCTTCGAATGACATTGACAGGTGAAGGCCACAAGCCTTCACAACCTTCTTTCCCAGTTTGTGCATAAGGCCCGTTACCATTGTTCTTGCTCGCAACGGTGGCGGGCATTACGCATGCGTGGGGTCTGGTTTCGGCCGAGGGGTGTGGCTGATGCCCCGAACTTCGCTAGCCTCAGCCTGCGAAATAATAACGGGTTTTTACGCATAAAATGATGTGATGATCGACACGTGGCCGGGGGTAGGGGTGTGAAACAATCCCAGTTGGTTGCGGATTTTCCCGTTTGTACGTCGCTAGAATTGATGATTACAACATGCCAAGAGATTGAAATTCTGCACCATACAAGGTACATAGTTAGGGTGTGCTCAATTCGAGGAAGGTCGACCCATAAGCTTATGAATTCTTCAGCGCTGACCAACACTGTGACATCCACGCTCTTTTGGTGCCATAGTGGTACCGCGATCGTGAACGCCCCTGACCGCATTATCTCCGTGCTTGCCGGTGACCTGGTTATTGCCCCAGCCGGTGCCTTTATCACCAGCTCCGGGGCTGCCGGCCACGACAGGGGTGCCACGGGGGTAGTTATCCCCATTAGCTTCCCCGGGATGAAAATCACCGGTGCTACCCGCCGCATGCACTTGGGGCAGGTGTGGTCCGACCGTATGATTAGTGAATATTCCCGCAGCATGCTGGGGGAATCCGAACTGAGCGCCGACATCATGAAGCTTTTCGACGACCGGGCCAAGCCCCCGAAAATGCCCACCGCCCCCGCAGCGTTGGCCGTCGCAAAGCAATTGCAGGCGAACCCGGCCGACCCGACCTCGCTCATTGACTTCGCCAAGCGGCAGCACGTGAGCTCCCGAACCCTGCAACGCCAATTCCAGGCCACCACCGACTACACCTTCAGCGAATGGCGGGCCGCCTACCGGGTGTCCGTCGCCGCCGACCTGTTGTCGCACCAATTCACCATCACCAATGTGGCCTCCATGGTGGGATTTGACGCCACCAGCAGCCTGACGAGGGCGTTTAAACGGCACACCGGCACCACGCCATCCTCGTTCACCACGGGCGCCGTCGGCATGGGTGCGGCGGGGGTAGCTCCGCAGATACCCCCGTTGACGACGTTTGCTCGGGCCGAAACCGACCAGGTGCTGTGGATCTACCGGGGCACGGCCACCGTCACCACCGCCGGCTACTGCCGATTCATGGGACAAGGGGAAACCGTCACCATTCCCGCCGGCACGGACACCCGCCTCGACATTGCGGCTGGCTCCATTGCGCTGCCGGTACCGGTCAACTTTGATGAACGCAACGGGACGGTAGATTGGGCATTAGTGTTCGGTATGTGCGAGATGACCACCCCGTTTGCCGCGCTTGAAGAGACCGAACGGAAACTTGCCGAAAAGGACCTCATTCCTACCATCTAACATGCGTATTACCCACATAACAGTTATGCTACAAATTCTGGTTTACCGTTGAAAATGTGAGCGCGGGAACTAAAATCGCCACTGTTACGTTAAACACTATGAA
>ERZ772962.1344-NODE-1344-length-13336-cov-4.020029_pt1 | contig 13336 bp, 7 predicted proteins | sample MGYA00580676_ERZ772962 | MGnify/ENA primary metagenome ERZ772962 (study PRJEB29015, sample SAMEA2738049) | human oral metagenome | biome: human oral; feature: human-associated habitat; material: saliva | place: China | collected 2230 ...
TCGGCATTGTGGAGAAATTGATTTTCAACAGGAACACCGTGCAGGATCATGTTCATCCGAGCCAAGTTATAGGTTGAGGTATTGAGTTCCTGACCAAAGTAGACCACTGTCTGTGGTTTGTGAGAATATTTCTTGGCATTGAGCAAGAGAGAGCCAGACCCCATAGTCGCATCATAGATGGTAAAACCTTGCTGGTCTTCACGACCCAAAAAGGCAATCTGAGTCATGAGTTTGGCAACAGGCTGAGGTGTATAAAACTCACCAGCTTTCTTACCCGAGTCAGTCGCAAACTGACCGATCAGATACTCATAGGCATCCCCCAACATATCACCAGCATGACCAGCCACATCTAGCATAGCCAACTCTTTCATGACCGCTGCTACCGTTTGGTTTTGCTTTTGCGGAGTCGCCCCTAGCTTTTTAGAGTAAAGGTCGATATCTTCAAAGAGGTTTTCATAAAGGTCGTCGCTTTGCTCGATATCACGAAAACCTTGAGCTAGATCTTCCAGCTGGAAAGTTCCCTCATTGACACGTGCTACCAGAGCCGTAAAGGTCAAGTGTGGCTTGATGATGTAGTTAAGCTCATCATTCATAACAGAGACCAGATCCTCATGGGTATCCGCATCCTCGTAGTAGTTACGATAGACCTCAAGGGCATCCTCAAGACTATCCGTCCCCTCTTCCATGGTCTCCGCCACGAAAAAGAGCATCTTGTCAGACAGGTACTTATAAAAGACCATGCCCAAAAGATAGGACTTGTAGTCATTGGCATCCATCTTGGAGCGGAGAACATCCGCTGAATTCCACAGGGCTTGGTAGAGCGACTGGGACGTTTGTGTTGTTTCCATAATGTTTCTTTCTAAGTTTTGCAATTTATTTTTAAACAAGCATTCATTTATAACAAATCACTTCATTTTCAATCGTTTGAATCAAATCTAAAGGAATAGAAGAGACTGGAAGTTGATAAACGATATTTTTTCGAGGGTTATAAAATCCAAGATTTTCGATAGACAGGAAGTCAGGGTCAAAGGAATGTAGGCCCATGATATAGTAGACAAGGACTTGTAGTGTATGGTCTTTATTAGGAGCTGTTTTAGTCACCTTAAAATCCCATAATGTATCCTTGGTCAGAAAATCTCCATCACCCTTATCAATCGTATCTGTATAGCCTCCCAAAAAGTTAAAACCATCCTTTACCAAAGGACCATAGAGGTCGAAAAAGCAAAGACTTCGTTCTACCATGATACGAATATTCTCTATCGTTTCTGCATCTACTATAATTTCCTCAAAAGGCTTATAATACTGTTTCCCTGCACGATAAACAACATCAAAAGAAACCAAACGACACGCACTTTCTATCGATAAATCGTCCAATCCTGTCACCAAATCGAGCAGTGCTTCTGCTAGGTCTCCCATACCAACCATCTGAGCTCCCTTTAGAGAAATTCTGAAAGCATCATGGGCTTCTGTCCCTTTCATAAAGCGTGTCAAGTAGTCCACACAAATCCCCACTAAACTAGGAGATAAAGACTCTACAGGATGCAGAACTCTATGGTCTTCGAACTGCTCTACTGAAAATAATTTGATGGGCAGATAACCACCTCGAGGTTGCTGAATGTCTTTTATACGTTGTGTTACTGATACCATGGCAACTCCTTTTAGCTTTTAATCTTCGAATTTGAATCCTTCTTTTTCAAGTTCGTTTAATCTTTCCTTAATACTTCCTTTTAAGAAAATAATATCTTCTTCGTCAGCATAAGTGTTAAAATCTTTTACAAAAATATATTCTTTATTTTTAGAATTATACCCAGGTTTATTCTGATCTTTATTACTTATAAATCCAAATTCTATCCAAAAACGGAGGAACTCTTCTGTACTTAGTTTCATTATGGCTCCCCAGATAGTATTGCTCCATTCATAAAATTGAAGTACTTTATCTAGTTCATACAAGTGAATCAAAATTACTATATATTTCCACCTGTATGATGGAAATTCTTTATCATCAGGACTTAATCCTGTATTAACACCTTCCATATCTTGATATCTAAAAATTTTATGTTTGAAAATAAAATAGAATATCTCGCTTACATCTGTTTTACCTAAAACACTCTTTAAAAATAAATAAGTCTTTTTAACTAATTCAATATTCACATCTTGAGTCCCTATCCTATATTCAGGAATTTCAGTCTTAACCTTCTTCTGCAAAATAAGATTTACTAGCAAGTTATCTTCACTGTGAGTTGATACTTTTAAAGCATTTGAAAACAATAAATCTTGTTGTTGATTAGTTAGTTTTTCGTATTCTCCATTGATAAAATCTCGGAAATCATTCTGTGAAAGTAAAATTTCATTAGAAAGCTGTCGTTCATCATCAATAATCTGAATCAATTCTCCAGTGAGTCTATTTGATGGTACTTCATTTATAAGGTAAGCTTCCTTATTTAAAAAATAACAACTAGGATATGAATTATTTTTTTCAAATAAAATATTATGAAGTTCTTTTAATATTAACGTTTTATTCGGATCTAATTTAATAGATCCTTTATCTTTCTTTAGACTTTCATAAAATTTTGGATAATATAGAAAAAGATATATAACAACAAGTTGTTGCTCAATTTGAACATATTTCTCTTTATTACGTCCAATCAATTCTAGATTAACATAATCATTAAAACGTTCTCTGTCTCGTAAATTTCTTTCATCTGTTATGAACGCCCTCTTAAATCCATCAGAAAGCTTTATTTCTAATCTCTTTTCCAATTGTTCGAAATAATCACTCCATATTTTTGTAGGATGGAGAACAAATGGCAACTCAATTCGTCGATCTATAATTTTTGAAAGATAATTACTCTCACTTCTATGGATTATCTCTATATCTCCAATAAAAATAATCGGAAGTTTTCCATTGAGTAAACTAAACAGTTTATAACTTGCTTCCTGTTGAGCTGGAGTCATCCTGTCAAAGTCGTCAACAACCAAGATTTTCTTCCTACATGAAAGATAATTTTTAGTCAACAACCAGCTATAAATTCCATCTGATTTTATTTTCAAAAACTGATGGATTGCAACTATTAAAGCAATTACTCCTGCAAACAAAACAACCCAATTAGGTACATAAGCACTTAGACCCAAATCAACTACATTAGTCATTAGGATTGATAATGCAATGCATAGAATTACAATTAATCTTAAGCCCCAATAAACAAATGGATGTAACCTCGCAAAAACTGTCTCTAGAGTTGATCGACTGTCATTTAATCTCCAAAAATCAATGATTACTAGTTTAACTTGTTTTGTATCGTCGACTTCTTTAAGAAAGGTAGACTTACCTGATCCCCAAGTACCATTAAGAAAATATGTCTTATTTTCTCTTAATAAATTTGCAAAATTTTTCGATGCAGTTGCGGTATCAATTTGATCTAATTTTATAAAATTATTTTCCGTCATAACCTACCTAATAATTCTCATCTACAATTTAAGATTCAAATTTTTGTTGAATATTTTCAACTTTGTCTCTAATTAACTCATCAGTATTGCTACCAAGTTGTTCAATAAGATACTGGTAAAACTTTTTAATATCTGGATCATTTAAAATATGCCATACCTGTGTATTTACTAGTGCAATTTCTAAGAGATCTTCCAATTCTTCATATTTCCAACTAGTATATTTTGATAACTTCTCAACAATAGCATGAGTATTTTTGAAACTACCACTACTTTCTAATGAGTTGATTAAATCTAATTTCTCTTGCTCTTCTTTTGGTTTAGCTTGTTCGATAGCTTCTTTTTGATTATTGTACTTTTTCTCATACAGTTTTTCATTGTATACAGTTTTATCAATAATCAATTTCACTAGTTCGTCAAGCTCACTACCCTCTGAATAGTCTGCAGGAGCAAAGTAAGAAATACGATTATCTCTCATCATTTTATAGACTTTATTCTTTGCCTTCAGTTCATCTTTTTCATCTGGATTAAAAACACCGACAGAATATCCACCTTGAGAATTCACCAATTTCATACAAGGAATATCTGTATCGCTATCACCTAAATAAATCATATTTCGAAATGGAACTCTGATTTCGTCAGGTGCGAAAGAATCATTAACCGCTTCATCATTAACATCAAGAACACCCTTTGAGATACGAAAAAGAAACTGTGTCTTATTAGTATAATTCACTACTTGAGCAGGCCAGACAGCAACTCCATCATCATCAAAATAGAAAGAAGTTGCGTATAGTTCTTTAAACTCTTTTGCAATTGTAGTTCCTTCTATCATCTCTTTTAAACCTGAAGATATAATATAATGCTCGACAATGATCCCTTTATCATACCCGTAGTCTCTTATGCGTTTAAACCAATCCTCTACTCCAGGAAAAAGTGCAACCTGAGATCCATACTCAGCTAACTTCTCTTTTGTAAAGACGATTTGCCCACGTGCTTTTTTCTTCATTGTATACATATAAGCAAGGTTCTTATCCATATTATTTGCCGTGGCACGACCATTTGACTCCTTCCAAAAATCACCAATCATATCGCTACCTTCTGGTTGTACTGTTTGGATATATCCTTGAGCCTGCATATCATCTGGAGAAAGTGTCTTATCAAAATCATAGCAAAGTGCAATAACAGGTCTATCTGTTTTCTTTTCACGGTTAAAAGTTGTATCTGGCATAGTTAGCCCCCCTTCAGTTAAATAAAACGTTAGATAAACATTTCCTGCAAGAGTTTCTTTTTCAGAGTCTCAAGCTGAGAAATTTTTTCTCGATAAGAATTGATGAGATTATCGAGGTTAGAGAAGTAAGCGCCGATGGCTTGTTGTTCAGGGAGAGATGGGATAAGTACTTTTTTCGATAGTAATTCCACTTTAGTAATACCCTTTATTGATGTCCCTTGAAGTTGGTTAACCTCCTTTTGAAGTAATCTATATAGCAAATATGCTGTGAATTCTATATTTGATTTAAGATTTGAGAGTGATAAAAAATCTTGACTTGTTGCGTATTCATGACGCATCACTGCTAACTTCCCAACTCCAACTCTCGTAACAACCGCAATTGAATCCTTTGGAATTATTTTGGCTGATGAATTTTCCAATCCTTTCTCAGAAATACTTTTTTGAACTTTAATCTCAAATAGACAATTTATCCCTAAGTCAGATGACTGAATCCAAGGAATATCCCCATCCCAATATTCCTGAACATTTGTTTTTGGAGTGCCACCACTTTGAAAGTCATCAGCTAAATCATTAATTTCACGAAGCTCCCACTCACCTTCAAAACCATCCAAACGAATCTCAGGAACCGTCTGTCCAGCTTTGGGAAACATTTTGGCAAGCACGGCAACCTTGAAAGATTGGTAGTTGGCTAGATTGTCCTTGTAGCAGGACAGAAGGTCGTCGAGGGTGCGGAATAGGGAGCCGATGGCGGATTGTTCTTCTGGACTAGGAACTGGAACCTTGGTATTACGAAGCGTTTCTAGCCCCAAAAATTTTTGAGTATTCCCTGCCATTTCAATTTGAATATATTTATTGAATAAGTTCGTTTTTAAATATTGCAGTAAAAATTGATTTTGTATTTTTCCACCATTTTTTATCAATCCAACATTTTTTATAGAAAATCCATCTATTTCAACTAAAACTGGCTTTCCTATTGTACCAATTAGCCCAAGTAGAATATCCCCTACTTCTACTTTTGAACGTTTATTTATCTCATTATAATCTGACTCAGAAATTAATGATACATCATTTAGATTTAGTCCAGAATCTGTTAAATTCTTTGAAGTTACTAAAGGATACCCATTGTCAATGTATTTTGGAGATGAGTGAGTCCCATCTCGAACGTCTTTGACTTCTTTTAATCTTGTATATGACCAATGATTTAAAAAACTCTTAAATTTTATTGGAGTGATACTATTTTTACTCATGATTTTCTCCCAAGCTATCTTTAAATTCGATCTGTTTCGTCCTAAATCCATATAGCTTTAGTACAGTTCCTTCACCTCCGGACTTATTAGATATCAACTCCCTTTTCTTTAAGTAATCGAGTAGTTTTTTATTAAATTTAGAATTCGGTACCTTCGCATCCTGATTCCCTTTTCCACCATTACTTTCATTTTGGTTTAATTTTTCAAAGGCAGCTTCCCATTTAGTATAGTTATTATCATTGATTTGTTCCTTCAAAATTTGCATAATATCCGGTAATTCTAATAAATCTAAATACTCACCTAATAAATCTAGCTTATCTATTTTGATTCTATTTTCTGAAACAGAAATTAATTTTTCTAAAAGTTTTTTCTTATGGTCAGCTGAGACATCATTCGAATTCAGGATTGATTCATACAATGAATAACTAATTCCTTCTTCATCCAACTCTATAAATTGTTTTATATATTTTTTAACTATCTTTTGTATATTTTCTTGAAGCTGTTTGTCACCTTCATCAAAAGTATAGTTGTCTATTAAATATATAAAATAATCTTCGTTATAATGATTATCTAATAGAAGTGCTAATATTTTTAAATCTATTTTTTCTTCAAATTCATTCTGTTCATATAGAATTTCAAGTTGTTCTATATCAATCTGTTCTTTGTTAAAATTCAAATAATCATTAATATTATAAAGAATAAAGAAACCTATGAGTTCGGAATATTCTTCCTTTATAAAATCTATATTAATTTTGTTAAAATCAATTAGATGTTGAGACATTAGATCTTGGAGTTGATCATTATCTATGCTCTTATCGTCAAAAATTTCATAGTAAGGAATTCCTATATCTCTGAGTAGCTGTATTCTTATAGTTTTCTTTAATCCTAAGGATTTTATGATAAACTTTTGAAATTTTTTGCCAATTTCTTCCTCTAAGTTTTGATAAATATTATTATCCAACCTAAAATTAGTACTCTGATTAATAAAGTCTACTAAATTAGTATCTCCTTCATTGTTTTGGCTAAAATATTCTAAAACAATTTCAGTATTCACTTCTGCTTTTTTAGTCTGAACAAGATTTTTTACTAGTAATTCTCGATTTTCACTAGATAGATCATTGAATTTATCTTGAGTATAAGTTATATAAAACTCTGGGATACTGGAGATAATTTTTTCTTCTAATGTAACGTTTTTAATTTTTTCGTCATTATCTGAGTCGTCAGATTCATCACGTTCTAATGTTTCCTGAGGTAATTGATAATTAAATACAACATTATTATTCAATAATTGTTCAATATACTCAGGTTTATCACGCATCTCTCCCTCTGATAAAGTAATATACATTAAAATATACTTTAGGAATTCTTCATCAGAAGATTGACAATAATCTAGTAAAGGTTTTAATCCATTTTGACCAGTCATGATTTCATAATTTTTATGTTTTACATCTGATAACTCTGTGCCCATATCAGAATACCGTTCCATGAAAAATAGTACATTATATTTGCAAATATCGTATAAGCGATTCTTATAAATATAATTCAGCACATTTTCCTCATATCCTGAACTCTCAAAATCAAATTCCTTAATTTTAAAATCTATAGCCGATAAATTGTATTTAAACTTCTCAAAATCACAATAATAATTTTGAAAAATATTAAGAAAAACCTCTTGTGTCATCTCTAGATATTTAGAAATTTGTTCTTTTGTTTCTTTTGTACAATCGTACAAATCAACTAAATTCATTAAAGATAATATCAATCTTTTATCAACCAAATTACTATGTTTTTGGCGAATATACTCATTGAAGAGTTCCGAGTTATGATGTAGCCATTTTATCAAAAACACCCTTATATCACGCTCTGAGAAAAACGATTTATTTTCAACATCTAATCTAAATAATTCGTTATAAAAGTCCAGTAAAAATTCCAAAATATTATCTTGGTGAAAGATTAATTTCAACTTCTCATTATGTTCGTTTGCATATAACAGAAATCTAAATAAATCATAATTTAACACATTACTACTTTTATAATTTTTTAATTCTAAATAATTAAAGATTTCATCAAAATTTTTTAGAGAAATATTATATTTATTCTGTCTGCCAGAAATTACATTTCTTAAATATTCTTTTTCTTCTACCGTTATCGTATTCTCATAGAAATAATTCAAATAATCTTGATAGCTCTCATCAATATAAGCATTTCTAATTAGGAAAGAAATTATTGAGAATTGAGGATTCTTTCTTATTTCTTCTGTAAAGTCACTTTTAAAATCATCAATATCTTTAGCATATTGATAAACGTCTGATAATCTATAGCTGTCTAGTTCACCAAGTTCATCATTTATTTTCTTAATTTCTTCTCTTAGTTTTTCTATTATTTTTTTATTTTTAGTATTCTTTAAACGCTCTTGAAATTCCGGAGTATTCCTACTAGGAAATAAAGAATCAATATCCTCATTTCGTTTATATTGATTATACTCCGCATCATGATAACTATCAAAGGAATAAATTTCACTATCTCCTGCAATTAACTCTTTTATGTAATCATAACGTGTTGAAAAATCTTTTTCAAATTTTCCATTTACTTTAATTATTTTTCTTCCAGACGGTATTTTTAAGATAGTTCCATATAATTCAACTTCATCGTTTAAATGTTCTTCCTCAGCATTCTCTATCTTTCTCTCCAAAGCATTTTTCTTATTATTTAACTCCTCTCTAAGATTTTTTAATGCTATTTCTTTTGAGTTCAACAATTCATATAAATACCCTTGATTTCTTTGCAAAAGTGAAAAATCTTTAGGGAAAATATTCTTATAGACTACCATTGAAAAAATTTTCTCACGCTCTAATGGTAATTTACTCAATGTTTCTTTATAAGTCAGATACTCATTACAAATATTATTGATTAATCTCATATCGTCAAGATATAAAGAAATATTAAATAAAAACGTCTTGTCTAACCTAGTGTATTCCCTCATTTCTGTCAGCAATTTTTTTAAAATATCATGAGAATTAGAAGCGGTTACGACAGGAACTACAGGTATAATAAAATCAAAAAACTTCGTTCTCTCTTGTGATTCAAACAAATCATCCTTTACAAGATAGAAAAACACCAGCTTGGACTCGCCACATATCTTTCTTTTTCTATTGATAACTATATTTAATTCCTTCAATTTTTCAAAAATTCTAGAATCATTAAAACGTTCAATATCTTCAAATACTATAACATCCGCTTCAGACTGCTTAAACAAATAAAGTACATCATCTAAATAGCGATCAAAATAAGATACCCTTGAACTTTCATTTGAGAAGATTTCAATATCAGTTTCAACTTTTTCTGCCTTTAAGGATAATTTTTTGATAAAACCAAAATCTTTTTGTAGCTTCAGTAAAAAATAAATTCCATATACAATTAAAATAAATAAAGTTATTAATACAAGAAGAGAAATAATAGGTTTCGTAGTCCAAGATAACCAACAAAAGTTATGAACCAATTCACTCCATGAAGAAATATTAAAAAGATACAAAGATAATAGTATGGTTAAACTTAGATACAGTGTAATATTGAGAGGGTTGATCTGTGATTCAGCATCAAGAGTTTTAAAAATGGATTTCCTTATTTTGTTAGGATCTATTTGATGAAGCAATTGATTAATTATTTTCCCTTCAATGGTATTAATTTCTCGCTTATCAAGTCCATTTTTTTCACTACTTTTTATTTCATCATATTGCCCCAAAGAAATATGAATGAATTTTGTCTTTTTACGTTTTTCCTCAAAACTCTCAACAACACTACTTTTTCCAGCTCCATAATTACCAGTAATAGCTACATTTGTTACTTCCGAATTATTGTCAATCGCAAACTTAAGTGCTGCTAGTGTTATCGGCTTTATTTCAACATCTTTATTTGAAGTAAGTGCTCTAAACTTATATTCTTTTTCCATTAACTTTTCTATTTCCTTACGATTATTATATTCTTTTCATCTATGTATACCATTATATCAATTCTGACTCAGTATATAAAGCTTTTATATACAAAAACACCCCTTAGAAATCAATTCCTAAGGGGTTAGCTTCATCCTGCTACTTGTGCTGCTTCTTCTACTTTCACTTTTTTCTCCTTCTTACTTGAACCAGTCAATCGTCGTTTACTGTCTCGGATTGTATTCAGGTCTTTAAGGAGTTTGGTCAGGTGTTCTTTTTCTGGATAGGCTTCTGCGCTGGCTGCGGTGTAGCGCATAAAGAGGTCGTAGATGCTGGTTAGTTCGGTACGGACTTGTCTGGTCTTGCCGACTTCCTTGGCAGACTTATGCGCACGCGCCTGACTTTCCACCTTATCATAGTCTTCCTGCGCACTAGTGACTGCAAGGAGCATAGGGGTCAGACCTAGACTGGTAACTGCTGTCTGGTAGGGTTCTTCGCTAAGGGTTTTGAGCAAGCTTTTGATTTCTGCCGTTTCCACATCATTGCTATGCTTGGTGATATCCTTGTACTTGGCAAAGACTGGTTTCAAAGTCTCATGAGCTTCTTTGAGTTTGATCTCCTTGATCTTAGCAAAGCCCCTATGAAGAGTAAAGAGTCCAACTAGGGCACTGTCACGATTTCGATCGACTTCGGTCAGGTTCGTCGACTCTTTCTTTTCTACGATGGCGAGTTGACTTTGGAAGTCTGCTAGCTTGCTCTTGAAGGAATCGAGATGCTTGCTATACATAGGCTCGTCCTTATGTGCCTTGGCAAAAGCTTCTAGTAGTTGACCCGTATCTACCATGAGACTTTCAAACTCACGGTTGGTAAAGTTGGTGTAGCTTAGAGGACGGATAGTGAATGTTTTTGTCATGATGATAACCTTTCTATTTAACGAATCATTTAGTTTTTTCTTTATCAAATAAAGACTGGATTAGTTCAGGAAGATAGACCTGTTTTTGATTTGTTTTTACAATGCTTCCTTGTCTAGGAGGTTGAATCAAAGGTCTGTCATTTCCTACATAGACTTGAAGCAATACACAGACCAAAAATAGGAGGCCCCATAGAGGAAGTACCGATAGGATACTCTCCTCATTTTCTTTATCTTTCTTCATCAGATTTCTCCTTTAAGTTGATAAGACAATTCTAACAAATAGCAAAGAACTTCAGACACTCCCCCGCTCAACTGTCTACTTTATCATCCCAACAGCACTTTTTCAGTCTATTTCTTACTTTTACAAGATAAATCAGTCATTTCAGAAATAGAAAATCCCTATCTGACTAGACATACACTCCGTCTGTCAGATAGAGACTCTTACTATTTTTAGATTTTAACTTTTCTAGCTTTAGAATACATCTAAACTTTAGGAAAGACGACTATTCGAAAGTTCGAAGACCTCAAAACTTTCTCAGATAGACTATTCGAAGCTTAGAATACCCATAAATTTATGTATCTCTTATCATTCTAAACTTAGAATACATCTAAACTTTAGGAAGTCTATGTCTTCGAAACTTCGAAGGACTATCTCCCCACCCTAAGTGGTTCAATGACTTCTTCGACAAGTTGCTTACAGGCCTCCTTGATTTGTTTTTTATAGAGGAGGGGATTAAGGGCATCTGCCACTTCTATCTTATAATCCTGATAGCGCTGGCTCTTGGTCAGCTGGCTCTCTCCTAGTTGTTTTTTAGCTCCCTTACGGTAGTGCTCGACATAGTAACGGAGTTCATCCTCTCCGACATACCAACGTTTGCTAAATACTTGGATGTGTTGCTGGATGACCGCCTCAATCATCTGATCCAAGATATTTGCGATAGACTGACCACGATAGCTTTCTGGCTTGTCCAGTACTTCCTTCCATAGTTCAGTGATGATATGGGCAAGATTTGGATTGGTCTTCTCAAGGCTATGAATATAGGTATCCACTGCTTCTCTATCTTGAGCGCTTAGGTTCTTTTCTTGACTCTGGCCTTGCTCGATCAGACTTTGGATCAAGGTCAAGATATAGGCATAGTTGATCTCATCCACTTGGATAGACTCTAGTTCATAGTGGATATCAAGGGGTTCCCCACCCTCATCACCATCATCTCTTCGGCTTTTTAATTCAGCTAGGATATTTTGATAGAAGCCAAGATAAGTTTCCAATTCTTCTGCGCTTAGTCCCGTCTGGGCGTAAATTTCTTCCTCATCATACTCTTTATAAACTCGGATAGAGGCTAGATATTTATCAAAGACTTGATAGGCCTTGGCGAGCTTTCTCAACTCAGGTGTAGTGATTTGCTCGATTTGGAGTCCTTCCTCAGGATCATCGGTGATGAGATTTTGGAAATCACTGCAACTCCGTAAAAAGTTCCTCTTTTCCTCTTCCCAGCTTGGGGCTAGGACATCATTTTCTCCACCATTTGAGTATAGTTTGAGGGCATTATCCACTGCTTCCTTAAAGGCTAGTGGCTTTTGGAAAGTGATGATATGCCCATAGGTCTTACTAGAATCAAAGATGCGATTAGTTCGACTAAAGGCCTGAATTAAATCCTGCGGTTGCATGGGTTTACGATCGATAAAGAGGGTCGATAGACAAGGCGCATCGAATCCCGTTAAGAGACGATTGACCACGATAACCAAGTCCAACTGCTCATTGCGATAGAGATACTTGTCTTGCTTACGGGCAAGGCGGTTATTGACATCTGTATTAAAGCCACGAAGATCCGCCATGGTAAAGTGAGTATCAAACTCTTGGTTATAGTCCTCTAAGACCTGTTTCATGTGGTCTTGGTTGGCTCTTGACTCTTCTTCATTCTCCGTAACGGAGTAGGTGATGGTCGCCTTTGGAAAATCAGGAAGGACCTGCTTGACCCTTTCCGACACCTTGACACGTGTCTGACCAGCCTTGACTCTTTTGATAAGGTCATAGTAGGCTTGGGCTTGAGGGATAGACTTGACAGTCAGGATGGCATTGTAGGTCTTACCCACCCCTTTTTGGAAGCCCAGTTGTTGGCGGGATTTATTGATAATGGCATCCAAGACTTCCAGCATGTGTTCCTCATTCTCATAGACGCTATCAGGTATTTTTTCTTCAGCCTGGTCTGTGATGAGGGTATTACGATAGTCTACCTTAAAGCCTAAGACAGCTCCGTCATGGATGGCTTCCTTAACCGTATACTCATGGAGGCGGTCTCCATACTGTTGCTGGGTGGTTTGGGCGAGGTCGCCGACCTGCTGGCGTTTATTTTCCTTAAAGATTGGCGTTCCTGTAAATCCATACCAGAGAGACTGAGGGAAAAAGGCTTTAATGTCTTTTTGTGTTTGTGGCGTAACGGCACGGTGGCATTCATCCACGACAAAGGCCACTCGGAGACCCTTGATTTTGTCCGCATCTCGTTGGTAAAGGCCTTGGTCAAACTTGCGCATCATGGTAGTGATTTTCTGGATGGTTGTCACCACGACACGCTTA
>ERZ772962.1351-NODE-1351-length-13283-cov-9.419111_pt1 | contig 13283 bp, 10 predicted proteins | sample MGYA00580676_ERZ772962 | MGnify/ENA primary metagenome ERZ772962 (study PRJEB29015, sample SAMEA2738049) | human oral metagenome | biome: human oral; feature: human-associated habitat; material: saliva | place: China | collected 2230 ...
TGCCGCTGCATTATATGTAGTGGCCACGCCCATCGGAAACCTCGAAGATATCAGCTCGCGCGCCGCACGGACGCTGCGGGCTGCTGCATGGATTGCCGCCGAGGACACCCGCAGCAGCCGACCGCTGCTGCAGTCGCTGGGCATTGGCCACGCGCGCTGCCTGGCGCTGCACGCCCACAACGAGGAAAGCCAGGCCGAACGCGTGCTGGATCGCATCCGGGGCGGCGAATCGGTAGCGCTGATCACTGATGCCGGCACCCCTGGCATCAGTGACCCCGGCGCCCTGCTGGTAGCCGCAGCGCACGCCGCCGGCATCACCGTCGTGCCGGTCCCCGGGGCCAGCGCCTCCACCACGCTGCTCAGCGCCGCGGGCCTGCCCGGCGGGCGCTACTTCTTCGAGGGGTTCCTGCCCACCCGTACCCGCCTGCGTCAGGAACGGCTGCAGGCGCTGGCGGCCGGCGGGCAGGCCTTCATGCTCTTCGAGGCACCGCACCGCATCGAGGCGCTGGCGGCGGAACTGCTTCAGGCGCTGGAGCCCGAACGCGAGGTGGTGGTGGGACGGGAACTTACCAAGCGCTTCGAGCAGATCGTGCGCATGCCGCTGGCCGCACTGCCCAACTGGCTGCAGGCCGATGCCAACCATTGCCGGGGCGAGTTTGCACTGCTGGTCTTTGGCCCGCCAGCTCGGCCGGAAAGTGACGAGACTGCCGAGTCAGCACCCAGCGCGCTGGGGCTGAAGGCCATGCAGGTGCTGAGCGAGACGATGCCGCCACGCCAGGCCGCCAAGCTGGCGGCACGCATCAGTGGCGACAAGGCAGACAGGCTGTATCAGAGCGCCCTCAAGGACAAGTAAGCACTCACGACGAGCGCCCTGCTATTGGCGCGAGACCCCGGGCTTGTGTCCGGTGCGCTCACCGATGTCGGCGGCCACAGCGCGTGCATCGGCCTCATCGGCATAGGGCCCCAGCAGCACGCGGTACTGGTCGCCCCGCTGCACCAGCTCCACCGGTGGGTCGGACGGGGTGGACCGCGCCATCTGCTCGCGCTGCACGCGCAGGGCATTGTCCAGCTGACGGAACACGCCCAGCTGCAGGAACCAGCCACTGTCACCTTCGGCGGCACGCCGGGCTGGGGCAGGCATCGGGGCAGACGGCCCAGCGTCCACACCGTTGCTGCCCGCCACGCCGGCGCGTTCATCCGCCCGGGGTGGCTCCGCCGGCGCAAGCTCCTTGTCCGCAGGGGCACCTTCATCCCCCGGCAGGTCCAGTTCAGCGCGGGCCAGCGAGACCGCCGGCAGCGTGCGGGCCTGACCGGGAACGGCCTTGACGGCTGGCTGGGCAGTCAGCGTGCGCCCCTTGCCGGCATCGGCAGGATTGAGCAGTTCCACCTCGACCTCGGCGTGCCCCTTGCCCACATAGCCCAGCTTGCTGGCCGCCAGGTAGGACAGGTCGATCAGTCGCCCGCGCAGGAACGGTCCCCGATCGTTGACGCGCACGACCACCGAACGGCCGTTGTCCAGCCGCGTGACGCGCGCGTAGCTGGGCAGCGGCAGCGTCGGGTGGGCGGCCGTCATCTGGTACATGTCGTAGGTTTCGCCCGTGGACGTGGGCTTGCCGTGAAAGCGCTGCCCATACCAGGACGCCACGCCCTGTTTCTTGTAGGGCTTGCGCTCGGTCATGGGTGCAAAGTCCTGCCCCATCACCCGATAGGGGCGGTTGGCCCGGGCCAACAGCGGTTCGTGCTTCGGCACGGGGTCGGGCTCGCGCATCAGGCGGGCCACCCGCTCAGGGTCCGGCTTGCCGGGGCCGTCATCCAGGTAATAGCCGCCCCCGCGCGACGGGTTGCCGCTGGCACAGCCTGCGGACAGGCAGCCCAGCAAGGCAGCCGTACTCACGGACATCCACCAGCCCGGCCGGTTCTTCACTGTAGACACTCGTTCGATACTCCCCGGAACCTTCCGGTCCGTCAATGGCGCGGGCTGTCCGCTCCGCCCGTACCGGACGGCGGAATCTCTCCCTGACGCGGCTTGCGCAGACTGTTGGCAAACAGGCGGTCATAGAGCCAGGCCGGCAGGATGCGCAACAGCTTGGCCACCCATCCCATCTGCCAGGGAATCACGATCCGGCGCCGGCGCGCCAGAATGGCATCCACCGCGACCTGCGCAAAGCGCGGGGCTGGCATCAGGAAGGGCATGTGATAGGGGTTGATCCGGGTCATGTCGGTATCGATGAACCCCGGCGAGATGGTGACGACCGAGACGCCAAACGGCCGCATTTCCAGCCGCAGGCTTTCCAGATAGACGGCCACGGCCGCCTTGCTGGCGCTGTAGGCGCCCGATCCGGGCAGGCCCCGCACGCCGGCCACGCTGGCAATGCCCACCAGCGTGCCCCGGCGGGCCGCCTTCATGGCGTCCAGGAAGGGGGCAAAGCTGTCGAAGACACCCTGCACGTTCACGGCCAGGATGCGGGCAAAGACGGCCCGATCTTCCGGCTCGTCGGTGAGTGTGCCCACACTGATGCCCGCGTTGGCAATCACGATGTCAGGCGCACCGTGCTCGGTCACGAAGCGCCGGCAGATGCCGGAAAGCCGCTCGTGGTCGGTGATGTCCACCGTTTCGCAGACGCATTGCACCTGCGGCAGGTCAGCCGCCAGCTCGGCCAGCCGGTCGGCACGGCGGGCCAGCAGCAGCATCGTGCTGCCCGGAAAGCGCAGTGCCAGCTCGGTGGCCAGCGCCCGCCCCAGGCCGCTGGATGCGCCCGTGATGACGATGCGTCGCACCGGGGACGATGCGGCGCTGTCGTGGCCGGCCGCCATCAACTCACTTGCCGGCGCCGTCGGCGCCCAGCTTGGCACGCTCGCGCTGAATCAGCTCATCCAGCACCACGATGGCCCGTTCGTTGCTGCCGGCCACCGACGGGCTGGTGGTGTAGCGGCCATTGATGCCCAGCGTCGGCACGCCGTCGATGCCATAGGCGGTGGTCAGCTTGTTGGCACGCTGGATCTGCGTCTTCACGCCGAACGAGTTGTAGGCATTCTCGAAGGCCTTCGGATCCACCTTGGCGGCGGCCAGCACTTCCTTCATCTCGTCCAGCTGCTGCATGGACTTGTGCTGGTTCCGGATGGCGTCGAAGATCAGGTTGCGGGTGTCATCGTCCTCGCGACCGATGGCCTGCAGCGCATAGAACATCTGCTGATGCGGACGGTTGAAGAAGGGCACGTGCACACGGCGGAAGACCACGTCCTCGGGCAGGCGCTTGCTCCAGGCCGAGATGGTCGGATCGAAGGCATAGCAGTGGGGGCAGCCATACCAGAAGAACTCCACCACCTCGATCTTGCCCGGCGCGGCCTCGGTGGGCACATGCCCCGACAGCGCCTGGAATTCCTTGCTGCTGATCGACTGCTGCTGCGCCAGGGCAGCGCCAGCGGGCATCAGCGCCAGGGCCAGGCCAGCCGCGGAAAGCGTCGAGAGGAACTGTTTGCGATTCATGAGATCCATCCTGAAAGAGGCGACACCCGGAAAGCCTTTCCAGGCATCGTGAAAAACTTGAGGGAACCGTAAAGGCTCCCGGCGAAAGCGCATCCGGCCCGGGGGCCGAAGGTCATCCGCAGCAACGAAGAAGGCGTCGAGCCGGTTTACCCTGCATCAGACCGTTACACCTCGCCAACCATCAGTGGCAGTTCGCAACCGACCAACGGCAGGGTGGGCTCCCGGACGAAGCCCGCCGGGATCAGCGCCCGCGCACCACGGCCGCTTCGATGCCCTCGTCGGCCAGATCGGCGCGGACCTGGTTGGTGTCCTGCAGCGACGGATACGGTCCGATCCGGACCCGATACACCGTCTGGCCATTCACGTTGCCCTGCTCCACCCGCGCTTCCAGACCCCGCAGCGCCAGGTTGCCCTTCAGGCGTTCGGCATCGGCCACGCGCCGGAAGGAACCGGCCTGCAGCATGTAGCCGCCCCCTACCATGGCAGGCTGTTGCGGCGGCATGGTGGGCAGATCATCGGTCGGCTGCCCGCTTGCATCACCGGTCACGTCCACTGTGGAGACTCCCTGCGACTGCAGGTTGGTGCGCGGGTCCGGCTGCGGCATCACCTGCTGGCGGGAAGCGCCCTGGTTGGGATCGGGCAGCTGTCCGGCCTGGGGTTGCACGCTGGGCACGGGATTGGGTACCTCGGGCGCCGGCTTCAGTCCCGACGGGTTGCCCTCCTGCACAACCGGCGTGATGAAGGGCAGCGGCGAGCGGTAGATGTACCAGGCCACGCCTGCGGCCGCACCGGTGCCGATCAGCAGACCCAGCAGCAGCCCGAGCATCGTGCCGCCTCGCTGGCGCGCCAGCGGCGTGCGTGCCACGAAGCCGGGCCGGGAGTCGCCTGCACGGCCTGCATCACCCGGGTCTGCGGACCACCATGCCGTGTTCACCCGGGCCGCTGCCGTCCGGGCAGTCGTCTGCGTCATCGGGACATCATCCCGGTTCATCCGCATCATTGGATCGTCGATCTGCATCAAACCTCCCGGCCGTGGCCGTTCACAGCCGTTCCGGCGCCGACACGCCGATCAGCGCCATGCCGCGCCGCAGGACCGTCCGCACGGCCTCCAGCAGCGCCATCCGCGCCGACTGCAGTTCGGCATCGTCCACCAGCACCCGTTCGGCGTTGTAGAACGCATGGAAGTCGGCGGCCAGATCCTTCAGATAATAGGCCAGCTGGTGCGGCGCCAGTTCACGCGCAGCCTCGGTCAGCATGGCCGGGAAAGCCGCCATGCGTGCCATCAGCGCGTATTCGGTCGGTGCCGTCAGCCGGTCGATGTGCGCCCCGCGTCCCTCCGCGCCAGCCGACTGGCCACCACGCTCCGCCGCCTGCGCCAGGATCGAGCAGATCCGGGCATGGGCATACTGGACGTAATAGACGGGGTTCTCGTCCGAGCGCGACAGCGCCAGGTCCACGTCGAAGGTGAATTCGGTGTCGCCCTTGCGGGAAATCAGGAAGAAGCGCACGGCGTCGCGCCCCCGGGTCTCGTCCCCGCCGCCCGACCACTCGATCAGGTCACGCAGCGTGACGTAGCTGCCCGCGCGCTTGGAGATCTTCACCTCCTCGCCGTTGCGCATCACGCGCACCATCTTGTGCAGCACGTAGTCCGGGTAGCCCTTCGGGATGCCCATGTCCAGCGCCTGAAGTCCGGCGCGAACCCGCGCCACCGTGCCGTGGTGATCCGACCCCTGGATGTTGATGGCCTGCGTGAACCCCCGCTGCCACTTGCCCAGGTGATAAGCCACGTCCGGCACGAAATAGGTGTAGCCGCCTTCGGACTTGCGCATCACGCGGTCCTTGTCGTCACCGTAGTCGGTGGTACGCAGCCACAGCGCACCGTCCTGCTCGAAGGTGTGGCCGCCGGCCACCAGTCGCGCCACGGCCTCTTCCACCTTGCCGTCGGTGTAGAGCGACGACTCCAGGTAGTAACGGTCGAACGACACGCCAAAGGCCGCCAGGTCCAGATCCTGCTCACGACGCAGGCAGGCCACCGCAAAGCGGCGCACTGCATCCAGATCGTCCAGGTTGCCCGTAGCCGTCTCGGGCGGCTGGCCAGCCACCTGCACCGTCTCGCGGGCCACGAAGGCCCGGGCGATCTCGGCGATGTAGTCGCCGCGGTAGCCATCGGCCGGGAAGGACGGATCATCCGGCGAAATGCCGCGTCCGCGCGCCTGCACCGACAGCGCCAGGTTGTGGATCTGCGCGCCGGCGTCGTTGTAATAGAACTCGCGGTGAACCTTCCAGCCTTGCGAGGCCAGAAGGTTGCCCAGCACGTCGCCCAGTGCCGCCTGGCGGCCATGGCCCACGTGCAGCGGGCCGGTGGGATTGGCCGAGACGAATTCCAGCATCACCTGCTGGCCGTTGGACGGCTGCTGCCCGAACTGTTCACCCTGGGTCAGCACCTCGTGCACCACGCGCTGGTGAGCGGCGGGCGTGAGCCGGAAGTTGATGAAGCCGGGACCGGCAATCTCGGCCTGGGCGATGAGATCGGTCGCACCGGGCTGTTCCATCAGCGCGGCCACCAGCTGCTCGGCCACCGCGCGCGGCGACTTCTTCAGCGGACGGGCCAGCTGCATGGCCAGGTTGGTGGCCAGATCCCCATGGTCGGCCTGCCGGGGACGCTCAAGCGAAGGCGTCACCGACGCCGCCAGCTCAGCCTCGACCCCGATGGCCTGCATCGTGTGCGCCAGAAGCTGGCGCAATTCATTCAATTGTGTTGGAAGCATCCCCGGATTCTAGAGCCTGCACGCCATTTTGGGCGGCCGCTGTGGGCTGCCCCTGACGCGGCGGGCCGACAGCCGGCGCCTGGCCACGCCCACTCGCGTCGCGCTCCGTCGGTGTCGATGCGAGGGCCGGACTCATGTTCCGACGTGCCGCTCAGGCAGCGCCTGCTTCTGCGCGGCACTCACCCTGTCTCGGATCCTTGACGGATTTGCCGGTGCATACAAAGACAGACACTGCGTTCTGCATTCATCATGCGCGGATCGTTACAATACCGCCGTTACATTTTTCCTCGACAGCCCGCCTCCCCTATCCATGGACGCCAACTACAAGATCTCCCGCTCGTCCCTGCACGTTGAAGTCACCGATCGACTGCGCGAGATGATCTATGAACGCAGCCTGCCGCCCGGTGAGCGCATCGACGAACTGGGGCTGTCCGCCCGCCTGGGCACCTCCCGCACCCCGCTGCGCGAGGCCCTGAAGGTGCTGGCCCATGAAGGACTGGTCCGCCTGGTGCCGGGGCGGGGCGCCTTCGTCATCGAGCTGAGCGCCGGCGAGGCTGAAAGCCTCTTCCCCGTGCTGGGCCTGCTGCAGAGCCGATGTGCCGCCGAGGCCGTGCGCCGCCAGACCCCCGAGGACATCGCGGCGCTGGACACCCTGCTGGCCAGCCTGGAGAACGCCGTCACCGGCAATCGCCTGGCCGACTACTACCGTGCCGTGGACGGTTTCCATGAGCGTCTTCAGACCATGGCGGCGAACCCCTGGCTCACCCGCTCCATCACCGATCTGGGCCGTTTCCTGCAGATGGTGCGCACCCTGATGCCGCTGCCCGAGAACCGCCTGCGCCAGTCCATGGCCGAATACCGCACGCTGATGAAGGCCATCCACCGGGGAGATGCCGACGCCGCCGAGCAGATCGTCTACCTGCAGGCCATGGCCCAGCAGCGCGCCTGGCGCATGCTGCAGCAGCAGGCCCAGGAGAACGCCGCCGCGCAGGAAGCCGCGGCACAGAGCGCGGACGCAGCAGCCTCGATGCCGGCCTCGTCAGCCGCCACGACTTCCAGCACTACCATCGCGGCGGAAGCGCCCAGCCCCTCCCAGCCCGCGGGCACTGCACACGCGAACCCACAAGGCAACGTATCGACGCCCACCTACCAGAAAGCGAGCGCCCACTCCGGCACGCATGCGACTACGGCACGCCCGGCCCAGCCCGCCGTGCAGCAGACCCGCGACGAGGTGGCCTCGCTGGACGCCTGACAGGGCGCTGAAAGCACCGGGCTGAAGAAAGGACGGCCTCCGGTGGCACATGGCGCAGCGGCACACGACAGGCAGGCGCTGCGCCCCTCCTCTTCCGAGCCACCGCTGCCTTGGCCGGGTGGAGCATGCCCGGCATGCCTCACCCCTCACATCAAGGGGCGCATTCTGAAACTTATGCTCACAAATGCGGTAATCTCTGCCTGTCACACTGACACTTTCATACATCTTCAGCCCTTTTCCCGGTGAATTTCGAGGTTCCCCTCAGCCTTGGCGGCAACGCAGCCAATCGCAGCGAAGACGCGCTGATCCAGAAACAGAACACCGTCCTGCTGTTCGATGCGGATCCGGCCGTTGGCCAGCTTGTATCCGGGTTGCTGGAAGCCCATCGACTGGGCACGCTCTGCGTCATTCAGCATCCGCGTGAGGCCGAGGAGATCATCGAGAGTGAGCGCACACCTTCGTTGCTGCTCGTGCATCTGGACGGGCCCGAAGATCCCCGCCTGAACTGGCTGCGCGAGCAGCTCAAGAACGCCGCCTGGCAGCGCCTGTCCGTCATCCTGCTCACGGCTGGAGATCCCCGCCCCCTGTGGCGGGAGGCCCTGGCCCTGAACCTGACCGACGTGCTGGCCAAGCCCCTGGACGAATCTGCCCTGCTGCTGAAGCTGCGCCAGTGCCTCGGGTTGAGGATCTATCGTGACCGTCTGCTGCGCCAGGACCTGCTGACCGGCCTGACCAATCACACCGGCTTCATGCGCCGGCTGGAATCCGTGCTGCGTTCCACGCCCCGCGCCTGCACGCTCATGCTGCTGGACCTGGACCGCTTCCGGCAACTCAACGACGGTCTGGGCCACGCCATTGGCGATGCCTTCCTGAAAGCCGTCAGCCAGCGGCTGGACGATCTGGTCAGCCGCCACACCGGCCCCGAGCGTCGCCGCCGCCTTCGCACCACCAGCCCCTGGCTGGCGCGTACTGGCGCCGACCGCTTCATGGCCCTGCTGCCCGGCCGCCCCGGTGACCCCGAGCACACGGCCTGCATGGACGAGCTGCAACGGATCCTGGGCCTGCCGCTGCACATCGAGGGCAAGGAACTCTTCATCTCGGCCAGCGTGGGCATGGCCGTCTTCCCCGATCACGCCACCGACCACACCCAGCTCACCCGCCATGCCGAGCAGGCCATGGCCCTGGCCAAGCGTCGCGGCGGCCATCGCATCGAGTATTTCGATCCCACCCAGAAACAGGCGCGCCTGGATGCGCTGACGCTGGAGAACCACCTGCGCCACGCCATCCGTCACCAGGAGCTGCGCCTTTTCTATCAGCCCAAGATCTGCAGTCGCACCCTGCAGATCACCGGTGTCGAGGCCCTCATCCGCTGGCATCACCGCGAACTTGGCCTCATCCTGCCCGAACACTTCGTGCCCATTGCCGAGCGCAGCGGGCTCATTGCCGAGATTGGCGCCTGGGCCCTGAACGAAGCCTGCCGACAGGCCCGCGCTTGGCTGGACGAAGGCCTGCCGCCCCTCAAGATGGCCGTCAACGTCTCGGCCGCCCAGACCCAGCGCGGCAACCTGGTCGACACCGTGCGCCAGGCGCTGCACGACAGCGGCCTGCCCCCCGAGCAGCTCATCCTGGAACTGACCGAGACCCTGCTGATCGAAAGCGGCGATCAGGCCCGCTGCCTCATCACCCAGCTCAAGCAGCTGGGCCTGAAACTGTCGCTGGACGACTTCGGCACCGGCTACTCGTCCCTCACCTACCTGCACACCCTGCCATTTGACGAGATCAAGATCGATCGCAGCTTCATTCAGGGGCTGCCCCAGCAGGCCGTCTCCCGCGCCATCGTGAACGCCATCCTGGCGCTGGCCAAGGGACTCAAGCTGGAAGCCGTGGCCGAGGGCATCGAACGTCCCGACGAGTTCGCGTGCATCCAGCAGAACCTGCCCGACTGCACCCTGCAGGGCAACCTGTTCTGCCCCCCGCTCAGCGCCGCCGACCTGCGCACCCGCCTGCACACCGACACCCGATTCCAGCCTGCCCTGCCGGCCTGAACATTCCGGCCTGAAATCTCGCCGCCTGGACGCAGACGCCCTCTCCTGGCCCTGGCCGGGCACGACCCTGAGTGTCCGGATAACACCCCACAGGCGCCCGGATTTATATCGCCCGGATTTAACCTGACGCAACAGGTTGCACTTCTTGCGGGGTCAAGCGCCCCCCTCTGTCGTATTCTGGTCTATCCTTGAAACAGGATCCCACTGGGCCGGGCAGCCCGTGCCTTGGCCTGCCTCTCGAAAGGAGACCTGTCTCATGTACAACCGCGTTCTCATCGCCACGGATGGTTCCCCGCTGTCCGAACGGGCCGTCGATACTGGCATCAACTTGGCCACTTCCCTGAAGGCCTCCGTGATCATCGCCACCGTCGGTGCACCGTATGCACCGCCCCTCTACGCCGGCGACCTGGTGCCCAACAACTACCTCACCGCCAACGAGCACGACGAAAAAGTGCGCGCCAGCGGCCAGGAGATTCTCGACAAGGCATGCGCCAAGGCCAAGGCGGCCGGGCTGCAGTATGAGACCGGCTTCGAAATCGCCGATGAGCCCGCCGACGGCATCATCAAGATCGCCCACGACAAGAAGGCCGACGTGATCGTCGTTGCCTCCCACGGTCGCGGCGGCCTCAGCGCCCTGCTGCTGGGCAGTGCCACGCGCCGCCTCATCAGCAACGCCAAGATCGACCTGCTGGTCGTGCGCAATCCGGAAGAAGACGCGGCCTGATCCCGCGCTCCCGGCCGTCGCCTGTTCAGGGCCATGGGCCGATCACTTCCGACAGCCCACTGGCCTGCCAGTGGGCTGTTTCAGTTTTGGCCGCTCAAGGCGCCTCTTCAGGGAACGGCTCACCCATCGCGGCCGCCCTGTTGAATTCCGGATATCTCGCATTTCATGGAAGCTCCCGACACATTGGACGCTGCCAGGCGTCAGTTCCAGGGTGATGGCTACGCGGTCATTCCCGATATCTGGACAAAGGACGAAGTTCAGCAGGCGATCGGTGCTCTGGATGCACTCGTCGATGACATCCGGAGCCATCCCCTGCGATGGCAGGAACACGTCGTATGGCAATCGGATGTGCCGGAAAGACAGCTGACGGGGATTCCACAGGCGCTCCGAACCGCTGCAGCGACGCAACCCTACATCATTGGCGACCTGGCCTCACACAGCGCCGTCTTGCGTCGGATGATCCTTGATGAGCGTTGCCGTCGCATGGCCGAGGCTCTCCTGGACACTGAAAGCGTCTGCCACTTCAGCAATGCCACCATTCGTGCTGCCAACGGTGGCTGCGCGTGCAACTGGCATCGGGACTGGCCCAACAGCTACTGCACCACACATACCGGTCGCCAGCTTCGCATTCTCATCTGCCTGGACGGCATGCAGGCAGAACAAGGCGCCACCCGAATCATCCGTGGCAGCCAGCATTGGAACGAGCAGCAGTTCAACACCTGGAAGCAGGAGGAGCATCCATGGGATGAAACAGGCCATGCCGTCACCTGCTCACCCGGCAGTGTCGTCGTGCTGGGATCCCGTATTGTCCATGGTGCCGGCAACAACCTTTCAGCCGTTCCCCGACGCAACCTCATCGCCCAATGGGGCGCTCAGGAAGACCTCATCTGTGCACAGGTCTTTGAGAGCGTGCTGGGACTGACAGGCTGATCTGCCCATCCCGCAATAAAAAAGCGGCAGGTATCCACAGACACCTACCGCCCCATCGAAGGCCCGGTCAGCACTTCATCTGCAGACGAAGCGCCGTGGCTGAAAACCCGGACAGACCGCCTGGCCTTCAAGGCATCCCGAAGCAGCATTCCCCGCTGCTTCGGGACGTTGCCGTCAGTGAGCGCTCACCGACAGGCCGATGCCGCTGTAGGCCGGCAGCGCGTCGCGTGCGATGTAGCGACGGCCATCGATCAGCGGAACCGCAGTGCGACCCGCCTTCTGCTGCAGCTCCGGCACGGCCTTGTAGTCGGGCCAGCTCGTCACCAGCAGCACGGCCTCGGCCTGCGCCAGGGCATCATCCAGCTTGGGCTGGAACTGATAGGCGCTTTCCGGGACGCCGAAGTCGGCCAGCGCCTTCTTGCCGGTCTGAACCGCAATCGGATCGTGAGCGGTCACTTTCACGCCTTCCCTCACCAGCGCAGCGATGATCGGCAGCGCCGGCGATTCGCGCACGTCGTCGGTACCCGGCTTGAAGGCCACGCCCAGCACGGTCACGCGCTTGCCCTTCAGGTCGTCGCCCACCTGCTCCTTCAACAGGCGCAGCATCTGCTCGGGCTGCGTCTTGTTGGTCGAGAGCACCGCGTCCAGCATCGGCGTATCCACGCCACGGTGCTGGGCATGCGCCGTGATGGCCTTCACATCCTTCGGGAAGCAGCTGCCGCCAAAGCCGCAGCCCGCCCACAGGAAGGAGGTGGCACCCGCCGTCTTCAGCTTGCCCTCGCCGTCGCGGTAGATCAGGTGCTTCATCAGGTGCAGGCCCTTGAACACCTCGGCCGCATCCAGTTCACCGATGCCGTCGCAGATCCGCGCGATCTCGTTCGAGAACGAGATCATCGTGGCCATGAAGGCATTGGAGGTGTACTTGATCATCTCGGCCGTGCGCGGCGTGGTCTGGATGATCGGCGTGTTCCGGAACATCGCGTACATCTCGGCCAGCTGCGCCGTGCTGCGCGCATCGATGCCGCCCACCACGATCCGGTCCGGTTCCTGGAAGTCCTTCACGGCCACGCCTTCGGCCAGGAACTCGGGGTTCATGCCCAGGCCGAAGTCCTTGCCAGCCACCAGACCCGAGGCTTCCTCGATGGCCTTGCGCACCACCGTGTCGGTCGTGCCCGGCACCACCGTGCTCTTGACCGTCACCACGCAGTAATGCGGCTGCTTGCCGGCGGCTTTCGCGGCCGCGGCCTGATCCTTCAGCACCTGGCCGATCTCGCGCGAGACCTGCAGCACGTAGCTCAGGTCGATGGTCTTGCCATCGAAGGGCGTACCCACGCAGATCAGCGCAACATCGGCGCCATCCATCGCGTCGGCCAGCGAAGTGGTCGCTCGCAGACGTGTACCGACGTTGGCCTTCAGCAGTGCTTCCAGACCGTCCTCATGGATCGGCGGCTCACCCCGATTGATGCGCTCGACCTTGGCTGCATCCACGTCGACGCAGGCCACCTGGTGCCCGACCGAAGCCAGGCACGTTCCCGACACCAGACCGACGTAGCCGGTTCCCACCACACACAGTTTCATCATGCAGCCTCTGCATCACGATTGAAGTAATACCAGTTGAGGATGCGGCGCAGACCCGTGTCCACATCCACCTCCGGCGCATAGCCCAGCTCGGTGCGTGCCTTGGTGATGATCGGGCAGCGCCGGTTGGGGTTGTCCTTCAGGTAGACCTCACCCTCGCTGGACAGCTTGTGAATGACCTTGCCTTCGTAGCCCCACAGTTCCTTCGCCAGCTTCTGCACCCGCTCGGCCAGCTCGCGCATGGTGATCTCGGGCGTCTCGATGCCGATGTTGTAGGGCTCGCCGCGGCGGCCGTTGACCAGCACGCGCAGGTAGCCCGACAGGGCGTCGGTGATGTAGCAGAAGGTGCGGGTCGGCGAACCGTCGGACAGCATCACGATGTCGCGGCCGGCCAGCACGTCGCGGGCGAAGTCGGGCAGCACACGGCCGTCGGTGATCTTCAGGCCCGGGCCATAGTTGTTGAACGGCCGTGCCTGCGAAACAGGCACGCCCTTGTTCT
>ERZ772962.1352-NODE-1352-length-13274-cov-3.039867_pt1 | contig 13274 bp, 6 predicted proteins | sample MGYA00580676_ERZ772962 | MGnify/ENA primary metagenome ERZ772962 (study PRJEB29015, sample SAMEA2738049) | human oral metagenome | biome: human oral; feature: human-associated habitat; material: saliva | place: China | collected 2230 ...
CAACAGTGAATGTAGCACCTGCTAAAGGAGCATTAGAATTCACATCCTCTTTAGTCATTGCCACACCACCCACATTAAGTGTTGATTTAACTGCTGTCGTCGTTGAAAGATCTGCTCCATAAGCGTTAGTGATTATCGTGGTGGCTGAATCTGTCGCACTACCAATGGCGCTTTTAACCGTTGATGGAATGATAATATTTAAAGCACCATCTGCGTTACCAAGCAAACTTGCTGCGTGTTGTTGGCCAGCCGTGGTCAAAGTAACCACGATTTTTCCATTGCCATCATTTGTGATTGTATAGTCAGTTGTCGGAGTCAAGGTACCTACTTTTGTTCCACTTCCATTTGTAACATTCACAATCACCGTACTTGCTGTTACTGTCGAGCTGTTGACCAGATTATTAGGCAATTGGTCGGTAACAATATATGTGCCTGTGACTCCTGTAGTCCCGTTTCCGTTGTTCGTTTGTGAAGAATCAAAAACTGTATTCACATTCCAATTCACTGTATTCCCAGCTGCCGCAGTTGTCGTATTTTGATTATCAGGCCCATTCGTCCATGTTCCATTAGCCAGATTTTCGTTACCAGCATTACCATCCACATTTGTGAGCGTTTGGTCAGAATTTCCCGTCACATTTGGATTAGCAATTTGATTTGGTGTTTGACCATTGAAATTATCATCCGCATTTGTTGTCGCACTCGTTCCTAAACCTGCTGAACTTGACATATCTAGTTTTGGATAAACGTTAACAATACCCGCTTGGCTATCTTCGTGGCTGACTTGGACGATAAAATCTCCAACAGTTGTAATCCCATTGACTGTTGTCACTTGATGAAACAGATAATAACCATCGGTCAATCCAGTGAAATCAGCAAGACCAGATGCATCTGTAGTGACTGGGGCCACAGAAGTTGTATCTGTAAATGAAGGATCAGTCACACCAGTCGGAACACCTGTCCCTACATATTTTGTTGCTGAAAAAGTCACATTTGCCATTGTGCTTGGAGTTGAACCTTCAAGAGTTGTTTGTTGGCTACCGTCATTTTTTGTGTCTCCAGTATTTCCTGCTTGTCCTCCCGTTTGATTATTAGCAATCCGACTATCATTGACAGGATTTCCATCGGAATCTACAGCTCCGTTATTTTGTGTTGCACTCTGATTCCCAGCTGCTGATTGGGCATAAATGGCCACTTCACCATTGGATACTTGGTCGGTGATACTTGTTGTTTTGGCATTAACATTTAATAGTCCACTAAAGCCAGCAAGTGTACTAAGGGCAAGAAGATTAATACTTGCCAGTGCAATTTTTTTATTAAGTGAATTAAGTTTCATTTGTTTTTCTCCATTTTTATTTGATTAATTTACTCTTTTTAAAGCTAATCCTACTTTGTTCTCAAGTCTAAAAATTGATTAAGTAGAATTTTCTCCTATTTATTATTCAACATGATTTCCCCTTTCGCTGTAACTGCGCCAGATGAGCACGATTTTTTGTGTGAAATAGTTTTTGATAAGGTCGCGTTCTCCGATTTTGTTGAAAAGTCTTTGATTTATTTCTCTCAGTCGTTCGTAATGCCACTGAATTATCAACTTTTAAAAGAGTCTCTTCTTCTGACTTTTTACGTTTTCTAAGAAAGACCCCTCCCATTCCAGTAAGAGCAGCTAAGCTCACGACTCCAGCAATTCCTTCTCCACCTGTAAAGGGTAAGCTAAAAGGTTCTGCAACATTAATTGTATCTGATACAGTCGCCGTGCCCCCACCAGCATAACTATAAGTCACACTGATAGTATAAATTCCCTGATGAAGTTTTCCCTGAGCAATCGTCACATTTCCTTGATTATCAAGTTCAATATCGTTTGCTGTAATATCAACTGTCTTACTATTACCTTCATAGTCTGTATAACTGATATTCGTTACACTTTCGCTAATTGGTGTAAGAGAACCATTAAGACCAAGATTGAGCGTATTCGTCAAGCTTGCAGAACCAATAAGTGGCACATTTGTTGTCATTCCATTGATGAGATTAACGTAAGCAAGAGCTGTTGTTTGCGTCCCATTGATTGGGTCGGTATATTGATAGGTCACCTGATAGAGTCCCGCAGGCTGACTAGACAATTGACTAGCTTGAAGATTAGCACCCGTTCCCACGTTAGTAAGATTGGAAATCGTCATGTTAGTTGCTGCCGCAGCTGAACCATCACTGTTAGTCGAACTTGATTGAAGAGCAGCTGTCAAAAGAGCGGAAATGCTTGGATTCGTGCTCGGCATATTCCCCACTGTGTAGGTCAAATTATTGACATTGACTGTCGCGGGGATGGGCTGATAAAGAACAACAAACTGGTCTATTGCGGCATTGGTTGTCGTATTTGTTGTGAAATTATTTGCATTGGGTGGAAAATTATAATAAGCGTTATTTCCAGCAAGAGCCGCTTCCATTGAGCTAAAGTTTGTCGTCGCGGTCATTCCCGATGTTGTAATTCCGGTTGTTTGACTAATATCGCCCGTATTATTACTATGACGAACACTTACAATCTTATATCCCGGAATGGCAAGTATCGCATTTGTGGTTGGAAACTTGTTGGTTCCACTAACTCCCTGCATGCTAGAGTATGCTTGTCCTTGGGAAGCGATAAATTGTGTTGGAGCGTTAACCGTATTTCCTGTAGGAGCTGATGTTGTCAGTCCGGCTCCGGTATACATATCATAGGTCTTTGAACCACTCTTTACTCCTAAGGTTGCCGTTCCTCCAGTAGCTGTCGTTGTTTCCAACATCACCTTTGGTTGAGCAGCATTTGTCGCAATTACACCATTTGTCGCTGTCGTTCCTGCTGCATTTGACATTTTCCAAATACTATCAGTATAAGTACTTGTTGAAGCAGTTAAATCAAGTGTTCCATCAGATTTATAGTGAGCTCCTGAATAAGGAGCTAGATAAAACTGAATCGTATTATTACTTTGACTTGTAGCGGTAAAAGTAGCCCCTCCAGAGTTAAAAGTTGTAAAAGCTTGAGGGAGTTGTCCTGCATAGCTATAGCCTACAATATAGTATCCTGATGGCGCTGTATATGTAAGAGGATTTGTATTTGTTGTTGACTTAATTGTCACCGAAGAGGTAAGCACATTTGCACCCGCAGTGGTGGATAAACTTGTTCCTCTGGCAATCGTAATGATATCCCCAACATTTGCCGTAACTGTCGCTGTCGTCCCTGTGCCATTCAAAGTCAGATTTCCTGTTGGTCCAGCAATTCCAGCTGTATTGGTAAAACCAGGTGTCCCATCAACAAAAGTAAAGCTCCCCGCAATATTGGCAGGATTTGCTGTTAAAGTCACAGTATAATTATTGTTGGTACTCGTCGCTGAAACTGTCGGATTAGCAGCTGTGAAAGCGTCTAGTGTTGCGGCGGTTGTCGTTCCACTAACCGTTGTTGTTCCGTTTGATATTTTTGTGATGTTATAGCCTGCAGGCACAGCATTCGTAAGAGCTGTTGCATAATTGGATAGTAAAGTGGTATTTGAGAACGGATTGTCTGTTACAACCGAAGTATCCGTTGTTACACCTGTTCCTGCTACACCGTATGCAAGATTGGTTGGAAGAGTTGCAAGTGTTGTTCCCGTCGCTTTCGCCCAGTTGAATGAAACGGTTTGCTGACTGGGTGTATAGCTCACATTTATTGCATTTGGGTTGGTCGTTCCTACAAGAAAGTTCTGAACAGTAACAGGTGAACTCACACTCGTTGTAGTACTTGACACGGGTTGATAGCCATTAGGTGCTGCTGGAATTGTGTAATCATAAGTGTCTGCTGGATTAGTGGTAGCTCCAGGAAGAATAGCTCCGATGGTATCACCGACATTAGCATTAATCGTACTTGCTGTCATATTAGAAATTGGCTGATTCGTGAGCTTATTCAGATAATTAACTGGAACATTCGCAGTCCCTTTAGTACCAGTTATTGTCGCTCCATTCAAAGAAACGGATAAGTTTCCAGTATTTCCTCCTGTAGATGCAACAAAACCAACTGTAAGTGCATTGGGCAGATTAGTCGCAGTAGAGATTGTATAAGTCTTTGGACTACCACCAATACCTGCTACACCGCCATAATTATTAGAAGTGGTTAAAGAAAAAGTCAAAGTTCCGTGAGTGTAACCTGCTGGTGCTGTCGTACTATCCGGTGCCCAAGAAATCTTGATTGGTTCAGAAACAGCGCCAATCGTACCGACCGCTGTATCATCTGCCGCTTGCATCCAAGCTTGTCCATTGCTATTATTCGTTGTGCCACTAGGATAGTTTGCTTGGATTAATTGTCCCGAGGAATCTGTCTGACGTATTGCAATGACATTTCCCCCTCCGTCACTCCAACCATTAGAAACAGTCCCATCAGGGCCATTCCAAACAACTGAACCAGAAGTCGATGCGGATAAATTGGAATAAAGGTCTCGCCCTATAAAGATGGTGTTTGCTAAACCTTCGATGCCAAGACCAGCCCCTGTCGAGTTTGCATTTTGAACATTGGCTTGAAGGAGGTTTTGAGAGACACCAGTCAGGATAATTCCTAATGAATCACCCGTATTTTGAAAGTTTCCGGTTGTTCCTGGGTCAACTTTAATAGTTGTTGAAAGTGAAAGGGCTGTCGCTGATGAAACAGTAGAAACTGCACCATTATAAATACCAATTCCAACACTTGGTTTCGTATTTGATACGAGATTAAGCCAATTTCCAACTACAATAGGCTTAGGACTTCCAAACAATGTATAGTTATTAGCATTGGCAAACTCTGTTCCGCTGTAAGTCCCACCACCTGTATTATAAGTCTGTCCTGCTACCAATGTCCCCGACGAAGTCGTTGCTGCTTGGGCTTTCTCAATTTTTGGTAGAAAAGCTAAATTTCCAACAGGAAGAATTGATGTTACCGTGAGTGATAGAGCTGTGGCACCATATAGCCATTTTTTTCCTGATTTCCAAGTACGAAAGCGAGTTGTTTTTACTTGATGACTGGTTATATAACCTTTTTGATGCTTAGAACGGTACATGGATTTTATTCCTCACTTTCTTTATTCATTTGTATCTCTTGATTTAAAAAGAGGGTTTTAAGAATATAATTTTCAATTGATTATCTTGCTATTATTTTAACATTGCATTTTTGTTTCATCAAGTTAAACGAAAGCAAAGTATTTAATGTAATCAAAATCTTTCTCGCTATGTAACAATCTATCTAAACTTGAAAAACTAATAATTTTTATAAAAAGACTTTTGATAAAAGCTTATAAAAGCTTGTATTATTTAGAAAAAAATAAAAAAAAAAAAAAACGTTTAGTTTTACGAACGGTTTATATATGACAAATTATAACGTAATTTATTTGTAATCATCTTTTTAACCAAAAAACCTGTGATAAGTCTCACAGGTTTTATCAACGTTCTAAGTGTAGGCTTTGATTATGGTGCTGTGGTCAGCGTCCATGTCAGCTGTCCTTGGTAGTCCGCTTGTCTTTGCAAGCTTTCTGGTGCTTGCAATTGAAAGGCCCTACTGTTTTTAGAGACAACTGTTGTCACTTCGCCTGTGCTTGGATTACTGTGTGTTTGAACCACCAATGGTTGATCCGTCAAAGTGCTGTTGTTAAAACTCATCAATCCACTAAAAGTTTGGCTGATTTTACCGCTCACGTCTTGTAAAGGTGATGTTTCTGCCACTGACAAAGTCCATGGCGATAAGTTTGCGCTACTTCTGGTGTCTGTCACTTCCACGGCTTGATCAAGATTTCCCGTCAGGTTTTGTGTCGCCCCCGAAATGGGATGTGTCCCAAAATCAATCGTGTCTGGTGCAGACAATTCAAGAGTTCCCGCATCAACCAAGTGGACAGTATAGTCATTGGCACCATCATAGCTAGCAACATTTTCTCCACCAGGAAGGACATATTTGGTTCTGTTCATCGCATTGACCATCGCCGAAGCACTGCCATCTGGACTCGCAGAGTAGACCGTTCCGTCAGGCGCGGTCACAGAACCAACGATGTAAGACGAGCCAGCCAAAGCGGTATTGACTGCTGTATCACTCTTAGTAATGAGTGAAGGTGAAATTGTCGCATTCGTTTTTGACGTGCTAAGCGTTGACTGATCAGGAACAGTCGCATTAGGATCATCATCAACAACATACTTGACATTTATCTTTTGGCTTATTGGAGAAATCATTACATTTATATCGTTACTTGAATCTATAAAGCTCATATGTGCCCAATCACTTACTCCACTTTGAGTGGCAAATATATCAAGTTTTGCTTGTGCAGAAACATCACCTGGAGTATCTGAATTCAGACCTTCAGCTGAGTAATAAACTTGATAAGTATAGTAGCCCGGTGTCAAAGCGTTATTTATGTTACTAGCTTCAAAAGGATAGTGTGCACCAAACTGACCGCTCATTGCATAATCACTCGGTAGGTCTGGTGGTCGTTTTCCAGCAATTTCTGGATTGTCTGAGGGCAAACCAGATTCGTCAACACCGGGGCTGATTTCAGGATTGTAAAGGAAATGCACCGTTCCACTTTCCATCTTCGCATAGGTCACAAGGATAGCATTTGTCCCGCCATTCATGTTCGGATGGTCACTTTGGAGCTGAGTCCAACCTGCTTGCCCTGAGTAAGTCGCCCAAGTGTTGTCCACATTTTGATAGTAGATTTTGTCAATGACGTAACCTGTCGGTGTCGTAAGACTTGGATAAGTATAAGCATTGTCTGTAATACCACTGACATTGATTGGTACACTTGAGTTCAGACCACTCGTATCAGTCCCAGACACTTGAGTCCCAAGACCAGGATTTACTCCTGCCCAACCGATACTGCCAGTGCTTGAAGCAAAACCACTAAAGTCCGCACCACCTAAAGTCTTCAATTGACTATCGGTCAGAGTATATGAACCGGGTGATCCAGCACTCAAAGCTTGATAGATGTGTGAAGTGATACTTTTAGGGGTATAGTAGATATTGATTTCATTTGGATTGTTAGCACCTTCCGCATCATAGTTAATTATGGTCAATCCACCCGTACTATTGGTCGAGTCGTTCGGATCCTTCGTTGAGTCAATATCTCCTGAAAGTACTCCATTCGCATCAAAACTTCCTCCAAAAGTGACTTTGCTTTGTGCGGTGTAGCCAGTCGGTACTGCTGGTGCACTATATGTGTACTTTCCGGGCAGACCAGCCACTGAGCCAGCCGCCCCAATCGCCAAACGGTCACCGACATTCGCAGTGATGGTAGAAGTTGGATAAGTGGCAATCTTTTTACCTGTCGTCGCATTGATATAGTTGACTTGGGCATTTGTTGTTCCACGATATCCTGTAATATTTGAAGTATTGTTTGAGAACGAGATGTTGCCGTAGTTACTCCCTGTCCCACCAACAACCCCAATAGACATTGAGCGAGGTAAAACGAGCTTTTGAGACACTGTTGCAGAACCTGCTCCAGTATTAATAGATCCATCAGAATTACAAGCTTGCGCCACATAAGTCAAAGTCCCTGAAATTGTCGCCGTTGTTGCTCCTGCGCTATCAGGAGTCCAGGTCATTGTGACGCGTTCATCTTCTGTCTGCTTCCCAAGAGTCCCTTGTAGAATTTCAGCAGCTGAACCTGCTGAATAGTAAGATTTTCCTCCCCATTTATCGATGGGATATTTCGAACCATTATTGTAAGTGCCTACAGGGTCTGGAATCAGGTTTCCAGCGCCCTGATCATAAAGCGTGCCGGGTGTCGCAAGGATTTGGTTATTCTTACTATCATAAGTCGTTCGAATGACCGTCGCATAGATTGGTGATGGAGATTGCCCAAACCATTGGTTTGCTCCGTCAATATCTTGTGTGGGGTCATCTGCAAGACCTGATGAAGCATTATAATACAAGTCACGTCCAACAAAGACTGAACCTGGAAGTCCACCAATCCCAAGCCCTGCACCCGTTGGGAAATTAACCGGTCGATTATTCGAAGAGGGTTTACTAGAGTTCGCATTGATTTGAGCTTTGTTTGTTGGCGTCAGTATAAAACCAACCGCATCTCCTGCCAGATTAAAATCATTACCGGCTGCTGGATTAATGATTTGTGTTCTGAACATCCCAGAGATTGACGTGTTTTGACTCATATCCATGGATGAATTAAAAATCCCATATCCTGCTTGGTTTTTCTTGTTTTGAGTCAGATTAAACCAGTTTCCGGAGATTTGCGTTGTTCCTAAAGCTGACCACTTAGAACTGTCTCTTACGACATTGGTAAGACTAGAATCAGACCAATTATGTGCGCCCGTATCGTAATTATCGTAAACGGTCGGTTGGAGCGCTTGACCGCCAGTGCTTGGTGCTTGAGTTGTCGCATAGACAGTTTGAGCTGAAAATACACTTAGAGTTGGCAACAAGGTACTTACTAAAAGTAAGGCATTTGTGCCAAGATTTGTTGATTTTTTAAGTAAGTTTTTGACATTTGCCATTGTTGTTTCCTCTCTAAAACTAAGGGGGTCCTTGAATAAAGAAACCCCTCAACTCATAAATCTGCTGTTATTAAGGAGCGACTGTCAAATCCCAAGTGATTGTTCCTGTGTGGTTACCTGCTGCTTGATCAGCAACTGGTACTGTCAATGTTGCATCGCTGAATTTATCAGCATAGTAACCAGATACTGTACCAGTAGAAGTAACGAGGACTTGTGGTTGGTTTGTCAACGTATGGCTTGTTGAAACATCAGCAAGTGCTGAAGTATCTGTTGCTCCATTACCTGAGATGTTTGAGAATGTTGCGCCACCCAATGTAATTGTAGAGCTATTAAGACCAGAAAGTCCTGAAGCTGTAGCAGAGATTGTGTAGTTTGTTGATACACCATCTAAGTCATGGAATGCAACCAATGGAGAAGCTTGAGAATTGCTCTTTGAAGAATCTGTTTCTGTCAACGCTTTAAAGTCTGTTGTGCTACCATCGATTTGGTTCACACCGAAGTCAAAGTCAGTCGCATAGTCAAGTGCCAAAGCACCTGGTTGTGGATTAACGGTAACTGGTGGTTCTGTTGGAACTTCAATTGGTGGCAATTGTGTATCAGGACCAGGAGCATTGAAAGTAACTCCTGTGTTTGAAGTCCATTGTTGAGCTGTTGTTGAGCTACCTGGAGTAGTTACAGCACCAGTGTCAGCAAAAGCTGGAGCGACAATAGTGACAAGAGAGAGTGCAGTCAAAGCTGCAGATGAGAATGTGATTATTTTTTTCATAAAGTGTGTAAACTTCCTTTCTCGAAGTAAATTAAAGACTATTTTGTTTTAGACTTTTGCCCCTTTTTTGACAAGATAAAGCACAGCCGAGAGTAGAATAATAGATGACCCAACAGGTAGGAGCGTGTTTGCACTTTCTCCTGTCTTAGGTAGGGTTCCTTTTGGAACGATAACTTCCAGGCCATTTCCTGGGGAAAGTCCTGGAGCTTGCGGTTTAGGCAAATTAGGATTTGCGATAAACGTCACTGTTGATGTGCTCGTCACTGTATCTGCTATAACGGCATCCGCACGAGCCGGAGGTCCTATGAGATGTAAGAGGACAAGAGCAACAATGATTTTTTTCACTCTAGTTTTCTCCTTTCTTTTTTTGAAGCTTCCTTACTATGCTTCTTGGTTTCTATCATTGTTGATAAAAACGAAGAAACATAGTAAGGATCTCTTTTCCTAATCTGTTGATTTGCCTTTAGTCTTTTTTATTCTCAACAGATTCTTCATTTTCTTCTTCATCTTTTTTGCGACGTTTAAAGAGAAGGAAAATAATGATTAACAGCAGAAGTATGATAGCGGCAAAGCCTACGATAAGTAACCAATCAATTTTAGGTTTGTGGTTGATTGTGGCGTCTTTAGCATTTAAACTGCTTGCTTTTGCTCCTGTGATTACAAAGTCTTTATCAAAAACCCATTTGTAATCATATTTTGTGACTTGGTCATTGACCATGGTTTGATATTTACCCTTGTCATCTTTACCACCATAAACGGTCATCTTGAGATGATATTTTCCGGGTTTGAGAGGTTCAGATGTTTTACCATTGAGAGCACCCGGGATAGAAACTGGAATGGCTAGGTTGAAGTTTGAGTTAGGTGCCATTTCCATAGCGACGTTATTATAGGTATATTTGATGGATGAATCATTATATTTTGTCACGACAGCATCGGTATTCATCTGCATGAGATAAGCAGGGGCGCTATTCGTTAGGTTTGCTGTAATTACATTTCGACCATTCACTTGGTCTGGACCAACTTTCCCTAGGTTGAGGGTTGGGTCAACTTTGACTGTATCATTTTGCAGGACAAGTCCAATCACATAACGATAGCGATTGGTGATAGAAACGCCACTACTTTTTTGAGTGCTTTCTGAAGTGCTAGCATCTTCAAAGTTAAATCCTCCAGCAATTACTCCTTTGATGTTTTCATCAGGCATTGTTACTGTGGCGGTTACAGTTGTTGTACTTTTGGGCTTTATTGTCAGCGTCTGAGGAAGTTTCACATAGTCTTTTAAATTTATTTTTAATGATGGGTCTGGCTCGACTAAGTCTGGGGTGTAGCCTACATTTCCTGATTGACTTGTGAAGGCTGTTCCAAAAGTTGTTTTCACTTTAATCGTCTGATTTGAATTATTATTTAAGGTAAACTCTACGTTTTGAGTCTGCTTTGGTTTCAAAAGAAGATTGAAGTAGCCAAGGTTTTGTCCAACTTGATTTTCACCTATTTTGGGTGTGACTGAAAAATTTGCAGAATCTGCATGAACGGTATGAGTTGCATTTATTAAAACTGAAAGACTAACTAAACTTACTAGAATAATTTTTTTATTTTTCATTGTTTCCTCCCTCTTTTCCTTTTGTTTACAAAAACATTATATCATTGCATAAACATTTCTAAAACAGATATAAATAGCACTTTTAGGTTTTGTAATTGTACTTAATTTTTTAAAAATCATATTATCATTTATAAAATATACTAAAAAAAGTGGCTTAAGCATGCGTATTTTTAAAATTCCAGGATAAAAAAAAAAAAAACGTTCATTATTCAGAACGATTTTTCTTTGTTATTCTCTTGTCATATTGCATCTTTAAGGTATTACGAAAGTCTATAACACCAATTCTCTTCAAAAATCTTAGTGTATCTTGCAGTTGATTTTTCCCTTTTTTTTCATCAATATAATAATAACAATAAAATGATTGAGCATAATTGATGATAACGCGACTCATCACATCTCCAGGCATAAAAAACTGCTCGGAAATTTCAAGAATTTCTTGAGCTTTTTCTTTTTCCTCCATATCAACATAGTTGAGAATTACTTTATAGAGAAAACGATAGATGAGCACTCGATAATATAGATCATTCTCATAGTATGCTTTATTATATAGAAAATCTTTTAAAACATTATCTATTAAAGTATCATTGAGTTTATCTCCGATATTTGCAAGAATTGAAAGTTCAAATAGTCCCCAAAACTGTACTCCTTTAAGATAATCTTCAAGTTCATCAATTTCTTCAGGAAGTAGATGTTGATAAAGTCCTTTGGCTGAATATGCTACTAGTTTTTGTTCTTTACTCCCCTTTTTATTTCCTTGATAAATTTCTTGGAGATGCTTAATATCTCTTTGATAATAAGATTGTTCAATCTCATCAAAAGTAGAAATATAACTATCTTGTTCGCCATTATTAATCATTAGGCTATAGTCCGATGGAGATACATTCATTTTTTGAAGGGCAAAGTCAAGTCGGTCAAAGGAGAGCATGCTTTTACCATTTTCAAAATTGGAGAGGGTTGACTTTGCAATCCCCAGTTCCTCAAATGCTGAAAGCGAAAAACCATGTTGAATTCTAAGGTCATGGAAGGCTTTCCCATATTTAAAATATACCATTTAATCTTCTTTCAATTAAATTAATTTTTTTAATAGTATATTTCAAATTTAGGATTTTTGCAATTATTTTGCATAAAAAAACACTGATAAAATCAGTGAATTTTTTTATTTACGTTTACGTGCAATCAAATGAACTGGTGTTCCTTCAAAAACAAAGGCTTTACGGATTTGATTTTCAAGGAAACGAAGGTATGAGAAGTGCATGAGTTCTTCTTCATTGACAAAAACAACAAAAGTTGGTGGTTTAATCGCTACTTGTGTTGCATAGAAAATCTTCAAACGTTTTCCTTTGTCCGTCGGAGTTGGATTAATCGCTACGGCATCCATAATGACATCATTCAAAACAGAACTTGAAATACGTAAGTTTTGCGCATGATGAATTTCTTTAATCATATCTGGAAGTTTGTTCAGACGTTGTCCTGTCTTAGCAGATACATAAACGATTGGTGCATAATCGAGGAATTTGAACTTTGTCCGAATTTCTAAGTCAAAGTTTTTCATTGTATCGTTATCTTTTTCAAGAGTATCCCATTTATTGACAACAATTAAAATTCCTTTACCAGCTTCGTGAGCAAATCCAGCGATACGCATATCATATTCGCGAATTCCTTCTTCAGCGTTAATCACCATCAAAACGATATCTGAACGGTCAATGGCACGCATGGCACGCATGACTGAGTATTTTTCAGTATTTTCGTAAATTTTTCCTGATTTACGCATTCCGGCGGTATCAATCATAACAAATTCTTGGTCTTCAGAATCGACAAAGTGTGTATCAATCGCATCACGAGTTGTTCCTGCAATTGGACTAGCAATTACGCGGTCTTCGCCGAGAATAGCATTAATAAGAGATGATTTCCCAACGTTTGGGCGGCCAATCAAGCTGAACTTGATGACATTCTCATTTTCTTCTTCAATTTCATTAGGAAGATTTTGAACGATTGCATCAAGGACATCCCCTGTCCCAATCCCGTGAACAGCTGAAACAGGATAAGGATCGCCAAGTCCAAGTGAGTAGAAATCAAAGATTTCCATTCGACGTTCTGGGTTATCGACTTTATTGACAACAAGAATAACTGGTTTGTCTGTACGATAAAGAATATTAGCGACGGCTTCATCGGCATCTGTAATACCTGTTTCTCCGTCAACAACAGCGATGATAACATCTGCTTCGGTCATGGCAATTTCGGCTTGCGCACGAATTTCAGTCATGAAAGGTTCATCTGAAAGTTCAATCCCACCTGTATCGATGATATTGAATTTACGGGTTAACCATTCTCCTGTGGCATAGATACGGTCACGAGTTACACCTGGAATGTCTTCGACAATTGAGATGCGTTCTCCTGCAATACGGTTGAATATCGTTGATTTTCCGACATTTGGACGGCCAACGATGGCTA
>ERZ772962.1357-NODE-1357-length-13262-cov-5.639509_pt1 | contig 13262 bp, 15 predicted proteins | sample MGYA00580676_ERZ772962 | MGnify/ENA primary metagenome ERZ772962 (study PRJEB29015, sample SAMEA2738049) | human oral metagenome | biome: human oral; feature: human-associated habitat; material: saliva | place: China | collected 2230 ...
GAGTCAGAAGTAGAGAGCTTTCTCGAAGGATCACACGGTGACCGCACCCATAACAAGCAACGAGCCGACCACCACACGGTTACACCACTATGCGGGACGCTACTGACTGAGATGCAGATCCTCTACAGAGAAGGAGCCTCACTCGAGGAGATTGATACTATTCCCGGCTACTCGGTCGGCACTCTCAGAACCTATGTCCTCGCGGCTGGCGACCGTACTGTATGATGCCACGGACGGCGAGTCTGAATGGTCAGGCTGATCCGTAAACCTCGAAGCCTCCCTTCGTTACCGTCTGCACGTATGAAGCGGCGCCGGCAATAAGCCTCAGTTGCTCTTCACTGGCTGATCTGATGCACAGGCCCGGTTGAGCAATGATCGTTGTGAACCGAGGGAAAAGTAGCGGCGCTTGCTGCCTGATGCGGAAGAGTGCCTCCCGGTCACCGATTTCAAACGCCGAGCCACCGAATCGACGCTTGTAGTCAGCAGCTCGGCGATCGAGGTGTTCGAGGAGTGGTAAGGCCGCATTGTCTCGCCATCGTGCCCCGCGCATCGCTTGGCCGCAAACTTCATAGAGGTCGGCAAGCCGGGACCCTGCTTGTGGCTTGGATGAGTACTTGCAGTGCACGAGGGTGACATGCAGATCCCCTCTATCGACTCGAACGCCCACCAGGTCGGCTGCCTCACCCGACCGGTCATCGTCAATGAGTACGTCGAAGGTCTGTTTCTCTGCCAGATAGCGCGCCATATACGCCTGGATCGAGTCTTTTCTCCGGTCGGAACCCTGCGATTCAACGGTGATATCCACACCTGCTGTGGTCCAATCGAGCGAGCGTAGGTGATCGCGAGGGTAGGGTGGAATCTCGGTTCGCGGCGCGAGGAGCCGGTCATCGCCGGTAATCAGTCGGTCGCCAGAAAGCAGGAGCGTCGGCTTATGGTTGTTCAACCAGGTCGACAAAGGGGTCGTCGTTCCGCGCCTGCCTTCCACGGTGGCCTCGTCACCGACGGGGCGGTAGTGGACACCACTTGGACCGAAACGCCCCTCGTACTGAAGCTCCCATGTCGGCGTGATGACGGAGAAGCGAAGTGGCCCGTCAACTCCGTAGTCGTCGATCCTCAGTTCGGCGTCGGTCAACAGAACTCCGCTTTCGTTGTAGGTGACGCGTGACGACGTTCCAGAACCGAGGTAGAGTTCCCATGGCCACTCGACCGCGAGGAACGGGTACGGGGGCCGCTCCTTGACAGCGACAGGGATGATCATATCGCGGAACAGCGAGCGGACGTCAACTGACCGGTCCCGCAGCTTCGCTCCTTGGTCGCGACACCATCGTCTCCACTCCGCCAGGTTCGTCGCCGTTCGCATCGACCAGAATCTCCCGGACAGCGCCGCTGCGATCGTGACGCGTTCTCCATCTTGGAACGCCTTTGCTGCGACGTGAGTGTTGGCCTTATGTGTGCGTTCAGCTTCTGTGAGTGCTGTCTCGACATCGCTTCCCACGTGCATGGAGAAGCGCTTGTCCCGATCCCGGGCATCAAGGAGCCCTATGTTCGTCGGAACGAGGCGGTCGAGCTTTGCGAATACCTTAAACGTGTCGTAACCATTGACCGGCGCTGGTTCATGCCCGAGCACAGCCTTGACAAGGTCGTCCAGGTTGTGTTTAGTGTCCGAGCAGTGGACGTAGAGGAGCCCCTGCATCCGATCGAGAAAGAGAACCACGAGCGTATAGTCGGTAGCTCGCAGGGACGGGATGTCACCCCAGCGGAGATCGGCGACCGTCTCGAAGACGAACCAGGCGATGGTGCCATCACGGTTGACACTGATCAGGTCGTCCAAGATTCTGTCGCCGTACACGGCACTGGCTGCCAAGGGATCCCAGTCCACGGTCCTCGCCTCAAAGGCGCGAGCGCTCATCTTCGGTTCTAGCAGACCAACAGGCACGTCAGGCGGAAAGTCAATGAACGAGGCCTCGAACTCGCTGATCTCGTCAGCTCGCTCGGTCGCACGTTCTGTAATGTCGCTGAGTACCTTGTCCCAGTCTGGGTCCTCGCGCAGGAGAAAACGCAACGGCGAGAGAGCCTGCTTCGGGTCCTGGCGGATGAAGACGCTCGCGGTTCCGATCGGGATGGGAGCTGACGTACGGGCGAGACGACCGATAAGCTGGACCATCGGGCTCAAGGACCGATGCGCGTCATGAAAAGCCCCAATCTTGAGCGTGGGGAGGTCGAATCCTTCGCCCAGCATGTCGACACAGACGATCACGCGACTGGTCCGCTCCCGCAGAGCTCGGATCGCCTCGTCACGATCGCTCGCTGGCAGCGAATCGTAGATCACCTTTGGAGCGAACTCGGGAGCGAGCCGTGAGTACAGCGCGTGGATCTCGTCGGCTCGAGACTTCGTCCTGACCCGCGCCAGAAGTAGGTGCTCGTGCCCGGCGTTCAGATCGCTACGAAGCCGAGACAGCGCGGCCTTGGCAAGTGCCTCGTCATCGTCATCCAGATCGAGGATCGCGGTGAAGTCAATTCTGCTGAAGTATCCCTCTCTCTGCGCCTCCCGAAGTGGGAAACGAAAGATCACTCGTCCCGGCAACGTCTGTCCGTCGCGCCGGTAAGGCGTCGCAGTGAACAGCAGGACCGGCCGCTCACCGAAGGCACGGATGATTTCCGTCCACGTTTGCGCTGGAGCATGATGCGCTTCGTCAACTAGGAGGTGCGTGAAGCCAGAGAAGAACGCTCGCCGCACGGCAGCCTCCGACGCACGGACTGCGTACGGTGTTGCAACTACGACATTGCAAGCAGCTACGAATTCGACCGCATCCTCTTCACTGTCGAATCGTCCCGCGACTCGCCCGACTCGGGGCCTCATCGCGCCCGGCCCGACGATTCGTTCCTGCTGCAGAATGCCGAGCGTCTCGAATTTCGAGGCGATCTGCTCTCTCAAAGCCGAGGAAGGGACCACGACAAGGACGCGTTCCGGGCGCTGCGCGACCAGCCAGGCCAGCATGGTCTCGGTCTTGCCCGTTCCGGTTGGCATCACCACGATTCCTGGCTCTGTAAGACCCGACAACTGGTAACCCACGATGGAATGCAGCGCACCGATTTGAGGACGACGCAGGCTATGCGGACAGGCATGTGACGTGAAGCCAATGGCACCATCGAACGACTCCCGAACGGCATCCGCTGGCACATGGAGCCTCGATCCTACCCAGGCAACCTCATCCCCCGACGCGCCTTCCTGAGGAAGGACAGCGGCCAGTCGCCCCACGTGCGGCTCGCCCGGTCCCGATACGGCCGGCCAGCAGCCGAACCTGCTATGGACGTATTGCCTGCCATCGTCCGTGTAGTCCAACCCGTCATGGGCTGGAACCAGCAGTTGACGGATGGTGTTCTTGCCTACGACCTTCTTGGTCGCCCAGACGTGAGCGGTTCTCACGGCATCCCTCCTGCGGCACAAATGACTGAGACTACGGTGCCCTGTGCTAGCAACAACGTCGTGACCGCATGTCTCCTACCGGTGACGCAGTCGCCAATCTGTAAGTGCTCACTGAACACATCATGCTGTACAGCCACGTTCCTCAGCGAAACGACACAGGGCTGCATCACGGGAGCTCCCTGTCCGACCCATTAGGCTTAAAATGGTGGTTTAACTGGCCAGTCCACATCGCTCAGGTCCACCTCATCCGACGGTTCATCATCATTCGGCTCGACAATAAGTGGCGAGAGCCACTCATCCACTACTGACATGGTACGACTGTTCGGGGCAGCAGCTGGCGGGAGCTGACCAATTCGCACCACTACTGGAACCTGAGCAGAGACTCCCGCAAGAACAGTAGTTCCTGTCGGCAAGATCGGAAGCGATTCGAACGATACGCGATCAAGGTACGCAACTGCCTTTTCGATTGCGTGAACATCCAGATTGTTCACCAGTCGATGGAGGAAATAGTTGTGCAATTGCGAGACGATCGTCTCGGAAATGTCATGAGGGCGCTGGCTCGCAATCGTCAGAAAAACGCCAAACTTGCGCCCCTCCTTGACGATCTCCTCGAACGTCTCCAAGCGGTAGTCCCGCCATGCTTCACTCTCGCGCGAGGACTGCGAGGACAAGATATTGTGCGCTTCGTCAATAATAAGGTTGAGATACCTCTGCCCACGAGGATCTGATCGCTTCTTGTCGTCGTAGAGGTGTTTACAAACGATCATGGGGATGACCTTGCGCATAGCAAGGTTAACGTTTCGCAGCGATACAACCGTTAAGGGCACTTCAGTGAGAGCGTCATCGGACACGCGGACGAGCCGCTTGATGCTTGGCACACGCGCGGTCATACGCTTCATCATCGGACCAAGGTGCTCTCGATTCGCAAACCCGCTGATCACGTCGCGGTAATACTGAAGTATCAACTTGAAGCGCACGAGATCGACGTCATCAACCGAAGAAAAGTCCTGTTGGATTGCAGTAACCTTATGCTTGATGAAATCACTCCAGTCGTCAGCAGTCGCCCACTTCACGCCTGCGCTACCGATCGAGTCCCAGTAAAAGTTGTGATCGCGGCTGAAGTACTGGAGATGGTCCTTCATTTCCCGGATCAGCCCCGTAAGTGCCTGATGATCCACATCATCACCAAGGCACTCCTCGACCTCCTCCAAAAAATTGACGGGAAGTTGCCTATCGATCGTTGCATCATTACTCTTAGTAGCTCGCGCAACAAGGTCGCCGATGACATCAAGAAGCGCCTCAGAGTCTGGAAGTAAGGAATCCCAGTAGTCGCTCTTCAAAACGCGAGCGATAAAGGGGGCCTGTGTTTTCTCCGTCGCATCAAGCAACACCGTCCAAAACACCGGATCGTGCACAGCGGCTTTCGGCAGAGGAAGACGGTCTCCGCGATCGTCATGAGTCGACAGGTCATAAACCTGCTTCACGTCATCACCAGCAATAACGGCCGTTGCGTACTCATCAGCCTTACCGAGTCGGTTCACATACTCGCCATTGAAGTCAATCAGAACGAACTGAGACCGCTGTCGGAATGTTTCGATAGTTCCATACTTCTTGAAGAGTTCGTGGTAGAGCTTAGCCAGGGTGTACGACTTTCCACTCCCGGTGTTTCCGAAGATCCCGATGTGGCTGGCAAAAATCGCGTTGATTCCAACAGCTACGGGCTGTGTCGGCTCCATCGCCAACGTGCCGATATCTAGTGGCTGATCACTGTCTGAGACGAAGGTGTGAATGAGGCCATACTCTTCTTCGGTGAGGATGAAGCACTCGTTGTCCAGGAGTGGCATCTCACGAACACCACGTTCGAATCGTTCATCTTCGATGTAGCCGATGAGGCTCACATCGAGCTGGCGGGACAAAGAATCCACTCCGCGGCGGTACGTCGATGCAACGCCGCGATCCTCTTGAACCACCTCGCCGTCGACCTTGGCAATCAACTCGACAAATCCTTTGACAATTTTCACATAGCTCGAAACAGCGACGTTTCGCACAAGACCACCACGGTACAAGAGGTGTGAACCGTTCTTGAGCTTATCGACGGCGATCCGCACACGCCGGCCATCTACAGACACCACTCGGCCGACCCGGAACACGGCTTCCTGGTCAATCATGATGTCCTCAATCACCAGATGTCTCTGTCGTAGAGGTGTGGATATCGAGTTCGATCCGCTGGTCAGGGTCGGGAATCTTGTCGGGAACAATCGGCGCGAAGTAATCGGATTCGAGCACGTCGAGGCTGATCTTTCGTTCTCTTTTGCCTTCGGGCAGCTCGGCGGGGGCCACGAATTCGATATTGCCGTTCTTGACGTCGGCGTCTGGTAAGAGTTGCTCATACAATTGGAGTCCTCCGCGGGAATAGCAGAAGACGAAGACCTGCAGGGTAGGGTTCGTTCGGGCTGCTCGGAGCACAATATCGCGGAGATGTTCATCTCTGAACGAGAAACCATGGACGAAAAGTACGCTGTTCTCTTTTTCGAGTTCGTTGGCGAAGCGGCGGATCAGTTCGTAGTAGGTCTCGTTCAGTACGGTAGTTGCGAACTTGCGCTTGTCTGGGTTGACGATGCCAAGTCTGTTGTAAGTTGCCGCGAAGGCCTCAACTTCCTGAGGTTCTTTGTCGTCCCCTCCTAGGCGATGATCCGCGTCAACAATCAGTTCATCGATCGGACGGATGGTCGGCCCCTCCCCCTCAGGTTGAGGATCGACGAGAACGTCGATTAGGTGCGGTTGCGCTGCTTTCAGCCGTGACCCGGCCTCGCTCACGAGGGAGAGAGCGTGGTCAAAGTAGATGTCTGCCTTTCGATGTTCTCGCTTGTGCTGGCGCCAGGCAGCCGATCCATGAATCTTGATGAGGTTGAATACGGGCACCTCGAATCGGTGCTCGTATCGGTTGCCCGTCCGGAAGCGGAGCGTGCTGAAATCTCCGAGGTCAAACTTGGGTCGGATCTTGCCGTTGAATCCGTCGGAGTAGTCAATGCCGATTTCCTCCATAGCCACCTCAAACAACATGTCCACGTTGGTTGTAAAGATGTTCACCTGTTTTGACAGGAGGGTGCTTCGCCTGCGGAGCAAGATGCGGTTTAGCGTACGAACGAAGCGCGCGTAGGACCGGAGAACACTTTCCGCTGATGCATCGCGTTCGATAATCTTCGTATTTGGAGCAAGAACCTGTTCGAAAAAGTATGCCTGGATTGAAGCGCGAACGAGCGCCTTGGCAGCTTCCGAAGCCTGCGAATCAGCAACCTCCGTGAGGGCATCCTCAATGTTGCCCAAAGCAGCGAAGTAAGGGCTAGATGTGCCCGCACCGATCAGGAAGTTCAGATGGGCAGATTCAACGATGGTACGAAGCCGCTCCGGAGTGAGCCGATGGGGTAGAACCTCAGGAACAGGCTGTTGCGCCGCGCCATTGATACGTACCGAAGTCACTTCCCAACCTCCTGCCCAGCCCATGAGGGCGCCGCATGCAATACACGTATGCCACCGTGGCCACGTTGATCACAGAGGCGCCAGTCTGGATACTTGCGCATCGTTTGCTCCCTCTGCTCCAGCCCGATCATCTCGCTGGGTGCCGGAGGAAACCTGTACCTAGTACGTCTATTGAACCACGCTATCGGGGCGAACGCACTGAGCCACGCATACCCCGAGGCTCAGACCATGATCTGGCAGGCCATCACCCAACAGAACGACGAGCCCACACCCGTTCCAACGTCGGCATCACCTGGCTCATTAACCTCGGCGACCAACTGTGATGCAGACAGAGTCTTCGAGAGCACGTCCTCGACGTCAATTGCTTAGCGACTGGCCCACGGTGTGTTCCACACGTACACCACTCTCCGTTCGTATCTGCCCTGGCGGTAGACCCTTTCGTGTAGCCCAACCACGTACGTACGCGAACAACTCTTCCGTCGCTCGGATGGCCGCTCCGTAAATCTCCTGCCAGAGCGATTCGGGAATAACATCTGCTCGCAGCGGCACTGCCATGTGAAAGCAGTTTGGACCTGCGGCTTGCGTCGTTGCAAGCATGTGGTTGAGAGAGAAATGAACCCAGCCCGACGTCTTGTCATAAACGGGCAGTGCCCAAGCGTGGGCGTCGGCTGCCAGTTCTTTGAGTCGGTAGTCGTTCAAAGGCTTACCATCAGCATCCTTGATTTTGCGCAGCTCTTCGCCTCGCAAGAGCTTCAGGGCAAGGCTGTCAACATCCGGACCGCTGGCGATGTAATGAGCCCGGAACAACGTGTCGAGCTGAAGGCGCAGCAAAGGGGCAGCCGCATGGATGTTGTACGTGTCTACCGCGTCAATAAGAGCATCGAGCACCCCGTAACTGCGCTGGATCATCGCCGTTACGATCAGGTCAGGCAGGTACAAATCGCCGTCAGCAGCCATCAGGGACTGCGCCGCGAGATCCAAGTGGGCGACGCGCAGCTGGTCAAGGATTCGCCGTGGTGCCGCGAGCTCGGGATATCGATCCACTGATCCCCCCGCGAGCTGAGGTTTGGGCGCTCGGGGCAAACGAACCGGTGACAGATCTGCTTCTGGATGACACTTCATGCAACCACTATGGCTTCCAAAGTGCAGCTCCAATAGTCAACAGCCCGTGGGACCGGCCCACATCGTTTCTGGTCCGGCCAGCACACCTGACAGGCAGACCCAACTAAGGCCCCTCCCGCTGCAGCGGGTCGGCCGTCGGTTTCATAGGAGATTCCTGTGCTTGATCTGTTGTTTTCTGTGCCCACCACGCTGCCAATGATACTGCCGATGGGGGTAGACATCACGCGGAACGATGATGGGCTACCGGGGATCTCGCAGTTGCACACGATCGTGGGGACGGTGATGACAATCGGTCTGATTGTGTCGGTGCTGGCTCTGATCATCTCCGCGACCGTGTGGGGATTCAGCGCGACCTCCTCCAGCCCGCACCTCGCCGGCCGCGGCAATGTCGGCGTCCTGGTCTCGTGTAGAACAGCGATCATCTGCGGCACCGCAGTCACGCTGATTAACTTCTTCTGGAACATCGACCAGTCCGTCTAGCCCCTACCCAACCGTTCCAACCCACGTGTGTGAGGAGTGATTGCGGTGGGGATCTGTGATCTGCCCGTCATCTCAGGTGTCTACGAAACCGCTGGTGAGGCCGCCGCCTCATTGGTGTCGTCCCCGTTCGACTGGCTCGCCCGAGCCATGGGCTCGGCCTCCGGCTGGTTTTTCGACGCCGCTTCGAAACCGTGCGGAACATCTTCGACGTCAGCACCCTGGTCGACATCACCAGCGACGGAACTCTGTCGGTCCGCAACCTGCTGTTCGGCATCGCAGTGTGCGTGATGCTGCTGTTCTTCTGACTCCAACTCATCACCGGCCTCATCAGATGTGATCCCACGGCGCTCACCCGCGCCGTCCAGAGAATCACGACATCAATGTTGGGGTCATTCGTGGTGATCACCCTGACCGGTTCGCTGTTAGAAGTAGTCGACCAACTGTGTATCGGGATCGTCCAAGCCACCGAGAAACCAACGAATCCATGGGCCACAAGATCACGATCCTCCCCGACGGACTAGCCGGGAACAACATCGCCGCCCCCGGCGTCGGGGCGGTTATCACGATCTTCCTCGTCGGCCTCGCGATCACCTCCGCAGCGATCGCGAGGCTCTACCTGCTGGTCCGCAAGACCCTGCTGCTGGTCGCGATCGTGTTCGCACCCCTCGCCTTCTCTGGATAGTCGTGGGCGCCACGAGGGGGGGATCAGCACATGGGCGATGCTCGTGGTCGCGCTGATCCATTCCAAGCTCATGCTGGTCGCGATCGCTCAGGTCACCGCCCCCATCAATGGGGAACTGTGCTCCATCAGTGACCGCTGGCCGGGGTGGCGCTGATACTGATGGCCGCATTCGCCCCGTATCTGACCTACCGGTTCATCAGCTTTGTCGGGTTCGACATGTAGCACGTGATCGGCGTGGAACAGGATGCCAAGAGCTCCCTCAACCGGCCTATCCTGCTACTGAACCATCAGCCGGGCACCCCACAACAGGATATAAACGGCAACAACAGTGGCAGCGATGACAACAGTAGAAGCGGAAGCAGCCGACAAAACCCGGCACCCGAACCCCTCGGCCTCCCAGGGCGGAGCCAAAGCCAAATCTGGCACTGGCGGAGCAGCTGGATCTGGGGCTTTCGGGCCAGGTGCCGCATCGGTTGGCTCTGCTGCCGCTGCCAGTCTTGCGACCGCAGCCGCGATCGGGGTGCAGCTGAGCAAGGATGTCTCCACCGCAGACCCGAAGACCGGCACCACCTATAACAACGACTCCTACCAACAACGGAGGCGGGAATGGTAGTGGGAACACAGCTCTAGACTCTGCGCCCGGTGGAACGCCGTCGCAATAGCGCACCCCACCGACCAGTGCTGAGCCCACACCAGCCATCACCCAAAGCCCACAGCCACCGGGGTCGTCTTCGACTGGGACGGGTGAGCCGTTCGCGCCGTCCGCACCAGCACCGAACCCGCCACCACCTTCGGGAATGCGATCACCACCATCATTACCGCCCTGTACGCCAGGGGCGGGATGTGGGTGGCAGCCTCCGCCCCTATCTGGGCGACCACCGTTCTCCTTACTTGGGTCCCCATCGCAGGACGACTGGTCGTTGAATGGGTGCCCGTGGCCGGCTGATAGGTCTACCACACCACCCTCGGACAGCTTCGTTGCCGACATTGCATTGTCGCTCCACGCCCTGTTGGCCCCCTTGCCCTGCCCTGCGATCAGGCGAGGCTCGCAAGTCCACCGACCCGACCAAGGGGGCGCGGGCATGATTCGGGACCCCTACTAACAAACCCCGACGGTCTTGCGCGGGATCACCCTCCCCGCCTTCGTGTTCCTTAACCCCGCCGGACCGGGCGGCGAACGCCACGCCACCACACTGTCCCTATCACTCGACATGAAAGCAGCGGCGAGGCAAATCCATGCCGCCGACGGCAGCATCCGTGCCGGCGCCGTCCTCCGTCGGGAAATGAACACCCTCACCGCTGTGCTTCGCTCGTCCGATCTCACCCCGTCAGAGTGACTCACCCCAGGACGAATCGCCGTGATCCTGCGCTCGGCCTACGACCCTGCGATTGCCGCCACCCTAGAACACCACGCGCAGATCGATCAAGAACTCACCGAAGCTGGCCCGGTCGCGGTCAACGAAACCTGGAGTCGTATCCGTACCAACTCCACCCACCACGCCGTGCTGGGGTTCAGCGAATGGCCGCGCTCAATGGTCTAAACAGGATTCCTCTCACCCATCCTGCTCTCCAGCGGAACCCAACGGTCGTTCTCCCGGATTTGCACAACGGTTCGCTTCGGCCAGGAAGCCCGCGACATCCGTAAGGAGACAGTCGCGCACATCTCCGACCAAGCCCAACGCGCGTGGATCAGAGAAATCGAGGAAGACACCCCAACGGCTGAGTACAACGACGTTCTCCAGCAAGAAGCCGACCCCACTGCCAGCCACGGTATCCTGCGCGATGCCGGCCTGATCACCATCGCCGCCACCACGATCGAAGATCTCGACGCCCACGTCGCCGCCCTCGAAAAAGCCGCCATCCAAGCCAACTGCGAAACTCGACTCCTCGTCGGACAGCATGCCCAAGCCTTCACCACCGCGCCCCTATCCCCTATGGCGCAAAGTCTGACGCTTCTGGTTACGACGATAGCCGAATAGCTCCGGTTGGCTGCTGCGAACGAGCAAGTTCCTGTGCGACCCGTCGCTTGGTATCTGAGTATGCATCAGCCTCTGTTGTGAGGAGCCAGGATGCCGCACCTACGACTGGCCCGATAACGGCAAATGCCAAGGCAAATCCCGTCATGATCACGACTGCGCCTGCGCTCGCCACCATGTGGACGAGCCAGGAACCAGCCGCATCAAGAAGGCTGTGCATCTGGAGTCTATGCACAGCAACATATGCCAGCCCGAGAATCAGAGTGGCCACGACGGTAACAATCGCAGCAACCTGCACTTGTAAACGCAGCCACTCGGCCACCCACGCTATGGACGCGAGCTGAGCAGCGAACATAAGCAACACCCATGTCGTGACGGCTGCGCGCGAGCCTAAGAGGCCTCGGGCCTGAAGGTCAATAGGCCAGTCGTCACGTTTGGCGTTGAAGAATGGTTTGATCAGCATCGTCAGGACAGTCAATGCCGCAAGCGACACGAGTATGCGGCTTGCTTCAACATGCGGCTCGGCAAATAATGGCGGGAGGCCGGACTCGAACCACCCCCCAACCCCCGAAGCCCCCATGGCGTGCATGGCGGCTGCAAGAACCTCACTGGGGCGTTGTTCGCGAACGCACGCGGCAATCATCAGCACCCCAGCGAGGCATCCGACCAGTTGGTAGATCAGATCACTGTTGCCCATCCAGTCCTTGATGAGCCCGGGCATGGCTTTGACGTTTTCGATCAAGTCTTCTCCTCTCTGCGCTATTCTCAGTCTGACGTCCACCGCTAACGTATCCTGCGTGCAGCCGAGCGTACCTCCCTCGTAGACAATCTGCCGATGATTAGAGAAAAATGTTGGGATGGCGGCGTTTGTTGATACGGTTGCTGATGGTGCTGAGGCCTATGAGGGGTTCTGCGGGTTGGCAGACGGGACTCGCACCTTCGAGGATCCAGCTGACACATATTGGGTGTTGGGAGATGTCTCGGGGTCGGTACGGCTGTTGCGGCAGGTTCTGGACCAGCTGTCTCACGCTTATGCTGGTCATCGGTCGATCGCGTTCACCGACGACCGCATTCCGGCGGTGGCGTTGGTGTTGACGACGGCTGATGAGTTGCATCATGCCGCCGACGGGCTGGATGAGGTCGGGGATAGGGTCACGCGCACGCACGAAGCGTCGGGCCGGATCACATGGTAGACCCACAGCAGCGCTGAGCCCGAGCGTTCGCGGCAGTGAGGTGTGTAACCAGCGGCCCGCCGGTCAGCGAGGGTACGGACTGGTTCACACCCAAGGCGGGTGGTGGAGCAGTGCCGTCTTCGGTGATGCGATCGCTGTGGGTGGTGAGAAGGAGCACCTGCATGGTGCGGTGTTGATATACCCGGCCGCTAGCGACGCAAGACCCACTGCCATTCTGCTGCCCTCCTGCAGGCGGAGCTGGCCAGGGTCGAGCGGGAGGCGGCAAAGACGAAAGTGTTGGCGGATTATCAAGAGTGGAAAGCGACGACGTTTCTGCCGACAACAAGTAAGCCGGGGCTGGTGGCGTTGCGGACGCCGGGCTGGGTGCGGATGCTTCAGCATCAGGACGCCTCGGTCACGTTGGAGGAAGCATATCCGTTTATGGTCGAAGGCAGTCTCCGGTCGGATGGGATGTTCGTCGGCCAGGACCTGTAGTCGGGGGGCAGTGTCTTCTACACCCCTTGGGCGCTCGTTACCCTCTGGATCATCACCGCCCCGAATCTGGTACTGGCACGGATCGTCAGATCCAAGAAGTCATCGCTGGCGAAATCGCTCTATACGCGGTCGTTGCCGTTCGGGCAACGCATCTACTTATCTGGCGACCTCAAGGGTGAACACACGGCGATGGCCAAAGTGATGGTTGGGACGGCGCGCGAGCTTCGCCTCACTCCTATCGGCTTCCGTGTTGATATCGCGAAGGTGCTTCTCCGCGGCTGCCTGCTCCTGAGCGAGTTGTTTAGCATACTGCTCGTGCTGCCGGCGGAGAGACACGATAGCGGCTCCCTGCTCTCGGCGCGTCTGTTCAACAAGGGCGCGCATTCTCGTAATCTCGCCGCCACCTGCCCGCTCAATGAGGCCCGACA
>ERZ772962.1359-NODE-1359-length-13252-cov-6.276199_pt1 | contig 13252 bp, 10 predicted proteins | sample MGYA00580676_ERZ772962 | MGnify/ENA primary metagenome ERZ772962 (study PRJEB29015, sample SAMEA2738049) | human oral metagenome | biome: human oral; feature: human-associated habitat; material: saliva | place: China | collected 2230 ...
CGGGCAAGCTTAAAGGGTGCGCCGTTTTTATCTTTAAAGGTAAGCTGGGCTTTGCGGCCGCCTTTGGCCCAGGTGACCTCATGTGCCTGGCCGTTCATAAACACCACGGCATCGCCGCTGCCGGTGGTTTTGTAATCTTCCCGCACGCCGTCTTCCATGATTTTGTTCATATCCATCTTCAGTACCACCACAACCTGGGCGCTGATTTGGCCCTTTTCGCGGTCGGTATGGGGCTCGCCACCCTGGCTGCGGGCGTAGCTATTCGCCCCGGCGTCGTACTGCCAGCTGCTATTGTAGAGCGGGCCGCTCATGGTGACGGTGATACTGGTGGCGCCAGGCTGGGCGGCCTTTTTGGTGGTTGCCCGGGCCAGCGGGGTTGGGTTGGATTGCTTGTAGTTTTTGCTGGCGGTGAGGGCATCTAGCTTGGCAAAGCTGGTGTAGACATTGTGCGGTGCGCGCCGGTCGCTGGCCCGCCAGTAGCTGCCTTCGTTAAAGAACTGGTCCAGGTCCCGGTAGGCGCCGCTGCGGATTTCCTTCAGTGCATGGGCACTACCGCCCACGTGGGTCACGCCGGCATCATACGGCGCCAGCCAGTCTACGTAGTACATGCGCAGGCTGCGTACCGGGCCAACCAGCTCTGGCTTGTGCTGCTGGTAGAGTGCCAGAAAGCGTGTAATGCCACCTTCGGCAATGGCCTCGTAGACGACCTCGGCGTCCTTCAGCCCCGATTGCGGCCGGGCGCTAGGGCTGTTTTCTATCATAATAGCGGTGATGGGCTTGGTGGTGGCGGCTTCATCCCCTACCTTTTGGCCTGTCAGTGGTGCGTAGTAGGTGCGGGCTGGCGCGGGTGGTTTGGGCTTAGTGGCTTGTGGCTGGCTGGGCTGGCGGTTGATAAGCGCATATACCCCCAGGCCAAGCGCAATACTAAACAGCACCCCCACAACCGCGAAGGATACAACCCGGTGCGAACGCACAAAGCTAACCAGCCGGGCCCAGAGCGGTGCTTTGCCAGGTGTGGGCGGCTGATACGGGCGGTATGGCTGGTGATTATTCATGCGTGCTATCCCCTTTGCTTATGCTTATAGTATAGCAACCATGCAGGGGGCGCGTAAACCCCACCATCGCGCGGTAGGGGCAAGCTCTGCCGTCTGGTGATGGGGTGCGTGGTGCATGTGAGTTGGGCGATTCGTGCGCTAGACTGCCAGACGAGCAGCCTGGGCTAGGCGGCTGAGTGTACGCTCGCGGCCCAGGAGCGCCAGGGTATCGGGCAGCTGCGGGCTAAAGGGCGCCCAAGTGGTGGCAATACGCACCAGGCTAAAAAGGACGCCTGGCTTGCGGCCGGTTGTGGTGAGTAGATCATTCAGGCAGGCTTGAATAGCCGGTGCGTTCCATTCATGGCTTGGGATGGCCGCCAAGGCCTGCTGGGCAGCCATCAGGAGCTCGGTGCGCTCAGCGGGTGTGAGCTTTTTAAGCTGCTTATTGCCCATGATGAGCTCTGGCGCTGGCGTAGGCTCAGTAAAGAAGTAACGGGTTAAGCCTGGTAGGTCGGCGAGCGTTTTAAGCCGATCCTGGGCCAGGGCTAGTACCTGCTTTTTGTAGTCCTTATCAGCGCCGCTGGCTTCGACTGGCCAAAAGCCATCCGACCCGCTAGCACCCGCCTGGCTGACGCGCTGGTATAGGTCACTGAGCGCAAGCCGGCGAATAAATACGCCATTCATCCATATCAGGCGCTGCTCGTCAAAGCGGGCACCACTGCGCTGCACGCGCTCCAGGCTGAATTTTTCAATCAGTTCATCCTTGGTAAAGACCTCTTGCTCGGTGCCATCGTTCCAGCCGAGCGAAGCCAAAAAGCTCAGCATAGCCTCGGGCAGGATGCCGTCATCGCGGTACTCGGTGGCGGATTTGGCGCCGTCGCGCTTACCAAGCTTTTTATTGCCGGTTGGCGCCATAATATGCGGCGTGGTCGCCAGCACTGGTGGCGCTAGGCCAAGAGCCTCGTATAGCGCTAGGTACTTTGGGGTCGAGGCAATATATTCCACGCCGCGCAGCACATGGGTCACACCCATTTCGGCATCGTCTACAATATGGGCAAAGTTATAGGTTGGCAGGCCATCGCTTTTTATAAGAATAAAGTCATCTAGGGCTTCGGGGCCAGCGCTGAGCTCACCCATAATGGGGTCGTGCCAGGTGTAGCGCTTTGGGTTGGTGATTTTAAAACGCAGTGGCTGGCTGCCGTCCCACGCTGGTGGGTTGGCTGGGCGGTAATCGCGGTATAAAAAGGCCTTTTTATTGGCCCGTGCTTCCTGCCGGAAGGCGGCCACTTGCTCTGGCGTGTAGGGGTCGGCGTAGGCTAAGCCTCTATCGATTAGCTTTTGTGCCCACTGGTGGTAGTGTGCGCGGCGGGCAGTCTGGTGGTAGGGGCCATAGGCGCCGGTCTCACCGCCGGTTAGCTGGGGGCCTTCATCCCAATCCAGCCCCAGCCAGCTGAGGGTTTCGAGGATTTTGCTTTCAGCGCCTTCTACAAAGCGCTTTTGGTCGGTATCTTCAATTCGCAAGATAAACCGCCCCCCCTGCTGCCGCGCCAGCAGCCATGGGAACAAGGCGGCGCGTAAATTACCAATATGAATATAGCCGGTAGGGCTGGGTGCAAAACGGGTTCGTAGTTGTGTCATAATTACCCACCATTATAGCATAGAACACCCCCATACTGGCTGCATGGGGGTGGGTCGATTCGGCTATATGGACAGGATGACCGTGCCCCCATTGGGGCCCGGTGTGAGCATGTCGGCTGGGAGGCCAATCTTGCCAAATAAGGCATTGACCTCTGCCACCATGGCGGCGGTGCCGGCTTGCTCTAGGGCGTAATTACCAACTTGGTAATCCGCTCCGTTCCAAGTTTGGTGTGTTTTCACAAATATGTCATTTGTGCTATACACCAACTGGAACGGTCCAGCTTTTGTGCGCTCAGTAGCACACAAAAGCCGGAGTTCAAACACTAGATTCATCAAGATATGCTGGGCAGCTCGGTGGCTGCTCACCACCTGGCAGGTACGAGCAAAATCCTGCTCCCTACCAGGCATGAACAACCTCCCAATCGACTCCACCACAAACCGCTCCCAGCGGCTGGCGAAGTGATTGATGGTGCCACCCCAGCGTAACTGGTTGCCATGCATCATACACTGACCACCCCTGAGTACCGGGTGGTCAGTCCAGCAGAGCTCCATATACTCTTCGAAATCTCCTCGAAAATCGAGCAGCTCTTCTTCCGCTTTTGCGAGCGGTTTGAGTATATGAAGCCGGCAGGCTGTATCGATTGCGCGACACAGCCTGTCCACTGCAGTGGCTTCCTGCTGCGCTTTGCCTTCGCGGACAGCCGCGAAGACTTGCCTTGCGAACCTAATGTCGATCTTTTCCACATTATCCTCCAAGGGAATTGTACTGCTCCCCCACCCCGCGTGCAGGCTGCATACAGGGCGGGGGGCTTATGAATAGGCGCTACATAAATGTAATCGTTAACCTATAGGGGTACTCCTTCCCTTGATGGTATGTGGTCCTGATATGGCCGCTCAGGACGGGGCAGTCTGTGGTGACTACCTGGCTAAGCGTGGCCATATCAACCCCCTGCCCTGGCACGCGCGCAAGCGTGCTCGGTGGCAGGGGGCCATCAGTAGCTGTAAGTGTATACTTGGGCAAATTGCGCCGCCGCGGCCCGTAGAGGCCAACGTAGGGCGCTGTATGCCGGTAGTATACAGTGCTGCTGCCGGTTTGTGCGACGCGGTGGGGATCCGAGCTCTGCACAACAGCCCGGAGCAATCCCATAAAACTATCCATACACACGAACGACAGCCGCGCCCGTACGTATGCATCAAGTGCATACTGCTGGGCACTGCCCGGTGCACCGGGCATAAGCCTATCAATGGCACCTGTTGTGCCAAGGCTTAGGCCGCTATGTGCGAACGTGTGGATAGTTTCGGTGGTAGAGGGTTGCCCTACCACTGTCCGCCGGTAACTACGAATTGCCTGCAGCAATCTGCTGCGGGCTGCTTCGTAGTTTGCACTGGCGGTCACCAGGGTGTCGCGCGCCCTGGCTCTGGCTGCAGCGTTCCGATCTGCAGCCAGCTTTTCATCCATAATAACCTCCTTATAATGTACGCCACCTGCTGCCCACTGCCCCTATTCGCAGTGGGTGCCTGCCGGGTGGCAGGCGGTGGTTTAGCTATTATACGGGAGCCTAGCGTGCAAGGCAAGCTAAGATTCAGCACTTATACAGTTTGGCATACGAGCCCACTGTGTGGCGTGTGGCTATGGTGCGTCGTATAAGCTGCCACCAGCGGGTAAAAGCGCCCATGGCCGCTACAGGCTATGGGCAATCCGGCGGATTGTACTGCTACTAAGGCCGGCATTACCGTGGAGACTATAGAGAATACCGCCACTTACCCAGGTAGCATTGCCCTGGTGGTAGTACAGGGTGAGCCCCCCAGCGGTGCTGGTTTCGAAGGCGCTGCCCCAGGTGGGCTTGACGTAGTTTTCGAGCAGGGCGTTGGAATCCCAACCGCTTTTGCTTTGGGCAATGGTGTAGTGCTGGCCGTGGCTACTACGAAAGCGAATTTCAACTGTGCCACCGGTGTGCTTGGCCAGGCCATCTGCGTGGTAATTGCTGGGGTGGTAATTTGGGTAGCTAGCCCGCACACCAGCTTGACTGCCAGCTAGATTGGTTGCGATATAGGGTAGGCTGAGCCATAAAAGCCATGCCACAACTACCAGAATAGCTGCCAGGCCGGCGCCAGCAATCACCCACTGGGTTGGGATAGCCGTGTGGCGACTACTGCCATGGGCTGCTGAGCTGGTGCTGGAGCTGGTCGAATTGATCATAGTATGGTTGGCGGTGCGGCTTGCTTGGTTTTATATCGAAATAACGCCCCGTGCTTGGTTTTGGCACAATGCGTGCCCGGCGGGCCGGCCGTTTAGGCGGGCGTGGCGCTGGGCTTGGGGTCTCATCATGCTGAGTATACGCCATGGGCTCTGGTTCCGCCAGGGGTTGGGCTGTTGGTTGCGGTGCATGGTAGGCTGGGTCGGTTGGCTGCACAATGCGCCGGCCCCGCTGGTGCAGGCCAGATTGCTGCGTGGCTGGTGTCCGGCGCGGCCGGTTGTGGAAGCCATCAAGCTGGACGCTTTCGCCACGGTTGACCGTTGTATGGTGCTCGGCTGGGGCGGGAGCTTTGGTGCCCACCAGCTCGCGTGGTTGGGTATTGATCTGCGGTAGCTCCGGCGTGTATGGCGGGTTGAGCGTGCGCTCGCTGCTTGGGCGATAGTCGTAGCTGGCCACGTGCGGGGTGCGCTCCGGGGCAGGTGGAATATCAAGCGCGGGCGTGTTGGCGCTGGTTGCCAGCGGTGCATTGGTTGGCTCAAGCTGGAAGTCATCGTCGTGGGTATATGGCGCGGGGTCAGTAAAGAGTGTCTCACCAGGCGTATGTGAGCCTGGTTCATCCTGGCCCTGGCTGCCCGGTGCGCTAGGGAGCTCGCTAGCAAAGGCGCTGGCCTCGGTCTCGCTTATATCCATATCGGCGAACAGGGCGTCATTTGGGTCGCTGGCTTGGTGTGGTGTATGGCCTGCGCCCATGTGTGGCTCGGTGGTATCAAGCTCACTAGCAAAATCAAGGTCGAGCTCGCTTTCGAATTCAGCGATCTCTTGCGCGGCGCTGTTCTGCCGGGCGTCTGCTAGCTGCCCATTATGTGCAGGTGGCTCGGCTTCAGGCGTTTCGAGTGCCCGAATCGCGTCATCGATAGCCGCAAATTCTTCGTCGATATCACTCCCCTTGTGCCGGCCGCCGTGGCCTTGCAAGCGCTGCAGGGCGCGGCCAAAGGCATCATCCGTTAGGTCATCACCAGCGGTGGCGGCGGGTTCGTGGTATGGTGCTGGGGTTGGCTCAAACCCAAAGGGCTCTGGGGTCAGGCCGTAAGGGTCTGGATCAGGTGCTGGCGGTAGAGTAGCCGGCTCTGGGGCAGCAGAATAAGTATCGTCAGTAAAGATGGGCTCTGGGGTAGTTACGGCACGAGGGCTGCTATACGGGTCAATTGGTACGTCAGCCGCCCGGGCTGGGGTAGGCTCTGGCATGGGTGCTGGCAGAGTGCTGGCTGGGCGCTCCGGAGCGCTGGGTTGGTAGCTATGCAGCTGGCCAAAGCGAGCCCGACTGGCTGGGTTAGCAGCTTGGCGCTGCGGTGGCGTGGCGAGCTCCGGCGCTGGGGCTTCGGTAGCTGGTGGCTGGGTTTCCAGGGCTGGAACCGATGGACGGACGGGCTCAACAGCTGAGCGCGTATACGCTGGTGCTGGCTGGGGCATAGCTGCTGGGGTAGGCTCTGGCATGGGCGCACTGGTCACGGGGCTCGGTTGTGGGCGGTGTGGTGCGTAAATACTCCGGCTATCTTCCTCGTGCAGGGCCGCAGCCACGGCCTGGGTGACATCAGCAGCAATTTGCCGGCGCTGATCCAGCAGTTGGGCTGGGGTTGGTGCTGGCGCCTGTGTTCGTATAGGAGTAGGTGGTTCAGCTGGTGTACTGCGCGGCGCTGGCGTGGCGGTGATGGGCGGCGTGGTTGGCTCTGGCCGGGGCTCTGGGGTAGCTGCGGCAATAGGGCGCGAGTCAAGACTGTCCGCATAGTGGCGGGCTGGTGGCGTCACAAGCTGCTCGGTGCGGTGCTCGCGCTGCTCTGGCACTTCTCCCCTATGGCGCTCACTCGGCTGCTGGTGATTATGCATACTTGCAGCTGGCGCACTGGTGCGCGGTAGATGGCCTGGCCGGCGCACTGGGGCGGGCGTACTAGCGGCAGGCTGTGGCTGGCTGGCTAAGCTGGCTTGTACTGCCTGTGTGCTTGGAGTGCGTAGCCGTGCCGGAGCCGCTTGGGGTGCGGCAGTACTGGGCGGCAGTGTGTAGGGTGTAAAAGCAGTAAACGGCTTGTAGTCACTTGTAGCAATCGTTGGCTCCACTGGTGGGAGCGGGACTGGCTCGTAGCGTTTGCTAGCCAGGGGTGCACTACTTGGTGCAGCCGTTGGGGGCGGCGCGGCAGGGGCAGCATCGGCTGGCAGGGGTGGTAATGTATAGCTCGGTGCGCCCTGGCGCATGGCTTGGTGGCCAGTGCGGGCAACATCAAGCGGCAAGCCGGTATGCTTGTCGTATTCACGTCCGTTAATGGTAACTGTTGCCTGTGGCATATGCCCCCTAATTTTATGTGGTGATGGATTCGGTGTAGTTAATACTACTAATGCTTACATAATAGCGGATGTCGCTGCTACTTTGCAAGCCCAGGGCGGTGACATTTTTTGCAAGGTTAGCTATAATAAAGGGGTTATGGCATTATTTACACCACGTCGCATCGCATATCTTAAACGGCTATTGCAGCTTGTTTTTATACTGGTAATTGTTATTACCGGTGTTACTATTTTGACCGCCCTCACCTTGGGCTATAGTTTTAACCGCAAGGATGGCAAATTGGTCCAGGGCGGTTTGCTGCAATTTGGCAGCACCCCAAGCGGCGCGAATATCATTGTAAATAACACACCATTCGGTGCAAATACGCCTAATAAGCAGCTTTCTAACCCTGGTGAATATACCGTTAGCTACAGCCGCGAAGGTTACCGCGATTGGAAGAAGACCGTACCAATTAAGGCTGGGCAAATTACCTGGCTTACCTATGCCCACCTTATTCCCAAGGATACTTCGCCGCAGGTCATGGCGCAGCTGCCTGGTACACTGGCGGATGGCCTGCCTTCTGGCGGGAGCCGGCGCTATGCCTTCCTGCATGCTGCTAGCAAGCCAGAGGTCAGCGTGGCGGCGCTGGATGACGAGCAAGCCCCGCTTACCAAGGCTACCCTACCGGCCGATAAGTTTACCGCCCCAGCCGAGGGCCAGGCCAGCACCTTTAAGCTGCAGCTGTGGAGCGGTAACGAGCAGTACCTACTCCTACGCCACACCTACGGGGATAAAACCGAGTGGATTTTGTTTGACTACCGCCAGCCAGCTAAGTCGATTAATATCAGCCGCCAGCTTGGGCTCGAAAACGCCACCAACATGGTATTTGGCAGTAGCGATGGCCGCCAGATGTATGCCTTGGTCGATAACACCGTGCGACTGGTGAATCTGAGCGACGAAACGGTGAGCCGCCCGCTGGTAAGTGATGTTGAGCGCTTTAGCCTGTATGGCGATAATTACATCTTGTATGTTACCAAGCCAGATAGCCACAATATGCAGCAGATTGGCTACACCCGCCGCAACTACGAGCAGCCTGTTCCCATTAAAAAGCTACCTACCATGGCCGATAGCCCGGTGCGCTTTGCGGTTGGCAAGTACTACCACGATTACTACGTGCTGGTGGCGCAGGGCCACAGCGCGCAGCTGAGCAAAATTACCGAAGGCAAGCTACCAGATACCCCAAAGCAATCCATCACCCTGAAGAAGATAACTGATATAAACCTGGGCGGTACCATTACCCGCGTGCGTATTACTTCGAACGGGCAGCTCGCCATGGTGCAGGACGGTAATTCCTTCGCCACCTACAATCTCGAGCTGGGGCAGCTTTCTACCACGACCCTAGCCGGCCAGAGCCGCGAGCCCCGCTACGTGCGCCACTTTGACACTCACCTGCTGTGGGCCGAAAACGAAGGCAAGCTGCGCACCTACGAGTTTGATGGTGCTAACCAGCACGACCTGGTGACCCACGATGCCCGCTTTGACGCTACGCTGAGCCCATCGCAGAAGTATCTCTACACGGTGCGTAAGCAGGGCGAGCGCTACCAGCTGGTGCGCGTCAAGATGATTCTGTAGCCGAGAGTGGTATGCTCATATGGTGCAGCCCGGGTCATACCCGGGCTCTTTCTATACTAGGCTCAATCTGTGGTAGATGGGACTATGTATCCCCTCGTTTGCGCGACCGAAGCAGGATACCGCCTAAAGCCACCGAGGCAGGGGCAAAAAAGCTTGAAAAGCTGAACAAACGGGGCTGACGCGCCCGCGCAGGCGCCCTAGCGTGCCCCAAATAGCCGCTCAAGGAAGGTTGGCGGAGTGCCGGCCATGCCGCCGCTACTATTGGTGCTGGTTGCCTGCTGCTTTTCGGGCTTTTGGGCCTCTGCTGGGCTTGGGCTAACCTGCTTCGCGAACACCAAAAGGCGCTTTTGGGCGGTGCCAAGCGGCGTACAGGTAATCAGGGTGAGGATCGGGTCTTTGCCGGTGTAATTAAGCGCACCAACGTCGTTCGGGCCAACTACCTTGGTTTCGTACACCTTGTAGGCGTAGCGCTTTGAATTATAGTGGATATAGATAACGTCGTCCTTCGTTAGGCGCTCTAGCTGCACAAAGATAAACTTATACTCACCGGCATCTGCCCAGTCGCTACTACTGTGGGCCGAGTAAACGCTATTGCCAACCTGGCCCGGCAGAGCGGTAGCGCCAGGGTAGCGCACGTGGGCAATACCATTGGCCATGGCTTTGAGCTGGTCCTCGTTGGTAGGGCCAACATTATAGACCGTAGGGGCATCGACGTTGATCTTTGGGATAATCATACGGTTTTCGGGCCCAACCGGTATGTTGGCAGATGGGTTAATGATGATATTCTGCGCCTTAAGCGTGCCAGGTGAAACGTACGCCTTAACTTGGGCCACAATGACTTGGTTATACTGCATCAGCGCCACCACAGCCACAACCGAAAGCGCCAGGGTAATTGGCCAAAAGTGCCGGCTGCGGCGGATTTTGCGAGCGCGCTCCCCGGCTTTGGCAATAATGCTATTGCGTAGCTCCTGCAGGGCAACCTGCTTTTCGTACTGGCTGTTATTCACCAGGGAGTCACCATCAATCACGCCATTGCCGCTACTATCCTTGGTGCCAGCTTGGTTACTTGCGGCGAGGCGCTGCTTCATTTGGGCCATGTAGTACTGCTCGTAGTACTTTTGGTAGTAGTTTTGCCAGGCGGTGTGGTAGCGTTTCCATTGCTCGGCGCTTTCTTTGCTGAGCTGCGGGTTGGCGTGCTGCTGCTGCTGGTACTGGGCAGGGACGCTGCTGTGCGCGGCGGCTGTGTGCGTAGGATGTGGTGTGCTAGTAACGGCTGGCACACTGGCTGGGCGGGTTTGGTTTGGGCGCGGCGCCTGCGTGGCGGTATGGGGAGAGCTTGGCCGGCGGATATCCTGAATGGCAACACCACTGCTAGTGGCGCTGGCGGGGCTGGCTGATTGGCTAAGACCACCTGGTACTTGGTACGTTGGCTTGGTGCTTGGCTTATAGATAACCCGGCCGGTTTGGGCGGGCGCGCTGGTGCTTTGGCTGGCTGTAGCTGTGGCAGCTGGGCGCGGTGTACTGCTGTGGGCTGGCGCGCTACTGCTACTACCAGTGCCGTAGATGGCCTCCAGCTCGCTGCGCATCAGGCCCAGGGCGGCTTCGCGCTGGGTATCGCTAGCGGATAGTAAACTAGACCGGGGGGTACGGCTCGGTGACGATTGGCTTGGTGAATATGGTGAATTCCGTGGGTCCATAAATCGTATCTTCCTCTTAGTATACTATAGTTTGCAGCCCACATAAAGCATATGGCTAGGCACCGCTACCCTGAGCTAGCCGTGGCCAAACCCCAGGGGAGGCAGGCTAGGCTGCGTGGCCCGGCTGATAGGAATAGTAGGTTACCCAGGCGTAGAGTACCCCGCCAATTGCCGCAACCAGGCGGGTTATATCGGATGGAACACCCAGGCATAGCACGGCCGTCCCGGCGATGAAAGCCAGCGCCCGCAGGGTCTGTGCGGTGGGGTGATACGGGTGGCGCTTGGCTTTGCGCAGCGCCCAGGCGGTACAGATCACCATCCCGAGGCCATACCACAGCGGGTAGAGCCAAAAGCCAAAGAATCCGCCCCACCCTAGGCTACTAACCACGCTAGAGGCATAAATCAGCAAGCTGGCACAGGCGAGCTCACCAAAGGGCATAATTTCCCAGCTGGTATAGTGGCGTGGCTGCGCATGGTGTACCCGGCTTTTTGTGCGTGCTGTGCGCTGCGAGCGGGTTGCCGTGGTGCCGGGTGTGCGGTGCTTGGGTTGCTTGCTCATGGGTCCTCCTTTACAAATTACTACTATTAGTATAACACAGCAAAACCCGCCTGCCCTACATGTGGCAGCGGGTGTTTTGTACTATACCTAGTGGTACCGCGAGCCGGACTCGAACCGGCACGAGCATACGCTCATCAGATTTTGAGTCTAACGTGTCTACCAATTCCACCACCGCGGCGTATGTTTTAGCTGGTAGCTGCTACGGATTATACCGGCCTAGCAGCTGATTGTAAAGGCTCACCCTATAACTCGCAGATGGCAGTAGCGGCTGCCTGTAGGGGTTGGCGTGGGCTCCATAGGTACCAGCTAGCGATATGAGCGGCTGCTTCGCCGCGCCACAGCAGCATTGGGTTGGCCCACTGCTGCGTTACCACCTGGCCGCTATGGGCGATCACCAGGTTGTCTTTGTGCAGCGTTACTACCGTGGTGGGGTAGGTAATGGTGAATTTATGCAGGACATCTACCAGCTGGAGCAGCTGCATGCTAAAGGTAAGCATTTTGGGGTAATACACACTGGTAAGGAGTTTTTGCACCTGGGCAAAGCTGGCTACGAATAGCGTATCGGGGCGCTCTAGTAGCTGCGGGTGGCTGGCGGCGACCAGATCAATGGCGTCCCGCGTCAGGACAAGCGGGCCGTGGTAATCGCGGATAAAATCATCGTAGGTAATGGCCGTTTCGCTGCTACGCCCGGCGTCGCCAGCCAGCAGAATCATACCAGCCCAGTCACCGAGGGCGCGCATTTGGCTGATGGCATCACGCGCCAGGCTGCCACTGGTATTGCTGGGTGCAAAGGTGGCTTCGACCATACTTGGTGGCAGGGATGATTGTAGCGCTTGGGGCAAGAGCACGCGCACCTCCCCCACCCCAGCGGTGTGGGCCGCGCTGTAGGCACTGGCCACACCAGCAAAGCCAAGCTTATTCCCACCAATAATCCCAAGCCGGCCGGCCTGCGTTCGCTGCTCGGGCTTATTCCAGGCGGTGGCGCTAAAGAGCGGTTGCCCCGGTTTTTGTACCTGCCAGAATGGGAACTGGGATCGAGTGGGTGGTTGCATACCCCTAGTGTAGCACACCGGCACCGGCTGCTTGGCCCGCAGGTGCCCCGTGTGCGGTGCCTACGCTACAGGCTCATCCAGCGTAATACTAACTGGGCAGTGGTCGCTGCCCATTTGGCTGGCGTGGATGTGGGCGCTGGTGATGCGTGGGGCGATTGCCGCCGAGGCTAGCCAGTAGTCGATCCGCCAGCCCACGTTGCGGGCGCGGGCGTTGGCCCAGTGTGTCCACCAGGTGTAGGCATCGGTTTGGCCGGGGTGGGCAGCGCGGAAGGTGTCTACAAAGCCAGCGTCTAAGTACTGCTGGAAGCCAGCGCGCTCTTCGTCTGTAAAGCCGTGTTTGCCCCGGTTGGCGCGTGGGTTGGCAAGGTCTATTGGCTGGTGGGCGACGTTCATATCCCCGCAGTAGAGCACGGGCTTAGCCGGGCCGTACTGGCCAGCCTCCAGCCCTTGTAAGTACGCCAGCATGCAGGGGTCCCAGGCCTTGGCGCGCAGGGCAAGCCGGCTTAAATCCCCTTTGCTATTGGGCGTGTAGCAGGTCACCAGCCAAAAGCTGGCAAACTCCGCTGTAATGACGCGGCCTTCATCATTTGGGCTGCCGTAGCTATCGGCCGCCAGCTGGAACTGCTCTACTAGTCTAGCCGGCAGGCCATCGCGCCACTGCAGCGGCGCAGTTTTGCTAAAGATTGCCGTGCCGCTATAGCCCTTCTTGGCCGCGCTATAAAAGTGCTCGTGGTAGCCCGGCAGGTCAAGCTCCACCTGCTGGCGCTGCGCTTTCGTTTCCTGCAGGCACAGGATATCGGGGTTATGCGCCGCCATAAAGCGGGCAAATTCGCCCTTGTTTATCACCGCACGAATGCCGTTGACGTTCCAGGAGTATAAGCTAATCATAGGGGTAGTATAGCACGCCCAGCCAGGCCGCTGCCACCGCTCGCTACTGGTGTGGCCCGCTGTAGATCCAGGTAGCTCCGAACATAGTAGAAATTAGGTATTGACATTTGCTAGCAAGAGGAGTATTATGATCACACCGCGCGGAATCCCCCGTGCGGCGTATCGTTTTTTGGCAGGTTCCCTAAGCCTGCCACGTTCCTGAGAGGACTGAAGAGTCAGTATGGCCGCTTCGACCGATAT
>ERZ772962.1365-NODE-1365-length-13185-cov-8.501599_pt1 | contig 13185 bp, 12 predicted proteins | sample MGYA00580676_ERZ772962 | MGnify/ENA primary metagenome ERZ772962 (study PRJEB29015, sample SAMEA2738049) | human oral metagenome | biome: human oral; feature: human-associated habitat; material: saliva | place: China | collected 2230 ...
AGAAAGAAGAATTGGTCAACCAATTCACAGATGGTCTCAACGCTGCCAAAGCCAGAGCCGAAGAAGTCAAGAGAGAACTCTCTGATACTATCGACCAGCGGTTTAGCAGTTTTGATAATGGACCATTACAAGAAGCCAAGCGCAGGGCTGAAGAAGCTTTGAGAAATGCTGGCGCCAGCAGTCTACTCGCTCAGGAAGCAAAGCGGATTGGTCTAGATTCAATCGCTAGACTTGAAGCATTTAAGTCACAGGCTACGAGCGCTCAAACTGCTCTGTTGGGTGATTTGGACGCTCTGAAGCGGACGGTCACAAGCGAGGTCAATCAAGCTTCAGAGTATCGCAGAACGACCACAGAGGCTCTTAGTCGCATGACTAGTCAGATGGACGGCTTTGCGACGAAATCAGAGGTCAAACAAGGCATTGATGGGCTTACGCAGACCTTCGCTAAGATGAAGGTCGGTAGTCGCAACTATGCTGAAGACTACGATTTCTCAAGAGGGCTCTGGGTTTACTCTCAAGAAGATGGTAGCCCGATTGACTGGAAAATCACAAACGGTGAATACAATGTAAAAGGGACTACGAGGACTTGGAAACAAATGCAGATTTTCTCAAAAGAAGGAAGTCGAGTGTCTGAAAAGAATTCGACAGCTCTTCTTGAGTTAGAAATCGGCGAAACCTACACGCTTTCATTTCAAGGAATTTGCTACTCTGGAAATCCAAGCGTTTGGATCTCTTTAAGAGCTAATCGAACAGTACCTGACAATTCTGAGATTATATATGGCACTTTCAATCTCACGTCTAGCTGGCAGACTTATCAAGTCACTGTCCCAGCGCTGATCAAGCCTGATAATTTTGACTTTTGGCGAATTATTCTGGGCTATAACGAGATTGGTCATGTGGCATTTCGCAAGGTCGAATTGACCAGAAGTTCGACTCGTATAGATGCAGGTCCTGCTTCTGAAGATGGGAAGACGGATCTTATAGCTGCTAAGTCTAATTTTGAGAAGACGGCTGAAGGCTTATCTTCTAAATTGGCGACGGTTGAAACCTATGTCAGCCAAGACGGCCAGCGACAAGAAGCATTGAGAAGATACACTCGAGAAGAGAGCGCTAAGCAAGCGACTTCTGTCCGTGAGCTGGTCACAAGGGACTATGTTGGTAAATCGGCTTATCAGGAGGATGTGAGAGCTATTGAACGCAAGTTTGAAGCTATCACCAACCCTCAAAACGGTTCGATTGCCACTCAGATTGCCAAATACAAAACAGCAGTAGACGGACGATTTACTGAAATCACATCAATGATTTCTGGCAAGGTTAATCAGACGGATTTTCAGCGAGTGCAAGAGACTAGCAAACTCTATGAGCGTATCATTGGTAACAATGAAAATGACATCTCGAACAAGGTCGCTCGCATGGCTCTGACCAATCAACTGTTCCAAGTTGAGGTCAGTAAGTATTCAGGAAATGGTGTCAATCGCGCACTTAATACTACGTCAGATTGGGGGCCATTCATTTCACGTTCTGGTGGCAATGGAGTTAATCTTCATGCGGATCTACATAAAATCCTATCAAGTGGATTCAAAGCAGGAGATACCGTTCATGTACGGATGGAAATTAGCATTGATGATGTACAACGTTTCAACGACAAGCAAATTGTAGCTATTCTGCAATCTTATGGAGATGTGACGAATTGGACCAGAACAGGTAGAACATTTGATTATAATATCGGTACTCTTCAACCAGGTAATAATTGGCGCTTGATTGAATTTAATACTGTTATGACTGAAGAAATGTTGAGAAATAACAGTTGGATGTTAAATCTTCGTGTTGATGGTGCAAAATCGTACAAGGTTCACACGAAGATTGTGAAAATTGAAAAAGGGAATATTGCCAGCGCTTGGAGCCCAGCCCCTGAAGATACAGAAGAAGCCGTTCGCTCGGTTCAAAGTCAATTGGCTGGTTCGTGGTCTGTCCAGAACTTGACTAGCGCAGGTTCAATCGTTTCGCAAATCAATGCGACTAACAATCAAATTCTGATTGAGGCAGAGAAGATTCGTCTAAAAGGTAAGACCTTACTTGATGAATTAACCGCTATTCAAGGATACTTTAAACGTTTGTTCGTGGGTGAAGGTGCATTTGCTAAACTGAACGCTGAGATTATTGGTTCAAAGACTATCACAGCCGACATGATGATCATGGACCAGGCTATGGCTCGAATGTTCGTTTCAAGCGACATCTTCACGGATACTCTTGCTGCCAAAGAAGCTTTCATCAACAAGCTACGGTCTGTTGTAGTCACGGCGACTTTGCTTGAAGGTTATAGAGGCCGAATCGGTGGATTCCAGATTGGTACACATGAGAAAGATTCGTCGGTGTACTGGATCACTGGTCAAAACCAATTTTCAGTCGGCATGAGTAACGGGTCTGGCCAGTGGTCACAGACGGCTTTGTGGGTTAATTGGGGCAACAATTGGGCGTATCCTGGAGACTATGCATGGTACGTAAAAAACAACGGCAAAATGTATTGCTATAATACGGCCGAATTTTGGAATACTCCTGTTATCCATGGAAATCTCCGCGTTACTGGTCACATTTACTACAACAATGAAAATTCAGGAAAAACCGGTCATTGGATTCACTCGTCTAAATACTCAAATTTTGAGCCTTCGGATAACTATTTATATCTCTATTATAGCGGTTCAGGTTATGACTGGATTCCTATGAACAAGGAGATTTCAGACCGTCGATATAAGCACAATATCGAAGACAGTACAGTCTCTGGCCTCGATGTTATCCAGAAGCTTAAAACGTACAGCTATCGCAAAGAATACGATGGAAAAATAGAAGATATCGCTTGCGGTATCATGGCGCAGGATGTCCAGAAGCATGCTCCTGAGGCGTTTTTTGAAAATCCTGACGGCGCATACTCTTACAACACATTTGCTCTTGTGCCTTACTTGATTAAGGCGATTCAAGAGCTTAATCATAAAATAGAAAAATTGGAGAAAACAGCATGAATGAACAAGATAAACAAATCAGCAGCCTAACAATCAAATCGTTAGGTGAGAGAGTCGGTAATGAGGCTACTCAATCAGCAACTCTAGAAGCTCTCTATACAGTAACCGCTATGGAACTGGAGCAGATGAAACGAATCATCGAATCAGACGAAGAGCTCAAAGCAAAATTTGAAGAAGTGAAAGGAAAAATGGTAAATGGCAATCAATAACTATGAACTAGCAAGCAAACCTTACACACGAGGTTTGGGCGACAAGACTGTGACGGTCGTTGAAGTCAAGCTTGCCGATGGCAGTCGCTACAGTACGAACATGCGTGAGCTTGCAGGAGACCGCACAGGCGATTCTGATGATGTTTTAATCAAAGCAGTATTAGATATTGTCAAGACTGAAATTGACCCATCTAGCGCAATCGTGCAAGCTCAGGAGCAACTTAACAAGGCCAAGGAAGATTTGACTGCTAACAAAGAGTATCTTGAGTCTGTTTCAGCTATCACTGAGGTCTTGATTGCCTTGGTCATCTCGCAAAACGGTGGCATGCCTACGAACACTTACAGCAAGGTTGCGCAGTTCATCAAACCTCTTGTTAAGGACCGTCGCTATGCGAACGGTGATATCGTATCAATGCCTTACCCTTACGACACGAATCCGAAGTGGCCGAAGGATACACCAACAATCCTGAAATTCCAGATGCAGCAGTCCGAGGGGTACACTTACAAAGAGCAGGCTCTTTCCGAAATGCTCCAAAAAGGCATTTTGACCGTGGTCATGCCACGGATTGAGTAAGGGGGATTTTATGTCATGGTCTGAAATATTCGAGAAAATGATACATGCGATTACTCAGCTTGCACCCACAATTGGAGTTGTTGCGACTGGTTGGTTCGGCATGCGAGCCAGTAAAGCAGGTCACCTCAACCAAGAACAGTTCAAGGAGCTGAAAGGCGAATTGAGTACTATTCATGCTATCGGAGAGGATAATAAGCAAAAAATAACTGAAGTGAATGAAAAGTTAATAGTTCATGATGAAGCACATCTAGTGACCATGTATCTACGACTTGAACGCGACATCACGGCTGCTCTGAAACGTGGATACACAAGTGTACATGAATCAGACATTATTCATAAAATGCACTCGAGCTACAAGAAGCTAGGAGGCAATGGGCGAATTGATGCCCTATTCAATAAATACTTAAATTTAGATATTTCGGAGGAAAATACAAATGCAACAGATCAATGAAATTATCACAAATGGAGCAATCAGTATCCTAGTCATTTTACTAGGTATCGCAGTCAAGGCAGTCAAGGACTACCTGGTTCAAAAAGGTGGAGAAAAGACCATCAAAATCGTTGAAATACTTGCTAAAAATGCGGTCAATGCGGTTGAGCAGGTAGCTGCTGAAACTGGCTATAAAGGCGAAGAGAAGCTGGAGCAAGCCCGCACTAAAATCCGTGCTGAGCTTAGCAAGTATAACATTAGCATGACTGACCGCGACCTTGATACATTCGTTGAGTCAGCGGTCAAGCAGATGAACGATGCGTGGAAAGGAGACGATGCGAATGTCTAAAAAACAAGATATGATTAACGATCTCATGGCTCATGCGGATGCAGGGACCGGGGTAGACTACGATGGGATGTATGGCTACCAATGCGCTGATGTAACTTGCTACGGTATCTATGAATACTTCGGAATCCGCCTATGGGGTAACGCTATTGACTTGCTGCGCTCTGCAGAAGCTGCAGGCTTGCAAGTCGTTTATGGCGCACAACATCCAAAGGCTGGGTGGTTCTTCGTTAAGAACTTCGTGGCGGGCGATGGAGTGAATTATGGTCACACTGGTCTTGTCTATGAAGACTCAGACGATTCTACAATCAAGACTATTGAGCAGAATATTGATGGCAACTGGGACTATCTAGAAGTCGGTGGACCTTGCCGTTACAATGAGCGCTCAGTCAATTCAATCGTAGGTTATATCGTACCACCTGAAGAAGATCAATCAGGCTGGAAACGTAATGAAACCGGCTGGTGGTGGAGCCGTAAAGATGGTTCGTATCCTATTTCAAAATTTGAAAAGATTGCAGATACTTGGTATTATTTTGATTCTCGTGGTTATATGTATGCTGAGCGCTGGTTAAAACATACTGATGGATATTGGTATTGGTTTGATACTAGTGGCGCTATGGTTACTGGTTGGAAGAAAATCGGTGGAAAATGGTATTACTTCAATCGTGAGGGCGCTATGCAGACTGGTTGGGTTAAATATTATGAAAAATGGTATTACCTGGATGCCGTCAATGGCGATATGAAATCGAACACATTTGTGCCGTACAATGGCGGATACTATCTGCTTCTACCTGATGGACGATTGGCTGACAAGGCTGCATTTACTGTGGAGCCTGATGGACTTATCACCACAAAATAAAACAGAAAGGATAAAAAATTATTACACTAGACCGCAGGCTCACGCTTGCGGTTTTTTTGATACCCAAAATGATACCCATAATTATTGACTATGTAATTTTACGGTAATTTTTGGGAATGTAACTTGTTGATTTTTCAAGGTTTTGAAGGCTATTGCATAATAGTTTTCTTTTATTGCAACAACAAGTTTCTGTTTACCCAATCGCTAAATAAAAAGGTCCAGTGAACCTTTTTATCCCGAGCCTTGTAATGAAAAGGCGAGGAAACTAGAAGTGCTATTAAATAAAGCTTTCCGATATTTTCGGGAAGCTTTTTTATGTATTATTAAAAAAATACTTTTTATCTCAACATTATAAAAATCCAAGGTTATTTTTTAATTTTAAGTATCTTAATTCTTCTATAGTAATGGCTAAAATATCAGATTTATGGTATAATGTAGGGTGAGACCTTGTTAATAATTTGTGAAAGAGTATATAATGAAAAAAATTATCATTAATGGAGGACGTCCATTAAAAGGTGAAATAACTATTAGTGGTGCTAAAAATAGTGTAGTTGCCCTAATTCCAGCTATTATCTTAGCTGATGATGTAGTAATCTTGGATTGTGTTCCTGATATCTCTGATGTGGCTAGTCTTATCGATATTATGGAAATCATGGGAGCTAGTGTAAAGCGTTATGAAGATGTAGTAGAAATCGATCCGCGTGGGGTTCAAAATAAACCAATGCCATATGGAAAGATTAATAGTCTTCGAGCATCGTATTATTTCTATGGTAGTCTTTTAGGACGATTCGGAGAAGCAACCGTTGGTTTACCTGGAGGTTGTGATCTTGGACCACGTCCGATTGACTTACATCTAAAAGCATTTGAAGCTATGGGTGCTAAAACGACCTATGAGGGAGATAATATGAATCTCTCAACTCAAGGTGAACGTCTTCATGGAGCTCATATATACATGGATACTGTAAGTGTTGGAGCTACTATCAATACTATGTTAGCTGCAGTCAAAGCTGATGGTCGCACAGTTATTGAAAATGCCGCACGTGAACCTGAGATTATCGATGTAGCTACCTTGCTTAATAATATGGGCGCTCATATTCGTGGTGCAGGGACTGATATTATAACTATTGAAGGTGTTGAACGTCTTCATGGGACACGTCATCAGGTAATCCCAGATCGTATTGAAGCAGGAACTTATATCTCATTAGCAGCTGCGGTGGGTCAAGGAATTCAAATCAATAATGTTCTTTATGAGCACTTGGAAGGTTTTATCGCCAAATTAGAAGAGATGGGAGTACGAATGACTGTTTCTGAAGATAGTATTTTTGTTGAAGAGCAAAAGAACTTGAAGGCGGTAAATATTAAAACAGCCCCATATCCAGGATTTGCTACGGATCTTCAACAACCTATCACACCTTTGTTGTTGAAAGCCGAAGGTCGTGGTAAGATAATCGACACAATTTATGAAAAACGTGTAAACCATGTTTTTGAGTTGGCTAAGATGAATGCTGATATCTCGATAACAAATGATCATATCCTTTACAAGGGTGGTAATCAATTGCATGGGGCGAGCGTAAAAGCTACAGACTTACGTGCTGGAGCTGCTTTAGTGATTGCTGGACTAATGGCAGAGGGTAGAACAGAAATTACAAATGTTGAGTTTATTTTAAGAGGCTACTCAAATATTATTGATAAATTACGTAATCTTGGAGCAGATATCGAACTAATCGAGGACTAGTATTAGAGGATTAAAATGAATATCTGGACAAAACTAGCTATGTTTTCTTTTTATGAGACGGAACGATTGATTCTCCGTCCCTTCTTTTTTACTGATGTTTATGATTTTTATCAAATAGCATCAGATTCCGAAAATCTTCAGTTCATCTTTCCCACTCAAGCAAGTATTGAAGAAAGTCAATACGCCCTTGCTAATTATTTTATGAAATCTCCTCTAGGTATTTGGGCGATTTGTGATAAAAAACAGGAAAAGATGATTGGATCAATCAAGTTTGAAAAAATTGATGAGATAAAAAAAGAAGCAGAACTAGGATATTTCTTAAATAAAGAGTACTGGTCACAAGGTTATATGACTGAAGTGGTAACGAATATACGTGATTTATCAATAGAAGAGCTTGGTTTAAAGCAACTATCTATCGTAACGCATATGGAAAATAGTGCTAGTCAGAAAGTCGCTCAAAAATCTGGCTTCAAACTCTATCGACGTTTTAAAGGAAGTGATCGATATAGCCGTAAGATGAGAGATTATCTTGAATTTCGTTATACAAAAGGAGAACTGAGTGAGTAAACATCAGGAAATTTTATCTTATCTAGAAGAATTACCGGTCGGAAAACGTGTAAGTGTACGTAGTATATCTAATCACTTAGGAGTAAGTGATGGAACGGCTTATCGAGCAATTAAAGAGGCTGAAAATAGAGGCTTGGTAGAGACACGTCCGCGTAGTGGAACGATACGTATTAAATCTCAAAAAGTTTCAATTGAAAGATTAACTTATGCTGAAATTGCAGAGGTTACGGGTTCTGATGTGATGGCTGGTCGGGATGGATTGGATAGAGAATTTAGTAAATTTTCTATTGGTGCTATGACTGAAGATAACATTCTTTCCTATCTTCATGATGGAGGCCTTTTGATTGTCGGGGACCGAACTCAAATTCAAATGTTAGCACTTGAAAATGAGAATGCTGTTTTGGTTACGGGTGGATTTGAGATAAATGAAAATGTACTCAAATTAGCCAATAAAAAGAATATACCAGTTTTACGCAGTAAACATGATACCTTTACAATAGCGACGATGATCAACCGTGCTTTATCTAATGTTCAAATAAAAACAGATATTTTAACAGTCGAAAAAATTTACCAAACTTCTCATGAATATGGCTATTTACATGAAACTGATACAGTTAAAGATTATTTAGATCTTGTTCGTAAGAACAGAAGTAGTCGTTTTCCTGTGGTGAATAAAGATCAAGTTGTAGTTGGGGTTATGACTATGCGTGATGCAGCAGATCAGTCACCGGGAACAACTCTTGACAAAACTATGACTCGAACTGTCTATATGACAGGTCTATCTACGAATATTGCAAACATTAGCCAACGAATGATTGCAGAGGATTTTGAAATGGTTCCTGTAGTTCGTAGCAATCATACTCTACTTGGGGTTGTTACTCGAAGAGATGTAATGGATAAGATGAGTCGTTCACAAATTTCAGCCTTGCCAACATTTTCAGAGCAAATTGGTCAAAAATTATCCTACCATCATGATGAAGTGGTCATTACTGTAGAACCCTTCATGTTAGATAAAAACGGTGTTCTTGCCAATGGAGTGCTATCAGAAATATTGACTTTGATGACACAAAACTTGGTAGTCAATAGTGGACGTAATCTTATCATTGAACAAATGCTTATCTATTTCTTGCAAGCTGTTCAGATTGACGATGTTTTACGTATTCAGGCCAGAATCATCCATCATACTCGCCGCTCTGCTATTATTGATTATGACCTTTATTTGAATCAACAGATTGTAGCTAAAGCTAATGTAACAGTAAAAATTAACTAGAATGTAGGAGAAAACATGATTACTTTAAAATCAGCAAGAGAAATCGAAGCAATGGATAAGGCCGGTGATTTTCTTGCCAGCATTCATATCGGCTTGCGGGATTTAATCAAGCCTGGCCTCGACATGTGGGAGGTTGAGGAGTATGTCCGTCGTCGTTGTAAAGAAGAGAACTTTCTGCCGTTACAAATAGGTGTAGATGGTGCTATTATGGATTATCCGTATGCTACTTGTTGTTCTCTAAATGATGAGGTTGCGCATGCTTTTCCTAGACATTACATCCTCAAAGAAGGCGATTTGCTTAAGGTTGATATGGTATTGGGAGGACCAATTGCTAAGAGTGACCTTGATGTTTCTAAGTTAAATTTTAATAATGTCGAGCAAGTAAAAAAATATACTCAAAACTTTACTGGTGGCTTGGCTGATTCTTGTTGGGCCTATGCTGTTGGTACACCTTCTGAAAAGGTAAAAAATCTTATGGATGTTACTAAAGAAGCTATGTACAAAGGAATTGAAAAAGCAGTTGTAGGTAATCGTATTGGTGACATCGGAGCAGCCATTCAAGAATACGCTGAAAGTCGTGGTTACGGAGTAGTTAGGGACCTCGTTGGGCATGGTGTTGGACCAACAATGCACGAAGAACCAATGGTGCCAAACTACGGTGTAGCAGGACGCGGTCTTAGACTTCGTGAAGGTATGGTTTTAACAATTGAGCCTATGATCAATACAGGTGATTGGGAAATCGATACAGATATGAAGACTGGTTGGGCTCATAAAACTATTGATGGTGGCCTATCTTGTCAGTATGAACACCAATTCGTTATTACAAAAGACGGTCCGGTTATCTTAACTAGTCAAGGTGAAGAAGGTACTTACTAATACATGAAAAAGGAGCAAGTCTCCTTTTTATTTTTTTAAAAGTAGCGTAGCAAAAACAAGAATTATTATATTATTTGTAGTAAAATATAAGATGATTTATAAGAAAGAAGGAAGCCAATTGGAAAGTATTTTATTTTTTGTGTCTGTCTTTTTAGCGGGTGTGTTATCGTTCTTCTCGCCGTGTATATTCCCTTTATTACCAGTCTATACAGGTATTCTCTTAGATAATGACAGTAAATCAAGAACGTTTCGCTTATTTGGAAGAGATGTTGCTTGGTCCGGTCTAATTAGTACATTATCCTTTATTGCTGGTATTTCAGTGATATTCTTTATTTTAGGATTTGGAGCTGGCTTCTTAGGTAATTTACTGTATGCTGATTGGTTCCGTTATGTCATGGGAGCTATCATTATCATCTTAGGATTACATCAGATGGAAGTAGTTCATTTTAAAAAGTTAGAGGTTCAAAAAAGTTTTAATGTTAACAGAAAACAGTCAAACCGTTATTTGTCAGCCTTTCTACTTGGTATAACTTTTAGCTTTGGATGGACACCTTGTATTGGTCCAGTTTTAAGTTCGGTACTTGCTCTAGCAGCATCAGGAGGAAATGGAGCTCTCCAAGGGGCTATTTTGACATTAGTTTATACCCTAGGAATGGCATTACCATTTTTAATATTAGCCTTGGCTTCCGGTTTCGTCATGCCCTATTTCAGTAAAATCAAACCTCGTTTAATCTTACTTAAGAAAATTGGAGGTTTTCTCATCATACTGATGGGAATTCTATTGATGTTAGGTCAGTTAAATAGTTTATCTGGTATTTTTGGTTAAAGGAGTTTAATATGAAAAAATTAGCATATATAGCAATTAGTTTCTTGTCTATTTTTCTTTTGATAGCTTGTGGCAATGAGCAAAGTAAAGAAAATAAAGAGTTTCAAAGCCAGACTCAAAGTAAGCAACAAACAAGTAAGACACAAACAACTATACAGCAAGTAGCTGTACGACAAGAAGCACCAGACTTTACCTTGCAATCCATGGATGGTAAAGAAGTAAAATTGTCTGACTACAGAGGTAAAAAAGTCTATCTTAAATTCTGGGCATCTTGGTGTGGTCCTTGCCGTAAAAGTATGCCAGAATTAATGGAACTTGCTGCTAAAGAAGATCGTGATTTTGAGATTCTAACTGTTATAGCACCAGGTTTACAAGGTGAAAAATCCGTCGAGCAATTTCCGAAATGGTATCAAGATCAAGGATATAAGGATATACCAGTCTTGTATGATACACAAGGAGCTACTTTCCAGGCTTATCAAATTAGAAGTATTCCTACAGAATTCCTAATAGATTCTCAAGGAAAAATTGGGAAAATCCAGCTTGGAGCAATTAGTAATGCTGATGCAGAAAAAGCATTTTCTGAAATGGAATAAAATAGCAAAACAAAAACTGCCTAGACTATTTGTCTAGACAGTTTTTTAATGACTTAATTAGTTTTTAGAAGCTGCTTGGAATTCTGGGTTTTTCCATGCTTCGTTAATAATTTCTTGCAATTCTTTAGCAGAAGCTTGCATTTTTTGTGTTTCAGCATCGTTCAATGGGATGTTAACTGGACGAACGATACCGTGTGCACCAACGATAGCAGGTTGACCGATAAAGACGTTTTCAACACCGTATTGACCTTCTTGGAATACAGAAAGTGGTAGAACCGCATTTTCATCGTCAAGGATTGCTTTTGTAATACGAGCTAGGGCAACAGCGATACCGTAATAAGTAGCACCTTTTTTGTTGATGATTGAGTAAGCTGCATCACGAACTGAGATGAAGAGTTCAACAAGGTCAGCTTCATTCAAGTCACGGTTAGCTTGCAACCATTGTTCCAATTTAACACCGGCAACGTTAGCGTGTGACCAAACGGCAAATTCTGAGTCACCGTGTTCACCCATGATGTATGCGTGGATTGAACGAGCGTCAACATCAACTTTTTCTGCCAATGCTTGACGGAAACGTGCAGTATCAAGTGAAGTACCTGAACCTACAACGCGGTTTTTAGGGAAACCTGAGAATTTCCAAGTAGCGTATGTCAAGATGTCAACTGGGTTAGCAGCAACAAGGAAAATTCCTTTGAAACCTGAAGCAACAATTTTAGTGACAACATCTTTAGTAATACGAAGATTTTTTTCAACAAGGTCAAGACGAGTTTCACCTGGTTTTTGTGGAGCACCAGAAGTCAAGACAACGAGGTCAGCGTCGCTTGCATCAGAGTAGTCTGCAGAGTAAATCTTTTTAGGTGAAGTAAATGCCAAGGCATGAGAAAGGTCTTCTGCATCTCCTTGAGTTTTTTCTTTAAAAAGGTCAACAATTCCCAATTCTTGTGCAATCCCTTGGTTTACAAGAGCAAAAGCGTATGATGAACCTACAGCACCGTCACCTACAAGGATAACTTTTTTACGTTGTTTATCAGCCATGATTTTCTTTAATTCCTTTCAAATTATAAACGAGTATTTTATAAAATATAATCTTTTCAACAATAGGGCCTGTCGATAGCGGCAGGCATTATTGTTTTAAGATTCTTAATTGACAAATTATTTAACAGTACGGATACGCATTGTATTTGTGCGACCAGTACCAACTGGAACACCAGCAACGATGATGATATTGTCACCAGATTCAACTAAACCTGAAGCCAAAGCAACTTTTTCAGCGACTTCAAACATGTCATCTGTAGATGAAGGTTTTTCAGTCATCGTTGGGATTACACCCCAGTTAATCATCAATCCACGTTCAACTTTTTCGTCAAATGTAATAGCCAAGATATCAGCATTAGGACGGTGTTTAGAAATCAAACGAGCAGTGTTACCAGATTCAGTCAAAGCAACAATCAATTTGATATCCATAGCTTCTGCAGCATTTTTAACTGATGCAGCAACTACTTCTGTTACAGTTGATTTGTCGTAACGTTCTGGGTGAAGACGTCCGTATTCTTTCAACATTGTTTGAGCGTTTTTGTTAACAGTAGCCATTGTACGAACTGATTCGCGTGGGTATTTACCATTAGCAGATTCACCTGAAAGCATTGTTGCGTCAGTTCCGTCAATAACAGCGTTGAATACGTCTGAAATTTCTGAACGTGTAGCACGTGGATTGTAAGTCATTGATTCAAGCATGTTTGTTGCAGTAACAACAATTTTACCTGCTTTGTTAACTTTGCTGATGATCAATTTTTGGTAAACTGGAACCATTTCAAATGGAACTTCGATACCCATATCACCACGAGCGATCATGATACCATCAGCAGCTTCGATGATTTCATCAA
>ERZ772962.1366-NODE-1366-length-13185-cov-5.715918_pt1 | contig 13185 bp, 13 predicted proteins | sample MGYA00580676_ERZ772962 | MGnify/ENA primary metagenome ERZ772962 (study PRJEB29015, sample SAMEA2738049) | human oral metagenome | biome: human oral; feature: human-associated habitat; material: saliva | place: China | collected 2230 ...
CGCACCTTAGAGCCGAAGCCTCCCGTCGGCAGAATCTGGGCTGTCCGGGTGCCACATGCTCAAGGAGATGCAAGGAGTGCTGCCCACCATAAGTAGCAAAGAGCCCAGAGACCTCCTTGTGTGTGAGCTTCCTGTCATCGAGCACAAGCTGGACCGGGATGCCAAGCCAGGAATACTGGGAGAGGAGCGTGAGTGCCACAGGCGCTTCGAGCCTTGTCATCGAGAAGCAATAGAAGGAGGAAGCCACTGCAGAGAGTGCACCGAGTATCATGAGCTTTGCTGCCTCACAGACCGGCAGGCGCATAAGGTGCGTCCCGCAAAGGGCTTCGATCAGTGCCAGGAGCACGAAGAGATTGCATCCTGTCCAGGCCTGCACCGCCATGATCTACTACCAGTTATAGCCTGCCGTATAGGCCAGCTTGTATGCTGTTGCCATGAACCCATAGCTTACTCCTCCGAGAAGCATCTCGAAAGCTGCCAGATTGTGCCTGACGCCTCTCTTCTGCCATGAAACCTCCCAACCCGGCATCTACGCACAAAAAAGCGCCGCACAGCCCAGATAGCTGTTCGGCACAAAGATGACAGAGTCCGGAGACGACCACAAATTGTTTGCATCCTTATCGTAGCCGAGGAAGCTCATCCCTGCAAGCAGGCCTACTTTCCCTGCCAGACGATGCGGGGCTTCAGGTCTTCGACTCCCGTCTCGCCGAGATAGTGCTCGACGATTGCAAAGCTGAAATCAATAGCCGTACCCATGCCACGGGAGGTGATGATGTTGCCGTCGACGACGACAGGAGCTTCAGAGTAGATGGCATCGCCCTCGACGCATGTATCTTTGAAGTTCGGATTCGACGTTGCATGCTTCCCCTTGAGAAGACCAAGTTTCGCAAGGACGGAAGGCGCAGCACAGATGGCAGCGATCTCCTTGCCGGTCTGGGCGAACTCCACGACTTTGTCTGTCAGTGCCTTACAGTTGCCGAGGTTCAAGGTACCCGGCATGCCACCCGGGAGGACGAGCATGTCATACTCGTCGAAATCGAGGTCCTCGATCCTCTTGTCTGCCACGATGTGGATCTGATGGGACGACGTCACGTCCTTCGTACCCGTGATGGATACGGTGTTGCAGGGGATGCCAGCACGGTAGAGAAGGTCGCATACTGTGAGGCCCTCTATCTCCTCGAGGCCATTGGCAAGGAAGACCGCAACCTTCTTGTCAGATGTCTGCCTGAATGTCACAGCTGCTCCTTTCGTTAAGAAATTGCTATCTCCACTCATTATACCCTCGAGTCTTCTGGCCTCCATCTGGCCATTCTCTGAGGACAATGACCATCTGCAAATTCAAAATGGCACATATCTGTGTTCGCAGTATTATCGGTTTAGCAAGCTGTGCCTTGGCTCATAGGGGGTTTGAGGCCGATTGCATTTGGAGAGGAGAATCCATGCAGTATTCCGCAGAAGTGGAGAGGATGTGCCCCGTTGCCAAGGGCGCAGACCACGGACCTGCACCAATTCCCGAGGAGGGGAAATGGGTCCAGGCGAAAGAGATCAAAGACATCTCTGGTTACACGCACGGTGTAGGCTGGTGCGCACCGCAGCAGGGTGCCTGCAAGCTCAGCCTCAACATCAAGAACGGCGTCATTGAAGAGTGCCTGATCGAGACCATCGGTTGCTCCGGCATGACTCACTCTGCAGCTATGGCAGCAGAGATTATGCCTGGCAAGACGATTCTCGAAGCTCTCAACACTGACCTTGTCTGCGATGCAATCAACGTCGCAATGCGTGAGCTGTTCCTCCAGATTGTCTATGGCCGCTCCCAGACCGCATTCTCTGAAGGTGGACTGCCTATCGGCACCGGCCTCGACGACCTTGGCAAGGGTATGCGCTCCATGGTCGGCACCACCTATGGCACCAAGGCAAAGGGCGCCCGCTACCTCGAACTCACCCAGGGCTACATCACCCACATGGCGCTCAACGACAAGGATGAGATCGTGGGCTTTGAGTTTCTAAACCTCGGCAAATTCACCGACGCAGTCAAGGCTGGCACCGATCCTAAGGAGGCCTTGGACGGCGCAATGGGTCGTTTCGGTCAGTGGGATCAGGCTGCTAAAGTCATCGATCCGCGTCAAGAGTAGGGAAAGGAGCTGATAGACATGGCAGTGACGTTTGAAGGTTATGAGCGCCGTATCGATGGCATCAAGAAAGCCTGCAAGAAATATGGCATCAAAGACCTGAAGGATGCACGTAAAATCTGCACCGATCTCGGGTTTGATCCGTACGCTATCACCACCGGCATTCAGTCAATCGCGTTTGAGAACGCTAAGTGGGCATATACACTAGGCTGCGCAATCGCAGTCAAGAAGAACTGCACCAGAGCAACCGATGCTGCAGAGGCTATCGGTGAGGGCCTGCAGGCATTTTGCGTCCCTGGCTCCGTTGCAGACGAGCGCAAGGTCGGCCTGGGCCACGGCAACCTGGGCGCTATGCTTCTGGGCGAGGACACCGAGTGCTTCTGCTTCCTGGCGGGCCACGAGTCCTTCGCAGCTGCAGAGGGTGCAATCGGTATCGCTAACAACGCCAACAAGGCTCGTAAGAAGCCACTGCGCGTTATCCTGAACGGCCTTGGCAAGGACGCCGCACAGATCATCAGCCGTATCAACGGCTTCACCTATGTGAAGACCAAGTTTGATTACTACACCTCCAAGCTCAACATCGTCGAGGAGATCCCCTACTCCAAGGGTCCTCGTGCTGCCGTCAAGTGCTACGGCGCCGACGACGTCCGTGAGGGTGTCGCAATCATGTGGCATGAGAGTGTCGATATCTCCATCACCGGCAACTCCACCAACCCGACGCGCTTCCAGCACCCGGTAGCGGGCACCTATAAGAAGGAGCGTCTGGCTGCCGGCAAGAAGTACTTCTCCGTCGCTTCCGGTGGTGGTACCGGCCGTACCCTGCACCCGGACAACATGGCTGCTGGCCCTGCTTCCTATGGCATGACCGACACCATGGGCCGTATGCACTCCGACGCACAGTTTGCTGGCTCTTCTTCGGTGCCGGCACACGTCGATATGATGGGCCTTATCGGCATGGGCAACAACCCGATGGTTGGCTGTACCGTTGCCTGCGCTGTCGCTGTTGAGCAGGCACTGAACAAGTAAGGCTTCCGCAGGCCACACCTTCGAATCATACGCCGGCTTTCACCTTCTGGTGGGAGCCGGCTTTTTGCACCGGCAGATTGTCAAGCTGAGTGCACCATCTCCCTCAAGACCTCGTTGGCCGTCCTGTAGCCTGATACCTTCCTTGGCCTGTCACAGATCAGATCCAAGACATGTTGTACCTCCTTATGTGAGACCCAGGAAAAGTCGCTACACCCTTAGGGGAAGAACTCACAGATGAGGTCATCGGTGTTCTTAACTATCGGCTTCTGCCATAGGTGGTGCGGCTCGCAGAAGCAAAACTGTACACTTCCCAAGGCTTTTGCAACCTTAGCCCTGCCGGGAGAGCTGCTTGGCGCAACCAGGTGTCATCGTCTTGAGCGAGGACCCCTCAAGGATACTGAGCTGGGTAGTGCACGCGCCCTTGCTGCCCACGAGCAGCCACAAGGAGTGCTCGAGCAGACCTACAGGCACGCAGAGGTTGGCCCCATGACAGTGTCGGTTTGCCCACTTACCCAGACAGAAGCGCTCAGAGGACCTCCCTTAGCCTTTCTAAGAGCTTCTGGAAGACCTAGATCTTGCCCCTCCTTTTTGTGGGCGCTTCCCCTTCCAGTCGCTCGTTTGGTCGGGTGCAGGGAGAGTCCAGAGTGCCAAAGTCATACGGAAGATGGCCGCAAAGCTCACGACGCCAAGATCCTGCCCACCACCTGCTCGGATGACCAATGCTCATCTACGATGAAGCGACCTTACCTGCGCAGCCAGCCTCTTGTGCGCCCTGCAGGTATCGCAGTGCGCACTTGCCCTCCTTTGGGGCCGCGCAGGCACCATAGCCTCTCCTGTGGACTGTTCCTTTCAAGCTTGCGGCTCACACTGGAGCTGTCTTTTACCTGATGCCTTTGCGATGCTGCTGGGTGAGTAGTACCTGACGTGTATCTTTGCGATCTTGTTGTGCTCAACAGCGCTAAGATAAGTGTAGTAATGCATTTCCCCTTGACGTTCGATGATGACTTATACAACCAAGATCGCAGCCTTCGGGAGTGCGCCACGACCTCTGCCTGGCGCTATCCTGTCGCGCTCAGAATGCTAATTCGTCGGCGAATAACCTCTCTTTACGATTGGTTAACTATTTTCACCACCCCGGGGCACATTTATCGCTGAGACTGTGAAAAGTTGGTTTACACTGAGATCAGTGGTATAGACGGCGCACATAAGAGAGTAGGGTGAATGCCATGGGGTTCTTTGATCGGTTCAAAAAAGCGTCTAAGCCTGCTCGCCCGGAAGCGTTGAGCGTATCCGCTGCTGCAGGAGAAGTCCTGGCTCCAGTAAATGGCGATGCGATCGAGTTGGCGAAAGTATCCGACCCTGTGTTCAGCGGCGGTGTAATGGGTAAAGGCTGCGGCATCAAGCCATCGGGCGAGACTGTGTACGCACCGGTGGCTGGCGAACTTGCGGCTATCGGAGCTCCTAACCTCCATGCGATCGCGATTAAAGGCGATGACGGAGCTGAGGTATTGATCCATGTCGGTGTCGATACCGTTGAGATGAAAGGTGACGGTTTTACGGCGTTCGCCAAGCAGGGTGACCACGTCGAGGCAGGCGAAGCACTGCTGACCTTCTCAGACGATAAGATCAAGAAGGCCGGCTACGACGATGTAGTCGTTATGGCCATCACCAACACTGACGACCTCAAGTCTGTCGATCAGATCAAGACCGGTACGGTTCAGGCAGGAGAGGCCGTCCTCACCTATAAGAAGTAGTCGTAACGACTCAGATTGAGACAAGGAGGGGCGCCGTTCCGATGAACTGCGCCCCTCAATGTAGGCATCGGTCATCCATATATTAGTGATGGAACAGGCGCAGCCCGGTGAAGCACATGACCATGTTGTACTTGTCGCAGGTCTCAATCACGTTGTCGTCTCTAATAGAGCCACCCGGCTCTGCGACGTAGCTGACGCCCGACTTGTGGGCGCGCTCGATATTGTCGCCGAAGGGGAAGAAGGCATCGGAGCCCAGCGTGACGCCGGTTTGGGTGGTCACCCACTCCTTCTTCTCTTCCTGGGTCAGTACCTCAGGCTTTTCGGTGAACCACTTCTGCCACTCACCGTCACGCAGCACGTCGTCGTGCTCGTCTGAGATATAGATGTCGATCGCATTGTCGCGGTTGGCGCGGCGGATGTCGTCGACGAAGGGGAGCGCCAACACTTTCGGATGCTGACGCAAGTACCAGGTATCGGCCTTGTTGCCTGCGAGACGCGTGCAGTGGATGCGGCTCTGTTGGCCGGCGCCCACGCCGATCGCCTGTCCGTTCTTCACGTAGCACACTGAGTTGGACTGCGTGTACTTGAGCGTGATGAGGGAGACGATCATATCGCGCTTGGCTTCAGGGGTCAGGTCCTTGTTCTTTGTGACGATATTGGTAAGCAGGTTCTCGTCGATCTTTGAGGTGTTGTGGCCCTGCTCAAAGGTGATGCCGAAGACATTCTTCTGCTCAACTGGGGCAGGCTTGTAGGAAGGATCAATCCGCACGATGTTGTAGTTGCCCCTCTTTTTCTGTTTCAGGATGGTCAATGCCTCATCGGTGTAGCCCGGGGCGATGATACCATCTGAGACCTCATGCTTGAGGTACTGGGCGGTGCGCTTGTCGCAGACTTCAGAGAGTGCAGCCCAGTCGCCGTAGGAGCTCATGCGGTCCGCGCCGCGGGCGCGGATATAGGCAGAGGCGATCGGGGTAAGTGGTCCCTCCTCGTCGACGAAGTAGATCCTCTTTTCAGTCTCAGAGAGGGGTAGGCCGACCGCGGCTCCGGCGGGGCTCACGTGCTTGAAGGAGGCTGCGGAAGGCAGACTGGTTGCGGATTTGAGCTCACCTACGAGCTGCCAGGAGTTCAGGGCATCGAGGAAGTTGATGTAGCCGGGTTTGCCGTTCAAGACTGTGACCGGCAGGTCGGAGCCATCCTTCATAAAGATGCGGGACGGTTTTTGGTTGGGGTTGCAGCCGTATTTAAGTTCGAGTGAATTCATGCGTGTCTCCTAGTCTCCCGTGCGGGCATTGAACAGCGTGACGTTGCCATCAACATTGGCATACAGGCTCACTTTGTTGTCCTGATCGAGGGCTTCCCAGACCTCTTTCGGTTCGCCTATACAGATGTGGATGGGCTCTCCCGCAAAGCTCGGGAGAGGATCGCCGTCGTGTTGGTAGGTGCTGATAAAGTAGCCTTCACCTGCATCGACGCCCTCATAGAAGAAGAACTGCCGCTCGCAGCGGTCGGCCTCTCCTGCCTGATGCTTCAGGATAGAGATCGCAAAGGAGCCGTCGGAGTGCAGGATGGAAGAGATCCGTGGGGTGAAGTTCGGCGCATCCGGCTCAAAGCGGCGTGCCTGGCAGCCGGCGACGAAGTCCTTTCTCTCGACGATCGTGTCCGTTTGATTGCCGTTCGTAACGACGAGATCATCGTCCATAGTCCGTACTGGATGATAGATGATCAGTGAGGGGTCTTCGAGCTTTGAGGGGTTGTAGGCTTCAGTCTTGATTCCGTCACCAGTGAGGGTAAAAACACGGTTCCGGCTGTTGACGCTGCGTCCTATGATCCAGTAGTAGACGCGATTGTGTCCGACCACAATACCGCGGCCCGGATAGGAGTTGGCGCGAAGCAACTCACATAAGTCCTGCATGGTCTCCCTTTCTGTATTGTGCGACACAATGCAACAAAGACACGTAGAGACATTCCCCTCTGAGCTTCATCGTATTGTGTACAAGAAATTGCCCAGACGGTCGGCTTGTTTTAGTGTGTCGCTTCCCCATGGTAGCCCACGTTTTATCCGTCAGTTGCGGCACGCCTTTCACAGTTCAGCCTAGCACGAATAAGGCGATAAACGTGTGCCGTTTCGTTTGATTTTTGTGGCTGTGGGTACAATGCGGGGGTCCGTGGGATGCCAAGGCCAAAAAGATGCGTTAACCTTGACAAGTTATAGGGAATAGTGCATCATCCTCTTCACGCGTAAGGAAGGTTGGTTTTGAAACAGCGCATTTTGCTCATCTCAGATTACTGCAGCTATGGAACGATCTCTCTGGGAGCCTCAATCCCTATCCTGGAGCGGATGGGATTTAGGGTGTCGGTGTTGCCGACCGCACTCGTGAGCTCGACCTTCTCAAAGGAAAAAGTAGCTCAGATGGATACGACTCTCTATGTGCGCGACGCCTTCGCCGCATGGGACGCGATGGGCTTCCAGTTTGACGCTATCTTCTCCGGCTTTGTGGTCTCCGACGAGGAGTCCAAGATTATTGCTGATTTCTGCGAGCGTAAGGGAATTGAAGGTGCCCGCATCTACGTCGACCCGATTATGGGGGATGACGGGGCGCTCTACGACGGAGTATCCAAGTATGCGGTCGACAGAACGCGGCGCATCATGGAGGTCGCTGACTACGCGATCCCTAATGTGACGGAAGCTTGCCTGCTGTCAAGCCGGGATCCTTCGAAGGCAAAGCACTCCTTCAGCCAGCTTCACGCTAACTCGATCGTGGACAATCTGCGCTCTCAGGGCGTCCGCTCAGTGGTGATCACGAGCTGCATTGTCGAAGAGCAGCCTTCGGTGGTGGGGTATGACGCGGAGAGCGAGCAGTACTTTACCTATCCGATCCACGTTGTCCCGAAGTATTTCCCGGGAACTGGTGACATCTTCTCGAGTCTGATCATGGGGCTTACGATGCACGGTGACAGCCTCCCGGTAGCCACGCAGAAAGCGATGGATGCGGTCCATACCTTAGTTGAGCGCAACAAGGATGTGGAAGACACCGACAACGGTATCGATCTCAGTGCCTCCATGGACGTTATCGATGCCCTCATCAAATAGATAACTTGCTCATTCTTGAATTAATTTGCACGAATTTGCAAAGAATCGGTGAATGGTTGAAAAAATACCGCCAAATACTTGTCAAAAGTGAGCAAAAGTAGTCGAATATAGCCAATGGACATTGCTCATCCGATGGATGGGGGCTGGCATGGCTTTGCGTACACATTTTGCCCTGGTACCGGTGACGGCGGTTGGCTCTGTGATGCACAAAAAGCCATCCGTGTTGGACTTTGTCAGTGCGTTTTTCATGGGATGGTGGGGGTGGTCGCTATGATCGCGCGCCAACGCCAAAACGAAATCCTTCATTCCCTCAAAGAGGAGGGCACAGTCTCTGTCTCAGAACTCGCCGACAAGCTGGGCGTCTCAGAGTCCACCGTCCGGCGTGACCTGGGCGAGCTGTCCTCCATGGGGCTGCTTGAAAAGGTGCACGGCGGGGCGACTGCGCTCGATGACGAGCAGGCACTCAGAGATCTGACGCTTGATGAGCGGGTAGGCCTGCATAAGGATGACAAGCAGGAGATTGCCCGCTTTGCCGCGAAACTCGTCGGTCCTAACGACTGTGTGTACCTGGATGCGGGGACGACGACCCACCTGATTGTGGAAGCGCTCGATGGGACAAAGGCACGCTATGTCACCGATTCGGTGACCAATGCGCTTTCCCTCGCCGAGAAGAACATGAAGGTCGTGCTTGTCGGTGGGGAGCTCAAGAGCGCAACCGAAGCCCTCGTGGGCCCGGAGGCGTTGGAGACCCTGCTGCGCTACCATTTCACCCTTGGCTTTTGGGGCTCCAACGGGATCGACGCGACGCAAGGTTTTACCACCCCTGACTGCTCTGAAGCGATGGTCAAGCGGATCTCGCTTGAGCACTGTGAGCGCCCCTATGTGGTAGCGGATCCGAGCAAATTCGGTCACTGTGCTGCAGTCTCGTTTGGGAGCCTTGAGAAAGCGACCGTCCTCACGACGCAGGTACCCCCTGCATTTCAGCGATTCAAGAACATCAAAACCGTGCTTAAGGGCTAATATCTGCACGGCTGCGGAGTTATACGCCGATTGGCGTATATGGTGCGTTACTGTTGGATACAACCGGGAGGCTTTGGAGGAAAAGACATGATTTATACTGTCACGTTCAACCCATCGATCGACTATATTGTTCGCCTCGACAATATGCAGGTAGGTGAGATCAACCGCGTCACCTACGAGGACATGTTGCCAGGCGGCAAAGGCATCAATGTCTCCATCGTCCTTTCCAACCTCGGCCACGAGTCCACTGCGCTCGGCTTTGTCGCGGGCTTCACGGGTAAAGAGATCGAGCGTATGATGGGCAACTACGGCGCCAAGACCGACTTCATCCAGGTCAAAGAGGGCAGAAGCCGCATCAACATGAAGATCAAGGCCAAGGAAGAGACCGAGATCAACGGTATCGGCCCCAAGATCACTGATGAGGACATCGAGGCCCTCTACCAGAAGCTTGATACGATACAGAAGGGCGACACCCTCGTTATCGCTGGCAGCGTCCCCTCGATGCTTCCGAGTGACATCTATGAGCGTATCACGAGCAGGCTCGACGGCCGCGGCATCAACGTGGTCGTCGATGCCGAGCGTAACCTACTGGTCAACGTTTTGCCGTTCCACCCGTTCCTGATCAAGCCGAACAACCACGAGTTGGGCGCCATCTTCAATGTTGAGCTCAACGACCGTGACTCCGTCGTACCCTACGCAAAGAGACTCCAGGAGAAGGGTGCCCGCAACGTGCTCATCTCTATGGCCGGCGAGGGCGCAGTGTTGGTCGCAGAGAATGGTGACATCCTCAAGAGCGAAGCTCCGAAGGGCAGCGTTGTAAACTCTGTCGGCGCCGGCGACTCGATGGTCGCAGGCTTCATCACGGGATTCGAAGAGAGTAAGGGCGACTACGAGACCGCCTTCAAGACGGGTTTGTGCACGGGTTCCGCAAGCGCCTTCTCCTCGAAGCTGGCAACCCGTCCTGAGGTCGAGGCGCTGCTGAAGACGCTCAAATAAGCTTTATCCGATCGTATCTGCAAAGAGCGAATGAAGGATAGAAAAGCAAAGCGTGGTGAAAGGAAGGAGCATCGTGAAGATCACTGATCTGCTCAAGCCTGAAGGCATCAAGATCAACGCTTCGGCGAAAGATCAAGATGACGCAATCAACCAACTGGTTGCGCTGCAGGACGCTTCAGGCAACATCAATGACAAAGTCGCCTACAAAAAGGCAATTCTGGCCCGCGAGTCAGAATTCTCGACAGCGGTCGGGGATGGCATCGCAATCCCGCACGCAAAGACGGCTGCGGCGAATCGCCCCGGTTTGGCAGCGATGACGCTGCCGGGCGGCGTCGATTGGAACTCTCCGGACGGGGATCCGGCCACCCTGGCATTTATGATCGCCGCCCCGGAGGGCCAGAACAACACGCACCTGGAGATGCTCGCGCAGCTCTCAAGACTCCTGATGCATCAGGAGTTCGCGGATGCCCTGCGTGCTGCCAAGACCCCAGAGGAGTTCTTGGCTGTGATCGATAAGGGTGAGAAGGAGCGTGACACGCAGGAGGCCGTCAAGCAGCAAGCCTCTCAGAAGGCCGAGCAGCAGGCTCAGGCGGCCAGCTCCGACTCAGGCTTCCCTGAGGTCCTCGCAGTCACCGCCTGCCCGACCGGCATTGCGCACACCTACATGGCGGCAGAGAACCTGGAGAAAAAGGCTAAGGAGATGGGCGTTACCCTCAAAGCTGAGACTCAAGGTTCCGTCGGCGCCAAGAACGTGCTGACCCAGGAAGAGATCGAGCACGCAAAGGGTATCATCATTGCCGCGGACAAGGACGTCGACCGCTCTCGCTTTGCGGGCAAGCAGGTGCTCTCCACCAACGTCTCCGCCGGCATCAATGAGCCGGAGAAGCTGATCGATGACATTCTGCAGAACAAAGCTCCGATCCAGGAGGGCAGCGTTGTCCACGCTACTGAGGGTGGGGAGAAGGATTCCGCCTGGCATGTGATCTACAAGCACCTGATGAACGGCATCAGCCACATGCTCCCCTTCGTTATCGGCGGCGGCATCCTCACGGCTATCGCCTTCCTGATCGACCAGCCCGGTTTGGGTACTGCAAACTACGGCTCCTCAATCCCGGCGGCAGCCTTCTTCAAAACGATCGGCACTGAAGCCTTCAACATGATGCTGCCGATCCTTGCAGGGTTTATCGCGATGTCCATCGCAGACAGACCGGGCCTTGCCCCTGGTATCGTCGGCGGTCTCTTCGCCCGTACCGGCTACAGTATCGCCTACCTCTCCGTTCTGAATGGGGATCCGGATGTAGCGGCTGCCACCTGCGTCTCCGGCGGCTTTATTGCAGCGCTCTTTGCCGGCTTTGCTGCAGGCTATATCACCTTGGGTATAGAGAAGATGTGCGATAGAATGCCCTCCTCGCTTGAAGGCATCAAGCCGATGCTCATCTATCCTTTGCTCGGCACCTTGGCAATCGGTGCAGTCATGTTCATCCTGAACCCACTCTTCGGTGCGATCAACACTGGACTGAATAACTGGCTGAACGGCATGGGCACCACCAACATGGTCCTGCTCGGCGCTATCGTCGGCGGCATGATGTCCATCGATATGGGTGGCCCGTTCAACAAGGCAGCCTATGTCTTCGGCACCGGTGCACTTGCTGCCGGTACCACCTCCGGCCAGATCATTATGGCTTCCGTTATGGTCGGCGGCATGGTTCCGCCTCTGGCAATCGCCCTTTCCACCACCTTCTTCAAGAACAAGTGGTCTGCGGCTGATCGCAACGCAGGCATTGTGAACTACATCATGGGCCTCTCCTTCATCACCGAGGGCGCTATTCCATTCGCCGCAGCTGACCCGGGCCATGTCCTTCCGTCCTGCATCATCGGCTCCGCAATCGCCGGCGCTCTGTCGGCAGCCTTCGGCTGCACGAGCCCTGCTCCTCACGGCGGCGCGTGGGTTGTCGCCGTTATCGGCAACCCGGGCATGTATCTGCTCGCGCTTGCAATCGGCTCCATCGTGGCAGCACTGATCCTGTCACGTTGGAAGAAGCCCTATGCCGGCCAAGAGACCGCATAAGCGACACTAAGAGATAGAACCGCACAGGTTCGTTTGGTGGGGATATCCTGGAAGGGGTATCCCCACTATGGTCTAAGAGGGTGATTGGTATGGTTGGATTTCATTTTCCGTGGAGCCGTAAACGTTGCGCACAGGCTTCAGATACGTCCTCAACAACAGAGCCTCAACACAAACCGATCCGCTACACAGGGCCACTGCGGCGGGTGTCACTCAGGTACCGCGGCAGGGTACAGGCCGTTGGGTTCCGCTACCAAGCGGAGATATTGGCCCAATCTGTCGGGGTGACCGGTTGGGTCAGAAACGAGGACAACGGCGACGTGCTGCTCCACGTCCAAGGAACCCCTCAGCAGATTGAGCGGTATAAGGAGGGCATCCAGGAGCTCTCTGCCAGCCGCAACACCTGGATTGAGGCGGCGCTCGTCGAAGAGAAACCGCTCGGGGTTGTGGATGGGGAACGGAAGTTTTCGGTCGCCTATACCTGAGTGTTTTTGCCCCTCTACCTGCTTTCTTTGAAGATGTGCGCTCCGCGTGTCATACTAGGAGGGCTAACACAACAAGGAGGGGAATCTGGAGATGGTATGCGACTTAGTGAAAGACCGGGCAGAGCTGACGAAAGCGGCGCAGCCTGCTACGGCTGAAGACAGCGCAGTAGCCCAGGATGTTGAGGATACCCTGGCCTCACTGGACGACGCTTCATGCCTTGCGGCGAACCAGATCGGGTACCCGAAGGCGATCGGCGCATACCGAGACAACCGGGGACGCATCCACGTACTGTTCAATCCGGCGATCACTTCTAAGATGCAGCCCTTCAAGACCCAGGAGGGGTGTCTCACGAAGGATGAACCCTCACGGGTGACTCGCTATCGCAGGATCCGTGTGAGCTATGACGCTTTAGAGGCGGGGAAGCTTGTTCACCATGAAAAAGCATTCGGTGATTGGTACGCCGAAATGGTGCAGCACATTGTAGACCATATCGCAGGTGCCTACGTCTAGCGCAGATGCAGGGCTTTTGCTCCAGAGCGGCTCAGATTTGAATCAGAAGAAAGACCTGCTATTTAAAGTCAAGGGGTAAACCCAAGATTTTCGATAGGAACCTTGAGA
>ERZ772962.1370-NODE-1370-length-13173-cov-3.208873_pt1 | contig 13173 bp, 8 predicted proteins | sample MGYA00580676_ERZ772962 | MGnify/ENA primary metagenome ERZ772962 (study PRJEB29015, sample SAMEA2738049) | human oral metagenome | biome: human oral; feature: human-associated habitat; material: saliva | place: China | collected 2230 ...
AACTTACAAGATGAAATTATTCGTACTGAGTTATATGATAGGCGTGATGACTTATTAAAAAAAATGACTGACAAGTCTGTCAGTAAAAATTTTGATTCAAAGAGTCAAGGAAAAAATCTGTCAGTAAATAAGCCAATATTTATGGATATTCCGTTATTAATTGAATACAATTATACCGGTTTTGATGAAATATGGTTGGTCAGCTTACCTGAAAAAATACAATTAGAAAGACTGATGGCAAGAAATAAGTTTACGGAAGAAGAAGCTAAAAAACGAATTTCCTCACAAATGCCATTGTCAGAAAAACAAAAAGTCGCTGATGTCATTCTGGATAATTCTGGAACGATTGAAGCACTAAAAAAACAAATCCAGCGAGAACTAGCTAGGATAGAAAAACAGAAATAGAGGTGGATCGCACGAAAACAGTTAATTGGAAAAGAAATTTATTTATAACATGGATTGGCTGCTTTTTTGTAGGTTCATCATTCTCACTTGTTATGCCCTTTCTTCCCTTGTATATTCAAGGACTGGGCGTAAGTGGTGGAAATGTTGAACTTTACTCAGGGTTAGCTTTTTCTTTGCCAGCCTTAGCTTCAGGGTTAGTTGCCCCCGTTTGGGGACGTTTAGCTGATGAGCATGGTCGTAAAGTGATGATGGTACGTGCCAGTATCGTCATGACCTTAACAATGGGAGGAATAGCGTTTGTTCCTAATGTTTGGTGGTTACTTGGATTACGTTTGCTAATGGGATTTTTCTCAGGTTATATCCCTAATTCAACAGCAATGATTGCTTCACAAGCTCCAAAAGATAAATCAGGCTATGCCCTTGGAACATTAGCAACAGCAATGGTTTCTGGAACACTAATTGGTCCTTCACTTGGTGGGTTATTAGCTGAGTGGTTTGGCATGGCAAATGTCTTTTTGATTGTCGGCGCTCTATTAGCTTTAGCAACTTTACTGACCATTTTCTTTGTTCATGAAAACTTTGAACCAATTGCTAAAGGTGAAATGTTATCTAGTAAAGAAATTATTAATAAAGTCAGTAACAAACAAATTCTTTTTGGATTATTAGTTACAACATTTATTATTCAAATCACCTCGCAATCCATTGAACCATTTGTAACTTTGTATATCAAAACACTGACGACAAGCACGAACAATTTGATGTTCATTTCAGGTTTAATTGTTTCAGCAGTTGGATTGTCGGCAATGTTATCATCAAGTTTTCTAGGACGTTTAGGAGATAAATACGGTTCACATCGTTTAATTTTGATTGGACTTGTTTTTACATTTATTATTTATTTACCAATGGCCTTTGTTCAAAACCCACTCCAACTTGGGATATTACGCTTCCTTCTTGGATTTGGAACTGGTGCCTTGATGCCGTCAGTAAATTCGTTGCTTTCAAAAATTACTCCCAAAGAAGGTGTCAGCAGAATTTTTGCATACGCACAAATGTGTTCTAATTTAGGAATGGTAACTGGTCCATTAGTCGGATCAGCAATTGCGGGTTATATCAGTTATCGAGCAGCAATTGTAGGGACAAGCCTTTTTGTCATTGTTAATATTATTTGGTCCTTTATTAATTTCCGAAAATATCTGCGGAAACGGAGTATTATGGAATGAGAGTAAAAATCACACTAATTTGTAGTTCTTGTGGAAACAAAAATTATATTAGTAGCAAAAATAAAGCAACCCATCCGGAAAAAGTTGAAACAATGAAGTTTTGTCCCAAAGAACGAATTGTTACACTTCATCGTGAAGGTTAGACAGCAAGAATTATCTTGTTGTTTTTTTATTTATAATAAGTTTTTACTATGTACACTTATTAAGAATTGTGATAATATTATATAATAAAGTAAACAATATTTCATTAGAGGTGTTTTATGCAAAAAAAGACATTATTTTTTCATTATAATAGCAGTTGATGGAGACAGATAAAAAATTTTAATCATAATTTTGTGGACTATTTATAAAAGAAAAAATTCAGTTTAAAAAATATATTCGGAAATACCTTATCTTTGGGTAGTAGAAACTTATAAGCACTTTGAAAATCTTTATAAATTATTCAACTCATGCTATAATAATATGAATGAGGAAAAAAAGATAATGAATTTAAATAAGAATAATTTTTTAAACTACTCTATATTGATTCCATACCTAATTCTTGCAGGAATTGGTATTGTGATGGTTTTTTCGACCACGGTTCCTGATCAGTTACAAAAAGGATTAAATCCTTATAAATTAGTAATTAACCAAACAGCATTCGTATTATTGAGTCTCATTATGATTGCAGTGATTTACCGTCTGAAACTTAGAGCCCTTAAGAATAGAAAAATGATAGGAACAATAATGGTTATTTTGATTCTGTCATTAATATTTTGTAGAATAATGCCTTCCAGTTTTGCTCTGACAGCACCCGTAAATGGAGCCAGAGGTTGGATTCATATTCCAGGAATCGGAACTGTGCAGCCAGCAGAATTTGCCAAAGTTTTTATTATCTGGTATCTAGCTTCAGTTTTTTCAACAAAACAAGAAGAAATTGAAAAACGTGATATAAATGAGATTTTTAAAGGAAAGACGCTCTTTCAAAAACTTTTTGGTGGTTGGCGATTACCCGTAGTTGCCATTTTATTGGTTGACCTTATCATGCCTGACCTAGGTAATACTTTGATTATTGCTGCAGTTGCTTTGATTATGATTGGAGCCAGCGGTATATCTTGGCGTTGGTATTCCGGCTATTCAAAATTAATTCTATCTTTGATGGCCATTTTCTTAGGATTTCTTTTCATTGTAGGTGGAAATATCATTCCAAGTTTTTTACCCATCGCTTATATCAATAAACGATTTGAAGCTTTTGTTAATCCGTTTACAGACTTAGCCAACTCTGGACACCAGCTAGCTAATTCATACTATGCTATAGTTAATGGCGGTTGGACAGGTCGTGGCTTAGGAAATTCGATTCAAAAAAATGGTTTCTTACCAGAAGCTCAAACCGATTTTATTTTTCCAATTGTCGTGGAAGAATTAGGAATCATTGGCGGAATTATTATTCTAGCTATTCTCTTTTTCTTGATAAGCAGAATGTTAATTGTTGGAATTCGTGCTAAAAGTGCCTTTAACTCACTCATTATGATTGGGGTATCTGGTTTATTGTTAGTTCAAGTCTTTGTCAATGTGGGTGGAGCAATCGGGATTATTCCAGAAACAGGAGTAACCTTCCCCTTCCTATCACAAGGAGGGTCATCCTTCCTTGTTTTATCGTTGGGAATTGCATTTGCTTTAAATATTTCAGCTGATGAGAAACGAAGAGAAGTTTCTGAGCTCTCAAATCATTATAGTAGCAGTGTCCCAACTTATGAAAACGATTGACAATTGTCAGTCGTTTAAAAGTGTATAAAAGATTTTTATAATATATGAAAGAGTGAGAGGTAATGACTAATTACCTTTCCAAGCAAGCCTCATTAAGGAGTCAAAATGAAAAAACTACTCGTCGCCAATCGTGGAGAAATCGCCGTTCGTGTCTTTCGTGCCTGTAATGAACTCGGACTTTCTACTGTAGCCGTCTATGCAAGAGAAGATGAATATTCTGTTCATCGCTTTAAAGCAGATGAATCTTATCTAATCGGTCAAGGGAAAAAACCAATTGATGCCTATTTGGATATTGATGATATCATTCGTGTTGCCCTTGAATCAGGAGCAGATGCTATTCACCCAGGTTATGGCCTCTTATCTGAAAATCTCGAATTTGCTACCAAAGTTCGCGCAGCAGGTTTAGTTTTTGTGGGTCCTGAACTTCATCATTTGGATATTTTTGGTGATAAAATTAAAGCTAAAGCAGCTGCTGATGAAGCAAAAGTGCCAGGAATTCCCGGAACAAATGGAGCAGTAGATATTGATGGCGCTTTAGAATTTGCTAAAACTTACGGTTATCCAGTTATGATTAAAGCCGCTTTAGGTGGTGGTGGTCGCGGAATGCGAGTTGCGCGTAATGATGCTGAAATGCATGATGGTTATGCTAGAGCAAAATCAGAAGCAATTGGAGCTTTTGGTTCTGGCGAAATCTATGTTGAAAAATATATTGAAAATCCAAAACATATTGAAGTCCAAATTCTTGGAGATCGTCGTGGAAATATTATTCACCTCCATGAGCGTGACTGTTCAGTCCAACGACGTAATCAAAAAGTCATTGAAATTGCGCCAGCCGTGGGACTTTCACCAGACTTCCGTAACGAAATATGTGAAGCAGCAGTCAAACTTTGTAAAAATGTTGGCTACGTTAATGCTGGTACAGTCGAGTTTCTTGTTAAAGATGATAAATTTTATTTCATCGAAGTAAACCCACGTGTTCAAGTTGAACATACAATTACGGAACTCATCACAGGTGTAGATATTGTTCAAGCTCAAATTTTGATTGCTCAAGGTAAAGACTTACATAGAGAAATTGGACTTCCAGCACAGTCTGAAATTCCACTTTTGGGTTCAGCAATTCAATGTCGAATCACAACAGAAGATCCACAAAATGGATTCTTGCCAGACACTGGTAAAATTGATACCTACCGTTCACCAGGTGGTTTTGGTATACGTTTAGATGTCGGAAATGCCTACGCTGGATATGAAGTAACTCCATATTTTGATTCACTTTTAGTAAAAGTTTGTACTTTTGCCAATGAATTTAGTGACAGCGTAAGAAAAATGGACCGAGTTCTCCATGAATTCCGTATTCGTGGGGTTAAAACAAATATTCCTTTCTTGATTAATGTTATTGCTAATGAAAACTTCACAAGTGGTCAAGCAACAACAACCTTTATTGATAATACACCAAGTCTGTTCAACTTCCCGCGTTTACGTGACCGTGGAACAAAAACGCTGCATTATTTATCAATGATTACAGTTAATGGCTTTCCAGGGATTGAAAATACTGAAAAACGTCATTTTGAAGAACCGCGTCAACCTCTTCTTAATCTTGAAAAGAAAAAGACAGCCAAAAATATCTTAGACGAACAAGGCGCTGATGCTGTTGTTGATTATGTAAAAAATACAAAAGAAGTATTATTAACAGATACAACTTTACGTGATGCTCACCAATCCTTGCTTGCTACTCGCTTACGTTTACAAGACATGAAAGGAATTGCCCAAGCGATTGACCAAGGGCTGCCAGAACTTTTCTCAGCTGAAATGTGGGGCGGTGCAACCTTTGATGTGGCTTATCGTTTCTTGAATGAATCACCATGGTATCGTCTGCGTAAACTCATGCCAAATACCATGTTTCAAATGCTCTTCCGTGGTTCAAATGCAGTTGGCTACCAAAACTATCCAGATAATGTGATTGAAGAATTTATCCGAGTAGCGGCCCATGAAGGAATTGATGTTTTCCGTATCTTTGATAGTCTCAACTGGTTACCACAAATGGAAAAATCCATTCAAGCCGTTCGCGATAATGGAAAAATTGCAGAAGCAACAATTTGTTATACGGGAGATATCCTAGACCCAAGCCGACCAAAATATAATATTCAATACTATAAAGACTTAGCAAAAGAATTAGAAGCAACAGGTGCTCATATCTTGGCGGTTAAAGATATGGCAGGTTTATTGAAACCTCAAGCTGCCTATCGTTTGATTTCAGAATTAAAAGATACCGTTGATTTGCCAATTCATTTGCATACACACGATACTTCAGGAAATGGAATTATTACATATTCTGGTGCAACTCAAGCAGGTGTAGACATTATTGACGTAGCAACAGCGAGTCTTGCTGGCGGAACATCTCAACCATCAATGCAATCTATTTACTATGCACTTGAACACGGTCCTCGCCATGCCTCAATTAATGTAAAAAATGCTGAACAAATCGACCATTATTGGGAAGATGTGCGTAAATATTATGCACCATTTGAAGCGGGTATTACAAGTCCTCAGACAGAAGTTTACATGCATGAAATGCCTGGTGGTCAATACACTAACCTAAAATCTCAGGCAGCAGCAGTTGGTCTTGGACATCGTTTTGATGAAATCAAACAAATGTATCGTAAAGTCAATATGATGTTTGGAGATATTATTAAAGTAACCCCTTCTTCAAAAGTGGTTGGAGATATGGCTCTCTTTATGATTCAAAATGATTTGACAGAAGAAGATGTTTATGCGCGTGGTAACGAACTTAATTTCCCAGAATCTGTAGTTTCATTTTTCCGTGGAGATTTAGGACAACCAGTGGGTGGCTTCCCAGAAAAATTACAAAAAATTATTGTGAAAGATAAAGCCGTAATTACTGACCGTCCAGGATTACACGCAGAAAAAGTTGATTTTGAAACTGTTAAAGCAGACCTAGAACAAAAGATTGGCTATGAACCAGGAGATCACGAAGTTATCTCATATATCATGTATCCACAAGTTTTCCTTGATTATCAAAAAATGCAAAGAGAATTTGGAGCAGTTACACTACTTGACACTCCTACTTTCTTACATGGAATGCGTCTCAATGAAAAAATTGAAGTACAAATTGAAAAAGGTAAAACACTCAGCATTCGTTTAGATGAAATAGGGGAACCTGACCTCGCTGGAAATCGTGTTCTCTTCTTTAACCTAAATGGTCAACGTCGAGAAGTCGTAATTAATGACCAATCTGTACAAGCTCAAGTTGTGGCTAAACGCAAAGCCGAAACAGGAAATCCAAACCAAATTGGAGCTACTATGCCAGGTTCTGTTCATGAAATATTAGTTAAAGCTGGTGACAAAGTTCAAAAAGGTCAAGCCTTGATGGTTACTGAAGCCATGAAAATGGAAACAACTATCGAAGCACCATTTGATGGTGAGATTGTTGACCTTCACGTGGTTAAAGGTGAGGCAATTCAAACTCAAGACTTGTTAATCGAAATTAATTAATATAAATTAAACCTACCTTTTGGGTAGGTTTTTTATTTTTCTTCAAAAAAATATTTAAATTTTCAGAAAATATATAATTTTCGGAATAAAAAGTGTATAATAATGAAAGAGATGGAGGCGTTTATGAATTTATTAAGTAAAGAAGAAAAAATGATTAAAAATTCACAAATTCCTAGTGAATTTTACAAAAAGTACAATGTTAAAAAAGGTTTAAGAGACATTAATGGGAAAGGAGTTTTAGCGGGTTTAACCAATATTTCGGCGATACATTCTTTTGATAAAGATGGAAATCAAATTCCTGGTATTTTAGAGTATCGAGCTTATAATATCAAAGATATTATTAATGATTTAAGAAAAGAAAATCGTTTTGGTTTTGAAGAAATAACTTATCTATTATTATTTGGAGAACTTCCCACAGCAAATGAACTTCATGAATTTCAAAGTCTTTTAGCCAGTAGGAGAACTCTACCAGAATTTTTTGTCCGTGAAACTATCTTAACCAACCCTTCGAGTGATGTGATGAATTCGATGAGCCGTTGTATACTAGCTCTTGCTAGTTATGATGAGAAAGTTTCAGATATCTCGATTGAAAATGTTTTAGAACAATCTTTGGGACTTATTGCTGATTTTCCACTTCTTGCGATTTACAGTTACCAATCTTATGTTCATTATTTTAAAAAAGAAAGTCTTTATATTCATTATCCTGATCCAAAAATGACGACCGCTGAGAATATTTTACGAATGCTTCGTCCAGACTGCCATTACACAGAGGTAGAGGCTAAAGTATTAGATATTGCCTTGATTCTTCATATGGAACATGGTGGAGGTAACAATTCGACTTTTACCACTCATGTGGTCACTTCAAGTGGAACAGATACTTATGCTACAATTGCTGCTGCCCTCTCCAGTTTGAAAGGGCCTAAACACGGTGGAGCTAATATTAAGGCAGCAAAAATGTTAGAAAATATAAAAGAAAATATTTCTAATTATGAAGATGACGCTGAAATAGAAAAGTATCTCCATAAAATCTTAAATAAAGAAGTTTTTGATAAGCAAGGATTAATTTATGGTATTGGTCATGCCATTTATAGTGTAAGCGACCCACGATTTGAGGTTTTTAAATCCTATGTCGAGATTTTAGTGAAAGAAAAAGGATTGGAAGAGGAATTCAAGTTATATGAAAAAGTTGCAAGGCTAGCTCCTAAAGTAATATCGGAAAATCGAAAAATATATAAAACGATTTGTCCAAATGTTGATTTCTACTCTGGCTTTGTCTATAGAATATTGGAAATTCCACAAGAATTATTTACTCCATTATTTGCGATTGCTAGAATTGTAGGTTGGTTAGCACATCGTATAGAAGAACTAATTAATATGAATAAGATTATTCGTCCAGCCTATGAAAGTGTCTTAGAATCAAAAAATTATATAAAGTTGGGGGAAAGATGAAAAAAATAAGTATTTCTAATAAAATATACCATTATTATGATATCTCAGAAACTGAAAGAATTGAAGACTTTCCATATAGTTTACGAGTTCTTTTAGAAAGTTTGATTAGACAGAAAAATGATGAGAATATCAATCAGGCTCATATTCAATCCGTTAAAGACTATTTAAAAGGGGAAGTTGGTCAAGAAACAGTTTTCTTACCAAGTCGTGTGGTTCTTCAGGATTTCACAGGAGTACCAGCTATTGTTGACCTTGCGGCAATGAGAGACGCAATGGTTGAATTAGGAAAGAATCCTGAACTAATTAACCCAGAAATTCCAGTGGATTTAGTAATTGATCATTCTGTTCAAGTAGATTTTCAAGGAAATGAAGAGGCTTTTCTGTTAAATTCAAAAAAAGAATTTGAACGTAATCGTGAACGTTACGAATTTTTAAAATGGGCAGAGCAATCTTTTGATAACTTTAGAGTAGTCCCTCCAGCAACTGGTATTATTCACCAAGTAAATATTGAATATTTAAGTGAAGTAATTACCGAAAAAAATGGCGTTTTATATCCAGATAGTGTTTTTGGTACAGATAGTCATACAACAATGATTAATGCCCTTGGTGTTCTTGGTTGGGGAGTAGGAGGAATTGAAGCAGAAGCAGTGATGCTAGGAGAGCCTAGCTCATTGACTGTTCCAGAAGTAGTAGGAGTTAGATTAATAGGTAAGTTAGGTGCATTTGCTACTGCAACAGATTTAGCTTTGACAATCACAAAAATTTTACGAGATGAAAAAGTGGTAGGAAAATTCGTTGAATTTTTTGGAGAAGGACTAAAAAATTTAAGTTTAGCAGATAGAGCGACAATTTCAAATATGGCTCCTGAGTATGGTGCCACCTGTGGATATTTTCCGATTGATAATGAAACTTTGAAATATCTTCGAGCGACAAACCGTTCTGAGGAAGTGATTGCGCGAGTAGAAACCTATGCAAAGGCAAATAAGTTATTTTATGACGAAAAACATGAACCATACTATAATAAGATAATTAATGTTGATTTAAGTGAAGTAGCAACACGATTATCTGGTCCCTCTCGTCCCCAAGATATGCTTGAATTGTCTGAGTTAGCAACTAACTTTGAAGACTTTGCTAAAAAACAAAAAACTCTGAAAGAAGAGGATGGAAAAATTGCAATTGCCGCTATTACAAGTTGTACCAATACGAGTAATCCACATGTTATGATGATGGCGGGATTACTTGCAAAAAATGCAGTAGAACAAGGACTTGCGGTTTCTAGCTGGGTTAAAACTTCATTAGCTCCTGGTTCAAAAGTTGTTACCTCTTATTTAGAGAAGGCGGGTCTTCTTCCTTATCTTGAAACGTTGGGATTTTATGTAGTAGGATATGGCTGTACAACTTGTATAGGTAACTCGGGGCCGCTTTTAAGTGAAATGGAAACAGAGATTAGAAATAAAGAACTGATTGCAACAAGTGTTTTGAGTGGCAATCGAAATTTTGAAGGTCGAATTCATCCATTAGTGAAAGCGAACTATCTAGCAAGTCCTCCATTAGTAGTTGCGTATGCTTTAGCGGGTTCTGTTCGTAAAAATCTAACAATTGTTGCTTTGGGGACTAATCTAGAAGGTGAAAAGGTATATTTGAAAGATATTCTGCCAACTTCTGATGAAGTGAATGATTTAGTACAAAAATACGTAACAAGTGATTTATATGCTGAAAGTTATGCTAAGATTTTTGATGAAAATACAGTCTGGAACAATATCAAAACAAAGAAAAGTGAAGTTTATGACTGGAAATCTGAATCTACCTATATTTCTAATCCACCATATTTTGAAAACTTAACTATGATAAATAAGCCGATAGCTTCACTTTCAAATTTACATGTTTTAGCAACATTTGCCGATTCTATCACGACTGACCATATTAGTCCAGCAGGGAATATCCCTTTAAAATCCCCAGCTGGGGATTATCTAAGTTCTCGAGGACTTGCTTATAAGGATTTTAATAGTTTTGGGTCAAGACGAGGAAATGATAAAGTAATGACAAGGGGAACATTTGCTAATATCCGTATCAAAAATCAGCTTGTTGCTCCTCTTGAGGGAGGTTATTCTCTATTCAATAATGAAACATTACCTATTTATGAGGTAGCTAAAAAATATAAAGAAAAAGGGCAAGGATTAATCGTTCTTGCTGGTAAGGATTATGGAATGGGATCCAGTCGAGACTGGGCGGCTAAGGGAACAAAATTACTTGGAGTCAAGGCTGTAATTGCTGAGAGTTTCGAACGTATTCATCGAAGTAATCTCGTCATGATGGGTGTTCTTCCTCTGCAGTTTTTAGATAATGAAAATGCCGAAACTTTAGGATTAAGTGGTTATGAAAGTTTTTCTATAGAGCTACCAGAAAATCCCAAAATTCATGAAAAAATTACTGTAAGTACTGCCAAAAAAAACTTTGAGGTTCTTTTACGCTTTGATTCTCAAATGGATCTAGATTACTATGCGAATGATGGCATAATGCCTTATGTGATTCGCAAAAAATAAAAAAATAGGTGAAAATTATTATGAAAATTGAGATGGAAAATGGAAAATTAGTTGTGCCAGATTATCCAGCAATTGGTTATATTAGAGGAGATGGTGTTGGCGAAGATATTTTTCCTCAGGCGCAGAAAGTTTTTGATGCTGCGGTTTTAAAAATTTATGATCAAAAAAAGAAAATAGATTGGCAAAAATTGTTGGCAGGAGGAGAAGCGTTTGAGAAATGTGGAGAATATTTGCCCAAAGAGACTCTCGCTCATATTAATGAAAATTTAATTGCGATAAAGGGACCACTAATGACCCCAGTCGGTGAAAGCTTTCGTTCAATTAATGTTACTTTAAGACAAAAAATGGATTTATATGCTTGCGTAAGACCAGTTGAATATTTTAAAGGGATAAAATCCCCAGTTAAGGCGCCAGAAAAAGTTGACATGACAATTTTTCGAGAAAATACAGAAGATATTTATGCAGGTATTGAATTTGCTAGTGAAACAAATGAATCTCATAGCTTATTAAAATTTTTAGAAAAAGAATTGAATGTTCATTCTATTCGCTTTCCAAAAACTTCAGCACTAGGAATAAAACCTGTTAGTCCTGAAGGAAGTAAACGATTGGTTAATGCGGCTTTTGAATACGCTCTGAAAACGAACAAAAAACGAGTGACCTTTGTTCATAAGGGAAATATTATGAAATTTACTGAAGGAGGATTTAGAAATTGGGCCTATGAGGTTGCTAAGGAATATCCAACTTTTACAAAACTAGAATACGATAAAATCAAAAATGAAAGAGGAAGTTTACAAGCTGAAAATGAGAAAAAAGCAGCATTAAAATCAGGAAAAATTTATGTAGATGATGTAATTGCTGACAACTTCCTCCAACAGATTATTTTAAATCCTGAAAATTTTGAAGTAATTGCCACTCTTAATTTAAATGGTGATTATATTTCAGATGCACTTGCCGCACAGGTTGGAGGAATTGGAATTGCACCAGGTGCGAATATTAATTATAAAAGTGGTCATGCTATTTTTGAAGCAACTCATGGAACAGCTCCAGATATTGCTGGAAAAAATATAGCAAATCCTTCTAGTTTAATTTTATCTGGAGTGATGATGTTTGAGTATTTAGGCTGGCAAGAGGTAGCTGAATTAATCAAACATGCTCTTTCGTTTTCATTCATGAATGGAAATTTGACAGCTGATTTAGGTGGAAAACTTTCAACTTCAAAATTTTCCGACGTTTTGATTGATTTTATAAAAACATATTAAAAAAATAGATTGATAATCAGAAAATTAAAAAAAGCCCTGAAATCAGGGCTTTTAAAATTTACATCATTATTTTAAGGAATTATTTTCCATAATTTCATCGATGAAACCATATTCCAAAGTTTCTTTGGCATCCATCCAATGGTCACGTTCGGCATCTTTGTGAATTTGTTCAAGTGAACGTTTGGAATTATCAGCAAGAATTTGTTCCAAACGTTTACGAGTTTTCAAAAGTTGCTCAGCAACAATAGCCATATCAGTTTGTTGAGTGCCTTGACCTGTACCACCCATTGGTTGGTGAATAAGATATTCAGCATTTGGCAACATGAATCGTTTGCCTTTTGTTCCGCTTGAAGCAATGATTGTTCCCATAGAGGCAGCCATTCCCATAACGATAGTTTGAACATCTGATTTGATAAAATTCATTGTATCAACAATGGCAAGACCAGCAGATACAGAACCACCAGGTGTATTTACGTAGAGATAAATATCTTTAGTGTTATCTTGTGCGTCCAAGAAAAGAAGTTGAGCAATGATAGAGTTTGCCATTCCATCTTCAACAGGTCCTGTCAGCATGATAATGCGGTCTTTTAAAAGTCGTGAATAAATATCATAAGCACGTTCGCCACGGCTTGATTGTTCAATAACGGTAGGTACTAAATAACCCATAGATTGAATCTCCTTTATAAATAAGATATGAATTTAATTTTAGATAAAATTGAATTCATTTGTTTATTTTTCTATATTATAACTCATTGGTCAAAAAAGGTCAAAGAATATTGTTTTTTTTTTTATGACTTTTCCTAAAACTTGATAAAAAAAGAGTTTAAACTTTCTTAACGCTTTCAAATTTGTTATAATTATGACATGAATACAGAACTTATTATTGCAATGATTTTTGGTCTGATTATTGGCGCGTGGCTAATGGTTGCAGGCATCTACATTTACAAAATTTATGATGAAAATCGTTATAAGAAACGATTAACAATTGAAAAATTACTTCGTGAAATTGAAGTTCGTAACACACTTAATCAAAAAGTTATT
>ERZ772962.1371-NODE-1371-length-13173-cov-2.263302_pt1 | contig 13173 bp, 10 predicted proteins | sample MGYA00580676_ERZ772962 | MGnify/ENA primary metagenome ERZ772962 (study PRJEB29015, sample SAMEA2738049) | human oral metagenome | biome: human oral; feature: human-associated habitat; material: saliva | place: China | collected 2230 ...
TGGTGAGTTTAGGTTTTAGCATTGCCCTATGGACCATTATTAGTCCGTTCTTTTTTCTCATGTCTACTATGATTTAAATAGCATTATTTCTATATGGGGGTAGTTCTATGTTTGCTTTTCGACGTCTATAGTTCGAGGGGTTGCCCCGTGATAATTGCATATCCTGCATCGTTAGTTGGTGACGTGTGTTGATTGGCGATTTTTGCCAAGATAGAAATCATGGAAGCTGCAATTATCGTTGTGCTGGTTGTCGTCTTTGCCATTTTGGTCGTGATGATGATCATCGCTCTTGGTTCGCGTCGTAAAGACTCGAAAACCATTAGTTTTGAGACCACTGATGAGCCGAAACAATTAACACAACAAGAAAAGTCGGGAAATTATCAAGCCCAAGGCGGGTTCAATTTCGCCCCGGCGAAGAAAGAAGAAGCCGTCCTGCCTGGTCAAGAGTTAAAGACATCGGCAACTTCGGCCATCCCGACGGCGGCCCAGCCGGCACCTCAGCCTACGGCTCATATTGATGCCTCGAGCGCTTCCGCCGTGAGCGAGAAACCGCACGAGGATCCGGAACCGGTTGCGGAAGCGGCGGTAGCAGAGCCCGAGACTTTAACGGTTGAGACTGAGGCAAAGCCCGAGGATCCGGCCGTAGTCACGAAGAAGCCTGAGAAGGAAACAGAAAAAGAAGACGAACCCGTCGCCGCGGTGACGGAGACTGCCGAAGACTCTGAGCCGGACACCAAGCCTGAGGAGCCAGAGACTGAGGAACCGAAGACTGAGCCTGAAGAGCCAGAGGACGAGAAGTCGGAAACGGTGGAGAATGAGGAACAGCCGGAGGCTGAGCCGGTCGACGATGAGCCCGTCGAAAAGCAATCGGCCGTAGCAGAACCGGAGGCCGACAACACCGCCGAAGCGAAGGCGGAAACCGACGAGGCCCAGTCGGCGAAAAAGCCTGTGGAAACCGACGAGGTTCAGCCAGCGAAGAAGCCTGCGGCAGAGGACGAGCCGGAGAAGGAAGAGGTAGCGAAGGCGCCCCAGCCGGAAGAACAGCCGGAGCCGTCGAAGCCGGGTCGGCAAAAGCGGAACAAGCCACAGAAGCGCCAGAAGCAGCGCGGGAAGAAACAACAACAATCACGTGCCGCCGTCCAGGAAAAACCGGAAGAGACTGTGGCCGCCGACGAGGCTTCGGAGAAACCGCAAAAATCCGACAGCGACACCACCAAAGACCATAAGGAAGAACCCGCACCCCAGAACGCCCAAAGCGATCGTGACGAGCAGGCCAAAGACGTGGCGGACACGGAGCTTGAGGGCTCGTTTGAAAAACTCGATGAGTTCCACGAGCTTGTCGAGGAATTGCCGGATTCCGAGGAAATCCCGGTGGTGGAACAACCCGAGCCGGAGGACGCCGACAAGCAGGACGCGTTAGAGGCTGCCGCCGCCGCATCCGTGGTTGCGGAGGCCGCCGATAAGGCTCGCGCGGAAACCCCAGCGCCTGCGGAGGAACCGAAACCCGCCGATGCCGAGCCGAAACCGCAGGATGCGATCGAACCCGCGGTGGGGCGCATCGGTAAGCTGCGTGGCCGACTGTCGAAATCGCAAAACGTGTTTGGCCGATCGGTGCTGGGCATGCTGTCCGCCGGTGACCTCGACGACGATGCGTGGGAAGACATCGAAACCCAACTCATCCAAGCCGACCTTGGTGTGAAAATAACCACAAATGTTGTGGATGAGCTGCGGGAAATGATTGCTGAACGCGGCGTTTCGAGCGAGGACGAAGCCCGCGCCATGCTGCGGGAATGCCTGATTGCAGCCTGCAAACCCGAACTGGATCGCTCGATCAAGGCCATGCCTTACAACGGCAAACCCGCGGTCGTTCTCGTCGTGGGAGTCAACGGTACCGGGAAAACCACCACCACCGGCAAGCTCGCCCGCGTCCTGGTGTCCATGGGACACAAGGTGCTGCTCGGGGCGGCCGACACCTTCCGTGCCGCCGCCGCCGACCAGCTGGAGGCCTGGGGGCGTCGCGTTGGTGCCACCACCGTCCGCGGTGCCGAGGCCGCCGACCCCGCATCCGTTGCGTTTGACGCCGTGAGCAAGGGGGTGGAAACCCACGCCGACGTGGTCCTCATCGACACCGCCGGCCGGCTCCACAATTCCGCCAACCTCATGGACCAATTACGCAAGGTTAAGCGGGTTGTTGAGAAAAAAGCCGTGGTGGATGAGGTACTTCTCGTCCTCGACGCCACCACCGGCCAAAACGGTTTGGTGCAGGCAAAAACCTTCGGCGACGTGGTCAATATCACCGGTGTGGTGCTCACCAAACTCGACGGCACGGCCAAGGGCGGCATCGTGTTCCAGGTGCAGGAAGACCTCGGAGTACCGGTGAAACTCGTGGGCCTGGGCGAAGGCGCCGACGATCTCGCCCCCTTCGAAGTGGAAGGATTCGTGGACGCCCTATTGGGATAACCCACCACTCCCTTATAATTACAGAGCAAGTACAAAACTCCACCCCATCATGAGCAGCGATCGCTTGTGGTGGGGTTTGGTGTGACTACACTGAGGCCATACAACAAATATCTGAACCTGCTCCAAGAAACCGAGATCGCCATGAAACTTGTGACCGCAATCGTTAAACCTTTCACACTCAGCGACATCAAAGATGCGTTAGAACAAGTGGGCGTGCACGCCATGACCGTGACCGAGGCCCAAGGTTTCGGGCAGCAAAAGGGGCACAACGAAGTGTACCGTGGGGCGGAATACGCCATTGATTTTGTGCCCAAGCTCAAGATCGAAATCGTCGTGGACGACCCCATTGTGGAAGACACCATCACCGCCATTGTAGAAGCCGCCTACACCGGAAAAATCGGCGACGGCAAAGTATGGGTGACAGAAATCCAGGAGCTAGTGCGGGTTCGCACTGGTGAGCGGGGCGTGGCCGCCATTTAAGATCACGTCAGATTATTTGGGGGTGGGGGATAATGGTGACAAAAACCAGCGACACTATCCATAAGGAATGAATTATGTGCTTGACGTTTTTGGGTACCGGCTCCGGCACCCCCACCCGCACCCGCAATACCGCGGCCACGATCTACGCCCGACCTGACCGTAGTGAATTCTGGCTTTTCGACTGTGGCGAGGCCACCCAACACCAAATGCTTCGCCACGGCATCAACATGAACAAAGTCAGCCGGGTCTTTATCACCCACATGCATGGCGACCACACATTCGGGTTGCCCGGTTTTATCTCCAGCCGTGCGTTCCGCACCCCGGGCGATCCGCTCACGATCTATGGGCCGCCTGGCATTGCGGAATTCGTGTCGGTCACCTTGAACACCTCCGCTTCGCATATTCGCTACCCCCTGGAGGTGGTGGAACTCGACCATGATGGGGAGGTTCCCTTGGGGCAGGATGATACCGTCACCGTTCGCTACACCACGCTTGACCACGGTGTGCAGTCGTACGCCTACCGCATCACCGAAGTCGACCAGCCAGGGGAGTTGCAGGCGGATAAGCTCATCGACCATGGGGTTCAGCCCGGGCCTTGCTATGGGCAGCTGAAACGCGGCGAAGACATCACCCTCGACAACGGCACGGTGCTCCGCGGTGCTGACTTTGTGGGCCCACCCCAACCCGGCCCCGACATTGTGCTCTTCGGCGACACCCGGTTCGTGCCCGGCCACGCCGACTTTGCCGCCGGTGCCGATCTCATGGTGCACGAAGCCACCTACGGCCCCGAATACCCCGATAAAGCACAAAAATATTTTCACTCCACCACCACGCAGGCCGCCGAGCTCGCTCGCCAGGCCAGGGTGAAAAAACTCGTGCTCACCCATTTCAGCGCCCGCTATGACACCGACGAGAAGCTTGCCGAACTGCTAGCCGGCGCCCAAGCAATCTTCCCCCACACCGTTCTCGCCGCCGACGGCGCAACCATAGGCCTGTAAAGCATGCCGCAACCCGCCGCAGGTATCCGTCGCACAGCTTTTCGAAGCGCCACCGAACTGGTGGCGGCCCTTCGGCTCCCACATGGTACCGCCCTGGCTGCCACCGGCTCCTATGCCCGCCGAGAATTAACCGCCCACTCCGACCTGGACCTGCTCCTCATCTGCCCACCCGACCAAGCCTTGGATAGCGCGGTGAAACACCAGGTGGAGAATCTGTGGTATCCCATTTGGGATGCTAAGATTCGCCTCGACTATGCCGTGCGCACCCCGGAGGAATGCGCCAACATCATTGCTGAGAACGCCGTCGCCGGCCTGTCGCTGCTAGACCTCACGCACGTCGCCGGTGACCCCAACCTCACCGAACAGACTCGAAAACTTGTGCTACGCACCTGGCGGATCGCCCTGTCCCGCAACTTCAATAGCATCATCGACATCGCCATCGCCCGGTGGCGGCGCTCCGGGCCGGTCGTCAGCATGACCCACCCCGACCTGAAACACGGCCGGGGTGGCCTCCGGGATCATGAACTCCTCACCGCCCTCGCATTCGGAAACCTGTGCGACGCCCCCAACCTTACCGACCAGCGCACCCTCCTGCTCGATACCCGCACCATGCTGCACCAGCACGCCCGCCGGCCCCGGGACGTCCTCGACCCAGAATTCGCCGCCGACATCGCCATTGACCTTGGGTTCCGCGACCGATACGCGCTCTCCCGCGCCATCGCCGAGGCCGCCCGCGCCATTGACGACGCCCTCACCAGCGGGCTCACCACTGCCCGAAATCTCCTCCGCCCCACCACCCCAACGAGTCGAAAACCCGAGCGACGCCGCCCGCTCGACATTGATGTTGTCGACGCTGGCGGCAGCGTCTCACTATCCCGCAACCCCAACCTCACCGATCCCGCCCTTCTGTTGCGTGTTGCGGCGGCCAGTGCCCGCACCGGATTGCCCATCCACCCCGCCACCTGGTCCCGCCTGGCCACCCTGCCGACCATGCCCGACCGGTGGCCCACGGCCGCAGCCAGTGATTTCCTCGCCCTCCTCTCCTCCCCACACCACACCGCCCGGGTTATTACCGAACTCGACAACCATGGACTGTGGTCCCCCCTCGTCCCCGCCTGGGACAACATTCGCGGCCTCATCCCGCGCGAACCTATCCACACCCAAACCATCGACCAACACTGCCTCCAAGTCACCCAAAACTGTGCCGCCCACCATGTTGCCGCCGCCCGACCCGACCTGCTCTACCTGGCCGCCCTCTTCCACGACATAGGCAAAGGACAAGGCGTTCCCCACGCCGAACTCGGCGCCACCCTCGTTGCCGCCATGGCCGCAACCCTCAGGCTGAACCACCATGACGCATCCGTGGTCACCACCCTGGTCCGTCACCACACTCTCATCCCTAACCTCGTGGCCCACCGGGACGTCGAATCCGATGACACGGTCGCCGAACTGCTCGACGCCGTGGGCTACGACCTGCTCACCGTCGAACTCATGCGAGTCCTCGTCCAGGCCGACGCCCTCGCCACCGGCACCTGGACCCCCACCCTTCAGGTTGGGGCTGCCATCCTGTGCGACCGGGCCCGCGCCCGACTCACCGGCAGCCCACCCCAACCGCCACGCCTCGACTTTCCCCGCGACTTCACCTCCCGCGCCGGGCTGGCCCTCGACCTCATCCCCGGGCCCGAAGCCAATAACGCCACCGTCCGATGGGCGGGGCGCTACCTGCGCGAAAGCATTCGCGTCCTGGCCCTTATGGCGGCCAAGGGCTGGAACATTAACTCCGCCGAATTCGTCGTCGAACCCGACCACACCCGGGCTCGCTTCACCGTGTACAACACGTTGGGAACCGGTTTCGATCAGGCCGAATTCACCCAAGCGTATAAGTCCGGGGTTTACTCCGCCCTCCCGGACACCACCCCCACTATCGCCGCTACCACCGCCACCTTTTGGTTTGGCAACATCCTGGAAATCCGCACCACCGACCGGCAGGCCGCCTTGGGTACACTCATGGAAGTGTTACCGGAACTCCACTGGCTTACCATGAGCAACCCCGGGGCAACCATGATCGTGCAATGCAGTCTCCGCCCCGGCTTCGACCGGGCGGCCGTGGAACGTGACGTGACCCGAGTGCTGACAACCAGCTAGTATGAATGGGTTAGCTAGCTAAATTTTTTTAAGGAGTGATCCCACCGTGTTCGAATCCCTGTCCGATCGCCTCAGTGCCGCCTTATCTGGACTCCGGTCGAAAGGCAAGGTCACCGAAGCCGATGTGAATACGGTTTCCCGGGAAATCCGGTTAGCGCTGCTCGAAGCCGACGTCTCCCTGCCCGTTGTCCGTGGCTTTATTAAACGCATTAAAGAACGCGCCCTCGGCGTGGAGGTTTCTAAGGCACTCAACCCGGCCGAACAGGTCATCAAAATCGTCAACGAAGAGCTCACCACCATTCTTGGTGGCGAAACCCGGCGCATGAATGTGTCCAAAAAACCGCCGACAGTCATCATGCTTGCCGGCCTGCAAGGCGCGGGTAAAACCACCCTCGCCGGCAAACTGGCCTACTCGCTGAAGGAACAGGGGCACACCCCCATCCTGGTGGCCTGCGACCTGCAGCGCCCTGGCGCGGTCCAACAGTTGCAGATCGTTGGTGAGCGCGCGGGCGTGCCGACCTTCGCCCCGGATCCGGGAACCTCGCTGGACACCCTGGAGCACGAGATGGGCACCTCCCATGGGGATCCGGTCGCGGTTGCTAGGGCAGGCGTTGCGGAGGCCCGCCAGAAAAAACACGACTACGTTATTGTGGACACCGCCGGTCGGTTGGGTATTGATGAAACCCTCATGACCCAGGCCCGGAATATTCGGGATGCCATTCAGCCGGATGAGGTGTTTTTCGTCATTGACGCCATGATCGGCCAGGATGCGGTGACCACCGCCGAGGCGTTCCGTGATGGTGTGGATTTCACCGGTGTGGTGTTGACCAAGCTTGATGGTGATGCCCGTGGTGGTGCCGCGTTGTCAATCCGGGAGGTGACCGGTAAGCCCATCATGTTCGCCTCTACCGGCGAAAAGATGACCGATTTTGATGTATTCCACCCGGATCGGATGGCGAACCGGATTTTAGGTATGGGGGATGTGCTTACCCTGATTGAACAGGCGGAGAAGTCCCTCGACCAGGAGCAGGCGTTAGAGACCGCGTCGAAGCTGTCCACCGGTGAGCTCACCCTGGAGGATTTCCTGAATCAGATGTTGATGATTCGGAAGATGGGGCCCATCGCTAACCTGCTGAAGATGCTGCCGGGGGGTTCGCAAATGTCTGCGATGGCGGACATGATAGATGAGAAGCAGTTGGATCGGGTGCAGGCGATTATTCGGGGCATGACGCCGCTGGAGCGGAATAATCCGAAGATTTTGAATGCGTCGCGTCGGCGGCGGATCGCTAACGGTTCCGGGGTGACGGTGACGGAGGTCAACCAACTCATCGAACGGTTCTTCGAAGCGAAGAAGATGATGGGGCAGATGGCGAACCAAATGGGTCTTGGTGGTGGGCGGAGCGCCACGAAGAAGAAGCCCAAGGGCCGGAAGGGCAAGAACGGCAAGCGTCGGCCCCCGAAGCAGTCCCGGGGCGGCGGTATGCCGAACATGGGGGGGATGCCAGGCATGGGTGGTGGCATGCCAAGCATGGCGGAGTTGCAGAAAATGCAGGAACAGCTTGGTGGCGGCGGCATGCCCCCGATGCCTAAGGGGCTTGAGGGCGTTGACTTAAATAATCTCGATTTCAGCCAGGTGGATAAGAAGAAGAAACGGCCACGTTAGTGACGCTTTTCGACGCCGCACCTCCCGGCGTCGAAAAGCTTTTTAGTGTAAAAAGGCCTGTATGAGCACACACCTAACCGGGCTCACCTCCGCCGAGGCTGCCGACCGGCTGGAGCGCTTCGGGCCCAATCAGCTACGCGCGCAAAAAACCGAGCCGCAGTGGCGTAAATTTCTCCGCCAATTCCAAGACCCCCTCGTCTACCTGCTGTTTATCGCCATGGGGATTTCCCTGGGCGCCTGGATCGTGGAGGGGGCCACTGGCGCGCCCATTGATGTTATTGTCATCGCCATCATTGTGATCGCTAACGCTATTTTGGGGTATACCCAGGAGGCGAAGGCCGCCGACGCGGTGGCTGCTTTGGCGAAAATGACCGCCGCGAATTCCACCGTGATGCGTGACGGTAAACAACAAACCATCCCCTCCCATAACCTGGTTCCCGGCGACGTGCTTCTCTTGGCCGAGGGCGACGCCGTGGGTGCGGACGCAACCCTCATTGAGGCCACCGACCTGTATATTCAGGAGGCGGCGCTCACCGGTGAATCCGAGGCCGTCCATAAAACCCCCGAGCCGGTGGCCGACGACGCGCCCCTGGGGGAGCGCACCAACACCGTGTTCAAGGGCACCGCGGTGGTGCGCGGCGTGGGGGTCGCCGAGGTGCAGCACACCGGCATGGACATGCAAATGGGGTCCATCGCCACCATGCTGGCGGACACCGAGCAGGACCAAACCCCGCTCAATAAGGAAATCACCGAAGTGTCGAAAATGCTTGGCCTGCTGGTGGTGGGGATCGCCATTGTGGTCATGGCGGCCCTGATCCTCATTAATGGGGCGCGCACCCCGGAGGAAATGGTGCAGATCCTCATTCTGGGCGTGTCCCTGGCCGTTGCCGCCGTCCCCGAGGGGCTGCCGGCAATCCTGTCGCTGGTGCTGGCCATTGGGGTGCAGAAGCTTGCCAAACATAATGCGGTGATGAAGAACCTGCCCTCGGTGGAGACCCTGGGGTCGGCCAGCGTGATTTGTTCCGATAAGACCGGTACTCTCACCAAGAACGAAATGACATTGCAGCAGGTGGTCACGGCCTCCGGCACCACGCTGCTTGGCGGGACCGGCTACGATCCCACCGGCACGGTCACGGACACCACCAGTGACGTGGCCCGTGACGAGGCCTGCCAGGCGGTGATGGCCGGCGCGGTCGCCAATAACGCCCAACTCGACCGCGCCGAGGACGGCACCTGGGAGATCGTGGGCGACCCCACCGAGGCGGCCTTCCTCGTGGCCCTCCCCAAGTTCGGTGCGGACGTCGCCGAAAACACCCCCGACCGTGACGAACGGGTGAGCGAAAACCCGTTCTCCTCGGAGCGGAAAATGATGTCCGTCACCACGGCAGACCGCCTGTATGCGAAGGGCGCACCGGACATCCTGCTCGAACTGTGCACCATGGAACTGCGTGGGGGAGTGGCGGAACCGCTCACCGATGAGCGGCGCGCCAGCATCCACGAGGCCATCACCGGGCTGTCCGCCCAGGGTTTCCGCACCCTCGGGGTGGCCCGCCGCGACGGCAACGATCCAGCGGAAGAAAACCTGACGTTCCTGGGGGTGGCGGGGATCATGGACCCGCCGCGCAGCGAAGCCCGGGATGCCATCGCCGAGGCCCATCGGGCGGGAATCCGCACCATCATGATTACCGGCGACCACCCGGTGACGGCGGCCAGCATCGCCCACAGCCTGGGCATTGATGCCGGACCCGGCAGCAGCGTGGCCGCGGGCGACACCGGGGAAACCAGCGTGGGGAAGGCCGTCACCGGCCGGGAGATCGACGCCATGAGCGAGGAAGAATTCCGGGCGGCAGTAGCCACCACCAACGTGTACGCCCGGGTGGCGCCCACCCACAAACTACGGATCGTGGACGCCCTACAAGACGAGGGCAATATTGTGTCCATGACCGGCGACGGGGTGAACGACGCCCCCGCGCTGAAAAGCGCCGACATTGGGGTGGCCATGGGCATCACCGGCACGGAGGTGACAAAAGAAGCCGCCACCATGATCCTCACCGACGACAACTACGCCACCATCGTGTCCGCGGTAGAGCAGGGCCGCGCCACCTTCGACAACATTCGAAAATTCTTGCGGTACCTATTGAGTTCGAACATGGGTGAGGTCGCCACCGTGTTCGGTGGGGTAGTGCTGGCCGCCCTGCTGGGGCTCACCACCGGCGACGGTGGGGTAGTGCTGCCGCTACTGGCAACCCAAATTTTGTGGATCAACCTCATCACCGACTCCGGCCCGGCCCTCGCAATGGGCGTGGACCCCACCGACGAATCCGTCATGAACCGCCCGCCCCGCAACATGGCCGACCGGATCATCAACAAAGCCATGTGGTGGCGAGTCATCTACATCGGGGTCATCATGGGCCTGGTCACCCTGCTCAGCATCGACATGTTCTACCCGGGCGGCCTAATAGCCGGCTCGGACAGCTTGGACACCGCCCGGACCGTGGGATTCACCACGCTCGTGCTGGCCCAACTCTTCAACGCCCTCAACTCCCGCTCCGAAACCCAAAGCGCATTCCACCACATGACCAGCAACCGGTGGCTGTGGTACGCCATCGGGTTGGGCGTGGCACTGCAAATCATGGTGGTGCACGTGCCATTCCTCCAAACAGCATTCGGTACCACGGCACTCGACCCACTCCACTGGGTGGTCGCCATCGGCATGGCATCCATCGTGCTGTGGGCGGAAGAGCTATCGAAGCTGGTGCGCCGCCAACTGGCAAAACCTGTCGCAGGCACCGCCCACGCCGCGGCGTCGCAAAGCGCATAAAAGTTGACGCGGGCAGTGAAAATAGCATACAGTGTTCAGGTTCCTGCGATTACACCGCCCCTGACCCCGGTCAGCCGGTCTGTCACATCGCAGATAAAACCCAAAAGGGCTGAACCGGCCGTGCAACCCGTGCGGCGCCTGTACTACCCAGTGACAAAAGGAACCATTATGGCAGTCAAAATTAAACTCCAGCGGCTCGGTAAAATCCGCAATCCCCAATACCGTGTCGTGATCGCCGACGCCCGCACCCGCCGCGACGGCAAGGTCATCGAAAACATCGGCATCTACCAGCCCAAAGAAAACCCCTCGCTGATTCGTATCGACTCCGAGCGGGCCCAATACTGGTTGGGCGTGGGCGCACAGCCGACCGACCCGGTACTGGCACTGCTGAAGATCACCGGCGACTGGCAGAAGTTCAAGGGCCTGCCCGGTGCCGAAGGTAAACTCCGGGTTGCCCCGGAAAAGCCCTCCAAGCAGGAACTCTTCAACAAGGCACTGGCCGAAGCCAACGAAGGCCCCAGCCTCCAGGACGTGGTAGAAAAGGCCCGCAAGTCGAAGGAAGAAAAGGCAGTGAAGGCCGCCGCCGAAATCGCCGCAACCGAAGAAGCATCCGAATAACCTTATCGACGCTTCAGCTTGAGCGCACAAGCCCCCGTCCACTATCAGGCGGGGGCTTTTCGACGCCGGTTCCAGCAGGGGAGCGGCTCAACTATGCCGCTTCTCTTGGGCACACCGTGGCGAAAACATGCTGGAAAACCTGTCATCTATTTCCAAAGATATCGTTAACGCATTGCTATGAAGCACCGCGATGCGGCCATCATCAGCCAACTCGAAACAATACATCACCCTTGTGGCCCGAACCTTCCCGGGCGGGTGAAACTCCAGCCACAGATTCAGGTTATGAGACCCGCAAACATAAAAATAATTGCGGATCGTCATCTGCCCATTGACGAGACAATTGGCCCAATACCGAACCGTCGCCAAACCCTCACCACAATATGGAACACTGGTGAGCCGAGCGTCAGGATGAAAACACTCAACAATCCCCGCTATGTCCTGTGCATTCACCGCATCAACAAACGCGGCTATCTTGGGAGGAATCCGATCCAGGTCGACCACGGATGACCTAACGGTCCTCGCCCGTCAACATGGTGAGCAGAAACACGCTGCCCGCCGGGTCCGCATCCTCGGGGCAATCCACCCGATGCCGCACATGCTGATCCACATGCATAATCGTGCCCGGCGTCAACGTGGTCACCTCATTACCAACCGTAAACGTCACACGCCCCGTGATCGCCTGCACAAAAATCGGGTGGGCCGCCTCATGATCCGGCAACACCTGGCCGGGCAGAAACGTAAAAAGAATCAGATTTGCCCGATTTCCCTGAAGCACCCGCTTCACCGCCGGCCGCTGCTTCCCGGGCTGCGGCTTAGGGGCCTGCGCCACCAGGTCAATCGTTGCGGCGGTGCCCGACTGCTCGGCGTCACCAAAGGTCTCAGGGGAATTCACTGGAATATTCGTCATGGCACCCAGTGTAAAACAGATTGTCCGATGGTTTCCTCACCATGGCGCCCGGTTGCTAAGCTCAATGCTCATGGAGCTAATGATTGGGCGCGTCATCAAGGCGCACGGCATACGGGGGGAAGTCGTGGTCGACCCCACCACCGACGAACCGGACATCCGCTACGCGCCGGGGACGGTCCTGCACGGCAAGCAGGGCAAGCGGGAACACACGCTCACCGTGGCCCATGCCCGCCCCCACCAAGGGCGATTATTGGTGACCTTCGACGAGGTGCCGGACCGCACAGCCGCGGAATCATTGCGCGGCACCCAGTTTTGGGCGGAACAGTTAGACATTGATGACGATGAGGAAGGCTTCTACGACCATGACCTGACGGGGCTGCGGGTCATTCATGAAGGCGCGGAGATCGGCACGGTGACCGGGGTCATGTCCGGCCCGGCCGGCACTATTCTGGAGGTGGAGCTTGCCGGCGGCAAGCAGGCGTTGGTGCCGTTCATGTTTGACATTGTTCCCGAAGTCGATCTTGAAGCCGGCACGTGCACGATCACTCCGCCGGACGGATTATTGGACATATAAGAATATGCGCATTGATATCGTTACGATTTTTCCCGAGTATGTAGAGCCCTTGCGGCATGCCCTGTTGGGGAAGGCGTTGGAGCAGGGCATCCTGTCTGTTGGCGTTCATGACCTGCGGGATTGGGCGCAGGATGTGCACAAGTCGGTGGACGACACTCCCTGTGGTGGTGGCCCCGGCATGGTGATGAAACCCACGGTGTGGGGTCCCGCGTTGGATGATATTGCCTTGGGTGCTGTTGCCGGGAAAGAGTTGGATTCGGCCGCACCGCACCGTGATACCAGCACCTACGTCGGCGAGGTGGATGATGCCGCGGATCTGCCGTTGCTGTTGGTGCCCACGCCCGCCGGCACCCCGTTCACCCAGGCGGACGCGCAGGCCTGGGCCAAGGAGCCCCACATTGTATTCGCCTGCGGCCGCTACGAGGGCATCGACCAGCGGGTCATAGAGGATGCTGCGAAGCGCTACCGGGTGCGGGAAGTATCCATCGGCGACTATGTGCTCATCGG